>Ga0302326_10000906_pt1 | contig 77876 bp, 68 predicted proteins | sample Palsa_T0_3_FD_202264 | JGI IMG/M metagenome (GOLD analysis project Ga0302326, IMG submission 202264) | Peat permafrost microbial communities from Stordalen Mire near Abisko, Sweden - Palsa_T0_3 | ecosystem: Environmental > Terrestrial > Soil > Palsa > Peat permafrost | place: Sweden: Abisko...
GGCGGCTGCGGAATGCCCCAATGCCAAAACAACAAACCGACGTTTACACAAAATATTTGACACTACCCTAGGCTGAACCCGTGCCCTTCCCGGACCGAGTTCCCCCACCCTCTCAAGCCCAATCTCTTAGAGTTCGGCACGACTAAAGTCGTACCCTGACACAAAACAGCGTTCCTTCCACAGCCTGCTATGCCCTACCCTGCCCATAATGTGTTACCTGCGGCTACCCAGTTGAGCCGAGGTACGGCGCTTTCGTAAGGGCCAGGGCTGGATGTTTGCTTGCCATCGGCCATGAGCCCTGCGATGCTTTGCTTGCTGCTTAAAGAAGCCCGCTCAGTGGAAAAGGGGCCGCGCAGCTGCTTTTACTCTTTTTTGCCCTATCGGGGGTTTTATGAAGTTCTGCCAGGCGGTTCTCATCGTGACGCTGGGTGTGACCACGGAAGTCATGCTGCAGGCGCAAATGCTGCCCTCGGGCAGCACGCCGCCGGATGGCACCGTACTGGTCGCCAGCGACGCCCTGCCTGCAGGACTGTTCCCCGATTTGTTAGCCGCCTCGGGCCATGACTCTCTGTTGCAGGGATTGGGGATAGCTCCTGAAATCGCCCAAGCCCTCCCCAAACCGCCGCCGGAAACCCCTAAGCCGCTTACCAAGCAGGACCGGCTGACCCTGTTCTGGAACGATACCTACGCCTCCCCGGGAGCCTTTGTTGGGCTTTCCGCCGGAGCCCTGATCGATCAGGTGCGGAATGTGCCGGTCAAGTGGAACGGCGACGGAAGCTCCTATACCCGGCGATTTGCCAGCGAATACGGCCAACTCGCCGCCCGCAATGTCATCCACGAGGGCTTGGCCGGGGTGACCGGGCTCGATCCCCGGTACCCCGTCTGCAAGTGCGAGGGGGTGCTCCATCGCAGTGCCCACGCGCTCCAGATGACGTTCACCAACTACCGCAAAGACGGACGGTTGATTCTCGATGTGCCGCAAATCGCCGGCGCTTACGGTTCGGGCGTGATCTCTACTTACTGGTATCCACACCAACTTTACCGTCCGCTGGTACAGGGAGTTCAGTTCGGCCACGAGCAAATGGGCGAAGTCTTTGTCGGCAACCTGATCCAGGAGTTCGGTCCCGGCATCGAACATGCCCTCCATTTGCATGCCTTGACCGGTCTCACCAAATCCCGCCCCGACGACGACGATTAACCACCCCTGTTCCATCCCCACAAAAGACACAGCAGAAGTGCTCTAATAAGAGTGGTGTCACTGGGCCTTACACCGGGCCAGAGGAGGTCCTATGCGACCCGGACCACGCTTTTCCGCCACCATCTGTTTTTTTCTTGCTCTCCTCACGGCCACTTCGGCCGCGGCGCAAAACCCCTTCGCCGGCACCTGGAAGCTGAACCAGGAAAAGAGTCAGTTAGCCGGCGACACGCTGAAGTTTGGTCCGGCGGAAGGGAATGCCATCCAACTCACTGCCGGCGGGGTCACCTACTCCTTCCGCGTGGATGGGGGAAACTACGCCACCCCCTCGGGCAATATTGCCATCTGGCGCCAGGCTAGCCCCGATATCTGGACCACCGAGTACCGCAAGACCGATGGTAAGCTGCTGAGCAGCGACAGCTGGAAGCTCTCCCCCGACGGCACGACGCTCACCGATACCACCAGCGGCGTGAAGGCCAACGGCGACCTGTATACCGATTCGGCGGAGTATGCGCGCACCGCGGGGACCAGTGGGCTGATCGGTTCCTGGAAAAGCACTGCAGTCAAGCTCAGTGCACCCAATGAACTCATCATCCAGGAAATCAGCCTGGATAAGTTGCTGTTCAAGATTCCGGCGATCAAGGCTTCCTGTGAGCTCAACTTCAATGGCAAGGAAACGGCGGTGGACGGCCCGGACCTTCCGCCGGGGCTTCGCTTGAGCCTGGCGCGCACCGGGCCTTACAGCTTCCGGCTGGTGCGGAAATTGAACGGCAGCACAGTCTCTTCTTCGGTTTACACCGTCTCCGATGAAGGCAAGACGATGACCGAAGTGGGTGGGACGCCGGGGGATCCGCCGGCCACCATAGTCTGGGAAAAGCAGTAACTGGGAGTACACTGTGGATAGTGCAGTTTGCTTCCTCGCGCTCGAGTCTTTTTGCTCCAGACGAGCCACGTTTTGCTAGTTAACGGCAGCTTATGGAGCGCAGATGAGTCTGATCAAATCAGTAGATGTACCGAAGCACATGGCCGACAGGTTGCGCTCTCGCCGCATTGCGGCTCGTCTGTCGAGCGGCGCTTCCAAACCGATCGTTCCCGCCAAGGACAGCGTCGCGTCTACCCCCGTCGCGTCCGGCGATACCCCCACCACGTAGACCTTGGCCTAAGCGTCCCCCTCATCTTTGGGCTCTTTCCCCGCCACCAAGCGACGGGGGAAAACCCAGGTCTCAAAAGCGAGACCTGGGCCGCCCACTTATGGTGAGGTGCAACTCCGCGGTTCTTCGCAGGAAAACGCGGATATGGGTCCGGCCTCCATCGAAAGATCGAGCGAAAATCCCTCCTCTGGGTCCAAGACTCCGTCCAGCAGCCCATCTATCGTTGGAGTCGCAATCACATACCAATTCTCCAAGCGCCCCGACTCGGGGCGCATTTTTTTTCCCGGGTTCATACTGGAACCATCATGATTCGGGCTGGATGGCGAGGTCACAGCGTGTGGGTCCTGTTGCTGGCGTTCACCACTTCCGCCCTGGCACTCGATCCCCGCCGCTCGCTGGACCATTACGGCCATCAGGCCTGGCGAACCGATTCCGGCCTGCCTCAGAACACCATCCATTCCATCTTGCAAACCCGCGATGGCTACGTGTGGCTGGGCACCGACGGAGGCCTGGTCCGCTTCGATGGTATCGATTTCGTGACCTTTGACACGGAGAATACAGCGCAGTTCAAAAGCGACACCATCTCCGATCTGCTTGAGGACCACTGGGGCAATTTGTGGATTTCGACCGCCGCCGGGCTGGTCAGCTATCGTGGGGGCGCCTTCACCGCCTACACCGCCGCTCAGGGCTTGCCGGCGGACACGGTGTGGTTCAGCTATGAGGACCACCACCAACGCCTGTGGGCCATCACCCCGGCAGGTCCAGCCTGGTTCAACGGCAAAACGTTCACTCCCCTGCCCGGAGCCCAGGCCGCGGCCCCCCTCCATCGCCAGTCGCTGGCCGAGGACGCCCACGGAACCCTGTGGCTGGGCGGCAGCAGCGGTGTCTTCGCCATCAACTCCACCGCCACTCCGCCGCAGCTGGCCCGGCACTGGCTCAGCGGCGTTCCAGTGGAAGCGATCGAGCTCGACCGCCAGGGCAACGTGTGGATGGGCACAGGCGAGGGATTAGAGCGCTCTGCCGGGGTCGCGCTGGTCCCGGTGCCGTCACCTGCGGGCAAGGGCCAGGTGACGGCCCTCGACGACGACGGGCAAGGCGGCATGTGGGTGGGCACGGCCAGCGGGATGATGCACCTGACCGCTGGGGGGGCCTGGCTTCGGCCGGCTACCAACGGCCTGGCCATGGACCGGGTGGACCAGCTGTTCGAAGACAGCCGGCAGGTGCTCTGGATCGCGACCGAGCGGGGCCTCTTCCGCTTCGCAGGCGGCCAGCTCGCGTCTTTCGCCCCGGATTCTGCCTTGGCCGTGAATCGCGTGCTCGCCCTGGTGGAAGACCGCGAAGGCAACTTGTGGCTGGGCACCGATTCCGCCGGCCTGCACCTGCTGCGCGATCAGAAGTTCACCACCTACACCACCAGCGACGGGCTCTCGGGCAATTTTGTACGCTGCGTTTTTCAAGGCGGCAACGGAGCGCTGTGGATCGGGACCGATGGAGCCGGGCTCAATCGGCGCACCAGTTCCGGGTTTGCTCACTACTCGACCGCCCAGGGATTGTCCAGCAATGTGATCCTTTCGCTCGCCGACGGCGGGCACGGCGACCTCTGGGTCGGGACCCCCAACGGGCTCAACCTGCTCCATCCAAGCGGAAGGGTGGAGCGATTTACCTCCGCCGACGGCCTGCCCGACGACTTCATCCGCTCCCTCGCCAACGACCGCGACGGCAGCCTGTGGATCGGGACCGGCCACGGTCTGGCTCATCTCGCTGGGGGCAGGTTCTCCAGCTTTTCGAGCATGGATGGCCTGGCCAGCGATTTCATCGGCGCCATTCTCAGAGACGGCCGGGGGCCCCTGTCCGCTGAACTCTTGTCCGCTTCGGATCCGCTGTGGATTGGCACCTCCGCCGGGCTGAGCCGTCTGGAACGTGGTGTCTTCACTAACTACACCCGGCAGCAGGGCCTGGCGAATAACACCGTCACCGCCATTGCCCAGGACCACACCGGCACGGTGTGGCTGGGGACCAATGGCGGCGGACTCAACCGCGTGGGCTCCGGCCAAGCGGCGATTCAGGCCTACCCCTCCCGTGCACAGGGGCTGCCGAACACCATTTACGGCATGCTCGAGGACGCCAGCGGCCATCTTTGGATAAGCGCGAAAACCGGGATCTTCCGCGTCTCGCTGGCGCAGTTGCATGGGTCGGGCGGGCCCCCGGCGGTGAATGCGTACGGCACGGCGGACGGCATGAACATCCGCGAGTGCAGCGGCGGGGGCCACCCGGCGGCCTGGAAGCTGGCGGACGGGAGCTTGTGGTTCGCCACTCTCGACGGGGTCTCTTCCGTCGAGCCGGGGCAAATGCCGGAGAACCGGGTTGCTCCTCCAGTGGCTCTGGAAAGGATCCTGGTCGATGACCATCCCCGCAGCTTGCCGCAGAACCTCGATCAGCCGCTCACCGTCCCCCCGGGCGCCAACCGGCTAGAGGTTCAGTATGCCGGGCTGAGCTTTGTGGCTCCACAGAAAGTCCAATACCGCTATCAGCTGGAAGGCTTCGACCAGGGATGGATCGACGCCGGCCCCCGCAGGGCGGCGTTTTACACCAACCTGCCGCCAGGAAGCTACCGCTTCCGCGTGCTGGCGGCCAACAATGATGGAGTCTGGAACCTGACCGGGGCCTCCTTCGGCCTGCGCATGATGCCGCATTTCTACCAGACCTGGTGGTTTTATTCCGCCCTGGCGCTGGCCCTGCTGTGGTTGGGCTACCTGATCTATCGTTGGCGGGTGCTGGCAGTCGAAGCCGAATGGGGGGCTGTGCTGCGCGAGCGGGGACGCATGGCGCGGGAAATTCACGACACCCTGGCGCAGGGTTTTGTCGGCATTTCGGTGCAGCTGGAACTGGTGGCGCGCCTGCTGGCCGGCTGGCGCGAGGGGGCAGCGAAGCGGGGACGGGAGCCAGGACCGAGCGCAGAGCTGGAACCAGTATTGGCCCAGTTAGATCAAGCGCGGGCCTTGGTCCGCGCCAGCCTGGCCGACGCGCGGACTTCGATCTGGGATCTGCGCTCCGAGGCCGCTGGGGGCCCTGGTTTGCCGGCTGAGGCAGACGACCTTCCCGCCCGGCTTAGCCGCAGTTGCACCCGGATTGCGGGCGGCTCTGCGGCCAAGGTGTACCTTCAGGTAAACGGGACTTACCGGCCGCTGGGGCGGCGAATCGAAGAGGAGTTGCTGCGTATCGGCCAGGAGGCGGTGGCCAATGCCGTCCGGCATGCGGCCGCGACCCGCATCGACGTGCAGCTGATCTACCAGGAGGCGCGGGTTTCGCTGCGGGTGGAGGATGATGGCCGGGGGTTCGATCCCAGCAGGAACGGAGCCCAAGGCCACTACGGTATCCAGGGCATGCAAGAGCGGGCGGGGGAGATCGAGGCCACGCTCGAGCTGCGCAGCGCCCCCGGCGAAGGCACGCTGGTCTCGGTCGACGCGCCGGTCGAATAAAGCCCAAGAAGGGGAGCCAAGGAAGTGAACGCGAACAGCATGAACGATCCCATCCGCATCATGATTGTCGAAGACCATGCGGTGGTGCGCCAGGGCCTGGTGGCCCTGCTGCGCACCGTACCTGAATTCTCCGTGGTTGCCGAAGCGGCCGATGGGCGGGAGGCGATTCGGTTGTTTCGTCTCCACCAGCCGGACATTACCTTGATGGATCTGCGCCTGCCGCAGCTGAACGGGGTGGAAGCGATCGCCAGCATCCGGGTGGATTTTCCCCAGGCCCGCATCATCGTGCTCACCACCTTCGATGGGGATGAGGACATCTACCGCGCCCTGCAGGCCGGGGCCCGCGGCTACCTGCTGAAAGGCATGACCGGAGACGAACTGATGGACGCCATCCGTTCGGTGTACGCGGGTAAATCGCGCATCCCGGCTCCGGTGGCCGAGCGGCTGGCCGAGCGGATGAGCACACCGTCGCTGACCGGGAGGGAAACCGAGGTGCTGGAGCTGATCGTGGGCGGCAACAGCAATAAGGAGATTGCCGCCGCGCTCTTCATCTCCGAGGCCACGGTGAAGACCCACATCAACAGCCTGCTCAGCAAGCTGGGGGTGACCGATCGCACCCAGGCCGCGACCACTGCGCTGCAGAGAGGAATCGTGCATCTTGACTGAGCTCCGCCGCTACCTGCTGGTGCTGTGCTGGCTGACCGCAGCTGCGGCCCAGGCCGCCAACTGGCACAACGCCAGCGAAGCGCAGCTGAAAGCTTTGATCCCTGCCCGTGCGCCGGTGATCGCGGAACGCATTGAAACGGAATTCCGCACGGCTTCGGGAATTACCGACGGTCAGGGCCATTCGATCGCCGGGGTGGTGTTGATCACGGCCGGCTACTCCGCCGACGGCAAGTATTCTCATTATTTCGTCTCCCAGGTGGCGCTCAAGGTGGGGGATTTTTTGCTTGCTCCGGGGCAATACCTGATCGGCTGGGTGCGCGAGCAGGATTCACTGCAGGTGACGTTTTACCAGGCGCAGAGCGGAAAAGCAGTCGGCCAGGTGGAAGCAACGCGCAATCTCGGGATCACCCGGGTGGAATCTTTCCGCATCTGGCCGCCGGCGGACAAGCCGCTGATCCAGCTGGGCCGCTTCACTTTCCCCTACGCCCTGGGTGCAAATTAGTTTCTGAAAAGTACGACCTTCAGAGTGCGGAAAAGTCGAAAAAAGTCGTCCCTCAGGGGCTCGACGGGCAGACATCAGGTGGGAGAAATTCGAGAGCGGGCAAGAGAGGCAGGGGCTAAAGAGGCTGCGGAAAAAGTCGCTGTTGGGAGTAGAAAGCGGCCCTCAGCGGCTGAAGCCGGACATGTTTTCAAGCAGATACGTACGGGCGAAAGCCCGTACCCTTCAACCATCAAAGTTTTTCCGCAGCCTGTAAAGCCCAAAATATTCTCAATCGTTTGCGGCCCGACTAAAAGTCGTGCCCTGATACAAAACAGAGCTTTCGCGCAGCCCGTAAAGTTGTCCCCTAAGGGAAGTCGAGTTCTCACGCAGGCTCTAAAGCGCGAAGGGTTCGCGATCATTTTCGGCCCAGTCGAAAACCGTATTTGATCGGGTGCCCCATCCTTGGTGGCAGGGCAGAGCAAAAATTCTGGCGGGGACGGTTTGCTACCCTATTATCGAAGCTGATGCTTGCCCGACCAAAATCGATCGTCCTCGCCGCCATCGCCTGCGCCCTGCTGGTGGGTTGCCGACATACTCCAGTCGATACCGAGACGGAGGAGCCGGGACGCGCGGTCATCTATCCCGACGGCGCCCAAGCCGCGCAGGATATTGCCACCGCACTGGCCCGGGCCGGCAAGGAAAAGAAACGCGTCCTGCTCGACTTCGGCGGGAACTGGTGCGGCGACTGCCAGGTGCTGGAAATCTATTTTCACGATCCCGCCAATCGCCGCCTGCTGGAACAAAACTACGTGCTGGTCCCGGTCAATATCGGCCGCTACGACCAGAACCTCGATATCGCCGCCAAGTACGGCGTGCCGGTGGACAAAGGAGTGCCCGCATTAGCCGTGCTCGAGGCCAACGGACAGCTGGTTTTTAGCCAACGCAATCGTGAGTTTGAGGCCATGCGGAAAATAGATTCGGCCGCAGTCACTCAATTCCTGCTGCAGTGGAAGGGCTAGCGGTGCGCTGGCCCCTGGAAAAATTCCGCCTCGCGCTCGCCACTTCGCTCTCCCATGATGTCATCGGCACCGCCAAAGCGGCCGCCTACTCGGCCATCCTCTGCCTCTTCCCCACCATCCTGGTGCTCACCACCCTGCTCGCCCTGACCCCGGAATCGGACAGCGTGCGCGGGGAAATGCGGGCCGCCTTCGCCGAAGTGCTGCCTACCGATACCATGACCCTGCTGCATGATTACTTCACCAACCAAAAGGCCCGCTCAGAACAAGTCCTCTCCTCCGCCATCCTGGTTTCGCTGGTCGCCGCCATGGGCATGATGCTCTCACTCATGGAAGGCTTTCGCCGCGCCTATGAACTGCCGCGCAAGGAATGGAGCTTCTGGGTCGAGCGGGGGATCGCGCTGATCATGATTCCGCTGTGCCTAGGGCCCCTGGCATTTGCCACCGTAACAGTTGCTTTCGGACACCAGATCGAGCAGTGGGCCATTGCCAGCAACTTTCACGTGCTGGGGCCAGTGGTGCTCTTCCTCTGGCGCATCGTGCGCTGGTCGATCGGCCTCTTGACCACCATCGTGGTGCTGGCCATGATCTACCAGTTCGGCACGCCGCGGCGGCGGGCGTGGAAATATGTTTTGCCCGGAGCCTCGGGAGCCGCCCTGATCTGGTTCCTGGCTACCCTGGGCTTCGGTTTTTATCTCACCCGCTTCGCCGATTACTCCGTCGTCTACGGCCCGCTGGGCGCGGTGGTGGCCACCCTGGTGTGGCTCTACATCGCCACCTTGAGCGTGCTCATCGGCGCCGAGTTCAACGCCCACCTCTTTCCCAAGCCCCAACGGGTACCCAATCCGGTCCCGGTCGAAGCAGAAAGACTGGTCGCAGCCGGGGGCAAGCGGCCGCGGCTGGAACATTAAAATTACCTCCTTCCGGCCCATTCGTTGACCTGTGGTTCACAAGCCTTCCGCGTGGCCCGCCCGACTACGCGTAGAATATAGCTGCCGGAGACGGTTACCGTTTCCGGTTACTGAGTGTGAGGGACCCATGAGTTTTCCCCTGATGGAAGCGAACGAAACCCCGGGCGTGGAGCAGCGGCGCCGGGCCAAGATAGTGGCCACCCTGGGCCCTTCCTGTTCGACTGAAAATGTTTTCCGCGAATTGCTCCGCGCCGGGCTGGATGTGGCCCGGCTTAACTTTTCCCACGGCACCCATCCGGAAAAGCTCAAGCTGATCGAAATGGTGCGCAAGGTGTCGCGCGAAGAAGGCAAGCCGATTTGCATTCTGGGCGATTTGCAGGGCCCCAAGATCCGCACCGGCCGGCTCAAAAATCGTATCCCGGTGCAACTCAAGACCGGCCAGCGGCTGACCATCACTCCCCGCGACATTGCCGGGACCTCTACCCTCATCGCCACCACCTTCCCCACGCTGGCGGAAAATCTGGAGGCCGGCGCGCGCATCCTGCTCTCCGACGGGCTGATTGAACTCCACGTGGTGGCGGTGCACGGACAGGATACGGAATGCGAAGTCATCAACGGCGGCATGCTGGGAGAACATAAGGGCATCAATCTGCCCGGCATCCCGGTACGGGTACCGTCGCTGACGGCCAAAGACGAAGAGGATCTGGAATTCGCCATCAAGAGCGGCGTGGACGCGATTGCGGTCTCCTTTGTGCGCACCGCGGAGGATATCCGCCTGGTCCGTCATCGGGTGGCTTCGCTCGGGGCCGAGACCTGGATCATTGCCAAGCTGGAAAAGCCGCAAGCCATCCAGCACCTGGAAAGTATTCTCGAAGCCGCGGATGGAGTCATGGTGGCGCGCGGAGACCTGGGGGTGGAAATGCCGCCGGAGAAGGTCCCGGCCATTCAGAAGCATGTGATCCGCCGCGCCAGCGACTACCGCAAGCCGGTGATCACCGCCACCCAGATGCTGGAGTCGATGATTGAGAATCCGCGGCCTACGCGGGCCGAAGCGTCCGACGTGGCCAACGCCATCTATGACGGCACCGACGCAGTGATGTTGTCAGCCGAAACAGCGGCCGGCAAGTATCCCGTCGAAGCAGTCAAGATGATGGCCAAGATCGTGCTCGAGACCGAAGGCCAGGAGTTGCCCCGGGTGAGCGATCGGGGCCAGCCCAGGCACGTACGGCTCTCCGTGGCCGAGACCATTTGCGAGTCCATGGCCCACGCCGCCGAAGACCTGGACATCAGCGCCATCGCGGTGTTTACCGAGACCGGGACCACCGCCCGCCAGCTCTCCAAGTACCGGCCCAAATCGCCCATCTTCGGGCTGAGCAGCGTGGAGCGGGTGATCCATCGCATGACTCTGCTTTGGGGGGTACACCCCATCCTGTGCAACAAGCTGGCCACCGCGGAGCAGATGGTCGAAACCGCCGAGCGGCTGCTCGAAGCCGGCGGCCATGTGCTGCCGCGGCAGATCCTGGGCATCGTGGCGGGCACCCGGACCAAATCCGGTTCCACCAATTTCCTCCGCCTGCACGTGCTGGGCGACACGCTGTCGGAATCCTCTGCCAGCCGCGACGAGACCGTGGCCCGCCCCCGGGGCAAGGGGCTGGCCAAAGCCAAACGGCCGGCCCAGGCCCTGCCCCGGAGAGTGCGCTCAGGACGTTGATCTTGTGCCCGGCGGGGCCGGGCACAAGATATAAAGGGGCGGCCCTGTCTTGCTTTTGAGACTTGCGTTTAGTTCTGAATTGGGAAGGGTGGAGCCCGGCGGTCCCGTGTTCGCGCGCATCTTCTTCCGAAGGTCAGAAGATCAGACTTTGCTGGCAGTTCCCTGCTAGTTTGAATAAAGGGAAACTTTAGGCATGGGCCGCATCCACATACTGGCCGACCAGGTGGCCAACCAGATCGCCGCCGGCGAGGTGGTCGACCGCCCGGCATCGGTGGTCAAGGAGTTGCTGGAGAACTCGCTCGACGCGGGCGCTACCCGCATCGTGATCGCGATCGAGGGGGGCGGGCGCAAGCTGATTCGCATCGCCGACAACGGCAGCGGCATGGTGCGCGACGATGCTTTGTTGGCATTTGAACGCCATGCCACCTCCAAGCTCCGCTACTCCGATGACCTGCTGTCGATCGCCACTCTGGGATTCCGCGGCGAAGCCTTACCCTCGATCGCCTCGATCGCGCGGGTGGAGCTGGTGACGCGTGCGGCGGAAGAAAGCGCGGGCACGCGGATCGACATTGCCGGCGGCAAGCTGCTCGCTTGCGACGATGTGGGAGCGCCGGCGGGCACGACGCTCACGGTGCGTGACTTGTTCTTCAACACCCCGGCGCGGAGAAAATTTCTCAAGTCCGAAACCACGGAAATGGCACATGTAACCGCGTTGGTTACGCATTACGCGCTGGCCCATGCGGACAAGCACTTCGAGCTGCACTCCGCCACCCATGCCTTGCTGATCGCGCCCCCGGTGCGCCAGCCGGCGGAGCGCATCTTTCAGATCTTCGGCCAGGCTACGCTCGATCAGCTGCTGCCGCTGGCAGCGGAGATGGAATTGGCGCGTGCCGGACTGCCCCAACCCCCACCCTGGAAGCGCCCCGGGGATTACCAAGCTCCTTCCCCCGGCTGGCTGCGCCTCACCGGCTTTACCTCCAAACCGGAACTGGAGAAACTGAATCGCAACTCCATCTACTGCTTCGTCAATCGCCGCCTGGTGCGCGACCGCCTGCTGCTGCATGCGGTGGCGGAAGCGTACCGCAATATTCTTCCCCCCACTTCCTTCCCCGTGGTGCTGCTCTTTGTCGAGCTGCCGGCGGAAGAAGTGGACGTCAACGTGCACCCGGCCAAGACTGAAGTTCGCTTCCGCCAGGCCAGCTGGCTGCACGATTTTGTGCGCGACACCATCCGCCACAAGCTGACCCTGGGCCGGCCGGCGGCAGGGTTTTTGCGCGCCCTCACGGTCCACCCCAGCAGTTCGCCGGAGTTGGGCCCCGAGTCCATGAATACCGAGTCTCTGGGTCGCGATGCTTTGAGTGGCGCCCGCCGGGGCAAGGACACTCCGACCTCGGACGGCTGGCTCACCGGCAACTGGCTGAGCGATGGCTCACCCCGGGAACGGTCGGCCCAAGAGGTTTTTGAGCCCGCGGGCGACGGGTTCACCCTGTCCACGCGGCCCATCGAGCCCGCTCCGGGCATGCTTCCCTTCGCACCTTTCGCATCTCCCGCGGGGGGCGAGAAAGGGCAGAACGGGCACTCCTCCGGCTGCGCCACGGCCATCGAACAGCAGCGGGGGACCGAAGCCGACAATGAAGCAAGTGCGGAAGCAAGTGCGGAAGCAAGTGCGGGGCCAACGCTCGATGGCTTGGCTTCGCTGCGGCCGCTGGGACAATTGCGCGATTCCTTCATCCTGGCGGTAAACCAGGAAGGTTTGTGGATCATCGATCAGCATGTGGCGCACGAGCGCATCCTGTTTGAAAGAGTATTGCGCCAGCGCCGGATGAAAGAGGTGGAGCGCCAGCGGCTGCTGATGCCCATGCTGCTCGACCTCTTGCCGGCGCAGATGGTCACCTTCGCGGCCATTGCCCAGGAACTCGACGCCAATGGCTTTGAAGTGGAGCCTTTCGGGCCGCGTACCATTGCGGTTAAGGCAGCGCCCGTCGGTCTCGAAGGCCCGGCGCTGGAACGCATGCTGGTCGAAGTGCTGGAACAGGCCGGCAGCCTGGAGCAGGCAGAGAACCTGGAGGCGGCGCGCACCCGCATCGCGGCCTCGATCGCCTGTCACGCGGCCATCAAGGTGAATACCCCGCTCGATGGGCCGCGCATGGAATGGCTGCTCGCCGAGCTGGCCCAAACCGAGCACCCGACCAGTTGTCCTCATGGCCGCCCCATCGTCCTGCGGTATGCTTGGAAGGAAATCCAGCGGGCATTCCATCGCATCTAGACCGGTTGTTCCCCGGCTTCGGCTGGCTTTGAAAGCGCGGAATCAAACTTGACAGCAGAGCAGCTCCAGGCAGCACGAGCGGCGCATTGGCGCCAACAGAAAAACCCCATCCTCACCCTGGACGACGCCGCGCACTGGCTCGAACAGCACCCGTTGTGTCTCTACCTGCCGCGGCGCGCGCAGCTGCCGGCGCCCGCGCCTTCCTTTGTGGAAGCAGTGTTGGGGACCGCAGCAGCAACCCCCGGGACCGACGCGATAGCCCAGGCCCAGGGGTTACTGACCCGGCTGATTGACTCCGGCACGGTGGTGGCGCTGAATCTGTTTGGGACCGTCGGGGAGCAGCCGGATTTTCTGGTTGCCCGCCAGGCGCTGCCTTATGTTCTTTGCCTGCGGGCGGATGCCGATTGGAAGCACGCTCCGGAAAAATCCTCCGGGCACAAGGTCTCTCCCCTGGTGCTCGAGCTGTGGAAGGCCCTGAACCAAAAGGGAGACCAGGACGGGGCGCTGACCGCCCCCGAAGCCCGGGAAACCCTGGGCCGGGAGCTTACGGAAGCGGCTGTTTTGCGCGGTTTGGGCGAGCTTTGGCAAGGCTTGCGCATCGCCCCGGTGTTCGAAGAGCCGGGCCAGCCGGCGCGCTGGGAGTTGCTGCGGGTAAAACATCGCGACGCGCTCGCGACCGCCGGCGCCACCGGGCAGGTCACTGCGTTGTCCCTGCTGGTCTCGATTTACCTGCAGTCGGTGTACGCCGCCACCAGCGAGGAGATTGAGATCTTTCTCTCTCCCCTGGCCTCGCGCTCGCGGGTGCGGGAAGCGGTGCGGGGTTTATCCGCCACGCGGCAGGTGCAATCATTATCGATGGACGCGCAGACGTATTACTTCCTCGAAGGCGGCTTGCCCGAATTCGCCGAATCGGCTGTGCCCATCGCGGCCGCCGCGCCGCTGCCAGGACCAGCCGCGGTCAGCGTTTCCGCGCCGCAAAGGCCGCTGCCGGGACCGCGTCCCGCGAAGGACCAGGGAATCAGCCCAGCCAGCAGGCAGTGGAAGAAGCCAGGCGAAGGAGAAAAATCAACCGTCGCACGGCCTTCGTTTCCGCCCAGGCGCAGTTTCCCACCCCCGCCTGGGCCCGGGGCAAAGCCCAGTCGCGGTGGGCAAAGAAACGAGGGTCCGCCCCGGCGCGCAGCGCGACCCGGGCTTTCCCCAGGCAGGGAAACCAAGCCCGCCAGGCCGGAGGTCAGCAGGGAGTGGAGGAAACCGCCACTGGCGGGAAAACCAGCCGCCACTCGGCCTGCGTATCCTTCGCGCAGTTTCCCGCCCGCGCCGGCGCAAGGTGGGGAAAAAAGAGCCCCGCAAAGGAGCGATGCCGCGGCGCGGGGTGGGGCGGGGGTGGAAAAGCGCTTCGCATCACGGCCAGAGAAACCCGGGGGTGAGCGACCGGCACCCTGGGCTCGGTCCGGACCCAAGCCACCGTTTCGCTCCTCCCCGAGGCCTCGCGCCGATCGACCGGCCGACCGAGCTCATGGTCGACCCAGCGGTTCACTGGGAGAACGGCGGAGGCCGGAAGGCCCGGGGCCCGGCCGCGCTGCGGGTGCGGCTCCGCCCATGGGACGCCCTTCCGGGCGCCCGCCTGCTTCTTTTCGCTCCAAACCAGGAGCAAGACCAGGAGGAAAACCGGGAGCATCGCGGCCAGGTGGATCCGGACCAAGACGATCGGGACCAGCGCCAGGGGATGGACGACCCGGTGGACAGATCGGTCCCCCTCGCAGCAGCGATCCGGGCAGCCGCCCGCCTCGGCCTTTGCCTGCCCGCGAGGGCGACAGCCGGCTAGCACGTCCCCCCTCTGGCTCCTCCTCCCGGCCGACGAAACCGTGGCAGCGGACAGGCCCGTCCGCAGCTCGGGGGAGTGGCCGACCGGGATCTAAACCAGAAGGCAGGTTTGGCGGAAAATCGGGCGGGAAACCGGGTGGAAAACCGGCCAACTTTGAGCGGCGCAAAGCAGCGCGCAAAAAGCCCGGAGCATGAGCGAGAACCAAAGCTCGCCGCTGGTGGTCGCGATTGACGGCCCGGCTGGGGCCGGTAAGAGCACGGTTGCCGCCCGCATTGCCGCTCGCTACGGATTGCTCAATCTGGAGACCGGCGCCATGTACCGCGCGTTCGCGCTCAAGGCCATTCAGACCGACAGCGACCTGGACGATCGGGAAGAACTGGGACGCCTGGCGGAGAGGACCCGCATCCGGCTGCTCCCGGCGGCGCTCGGGAACCGCGTTTTTCTGGATGAGGTCGAGGTCACCAAGCGCATCCGCGAACCGGACGTGACCGCAGCCGCTTCGCGGGTCAGCGTGCACCCTGGCATCCGTCAATGGATGGTTGCCATGCAGCGCCTGTTGGGCGCGAGCAACGGCATCGTGATGGAGGGCAGAGATATCGGTACCAAGGTTTTCCCCCATGCGCAGGTCAAGATTTTCCTCGATGCTGCAGCCGAGGTACGCGGACAGCGCCGCTATCAGCAGAACGGTCCGGGGGCGGCGCAGCACGCCGAATCCGTACTGGAACAGTTGCGTGAGCGCGATCGGCGCGACCGCACCCGGGCTGAATCCCCGCTCGAGGCCGCCCCCGACGCGGTGATTATCGATTCCACCCATCTCACGCTGGAGGAAGTCGTCGCCCGGGTCGAAGCCATTATCAACCAGCGGCTGGATCGGTAGCTGGTACAAGATTTGGGCTTCAGAGGGTGTGTGAGTAACGCGGAAAAGCCGGGATCGGGCATGAAAAGCCGTACCTCAGGGGCTAAAGAGTCTGCGTGAGAACTCGAAAAACAGACATCAGGTGGGAGAAATTCGGGAGCGGGCAAGAGAGGCAGGGGCTTCAGAGCGTGTGTGAGAACTCGGGAAAAAACCGCAGGTCCCTCCACTACGCTCTTTACCCCAAATATTTTCAATCGTTTACGGCCCGACTAAAGAGGCTGCGGAAAAAGTCGATACCTAGCGAAATCGCAGCCCTCAGCGGCTAAAGGGCGTATTGATTCTACAGTTGTTACGTACGGCCTAAAGGCCGTACCCTTCAAAAACCTAGGTTTTTCCGCAACCTCTAAAGTCGTGCCCTGATACAAAACAAAACGTGCGCTACTGCACCACGGGCTGCGGGTTGGTGGCAGCATCCTTGGCGTGAAAGTGGCGTAACTGCCTGGTTCCGGCCGGCGGCGCGGGGGGCGTAGGCGGTGCCGGGGATTCAGGGCGTTCCGGGGGTTCAGGGCGTTCCGGCCGTTCCGGGCGTTCAGGGCGTTCCGGCACGGCCGGCGGAGCCTCGATCGGGGTGATCGCAATGTCGCCGTGATCGGCAATCAGTTCCATGCGCGGGCCGCCGCCGCCTACCTGGCCGCTCACACTTTGACCTTCCCCGGCGCTCGAGACCGGCAGGCTCAACTTGGATTCGATGTTCCCGTTCCGGGCGGTGGCCTGCAACTGAAGGCCAACCCCGTGGGGCATGGTCAGGTTGATGGCCCCATTTCGATTGTGGATCACGACTTCTCCCAGCGGCGCCACCACCCCTACGGAGATATCTCCATCCCCATCCTCTACCCGTAGGTCGCCGGTGATCCCGGTGCATTCAACATCCTTGGCGCTGGTCGAGATTCTGGCCGGACCGGTGGCGGTGTTTAACTGCAGGTCGCCGCTGTCGATCGACAGGTCTCCAGGGATCGAGACCACCTCGACGTCCGTCCGGCTGGAGTGGAAATGGACGGAGGAGCCGATATGGGCCAGATTGGTATCCCCGAAGAAGTCGCCATCCAACCCCACCCGGCCCCCAACTTCGGAAATGGAAACATCGTCCAGCCGGCCCTCGAGCGACACATCGCCGGCAATGGCATGGGCACTAAAATCGCCTTTGCCCATATGGGCGTGGACTTGGCCGGCGATATTGTCGGCTTTGACGTCACCCCGGGCGGCGTTCACGTTCGCCGGGCCGGCTAAACCCTCGAAGGTCACATCTCCATGGGCAGCGGTGACGCTGGGGACGGCGCCCTGGGGGATTTCGATGGTCAGATCGGCATGGCCATCGCCGGCATCGCCGGTGCGCAGAGTCACGTTCCCACCGTTGACTACGATCTGCGGAGCCAGAGCGTCCAGGTTCCGCCGGGCGGAGCGATCATTGGCCGCATACACGACCAGGTGCGCCTGCACGTGCATCTCGGCGTCGCCGGAAGCGGTGACGGTCACATCTCCGTGCGGTACCTGGATGTCGATCGACGCGTGGGCCGGAATTTCTTGATTGAGGCTGCGGTCATCGTCGTGCTCCTGGCCCATCAGGTGGGCAAAAAAATCCTCTTGCTCCCCACCGTGACCGAACAAATGCATGCCGTGCAGTCCACGGCCAGTGGCGCCCACCACATAGCCCCCCACCGCAAGCGACAGAATGAGGGCAATCAGTCCCCCGTGCGACCCTCCATGCCAGCGCCGTCCCAGGTCCGCATGGCGGCGATCCAGCCACCAGTCCCCCAGCGAGAGCAAACCCACCCCCACCAGCAACAGCGGCCACCAGCGCATGTACCAGTCCCACAGGTGGACCGGGTTCAGTCGATTGATTTCGACCAGCAGGGCGATGGCGCCCACAATGATCAGCACTAAGGGGCCGACGATGGAGGGAGGACGAAGGGAGCGCTGGTAGTAGCGTTGCGCGCGGGCTGCGTCTCGTTGGGAATAGGGTGGAGGCAGGGTGGCCATCAGGGCCTCCTGCTGGGATCAGCGAGCGGATCGATGGCCGGGGAGGGCGACGCCGGCGGGGCGGCATAGGGCTGGCCCGGTACGTACCACCCGGGGTCAAGCACCGGGGTTCCAACCGCCAGCGCGGCCCGCTCCGCCAGACCGAAGAGCCCGGCCAGGATCAGATAGAGCGGCCAACTGCGGCCGAAGCTGAGCACCCCCCACTGGTTCAGCAGGGCGGTAATGCCGAACAGGATCAGGTAAGCCGGCCCCCGCAGTCTGCGGATGAGCAGCCAGGTATTCATCGCGGACCTCCGCGGGGAAGATCGCGGGTTCTGCTGTACAGCAGCCAGACCCCGACGGCGATGAGGATCAGTGGCCAGGCGCGGCCGATCCATTCATCCTCGAACACCCCCAGGGTATGCAGCAACAGCAGCAGACCAATGACAATCAGCACCACGGCGCCAAACGGATGCCGCTGCTTGGTGGAAGGGAGCAGCCCGGAGGTGTATGGCCCTATGCCGCCTATGGGCTGGCCCGGAACTTCGGGGGGCACGGCGTAGGAGGCGGGATAGGTCGCAGGAGGAGGATACCCAGGGGGTGGAGTTTGCCCGGCGTAGGGAGTGGCACTTGGCCCAAAATCGGGAATGGGATTGGTTGCCGCAGGGGCCCCGGGCGCGACGCTGCCTGGCGGGGGAGCGAAGCCGGCGGCGTAAGGGGAGGCCGGAGTCATTCCGAGCCTGGTTCCCAGGTCGTTGAGCCCGAACGGATTGGGCAAGGGTAATCCGTCGCGCCGGGCCTTGGCCGTCTGGGCGGCGTCAAAGACCTGATAAAAGACCCACGCCGCAACCAGAAAAGCAAAGACCACGCTCTTGTCGGCCAGGCTGACAAACACGGCAAAGATGAGCACGTGGGCCAATGCCTTGACGAATTGCCCGTTGTACATGGCGCCTACCCCGGGAATAAAGCCCAGCAGGCCGGCCAGTACGGGATGGGCATGCATCGCGTACTGGACTGGCTGGCCAGTAGCGGCCTGCGAGGACAGGCGGGCCGCCAGGCAGGATTCGCAGTAGACCACCCCGCCGACGGAACGCATGCAGGTGGAGCACAGGGGCTTGCCGCAGTTCTGGCAATAGGCCACCGCGGCAAGGTCGGGATGGTTCAGGCAGTTCATACCAAACTCCTCTGGCGCCTGCCTTCATGGGTTGATTGCAAGGCCCGAAAAACTTCTTGGTGCAAGGCGCCGCGTCTGCCCGCCCGATGGAAGCCGGCGGCTACCATCTCCGCCGGTAAACCGGCTTTGTCCTCCGAATGCGTAGGGCTGCCGCTGGGCGCCGGCAGGACTTGCTGTCCCCGGGGAACGGTGGAACTGGGGGTGCCGCTGCCGTCGCGAGCCGGTGGTTTGGGTGTTTCCCTGGGTGTGGGGGCGGGTTCGGCCGCAGTCGAACGCCGCAATTCGCGCACCCGCGACTCCATCTCATAGACCACGCGCAGATTCTCGTAATACTTGGTCACTTGTTCATTGGTGGAATAGAACGTGCGGGAGAGATTCGCCCGCAGCCGCGCAGGCTGAAAGTCTTGCGCGCGCAGCTGGGTTATTTTGATCCCAGTCAAGTTCAGGGTCAGGGCGATGGAGAAAAAAGCCATGGCCGCGGTCATCACCAACCTTGGCTCCAGTACCTGGCGGATGGCGGGCAGCATCACCCGCCAGGGGCGGGCGGGCAGGGTGCGGCCCGGAACGGCCACTCCTGGCTGAATTCCCGTGCCCGGGGTTTCGCTGGTGCGGGCCAGAATCTTCCCCAGCAGGCCGGCGGGGACCTCGGGCTCGACCGCCAGGTACTGCATCCAGGCCTTGCCCTGATCGGTCTCTTTGAACATCTGGGCACACAGCGCACAGTCGTTTTGGTGGCGAGTAAAGGCCGCCTGGTCGGCTGCGCTCAGGGCCCCATCCAACGCATCGGCGAGGAGGCTTTCCCATTCGTCACAGCGCAGCGTCCGTCCCGGCCCACCTAGCGGCTTAGTTTGCTCCTGCTCAGACATTTACATCACCTGCCCTTTAGTACGTTCCAAGAGCCGTGCCAGTTCCGCCCGGCCCCGGCTGATGCGCGATTTGACGGTTCCCTGTGGAATCGATAGTACCTGCGCAATCTCTTTGTAATCCATATCCTGCAAGTCCCGCAGAATAACAGCCTCGCGTAATTCCGGCGATACCCTGGCCAGGGCGTTTTGCACCATACTCTGCAACTGATGGCGCACGGCATGCTGCAGCGGCGTACTGCGGGGGTCGACCAGGGGCTCGTGCCGGGGAGCGTCTGTGCCCTGGTCCCAGCCGGCGTCGAGCGAATCGGTCACCCGTTGCTGGCGCGAGCGGCGAAAGTGATCGACCAGCAGATTGCGGGTCAGGGTGGTGATCCAGGTGGGAAAGCTGCCCTTGGCGACATCGAAGCTGCGCAGGTTGGCGTAGAGCTTGATGAAGACGTCCTGGGTCAGATCTTCCGCGTCATGGGAGGAAGCGGTGAAGCGGTAGCAGAGGGCGTAGACCCGGCGCTGCTGGGCGGCCACCAAATCCGTCCACGCCGCGGCATCGCCATCGAGGCAGCGCTTGACCAAAGCAGGAAAATCGATCTCCGGCGTCTCCGCTCTTCTGTCCGCGGGCCATGGCCGGCGCGCGCCGCCCTCCCGTTCCGGCGGCGTGTTCGAAGAAGGATTCAAAGCAGGCGTTCCTCGGGCTGTAGGATAGCGCCTCCGGGAATCGGGCCGAAAGCGCTCACCGCTTGCTCCCGTTCCACCGTTGTTCAGGGTAAGCGCGGCAGCCAGGCTCATGGGTGGTGATACGCATGGGTGCGAGCTTCGGTTCCATCCGCTTTAGAGCGGTCTGGGCGGGCTGGGGCCGCAGAAAGAATGGGCAAAGTTTGTTTTCGCGCGCGCACCGCTTCCCTTGCCGGGTGTACGCCATCAGATCCATTCCGGGGCGGGCAAATTTTAGTGCCGCCGCAAGCCGAAGAAGTAGCGTTCCAGCAACCAAGCCACGGCAAAGAGCAAAGCCATGATGCTCGCGCCCCACCAGAAAATCAACATGGGCAGCGAACCGGCGATGCTGGCGTCGCGCCGGCCTGCCTTCTGCTCCCAGGTACGAAAGATGTATCCGCCGCCCAGGCAGACGGCCGCCGACACCACCAACATATCGAGCGAAGGCAGCAGGCGTTGCTCGAAATGGCTGGCGGGCTCAAGAAAGGCAGCATGAAAAAGGGCGTCGAGGGAAAGGATGCTCAGCAGCAGAGAAGCGAATTTTGCCAGTTCCAGAAACACGGCTATCTCTCAAGGGGAAACCCAGCGTATCTTGTGCCGCTCCAACCACCAGCACGGAGTTTCGGAGTTATGGGGAAAAAGGGAGTGCACGCATGGCTGGTCCACAGTGCCCATATAGTCATACTCTTCCTTCTGGCCCTTGAGCGGGGTTCTGAGGAACTGCTGCACCTGGACCGTCGAAGACGTTTGCGCCCGGACGCCCAACCCGATCCAGTCCCCCAGGTAGAGGACGACCACCACGGCGAGCAACAGCTGCAGGATTCGGGCCCCAAGCCGCATCATCTTGACAGCCATCCTACGCCTTTGAGCGGCCGCCGGGCGGAAGCCGTTGTTGCTTGTTTTGCCTGCCGGATCGACCAGCGTTGTGCAGACTCTACAGGGCCGCAAAAGAAACCCACCGGTCCCTCCACCGCTTCCCGGGATTTTTGCGTTCGGGCGAGGCGCACTGCAGATCCCTCGGCTACGCTCGGGATGACCAGGGAAGAGTGGTTACTTACTTGAAAGACTGCGAGTCGGATCGGGAGCTTTTCTGTGCCGTCCGAGTCGCAGACTTTTAGCTGAGCAACCACTCTCCCCTGGTCATCCCGAGCGTAGCCGAGGGATCTGCAGTGCGCCTCGCCCAGACGCAAAAATCCCGGGGGAAGCGGATCCGCGACCAGTGGGTGGCTGCTTTGACTGGTTAAGACTGCTGCATGAAATCGGGGGAGACAGGATTCTCGTAGAGCGAGTAGTCGCGGGTGACCACCGTTAACCCGCTTTGGGTTACGAAGTAGTTGCGCCGGTCCTCTTCCCGGTCGTAGCCGATCACCGTGCCTTCCGGCAGGTGCACGTCGCGGTCAATGATCGCCCGCCGGATACGGCAATGGCGGCCAATATCGACGTGGGTGAAGATGATGCTGGATTCCACCTCGGCGTAGGAATTCACACGCACATCCTGCGAAAGCACGCTGTTGCGCACCACCGCGCCAGAGACAATGCAGCCGGCGGAGATCACCGAGTTGATAGCCATGCCGGTACGTCCCGGCTCGCCAAACACAAACTTGGCCGGCGGATACTGCCGCTGCCGGGTGCGCATAGGCCAGGCTTTGTCATAGAGATTGAAGATAGGCGAAACCGAGGCTACATCCATGTTGGCATCGAAGTATGCCTCAAGCGTGCCCACGTCGCGCCAGTAGAGCGCGTTCTGCTTGTTCTCGTCGACAAAGTTGTAGGCGGAGATTTTGTAACGGCCAAGGATACCGGGCAGGATGTTGTGGCCGAAATCATGCTTGGAGCTGGGGTCCTCGGCGTCCTTCATCAAGGCCGGCAGCAACACGTCGGTGTTGAACAGATAGATGCCCATCGAGGCATCGACCATGCTGGGATTGAAGGGAGAGCGCAGGTTGGTGGTCTTGGGCTTTTCCTGAAAGCCGACCACCTCTCCGGTTCGGCTCACCTCAACCACTCCAAAACGCGACACTTCATCCGGCCGGATGGGCAGAGTGGCCAGGGTCACATCGGCGCCCGCTTCTTTGTGATGATCGAGCATCAGCCCATAGTTCATTTTGTAGATGTGGTCGCCGGAAAGAATGAGCACATGCTTGGGCTGCTCGGCGCCGATGGAGTAGATGTTCTGGTACACCGCATCCGCTGTGCCCATGTACCAGTTGGCGCTCACCCGCTGCATGGGAGGCAGAATCTCGATGAACTCACCCAATTCCTGGGCCACGATCCCGGTCCAGCCCTCACGGATATGACGATTGAGCGAGAGCGCCTTGTACTGGGTCAGGATGTAGACCCGGCGCAGGTCGGAGTTGATGCAGTTGGATAGCGTGATATCGATAATGCGGTAGTTGCCGCCGAAAGGAACGGCCGGTTTGGCCCGATCGCGGGTGAGCGGGAAGAGACGCTCCCCTGCTCCCCCTGCCAGCAATACTCCAAGTGTGTCTTTCATGCGTTCACCGCGCTGCCCGTGGCATCTCTAGTCGTGGATCTCAACCCTCTTCGACCGAGATACGCAGGGAGCGCAGAAAGTGTACATCCTGCGCGTTAAAAGTCTCATCCTCGGGCGAATTTTCGTCCACCGCGGCTTCCAGCTCAGACGTTGGTTGTTGTTCTACCTCGTTCAATCCAATCGTCGCTTCCAGCATCAGCAGCACATCAAAGCCCTGCTTGCGGATGTCCTGCACGACCTCAGAGATCTGCTCGGACTCGGAAACCGACTCATGAATGGCTTCCCCCAGTTGCTGGATCAGACGACGAAGTCGTTGGTTCAATGATGTACCCCCACTCGCCACCCTCAGGCGCGGTTTTACAATACCTTACTTGTGATGTTCAACCGGAGCAATCTGAATCAACCGACTGATAAACTTTTACCATGGAGCCAAAGAAGGTAGGCCGCACGCTGGGCATTGGCGTCCGGGTGGCCTCGAACATGCTCCGCCAGCGGGTGGAACAGGCCGCCGAAGCCAGAAATAGCCGGCCGGCGGCGCCGTCCCCTCCTCTGAGCAGCCGGGTGGTGACCGCCAAACGCGGGGTTAAGGCCTTTGGGCAAGCGTTCCTGGGGCCGTTTACCCACGCCGGAAAGGTGCTTTGGCTGGAAATTACCGGGCTGTTTTTCGCCCTCTTCGCGGTTTTCTTTGCCCAAAGCGTGTACCGCGTCCGCACCGCGTGGAGACACGGGCCGGAGCATAGCCACCTGCTTTTCTATTGCGTCCTGGCGGCGGCCTTCGCTTGGTTCTCCTTCAGTTCCTTCGCCCGTGCCTACCGCCAGAGCAAGCGGGGCCCCAGTGGATCGTCCGCAAAATAAGCCGGCCCAACCTAAAGCGGTATGGGCAGCCCAAGACCTGGCCGGTTTTTCCCCTGATCGCGACCTCGGCTACCCGGGCGCGTACCCGTTTACCCGAGGCATTCGCCCGACTATGTACCGCGGGCGCTTGTGGACCATGCGCCAGTACTCCGGCATGGGCGACGCGGAGGAGTCCAACCGCCGTTTCAAGTTTCTGCTCGCCCAGGGCAGCGAAGGGCTTTCGGTCGCCTTCGACCTTCCCACCCAAATGGGCTACGACTCCGATTCCCCCTGGGCGGCCGGCGAGGTAGGGAGAGCCGGGGTGGCGATCGACTCCATCGAAGACATGGAACGGCTCTTTGCCGGAATCGCGCTGGGGTCGGTTTCGACCTCCATGACGATCAACTCGACGGCCACGATCCTGCTCGCCCTCTATGTCACGGCAGCGCGTCGCTGCGGGTGCGAGGTAGCCAGGCTGGCCGGCACGGTGCAGAACGACATCCTGAAGGAGTATCTCGCGCGCGGCACTTACATCTACCCCCTCAAGCACAGCCTGCGCCTGGTGACCGACCTGTTCGCCTGGACCGGGCAACATCTGCCGGGCTGGAATCCCATCTCGGTCTCCGGCTACCATCTGCGGGAGGCCGGGGCGACAGCGGTGCAGGAGATCGCCTTTACCCTGGCCAATGGGCGCGCCTACCTCGAAGTCTTGCGGGAAGCCGGGCTCGACCTCGAACGCTCGGCATCGCGCTTCTCCTTTTTTTTCGCCGCGCACAATGACTTTTTTGAAGAAGTGGCCAAGTTCCGGGCCGCCCGCCGTCTATGGGCCCAGCTGCTGCGGGAGCAATTCGGGGTGAACGACCCGGGAGCGCTGGGGCTGCGCTTTCACACCCAGACTGCGGGTTCGACCTTGACCGCACAGCAACCGGAAAACAACCTGGCGCGCACCGCCTTGCAGGCCCTGGCCGCGGTTCTGGGCGGCACCCAGTCTTTGCACGTCAATGGCTACGATGAGGCACTGGGGCTGCCCAGCGAGGAATCGGCGCGCATGGGGCTGCGCACGCAACAGATACTGGCAAAGGAGTGCGGGGTGGCGCAGACGGTCGATCCGCTGGCCGGTTCCTTTTACGTGGAAACGCTCACCAGGGCGATGGAACAGGGAGCGCGCGCGTATCTCGACCGGATCGACTCGCTGGGCGGCATGCTGGCCGCGATCGAGGGCGGGTGGGTGCAGCAGGAAATTGATCAGGCTGCTTACCAGCAGCAGCAGGAGGTGGATGGCGGCAAGACCGTGGTGGTGGGGGTCAACCGGTTTGCCGGTGGGGATCAGGAGCCGCGACCGGTGGGAACTCGAAATGAGGCGGGAGAACGAGAGCAGATCGAGCGCGTGCGTGGCTTGCGGGCCCGGCGCGATCCCCTGCGCTGGCGGGCGGCGCTCGACCGGGTCCAGGAGCACGCCAGTTCCAGCGTCCAGGTTATGCCGGCGATCCTCGAGGCAGTCGAGAGCTACGCCACGGTCGGGGAGATTGCCGGAAGTCTGCGCCAGGTCTTCGGCGAGCACCAAGCGACCGGCGCCTGATTCCCCGCGGCTCTGTTGATCCCACCCTTCGCAAAACGCGAAGGATGGGGCACCCGGCTACTTGGATTCCTTTGCTCGAGATTGGTTCTCCACCACTACAGGATGTTTACCGCCCGCGCTGCCAGCAGGGCCAGGGTGGCGAGGGAAATGCTCGATTGCACCATCATGGCGACCTTAGCCCAACGCGAAAGCACGGGAGAATCGGTGGGCGAAAAAGCTGTGCTGGTATTGAAGGCGAGAAACAGATAATCCACGAACCCAGGAGACCAGGCCGGATCCAGCGCCTTTTGCGAGCCGGGAGCCAGCGTCATCTGGGGAAACAGAAAGTCTCCCTTGGTATGACACACGCTCAAATTGCGGGCATGCGGACCGCCAGCATCGAGCCGCCAATACCACGATGCAAAGACCAACACGTTGGTGATCCAGAGCGCGGCCGCCGAGCGCAGCAGAGCTAACGGCGTCAGGGTGTGCCGGGGCAGGGAGCGAACCAGCAGCCATACCGACCACAGCAAGGCCGCGGTCACCACTCCAAGCAGAACATAACCAAGCTTTTGATTGAGTGCATAGGAACCCCGCATACGGGCCACGATGACCGGGATCAGAAGCACGGAAACCACTACCAGTAATAACCAGGAGGGGCCAAAGGTCAGAGGTTCCGGCAGCGAAAGATGCAGGCCACCTACGGCCAGGACGGCGACCGCGGCAGGCCAGACGGGTTGGGCTGGTGTTTTACGAGGAACTTGTGTCATGGAATGGGGATCAGGAACGAGCTTATTCTTTCACCCGCGGCTGTGCCCTTTGCGGCCGGTTCACAGATATAATTCTCGCGCTATGAATAAGCTCGGATTGGTGTACCTCTGCCTGGTGTTCTGCCTGGTGCTGCCCTTGACCCTGTTGATGATGAAAGCCTCCGCCATCCCGGAAACACCGGCCAGGCCGCTGTTGGTAGCCGCCAACCAGGGCGACCGGGACGTCAGCATCATCGACCCGGTTGCGGCCAAGCAGCTGGCCACTGTGCCCGAGGGCGGTATCACCGGCCACGAAGTGGCCACTTCGCCCGACGGCCGGACTGCCTATGTGCCGATCTATGGCAGCGCCGGCGTGGGTAAGCCCGGTACCGACGGGCAAGAGATGGTAGTGATTGACCTCCCCAGCCGTACGGTCACAGGCAAGGTCGATTTCGGCCATGGAGTCCGGCCTCACTGCCCGGTATACGACCGGGCCAGCGGCATGCTCTACGTCACTACCGAGCTGGACCAGACGGTGACCATTGTCGATCCCAAGACGCTCAAGATCGTAGGCACGGTTCCGACCGGGCAAAAAGAGTCGCACATGCTGGTGATCTCTCGCGACGGCAAGCGAGGGTACACGTCGAACGTGGGCGCAGGCTCCGTTTCGGTGCTCGATTTGCCTGGCCGCAAAACCATCGCCATCATTCCCATCTCCTCGGAAGCGCAACGGATTGCCATTTCCAATGACGACAAGATGGTCTTTACCTCCGACCAGACCAAGCCGCAAATGGCGGTGATCGATACCGCCAGCAACCAGATCAAAACCTGGGTGCCGCTGCCGGCCATCGGGTATGGGACGTCTCCCACGCCGGACGGCCGCTTTCTGCTGGTCGCGCTGCCCAAAGCCAACCAGCTCGCGGTGGTCGATTTGGCCAGTCTCAAGGTGGTCCGGACGGTGGACGTTCCCGAACATCCGGTCAAAGTACTGGCTCGCCCCGACGGCAAAGTTGCTTATGTTTCCTGCTCCGGCGCCAAGCAGGTGGCGGTGATTGATCTGTCCCAGTGGAAAGTAGATTCGCTGATCGAGGTTGGCAAAGGCGTGGATGGCCTGGCTTGGGCAGCGGCTGGCTCTCGGTCAGGGCTCCATAACCAGCATCAGAAGGCGATCGGGCGGCAAAGCTGAGTGTGAGCGGTTGCCGTTGAGGTCCTAAGGCGAAAAGAAACCGCAGGTCCCTCCACTACGCTTCGCTCCGGTCGGGATGACAATTCCGTTGTGACTGCAACAATTGTCGCCCGCAACAACTTCTGCCAGGGAAACTGACCTCAGCAATAGAATTGTCATCCCGACCGGAGCGTACCCGGATTTCCTACTTCGCGCTGCTGGCAACGACCACGGGTGCGGCTCTCCTTAGAGAGAGCCGCATGAACTTCTTCAACGCCACGGGTCTCGACAGGAAATCCGGGGGAGCGCAGTGGAGGGACCTGCGGTTCTTTGGCCGGAACACCCAGGTCTCAAAAGCGAGACCCGCTCAAAGTCTGGAGAGGCTGGAGATTGTAGCTTTATTTTTCGCCAGAGCGAAGCGTGACCCGCGGTTTCTTTTCCGGGTCCTCACACACCCTCTTAAGCCCCACAAAAACCTTGGTATCGCTCGCCAGGCGAGCGCGGGGGCGCAATCCTCCCCGGGTCCGTGCTACCGTGAAAGACAAGCCATTTTCCCGGTAAAGGATCCCCCGTGTCCGCTGGTTCCCTCTCCCCTGCCGCCCTGCGCAAGACTGCGCTCCATGGTGTCCACCGCCAGCTCGGCGCCAAGATGGTTGATTTCGGTGGCTGGGATATGCCGGTCGAATACTCCGGCATCACCGCCGAGCACATGGCGGTCCGCACCGCCGTGGGGCTGTTCGATGTCAGCCATATGGGCGACATTCAGTTCCGCGGGCCGGGCTCGCTGGCCGCCATCCAGGCGCTTTCCATGAATGATGCCTCCAAGCTGGCCAACGGTCAGGCACAATACTCGGCCATGCTCTATCCCCAGGGAACGTTTGTCGACGACGTGCTGGTACACAAATTCAGTGACAACGATTACCTGCTGGTGATCAACGCCGGCACGCGGGAGAAAGACTACCAATGGATCCGCTCCCAGGTAGGATCGTTTGCCGGAGTACACATTAGCGATTACAGCGACCATTACACCCAGCTGGCCATCCAGGGGCCGCGGGCGCAGGATACGCTATCGAAACTCACTAAGGTGGACCTGACCGCGGTCAAGAATTACTGGTTCACCTGGGGCACCGTGTGTGGTCTGCCCAATGTGCTGATTGCGCGCACCGGCTACACCGGGGAAGACGGTTTTGAAATCTACATCCCCTCCGACGAACCCACCAGCACTCGCGTATGGCAGGAAGTCATGGAAGCGGGCAAACCGTTTGGCTTGCTGCCATGCGGCTTGGGAGCCCGCAATACCCTTCGCCTGGAAGCGGCCATGGCGCTCTACGGGCATGAAATCTCGGAAGACACCACGCTGCTCGAATCGGGCCTGGAACGGTTCTCGAAGCTGGGTAAGAGCGACTTTCTGGGTTCCCAGGCTCTGCTTGCGGCCGGCCCGCCCAAGCGCAAGCTGGTTGGCCTGGAGATGATCGAGCGCGGGATTGCCCGCGATGGCTACAAAGTTTTGAACCTCGAGGGCGAGGCCGTCGGCTATGTCACCAGCGGCTCTCCATCGCCCTATTTGAAAAAGAACATTGCCCTCGCCTACGTGCCCATCGCCTTGACCGCGCCGGGAACGGAAGTGGCAGTCGAGGTTCGCGGCAACCCGGTCAAGGCCAAGGTAGTGCCGACCCCGTTTTACCGCCGGGCGAAAAAGCCGGCGGGAAAACCAGCATAAGCCGCAGCAATCGAGGTATGTACCCGCGGCATCACCCCTGCTGCGACGGGTGCACGCTCTAAAATGAAGGAGGAGATAAGGACCGAAATGGCCTATCCAGCGACGTATCGCTACACCAAGGAGCATGAGTGGATTGAGGCAGGAGGCAAAATCGCCAAGGTAGGCATCACCGACTACGCCCAGAACACCCTGGGAGACATCGTCTTCGTCGAATTGCCCAAGGTGGGATCGAGTCTGGAGCGGGGCAAGGTTTTTGGCAGTGTGGAGTCGGTCAAGGCGGTTTCCGACCTCTACTCCCCGGTTACCGGCACGGTGACCGAGGTCAATGAAGAGCTGGCTACGGCTCCGGAGAAGATCAATGCCGACGCCCACGGGGCGTGGCTGCTGAAGGTGGAACTGGCCGATCCTAAGGAAGTGGCCAGCCTGCTGAATGCCGTGGACTACGAGAAGTTTGTCAAGGAAGAGACCCACTGAAGTTGAATCCTTTAGTAACGGTAAATGTGCTCTAAAAAGGACTCCCCCAATGCGCTATTTGCCAAAATCACCGGGCGAACGGATTGCCATGTTGCAGGAAATCGGGGTCGCCTCGATCGATGATCTATTTTCGACTATCCCTCAGGAGTACCGTCTGGAAAGGGATCTGGCGGTTCCCCGGCAGATGGCTGAGTCGGAGATCGTGGAGTACTTTCGCCAGGCTTCGGCCGATTGCGCAACCGGCTACACCAGCTTTCTGGGCGCCGGCGCCTATCGTCACTACCGCCCGGTCATTATCGATTCCCTGGTGCAGCGGGGCGAATTCCTCACCTCCTACACTCCCTACCAGGCGGAGATTACCCAGGGAACGCTGCAGGCCATTTTTGAGTTTCAGACCATGATCTGCGAGCTGACCGGCATGGACATTGCCAATGCCTCCATGTACGAGGGATCCACGGGGGCCGCGGAGTCGGTAACCATGGCGGTGCGCATTACCGACCGAACCGGCGTCTTCGTGGCCAGAACGGTGCACCCCGAATACCGGGAAGTGATGCGTACCTACGCCCAGCATCAGGGCCTCGAAGCACAGACGCTCCCCTTTGGCGACGACGGCCGGCTTGACCTGGCGGCGCTGGAACAGAGCGTCACCGAAGAGACTGCCTGCGTGCTGGTTCAGTCGCCAAACTTTTTCGGCGTGATCGAAGACATTCCGGCCATCGCCGAGATCGTGCACCAGAAAGGCGCGCTGCTGATTGTTTCAATCGCCGAGGCCATCTCTCTGGGGGTGGTGCGGCCCCCGGTCGAAGCCGATATCGTCTCCCTCGAGGCGCAATCCTTTGGCGTGGCCCTGAGCTTTGGCGGTCCTTACTGCGGCGTGATCGCCGCCAAGGAGAAGTATCTGCGGCAAATGCCCGGCCGCCTGGTAGGGGAAACGGTGGATACGGAAGGCCGGCGCGGTTTTGTGCTCACGCTTTCCACCCGTGAACAACACATCCGCCGGGAAAAGGCGACGTCCAACATTTGCACCAACCAGGCGCTGGTGGCGCTGATGGCCACCATCTTCCTGACGGTGTACGGCAAACAGGGTATGCGCGAGCTGGCCACGCACAACCTGGCTAAGGCCAATTACGCGGCCAGGCAATTTGCCGGCATTGGCGGCGCGCGCTTGCTCTTCACCGGCTCTCCGCGTTTTAACGAATTCGTGCTCGAGACCTCAGAATCTCCGGATCAACTCAACGCCCAACTGCTCAAGCAGAAAGTGATCGGCGGCTTGCCCCTGAGCCGCTGGTACCCGGAACTCGGCCACGCCAGCCTGTGGTGCACGACCGAGCTTAATACCAGGGAGCAGATTGACCAGGCGGTCTCGCTGCTGCAGCATGAATCCGAAGCAGCCCTCACCCGGGCTTGAAAGAGTCTGCGTGAGCACTCGAAAAAGCCGCCATCAGGGGCTAAACAGGCTGGGGAAGAAGTCGGGACCGGGCAAGAAAGACGTACCTCAGGGGCTAAACAGGCTGCGGAAAAAGTCGGTTTCCAGCGAAAGCGCAGCCCTCAGCGGCTAAAGCCGTATTGATTCTAGATTGGTTACGTACGGCCTAAAGGCCGTACCCTTCAAAAAACTTGGGTTTTTCCGCAGCCTGTAAAGCCCGACGTATTCTCAATCGTTTTCGGCCCGACTAAAGTCGTGCCCTGATACAAAACAGAGTTCTCACGCAGACGCTGAAAGGCAATAACTCGATGGCATTTGAAGGCAATCGCCGCAAAGTGAGCTCGCACCTGAGCCAGAATGAGGCTCTGGTTTTCGAGAAGTCGTCGCCGGGCAAAAAGGCTTACAAGATGCCGCCTCTCGATGTGCCCGAGGTGGACCCCGAAACTCTGCTGGGCGAAGCCGCTCGCGGCGATCTGGGCCTGATGCCAGAGCTGAGCGAAATCGAAATCATCCGTCATTTCACCCGCCTCTCCACCTGGAACTACGCCATCGACTTAGGCATGTACCCGCTCGGCAGCTGCACCATGAAGTACAACCCGCGGGTGAACGAATTTGTTGCCCGCCTCGAAGGCATTGCCGAAGCTCATCCTTATCAACCGGAGTCGCTCTCCCAAGGTGCGCTGGCAATCATCCACCTGCTCAAATCGTGCCTGCTCGACATCACCGGCATGGACACCATCACCCTGCAGCCGGCGGCGGGCGCGCACGGCGAGTTCACCGGCATCCTGCTGACACGCGCTTACCATCAGTCGAAAGGCAATCCGCGCCGCAAGGTCATCATCCCCGACTCGGCGCACGGCACCAACCCGGCCACCGCAGCCATTTGCGGTTACCAGGTGGAGAATCTGCGTTCTAATTCCCTGGGGATGGTAGACGTGGCCCAGCTGGAGCAGATCGTCACCGACGACACGGCGGCGCTGATGCTGACCAACCCCAGCACCATCGGGGTGTTCGAAAGCGAGATTCACAAGATCGCCGACATTCTCCACGCCAAGGGCGCCCTGCTCTACATGGACGGCGCCAACATGAACGCGCTGGTAGGCAAGACACGACCTGGTGATTTCGGCGTGGACGTGATGCACCTGAACCTGCACAAAACTTTCTCCACCCCTCATGGTGGCGGTGGTCCCGGATCGGGGCCGGTGGCAGCCAAGAAAATATTGGAGCCTTTCCTGCCTACACCGGTGGTGGTGGAGGGGCCGCCTGACGAGGACGGCCGGCGCTTGCTGCGGCTGGACTACGATCGCCCGCAATCCGTCGGCCGGGTGCGTATGTTCTACGGCAACTTCGGCATGTTCGTCCGTGCACTGGCCTACATCATGGCCAACGGCCCGGACGGTCTCCGCCAGACCACGGAAGACGCGGTGCTGAACGCGAACTATATCCGCAAGAACCTGGAGGACGTGTACGAGCTGCCCTACCGCACCCCCACGCTGCATGAAGTGGTGTTCAGCGATCGCAGGCAGACGCAGAAGGGGGTCAAGACGGGGGACATTGCCAAGCGGCTGATTGATTATGGATTCCATCCTTACACCACGTCCTTTCCGTTGATCGTGCCGGGCGCGTTGATGATCGAGCCGACGGAAAGCGAATCGAAGGAAGAGCTCGATTTGTTTATTGACGCCATGCGGCAGATCGCCCGCGAGGCGGAGGAGAATCCCGAACTGGTGCTGAATGCTCCGCACGCCACGCGCATCTCGCGGCTGGATGAGGTGATGGCAGCGCGCAAACCCGTTCTGCGCTATACCCCGGCTACGGAAAAGGTCTGACACTCAGCGGCGGTTTGCGGGTACGGGATTCAGAGGTGTGTGAGAGCCCGGAAAAGAGACCGCAGGTCCCTCCACTACGCTTCGCTCCGGTCGGGATGACAATTCTGTTGTGCCCGCAACAGCTTCTGCGGGAAAGACTTGACCCCACGATAGAATTGTCATCCCGACCGGTGCGAAGCGTAGTGGAGAGACCTGCGGTTTCCTTTCCGGGCTCTCACACACCCTCTAAAGCCTTTGATGATCGATTGCAACCTATTCGCAAACGCAAGTTTTGAGGAAGGAACAACTTGACAGCAACTGAATCTGCGATAGCACAACGACGCGAAGATCTGGAGCGCTTCGAGTTCATGATGGGGGCCGAGCGTGGGCGTCTCGCGGTAACCCTCGATATGCTCACCGATGCGCTCATCTTGATCGGGCAGCACGGCGTTTACTGCACGTCCACACGCAACCCTGCTAAGCCCGCGCTCGACCTGGAGGCGGTGCTGGGGGAAGTCGGTGGGGCAAAAGAGCTAATCCAATCAGTGATGGAGCAGCTTCGGCTCAAGAGCGAGCAGGCGGCAGAACGGTTGTAGAGTGGATCACCACAAACGCCTCACGCCATAACTGTCAAATGCTCTCTGGTTGGTAATGATGGGAATATTCTCCGCCTGAGACTGCGCGACCAGCATACGGTCGAACGGATCCCTGTGAGGCCCCGGCAAGAGGCCTCCGCGCACGCCATGTTCAGCAGAAATAGCCAACAGGTCGAAACCTTCTCGCTCGATTGCGGCGCAAAAATCCGACATCAGGTTGGCCGCTGTGGGCAGTTTGCCCAGTCGAACCTTGATCGCGATTTCCCAGGCTGAAGCGGCACTCACGACCACAGTGTTTCTGGTATCTGCGATGATCCTTGCAGCTGTCCGCGTTAGGGCCGGGTCGTCAGAAAGCCACCAGAGCAAAGCGTGGGTATCCAATAAAACGCGCAAATGGACTACTCCCAGCGAGACAACTCGTTTTCGGTCAGAGGCTCAAAAAATTCCGGACCCACGCGCAACGTGGCCTTGAGCGACCCCGGCTGACGTTTACCCTTCACCTCACCAACCGCAACTAACCGGGCCACAGGTTTTTTCCCTCGAGCAATGATCACTTCCTCGCCCGCAGCAACTTTCTGGAGCAGCTTGGAAAGATTCGTCTTGGCTTGGTGAATCGTGACTGTAGTCATGGCTGCTCCTTAGCTAACCAAGCTTAGTCCATACGCAGAAGTCCTGCAAGCGTAGGCAGCGATGGATCCCGTAGTTCTCCTGGATTACCGGCAACTCTGCTCGTACAAAGCAACTGGGACCAGGGCCGCACCTGTTGTATCCTTAAGTTGCGCGCCCGTAGCTCAGCTGGATAGAGCGAACGCCTCCGGAGCGTTAGGTCGGGAGTTCGAATCTCTCCGGGCGCACCAAGGATATTTCCGAGCGGGACGTTGGCCGCAGCATCGCCCGTCCCTTCCGCTTGAGAACAGTCTCGAACTCTCGCCACCTAAGGTTCTTGGCCGGCTCCATTCCCGGTCCTGCCGGACCGGCTCCCGTTACTTGCGTAATGCACAGCACATGTGATTGCTAGGGCGATTCCGATCAACGACATTGGGTTATCCCAGCTTTCATAAGCTAAGTTGACAATGAACAGACTACTGACGCTTCTTGTTCTTAGCCAAGCCATGGCGTTCCCATCCTTCGGTTACGTGTCCAGCAATGTTGCGGCGCCGGTTGCTACGACAGCTCCAACCATAGTCAGTGGCTATCTTGCGGGCTTGGGAAATGCGAAGACAATCGTTGTGGGGCGCACACTACAGTTCACAGCGCATGTTGCTTACTCAGATGGTTCAACGGGCGAGCTACCCGATGGACAAGGGAATAGGGTTACCTGGTGGGGCACAAGTAACTCTGCGGTCGCCACGATAGGCAATGGAGGAGATGTTACGGCAGTGGGCGCAGGAACAGTAAACATCGAGGCAAAGATCGGTACGCTCAAAGTTTCTCCTCGCCGGGTGACCGTAAGCACAGCCGCTGTTGCTGTGGTGGTTCAGCAACCTACTATTAGCTGTTCAGCCAACCCCTCGATTATCAATCAAGGCGGTACCACGACCATCACAGCTATCGGAGCTAGCGGGCAAAACCTTCCATTGACTTATAGCTACAGCTCGTCCACTGGGTCGATCCGCGGCACCAATACGACGGCAACGCTGGAGACTTCCGGCGTGTCCGCGGGCATCATCACTGTGACCTGTGCGATCGACCAGCAGGGCGGCGGTACCGCCTCGGCCGCAACCAACGTGCTGCTGCAATCGGTTACCGGGGAGCAGGCACTCACCAATTTCCAATTCACTGACTCAGTTGGGGTGAATGTCCACCTGGGGTATGGCGGTACGGTGTACGCTACCCAATTTCCGCAAATCATGACGTCCATGATCAACCTCGGGGTCACGCATTATCGCGACCCGTTGAGCCAATCCGCACCAAGCTTTCAGTATGAAAATGCTGAGACGTTGGGCAAGGCGGGAATTAAGGCCGATTGGATCATGGATTTCAATAATTCAGCCGCCACCATAAACAGCGCCTATGCGAACGCGCCGGATGCAACTGCGGGTTTCGAGGGCCCAAATGAAGATGACGCGAACGCCGGAGCCGCGCTTCTGGGTTTCATGCAGTTGCTGCAAAATACGGTTCGCGCCAATCCCGCTACCGCGGCAATGCCCATCATCGCACCTTCCTTCATACAAGCGTCGGCATACGCAGCTCAGGGCAATCTGAGTTCGTTGATCACCTACGGCAACACTCATGACTATTATGCGACGTTTAATCCGGAAACCGGCCCTTACGGGGCCTCTTTCTACAACTGCGGAGGATATGGCTCGATGCAGTTCGATATGTGCCTGGCTCAGATGGTCGCCGCCAATGAGGCAGTGGTTTCCACGGAAACCGGCTATCAAAGCGGCACGGGGCTCTCGGACGCGATCATTGGGCGGTACGAGTTGAGGACACTTTTCGAGAGCCTCAGCCTGGGCATGAAGAAGACATATTTGTTCGAGTTGATCGACGATCCTAGTGGTAACTGGGGACTGCTTACGGGCACCTTCTCTCCCCGGCCGGCATACACGGCGATCGAGAATGTGTTGTCACTCCTCAAAGACACAAGCTTCCCGCAACCAGGCAAACTCAACTACACTCTGGCCGGACAGACACAGAACTTGGATCACCTACTGCTGCAGAAGAGCGACGGCACATTTTACCTTGCCATTTGGCTCGGGGTGCAGAGCGCCGACCCGGAAAATCCATCAACGATCTACAATGTTGCTCCACAAAGTGTGATCCTCAGTACCAACACGCCAATCGGGGCAGCAACAACCTATGTCCTTGACGACAGCGGGAACGAGACTTCGACATCTACTGAACTCACAAACGGATCACTTTCCATTTCCGTCACAGACCGGGTAACACTCGTGGCTCTCTCTCCTGGTCAAAGCCAGTAGCAGAGGTCTGCTGAGTCGGTTAGACCGGCCACTGAAAGCAAAGTAAATATCCATCCGGATCACGTACATTCATTTGCTTCATGCCATACCAGGCGATGGCCGGCGCGCCTACAGAGACACCTTTCCCGCGTAGTTCCTCATAGGCCGCTTCTACATCCGGACAGCCAAAGTACAACACCGTATCCCCGTGAGCGGCGGTGCGGGACAACTCCGGTTCCGAGGGCCGCTCAGTATTCGATTCATAAGCGGTGTTCAGCATCAGCTCGGCCCCACCCAGCCGCAGCATAACCCAGTGGAAGTAATCCTCACCCAGAACTGGGGAGTGGCTCACGATCTCGAAGCCCAGCTGGTCGCGATAAAACCTCACCGATGTAGGCATGTCGTAGACCTGCAAAAGGGGAGACACTCCACGTAAATCAGGCGCCATTTCTCACCTCCCGGCGGCTAGCGATGAGAAAGATCCCGTATCCAAAGGTCCTTGAATTCCATGTTGCCGTGACCGCCCGAGTGCAACTGCAGCGCAATCTTGCCATCGAAGGAGGTCGGCTTGGGGTCGGTAAAATCCACCATGGGCACACCGTTCAACCGGGATTGATAGCGATTCCCATTTACCTCTACCAGGTAGTCGTTCCACTCGCCCATCCGCACCACGCCCTCATTTTCCGGGGCCGGCCATACCACCCACCCTCGCCCATCCTCCGCGTATACGCCCGCAGTGTGGTGCATCATCTTGCAGTCGATCTCGAACTGCATACCTTGAGTCACATCCGCGGTTTCAGGTTTGAAGGCGCTGTGGAAGAAGACTCCGCTGTTGCCATCCCCCACACACTTGAAGCGCAAGGAAAGCTGAAAGTCCTGATAGTCCTTCTCCGTCTGCAGATATCCGTAATCTTGGGTCAGACCTTTGCCATGGATCAATCCGTCTTCCACCGTCCAGCTCTCGTGGCCGATGTTCGTCCAACCGCTCAGATCGTTTCCATTGAATAGCTGAATCCAATCCTCTCCTGGAAGGTGCGCCGCCTTCTGCCCTTTGACGACAGCTGTAACAATACCCAGAATGGCCATGATCGCCGTAGCGAGTAGTAACCGACCGAACTGCCGCAAGCTGGCACTCCATCGAGAACAGAGATTGACTGCGCCAGGATTGTATCAGCCGCTCGACCCAGACCTCCCCGGACTAAAGTCCGTGCCCTGGCATTTTTACATTTCAGAGAAGACGAAGTCATGCAGCTAAAATTACCTGCCGCTACCTTCAATCGCAGCACGTCGATGAGAAGCTTCGCATTCCGTTCGGATTGCAATAAGCGTCGTCCCATGCTGGTTTTCGTCGTCGCGGAAAACACCTTGAACTACCTCCGGACGGGCATTTCGTGCGGGATGCGCCATGGCAGGGGCTAAACAGGCTGCGGAAAAACTCGGGACGGGGTAAGAAAGACGTACCTCAGGGGCTAAAGAGGGTGTGTGAGAACTCGGTTCTGGAAGGGCACGGCTTCAGTCGTGCCGTAATTCATTAGGAGTTCCGGGCTTTAGCCCCTGAGGGTCCCTGAGGGCATCTTTTTATCAGCGCACAAGAGAATTGAGAGGATAGAAAAAACGTACCTCAGCGAACCTCAGCGGCTAAAGCCGGGTAGGGCCTTGTTTTTTACGGCACGGCTGAAGCCGTGCCCTTCCAGAACCGAGTTCTCACACACGCTCTTAAGGCCCAACGTATATTCAATTGTTTACGGCCCGACTAAATCGTGCCCTCATACAAAACTAAAACGCAACATCCAAACCAGCTTCTCTCGGTGAGATGTCATACGCTTCGTCCAACGAACATGTGGAAACTCCAGGGCACGGACTAAAGTCCGGGGCTTAGAGCAGAGCAATGTCGCGATCGCCGTCCCACTGCACCCCGCTGGGCAGGTGCGCGCAATGGCGCAGAAAGGCACAGTAGTGAACCGTAGATCGGGTTTGCGCGGGTGCCCAGAAGAAGGTAGGGGTCGAAAACATTTTGCCCCGTTCTACCATGCTCCGGCGGGATTCTGCCATGGGAGATACTCCAAACTCCATTCCCAAAGCGAACGCCGCGGAGTTCCATGGAGCCCAGGAGCGGAGATGATTCTCCTCCCAGCGCGAAAGCCAGGGAAAGTCTCTGCGCCTCCACACGTAGCCAAATGCCAGCTGGTCGCGCGGCGACCAGGCAAGAAAGAACGAGTGCTCCTGCATCGGATCCATTAAGTGCGCGGTAAAGCCACCGGAAGAGCTCTCTTGGGTTAAAGTGCTGAGGTCCTCAACTCCGCCATCTTTTCGTGGACAGAACGGCCACTCGAACTCCGCGCCATCAAGTTGCATGCCAAGGCCGTTGTTGAATGCTCCTTCGAAAACCCGGGAACGAGTTGCCGAGACTCGGAACCTGGTTTGCCCGGGCTCTAAAAAAGGTGCGCCGAGTGTCACGTGTTGGGTCCAGCCAATCGGACGGCCGGTACAACAGTGGTTCTGAATTGTTTCCGAAAACACCGCGACTCCATCGGCTGCTAACTCGACCTTGCGCTCAAACGTCATCTCCGCCTTGGGCAAAACCGCCTGCAGCACGATGTGCTTTTCGTCCCCTGCCATGCGGTAGGCCGCGACCGAAGCTTCACCATGAACAGGTATGCCCGCCGCCGCTTCTTCTTCATCGGGACCGCCAAAGAGGTCGAGGCAAATACTGTGCCCGAAGATACCAGCCAGCAACTGAGCCTCAGCGCCATCGCCATATTCAGGATGATGCGCCGGGGAGTACTCTGAAGGCTCGATGGACGGCCAATGCGGGATCCAGAGGGGACTGATACCGCTGTTCTTGTCGAGCAGCGCCGCAACGTGACCACCCTGCTGAGTAACAGTAAGACGCAGCTCACGGCTTTCGATCTGCGCTGCGCGCCGGCCATTAAATTCAACCTGCTTCATCCTTTGCCTCACTCCAAGATCGAGTCTAGCCCAGCAGAGCCGAACAACGAGCCGTGACCATTCCGCCTCAGCGTCAGGGTGATCCATCGAAGGTGGGAGTGAACCGCTCAACGAGACGCATGTTGGTTACCTGGAGTTCCTATTATCGACGAGCGGTAACGTGGACCCTCTAAAGGTCACATTGACTGTACTCATTTGCAGCAAAGATAATCAGCAATATCAGTTATGTTTTATTTGCCTGCCTGGAGGGCCTCTTGAAGTCTGCTTACGTGCACGGAATTCGTAGATTGCGGGACTTGAATCGAGGCCAGATTGTCCGCTTCGCCGGCTCCGGTGCTGCCGTGGTCCAAGACATCTGGATGGAGGCCAACCAGTACTTCGGCCGGTTCCAATTTCATGACGGCCTATGCGTTGTGCTGACCGAGGCCGAAGAGTCGATGATTGGAACGCTTACCAGGCAGAAATAAGAAGCGGCGTTCGATGGGCCGCAGCTAAGCCGCAGGTTACGGCGACCACAGGTCAGTATTTGCAGCCGTTGGCTTGCCAGGCACAGTGAGTCTTCCAAGAGGCCGCCCGGGCCATCTCTTCGTCGGGATAATCGCCGGCTTCTTCCCCAACCCCATTCGGAAAGACGTAGAACGTCCATTTCCCCCTGCACTTATAGAAGGGGGTCGTGGGCCCTGGATGAGTTTTTTTCTTCATGGACCGAAAAGAGGGTGGAGGCGCGGGATGGAATTGAACCACCAAATAAGGTTTTGCAGACCCTTCCCTTTTCGTTTTGGGTTCCGCGCCCTGTAGGAGTTTCTTACCTTGTGAAAAGGTAACCGATGGACCAGGAAAAAACGACACATTTTTTCATCAGACGTGACTCCAGGTAATCACACCGAAGGTACCTTCGGTTGCCTCATCCCTGCCGTCCTTTCCTGCGATTCCCCGATTCATCCGACGAGCATGCCCTCTTCTCCCCAGGGCCGCGCAACCCACACTCACCCCGGTCCATGGGAGCGCCTTCAACTCCGCCTCGAAAGCGAGTGGAATGCCTGCAGCGGGTCAAGCTGGCCCGGGTACGAGTTTGTCATTTATGACCGTTTGGTTCATTTTCTCCAATTCAGTGCGGAGAAAACTAGTTCATCTGCACCCAATTGCTGCCACTATGCCCGCTTTGTGCATTTTTAAATGGACATATCAATCAGTTCCAGCTTATTGTTCTTTTAATTGCGAAGAAGGCGGATCTCTGGCGCAGAAAAGACGACCTCGGTGCCCAATTGGCTTTACCCAGCCTTTCGCCCGTAACCCGCAAATGGCAGTTGAAGGCGTGTAAGAGGCGATTGTGGGGGCCTGACAGCCACTATTCCTACAAAGATAAAAAACGCCATTTCCAGGCGCAACGAAGTGAGCGAGGACTGCGATGAAGACAAATTTCTTTAGGATGCCGGTCGCAAGTGTAGTTGTCATATCGATGTGTATGGCGGTCGGGCGAGCGCAGACGGTGACCGGTACGGTCACCGGGACCGTCAGCGACCAGAGCGGCGCCGTGATCCCAGGCGCAAACGTGGCCGCCCACAATATAGATACGGGTGTGAACTCTTCCGCGACATCGGACTCAGCGGGGATCTATCGTATCGGTTTTCTGCCCATCGGCCCTTACCAGGTAACGGTGGAGGCGAAGGGATTCGGTACCCAGACGCTCCCGGTTTTTCAGTTGGAAGCGCTACAGACAGCTACCTTCAACGTGAAGCTCGCGACGGGCAGCGTCTCGACAACGGTGAGCGTTTCAGAAGCGGCGCCCATCCTCAACACCAATGACGCCACACTGAGCAGCACCTTTACCGCCAACACAATCCATAACTTCCCCCTGAACGGGCTCGATTTTTCGGCTTTGACGCTCTACGTGCCCGGCGCAGTGAATACCCAGGGAACATCCGGCACCACCAGCATCGAGCGCAGTACCTACTACACCGATTCGGTGAACCTGAATGGAAATCGGGCCCAGGCGAACAACTACACGCTGGATGGGATCGATATGAATGAGACGTTCAATAACCTCATCTCATACACTCCAGCGCCAGAGGCCCTGGAGGAAGTCAAGGTACTGACAGCGAACTCTCCGGCAGACTACGGCAACGTAAACGGGGGCGGCGTGGTCAGCATCCTCAAGAGCGGAACCAACCAGTTCCATGGCTCGGCTTATGGTTTCGTGCAGGATTACCGGACTAACGCCAATTCCTGGAGCAACAATCACGCGGTTCCGATTATTCCGGTCAACGCCTATTCCCAATCGCAGTTTGGAGGAACCTTCGGCGGCCCGATCAAGCGCAACAAGCTGTTCTTCTTCGTTGATTACCTGGCAGCGCGCTATCACCAAGGCGGGACTGTCCCGGGGAGTGTTTTTACCCAGGCAATGCGGAACGGCGATTTCTCCGCGTTGCTTACGGGCAGCAATCCGATCCAGCTCTATGATCCGCTGAACGGCTTTGCACCTTACGCCGGGAACATGGGTGTTCCCATCGTCAGCCCGGTGGCCAAATTCCTCTTTGCCAATCCGTCCCTCTATCCACTGCCGAATGCGACTCCTTCCGACGGGATTGTCGCCAATAACCTGCAGGGGCCGCAGCGCATTTACAAAGCCAACAACCAGGGAGACATCAAGATTGAGTACGATCCTCGTTCGGCGGACAAGATCACGGGATTTTATTCCATGTCCACTTCGTACGACGGAAAGACTGCCTTGCTGGGAATCACCTTTCCCGGAGTGAATATCTTTCCCACCAAGCTAGCCGGGGCGAACTGGGTGCATACGTTCTCACCCGCCATCGTCAACTCGGCGCGTATTGGCTTCACCCGCACCAAGTGGAACGAGGGCTTTCCGCAGGATCCCACCGGTCAGTTTGGAACCAAGGGCAATGCCAAGGTTGGAATTAGTTTCCCCAACCAGACGTATAACGGTTTCACATTCCAGAACGTCAGCAACAATGCCAGTGGTGGTCTCAGCGGAGTGGGCACGCCCGCCTTCGATGGCGGGCTGCTCGACAACACCTTCAGCTACATCGATAACGTGATCTGGCAGCACGGCAAGCATATCGTCAGCTTCGGGGGGCAGGCTCTGCGTTACCAGAACAACTACCCCACGAGCAACAATAACGGCTACCTGGGATCGATGCTCTATACGGGTGCGTTTACCAGCAATCCGTCGCTCAGTAACGCCGGGGGATATCCGGGTGCGGACTTCGTGCTGGATCGCGTGAGCTCGGCCGCCGCCACTTTGAGCAGCGTGAACGTTGGCCAACGGCAATGGCGGGCGGCGGGCTTCGTCAGCGATGACTACAAGGTGCTGCCGAATCTTACCCTGAACGTGGGGATACGCTACGAGTTCGATCAACCCTGGATCGAATCGAACAACAAGACCGGCAACGTGGACTTAGCCACTGGACAGGTGATCTACGCCGCCCGCGTGCCCACGGGGGCGCCGGGTGGCTCGGGGGTATGCAGCAATCGCGCTTGCTATGACAATAATTTTCGCCAGATTATGCCCAGGCTGGGTTTTGCCTGGTCTGCCAACGATCGCCTGGTGGTTCGCGGAGGCTACGGCGCGACCAGCTTCTTTGAAGGCAACTCGTCTAATCAGCGATTGACCTCCATTACTCCATTCATCCAGGCAGTAAATGTAACTACGGTTGCGCCGACGCCCGGCACTCCTGGTACTCCGCGCACAGCGGAGCAGGGCTTTACCGGCGGCACCGTAAGTTATGGCGGAACCTTCAATGTCTATCCGAAGAATATCCAGCCCGCGTACGTGCAGGAATGGAGTCTCACCACGGAATACGCGCTGACTCGCAGTCTATCTTTGCAGGTTGGCTATTTGGGGGAGCAGGGCCAGCACATAGAAGACTACGGCAACGTCAACCAATATCTGGCGAATGGCGACCCTACGTCCGCTCCGTATTACAACAACCCGTACATTGGCGTGAACGCGATTGATCCGTCTGTAAGCATCGGATCGAACTCACTGCTCATTACGGAATCTCGCGCGGCGATGAATTTCAACGCGTTGGAGACAGTCCTGCGGCAGCGCGTGAGCCGTGGGCTGGAGTTCACCTTCAACTACACCTATGCCAAAGCCCTGACCAACAGCGCGGGCAACTATCCCGTGAATGTGGCCGGAGCCTTATATGGAGGCCAGGGCGCATTCCAGAACTACTACAATAGCGCCGCTGACTGGGGTCCTGCGGGATACGACGTGCGGCATAACGTAAGTGCCACCGGAGTCTACGCTTTGCCTTTCGGGCGCGGCAAGGAATATCTGTCCAACATCAACCGCTTGGTTGATGAGGCGATCGGCGGGTGGAGGATTGCGGCGGCCGGCGTAGGATACAGTGGCTTTCCGGAAACCATTTTGGGTCCTGGGAATAACTCCAACAGTTACGGTAACTCGCGACCCAACCAATATCGCAGGTTGAAGATCGTGGGTCGCAGTATTGGGAACTGGTATGGAACGGATCCCTCGGCCACTCCGTGCACCACACCCGGTGTTGACAACGGCGAGTGCGCCTTCGGGACACCGGCGTCGAATGCCTTTGGCACGGCGAGCAACGGCAACACACGCGGGCCCGGATACCTCAACGTCGACATGTCCGCATTCAAGGACTTTCATGTCGTGCGTGAGCAGACGGTGGGCTTCCGCTTTGACGCCTTCAACGCCTTCAACATTGCCAGTTACGGGAATCCAGACACTGGAATCACCGACAGCAACTTCGGCAATATTTCTAATGCAGGGGGCTCAGCGGTTCGATCGGTGGAGCGGCATTTGCAGTTCTCGGCAAACTACAGGTTCTAGTGAACAGGCTTCCGCTGGGTAATCTTCCCCGCGGATTCTGTAGGTAGGTCGGCCTTCTTGGGATACGTACGCGGGATGATGGAGCTTGAAATCTGTGTCGATTCGGTGGAATCGGCGGTCGCAGCCGAGTCTGGCGGAGCGCAACGAGTGGAGTTGTGCAGTGGCCTGGGGGAGGGGGGCTTGACGCCAAGCCTGGGACTGATTCGCGCAGTGCGGTCCCGCATCGGCATTGGCGTGCATGTCATGATCCGTCCCCGAGGTGGAGACTTTCTCTATTCCGATGAAGAACTGGCGGTGATGCGCGACGACATAGCGCTGGCAGCGCGATCGGGAGCGCAAGGTGTCGCGCTGGGTTTGCTGACGGCCGATGGGCGGGTGGACGTGGAACGGACGGGTGAGCTGGTCGAACTTGCCCGGCCTATGGAGGTCACTTTCCACCGTGCGATCGATATGACCAGCGATGTCGAAAGGTCGCTCGAAGAGGTTATTGAATCGGGCGCCGACCGGGTGCTGACATCGGGCGGAGAACAGACCGCGGTGCTGGGATGCCGGCACATCCGTGACCTGGTTCGGGCAGCGCAGGGGAGGATCGGGCTGATGGCCGGCGGTGGCGTGCGTGCGGAGAATGTGCAGGAAATTGCGCGGGCGACGGGAGCGGCCGAATTTCACGCCGGGTTGCGGCGCACCATCCCGAGTCGAGCCAGGCATCAAGTGCAAAAGGTCTCCCTGGGCGATCCAGGGGTCGATGATTATGCACGCAGTGTCGTATTGACGGCGGATGTTCGCATGCTGCGGCAAGCAATGGATGCGGCTTTCAGCAACGACCGTAACACCATCTGACGTCGCTTCGGATAGGGCGAAGGTTGGTTACGCGGTAACGCTTCAAGAGGCCTAGCGGTACCTGATCCGTGTGCCTGATCCGTACAATAGGTGGGGCGATTCTACGGAGCGAGCACCAGGGGATGTCTTCGAAGACGGACAAACGGGCGAAGGAAATACTGCGGCTGCTACTGAGTCACGGCAAGACGTCGGTGGAGGAATTGACTCGGGTTTTTGGGACCTCTGCGGCCAGTGTCAGGCGTGATCTGGTGCGGCTGGAGGAGCGGGGCCTGGTACATCGAACCCACGGCGGAGCGATGCTTGCCGGCCAGATCTACGAGCCGTTCCGATTCGATTCATCGTTTCATGTTCGCGAAGGACGGTTCGCGGCGGAGAAGAAACGCATCGCCAAGGCGGCGGCGGCGCTGGTTTTGGACACTGAGACGATCGGTTTCACGGCGGGAACGACGACCACAGAAGTAGCGCGCGAGTTGCGAATGCGCACCGGATTGCACATTATCACCAACGCGGTGAACATCGGGCTGGAGTTAAACTCCAACAAAGGGCCGGAGACGACACTGACCGGCGGCTGTATTCGCTGGGCGGGTGCTTTTTCGCTCATTGGCCCGACGGCGATTGAGTCTCTCAATGCAGTGGTGATGGACAAGGTTTTCATCGGCGTGTGCGGGGTTGACCCGGAACGCGGTGCGACCATCATTGAAGCCGAGGAGGCCGCGGTTTTTCGAGCGATGAGCAGGCGTGCTAAGCAGGTGGTCATCGTTGCAGATTCGAGCAAGGTGGGCATGACCAGCCCGGCAGTGATCTGCCCGGTCGGAGACATCGATATTTTAATCACCGATGATGGCGTTTCGGATGATGCAGTGAACGCGTTTAGACGTTCCAATGTGCAGGTCGTCATCGTATAAATGCTCAGACGCTGGATTGTCGTCCGGGTTCTCATCGCTTGATCGAACGTCCAGGTAGACTTGGACCATGCAGCAAAGAGGCTACTTTGAAGACGTCAGCCGATCGCTATGGTCCCGAGCCCAGGGATGAAACAGCCTCCAGCCGCTTCACAAGCTTTCGCTGAAGCTGAGCGAGACGCAATCTATCGGGTGATCCGTGCGCGGCGCGATGTGCGCCACGGCTTTCTGGCCCAGCCGCTGCCAGATCCCTTGCTGACCCGCCTTCTCACAGCAGCTCACGACGCGCCCTCAGTCGGACTGATGCAACCCACACGCTTCGTCGTGATCCGCTCACTTGCCATTCGGCGCCAGGTCCATGCCGCCTTCCTGAACGCAAACCAGCAGGCGCAGTCCAGGTATCAGGGCGCACTCCGGGACCAATATGCGGGGTTGAAGCTCGAAGGCATTCTGGACGCGCCTCAAAATCTCTGCATTTTGTGCGAGCCGGAGAGTGAACAGGGACATGGACTCGGCCGCCAAACGATGCCAGAGACAGCCGTCTACTCGACCGTCTGCGCGATCCAGAATTTATGGCTTGCGGCACGAGCAGAGGGCGTTGGGGTCGGCTGGGTGAGCATCCTCTCCCCGGATGTACTGCGTTCCATCCTGAACATTCCGGGCCACATCATGCCGGTGGCCTATCTTTGCCTGGGTTACGTGGAGAGCTTCGGGAGTGAACCGGAACTTGAACGTCTTGGTTGGGAGCAACGGTCCTCGCTGCAGCGCGTGGTCTTCGAGGAAACCTACATGCCAGAGGGGAAGCGATGACAGGATCGACTCATCGTGGTTCAGGGTCGAATGGCCAGGGTCGAATTTAGGCCGGCACGGACGAATCCTCTGCCTGACTTCGAACATCAACACTGAGACGTAAGAATCGATGAGTCCCGGTGTTGCACAGGTGCGATGTCCTATTTTTTAGCGCTTTCGCGGGTCTGTTTGGCTGTGCTGTGCGTCTTACAGGCACAGGCGGGCTCGTCTGCTTCCACACTTAGCAACGTGTCGGATCCGGTGAACACTGATCTGACACTAGGCAGGGCGGACGACGCGATTTCGCTGCTGGGCTCATCGCTGGCCGCAAAACCTGAGGACGCGGAAGCGCACCATCTACTTTGCCGGGTGTATTACCAGGAAGAGCGATGGGAGGATGCAATCCACGAGTGCGAAATTGCGGTTCAGCTGAGGCCAATGGACGGTAGCTATCATCTCTGGCTGGGCCGGGCCTATGGCGAAAAGGCCGACAGCATTCATTCCATCAAGGCGTACGGGCTGGCAAAAAAGGTGCGCGACGAGTTCGAGCGAGCGGTCCAACTGGACAGCGAAAACGTGGATGCGCTCTCTGACCTGGGCGAATTTTATACCGCTGCCCCGGGGATTGTTGGCGGAGGCAAAAAAAAGGCTCAGAATGTGGCCCAGACGCTGGAACGTTACTCACCGGCACAAGCCCATCAGCTGAAAGGCCGCCTGGCGGAAAAGGACAAGAATTACACGCTGGCGGAAAACGAGTTCAAACAAGCCGTGGAAGCCTCAAATCAGTCGGCCGACGCGTGGATGGCGCTGGCTTCTTTCTACTCGCGACGCCGCCAGACAGAACCGATGTTGGCCGCGTTGCATGCGGGAATGGATGCGGATGCAAAAGCTGCCAGGCCCGACGGACCGGCGCTGGTGGAGGGAGCTAGGCTGCTTACCCGCAACCACCTGGAGCTGCCACTCGCCATCCAGCTGTTGCGGCAATATCTGGCCTCGCCGAACAAATCAGCCGATTCTCCCGCCTTCGAGGTGTCTGCGAACCTGGGCCGTTTGCTAGAGCAGCAGGGCGACCAGGAGGGTGCCCGGCAACAGCGGGAAGCCGCCGCAGCGCTGGCGCATGCATATCCCCCTGCGGCGGTCGGGGCTTCCCATTAGGAGTTGAAAGTCAGCTGTAACTGTTTCGGTCCGTCTGAGCGGATCTTAACCTTAAGACAACAAGTGGTACGCTGTGCATGCCGAGCCGTGGAAAAGTAAGGGTTGGGCCTTGATGGTCCACAGGAGAAAGCCCAGTGAGATGGAAAGCGGCGACGATCAACGTTCTCGCCATCGCGTCCGTTTTGGCATCTGCCGCAGTTCTGCGAGCACAGGCCGGCACGCCGCAGGAGATCAATGGCCGGCTGGATGTCACGGCGGAGCTCAACCTCGATAACGATTCCCTGCCCGACGCTCCCGGTTTCCCAATCCAGCAGGATCCCCAGGCTAACCCGGGGTCAGCGCCTGCTCAGAGTGCTGCGCCGCCAGCCACAACGGCGGACGGGAATCAGCAGACCAAGCGAATCCTCTACATCTTTCCAAACTTCCGGGCAGTGAGTTCGGATCAGAGGCTGCCGCCGCAGACGGTGAAAGAAAAATTTAAAACGGCGACGCTCGACAGCGTCGATTATTCTTCGTTTATTTTCGTGGGCATTCAGGCCGGCCTTGCGCAGGCGAGAAAGTCCTACCCGGAATTTCGCCAGGGTGCAGCCGGTTTTGGCCGCTATTACTGGCATACTTTTGCCGACACAGCGGACGAAAACCTGTGGGTTGAATTTCTTCTTCCGGCAACCCTGCATCAGGATTCCCGTTATTACACCAAGGGCCATGGCGGTTTTCCCAAGCGGCTTGCCTATTCTTTCTCCCGTATAGCGATTACCCGAGCCGATAGCGGTGGTGAAACATTTAACGCCTCTGAGGTATTCGGAGCAGGCGCTGCGGCCGGGATTTCCAATCTCTACTATCCCAGCCAGGAGCGCACCTTCACCAAGACTTATCAACGCTGGATCACCAACCTGTCCATCGACGGCGGCACGTTTCTCTTCAGGGAGTTTTGGCCTGACATCAATGGCAAAATCTTTCATCAGAAAGACTGAGTTTGTGTTCCAGGACGTGGGCCTTGTATCAGCGCGCTTGGGGCAAATAATCTGAGAAGCAATTGAATTGTGCCCAGCCATGGTCACTGTTTTACGATTGTCATCGCAGGGTGCTATGCACCTCAAGCGAGTCCGGCTGACTGCGCTCAAAGATACGCCGAGTGCCTTCGGCAGCACCTACGCCAGGGAATCTCAGCGATCCAATGAAGATTGGCTCAAACTGGCTTCGGTTTGGAGTCGCGGCCAGTCGGTGTTTTATATCGCCATGGATGAGGGCGCCCCCTGCGGCATGATCGCCGGCAAATTCGATGAGATCGTGCCGCGACGAGCCTGGGTGTTATCGATGTGGGTCGCGCCGACACACCGGAGAGCGGGTCTCGGCGCCAGGCTGATGGATGAAGTCGAGAGCTGGGCGCAAAGTCTGGCAATCTGCGAACTATATTTGCACGTCACCAGCAACAATTCCAACGCTCAGGCTTTTTACGAGCGATGCGGTTTCGTTCGGACTGGGTTGACTCAACCGTATGAGAACGATCCTGCCCTGTTCGAATACGAAATGATCAAAGCCATCTAATCTGGTTGACAATCCTTCTTCTTCGGGTTACTTTGCAGTGTAAAGTGAGGTCTGGGGATGAATGATCTGAACCGAGCGCTGGGCGACATCAGCAGCATACGCCGGCAGATGGCGCGCAGCACGGAGTTTCGTGGCTATGGCCCTGCGACCCTCGCCGGTACCGGGCTGATCGCACTCATAGCGGCAACGGTCCAGTCAGTCTGGTTGACGGACACTGGGAATCATATAGCCGTTTATCTGACCATCTGGATCTCGACCGCCTGCCTTTCGGCTGCTTTGACTGGGGTACAGATGTACACCCGCACCCGCCGCATGCACTCGGGCATGTCCCAGGAGATGATGCACATAGCCGTGGAGCAGTTCCTGCCCTCGGTCGGAGCAGGACTGCTGATGACTATCGTGCTGGTGGGCTATGTTCCTGCGGCCTTGTGGATGATCCCTGGAGTCTGGCAAGTCATTTTCAGCCTGGGCATTTTTTCTTCCTGTCGTTTTCTGCCCCGGCCATTGCTGGTCGCAGGCGCCTGGTACCTCATGACGGGGCTGTTCTGTATCGCGCTGGGCGGGACCCGCGCACTTTCCCCATGGGCTATGGGCATTCCCTACGGAGCCGGACAACTGCTGGTGGCCGCTCTTCTACTCTTCAGTACGCATGAGGGCGCAGATGAAAGCTAAAGTGGGGTCCAGCGAAGCACGATTTGCCTATGAAGGATTGGACCGCGTGATTCACGAACGCGCTCGCCTGAGTGTGCTTACGTCGCTGATCACAAATCCCAAAGGACTGACCTTCGGCGATCTTAAACAACTGTGCGGGCTTACCGACGGCAACTTGAGCCGGCACCTGCAGGTGCTGGAAAAGGAAAGCATGGTCGCGATGGTCAAGGATCACGATCGTAATCGTCCGCAGACCACCTGCCGCATGACAGCATCCGGACGTAAGCGCTATCTCGAATACCTTTCCACGCTCGAGCAGGTGGTTCGAGACGCGGCCAAGGTAACCAAAGATGAGCCCGCACCTACCCTGCTGCGCGGTCTTGCGCCCACACGAGCCTAACCCTTTTTTTGCGAGGTAACTTTACAGTGCAAAGTGAAACGATCACATGCCAAAGCTTTACAGTGCAAAGTGAACAGCCCGGGGGGCTGCACGTAGCCATCATCATGGACGGCAACGGGCGCTGGGCCGCACGGCGCAATCTGCCCCGGGTCGCGGGCCATCGTGCCGGGGTCGCGGCGGTGCGACGCATCGTTGAGCACGCTCCCAAGGTTGGCATTGGGCGGCTGACCGTGTACGCGTTTTCGTCCGACAACTGGCGCCGCCCAGCGGCCGAGGTACAGAGTATTTTCTGGCTGCTGCGCGCTTTCCTGCGCTTGGAGCGGGAGAGACTTCGCCGGGCCGGTGCGCGACTGGAAGTCATCGGCCGGCGCGACCGCATACCGAAACTATTGCTGCGCGAGATTGACCAGGCGGTATCTGTGACCGCGGAGGGACGGCGGCTTAGGTTGCGGGTGGCCATCGATTACTCTTCGCGCGATGCCATCATGCGCGCTGCCTTGGGCCTGTCGGCCAGTTTTCCCCAGGAGCGAACACCCTCGCCTTCCCTGCTCCGGGACAGGCTCGCCCAGGAGCTGATCGCAGAGGGCGGCGAGGTGGACCTGCTCATTCGCACTGGCGGCGAGAAACGCCTTTCCGACTTCTTATTGTGGGAGTGTGCCTATGCCGAACTTTGGTTTACCGATCGTATGTGGCCGGATTTTGAGGCCAGCGACCTGGACGCGGCACTGGAGGAATTCCGTGGGAGGCAGCGCCGTTTTGGCGGTATTCCAGAGACGACGCCGGCCCTGGCGATCGGGGCTGGACGATGATCGCTCCGGGTTGCCGCCCGCTGCAGGTTAAATTCATTCTGCCCGCCTTGAAAGAGGCGAGCGATCCATATTGGCGTCCCATCAAGTATTCGTTGTTTCCTCCGCTGGGTCTCGCCACACTCGCCGCCTATCTATCCACCGCTGACCACGCAGTCATCGTGGACGAGCATGTGCAGCCACTCACCATTGACGACTCGCCGGAGTTGGTTGTGATCCAGGTCTACATCACCAATGCATACCGAGCGTACCGGATCGCGGACCAATATCGTAGCCAGGGAGCATTTGTCTGTCTCGGCGGGCTGCATGTCACGTCCCTCCCTGGGGAAGCAGCCAAGCACGCGGACGCCATTTTTCTTGGCCCCGGAGAACAGACTTTTCCAAGCTTTCTCCACGACTTTCGCGCGGGCAAACCGGAACGGGTCTACACCTCAGCGGCAGGCCGCAGCTTGGAGCGGGTTCCGCCGATCCGCCGCGATCTTATTCGGCGTGCGTCTTACCTCGTCCCTAACTCCATCGTGGTGACGCGCGGCTGCCCCCAGCATTGCGACTTCTGCTATAAGGACGCGTTCTTTCAGGGAGGGCGCGGGTTCTATACGCAGAGGGTTGAGGATGCGCTCGCCGAGATTGAGCGGCTGCCGGGCCGCCATCTCTATTTTCTAGACGATCATCTGCTGGGCGACCGCCGTTTTGCAGAAGAGCTTTTCACCGGCATGATGGGGATGAAGCGGTTATTCCAGGGCGCTGCAACCGTGGATTCCATTTTGCGAGGCGACCTGATCGAGCGTGCGGCCGAGGCCGGCCTGCGCAGCCTGTTCGTCGGGTTTGAGACCCTGACACCGGAAAACCTGAAGCGGAGCAATAAACGGCAAAACCTCGGCCGGGACTATAAGGCGGTCGCCGACCGCCTGCACTCGCTAGGCATTATGATCAATGGCAGTTTCGTTTTCGGCATGGATGATGATGGCGAAGACGTGTTTAAGCGAACGGTTGACTGGGCAATGGTACACGGCATTACCACGGCAACGTTTCATATCCAAACGCCTTACCCGGGGACGAAACTGCACGCTCACATGGTTCGCCAGGGACGCATGCTCACCCGGGATTGGAGTCTCTATGACACCAGACATGTTGTTTACCGGCCGGCGCAACTCAGCCCTGAAGTGCTGAAGGCGGGATATGACTGGGCCTACCGTGAGTTTTATCGCTGGGCTTCGATTGCGCGCGCCTCGCTGCATCACGGCACGTTGAAGCATCAGGCTAAACACTTCTTCTACGCCTCCGGCTGGAAGAAATTCGAGCCTGCCTGGGATCTGCTGATTCGGACACGGCAGTTGGCCCGGGTAACTCCCCTTCTGGAAGGAGTGCTTTCGCGAATAACCAGGGGCGGGGCAGAACAACGGATAGAAGTCCATGGCGAAGGCTTAACAACGATCTCGCCCGGAACGACAGTATGACGACCCGCACACGAATGGGTGAAGAGACCCTTCCAGAAAAGGAACATAAGGCATTGGGAAAGCCTGACCATTTACGTGCTATCCGCCTTTGGTTAAATGGGGTGCGGGGTGCGAGACGGTCGAATCCTCCTGCGCGCGCCGTCCATCTAAGCTAACGGGAGGTTCCGATGGCAAAGATTGTGCGTTTCTATGAGTATGGTGGACCCGAGGTTCTGAAGATAGAAGAAGCTCCATTGCAGCAGCCGGACAAAGGAGAGGTACGACTGCGGGTTCAAGCGATTGGTTTGAACCGGGCAGAATCGATGTTCTTCCACAACCGATATGTGGAGCAGCCAGAACTTCCATCGCGCCTCGGCTACGAAGCTGCGGGAGTCGTCGACGCTGTAGGCCCGGATGTAGACCAGAGCTGGCTTGGTAAACAGGTGTCAACCATACCCGCGTTTTCCATGACCCACTATGGCGCGACAGGCGAACAGGCGGTTGTTCCTGTCTCGGCGCTGGGAGAATATCCACCCAACCTGTCACCTGCCGAAGGCGCAGCGATATGGATGCAATATTTGACTGCCTACGGCGCGCTTATCCACTTCGGGCACTTGACCAAAGGGGACTTCGTCATCATCACGGCGGCATCCAGCAGCGTTGGCCTGGCCGCGCTTGAAATTGCCAGAACCGAAGGCGCGATCTCGATCGCGACCACGCGAACCAGCAGCAAGAGGCAGGAACTGCTCGATCAAGGTGCAAGCCACGTCATTGCCAGCGATGAGGAAGATTTAGTCAACCGGGTGAAAGAAATCACCGCAGGAAAGGGGGCAAGGATTATCTTCGATCCTGTCGCGGGACCGTTCCTGGAGACCCTGGTGAAGGCAGCGGCACGCAGTGGAATTATTTTCGAGTATGGCCTTCTTTCCGGGAAGCAAACGCCGTTTCCGGTAGGGCCCGCGATACTTAATTGGCTGACCGTTCGGGGATATTCGCTGATGGAAATTACGACTTCTCCGGACAAGCTCGCGGCAGCGAAAAAGTATGTCTATGATCGCCTGCAGGATGGACGGTTTCGACCGAAGATCGCGAAGACCTTTCCCTTTGACCAAATTGTCGAAGCTTATCGATACCTCGAATCCAACGCACAAGTGGGCAAGATCGTCGTTATCGTGCCATGAGAAACAGCTTGTTATCCCGAGCAAACAACCTTCGTGGAAGGGGCTGAGTAGTGGGCGAAAAGAAACCGCAGGTCCCTCCACTGCGCTCCCCGGATTTCCTGTCGAGAACTGTGGCGCTGTGGCGCTGATCAACTAGATGCGGTTTTCTTAAAGAAAACCGCATACGTAATCGTTGCCAGCAGCGCGAAGTAGGAAACCCGCGTGCTCCTGCGGAGGTCAGCACTCCCAATCCCATCACCCTGCAATCGCTCTCCCCACTAGGCTCCCCCATTTACACAACTCTGTACGGGCGCCCCATGTTCGCACCAGCGTACGTGGGACGAAAACGAATTTCTTCGATTGCTTTCCGCCGGCTCAACCGCAATGGTTGGGGCTTCGCCCCATCGATCTCGGCCCACGTACGCTGGTGCGAACGTGGGGCACCCGTACAGAGTCGTGTGGAATGGGGAGTGTTGTGGAGGAATCTGTTGCTTCCTTTTTCCAGTTCGCACGCAGACTCTTTAGCCCCGCTGAAATGCCCCAAGCTGCGCGCATCTACCCGTACGTTTTCGTGACCTCGACGACAGCCGGATGTCGCGCGATTCTCGCTGTCGATGTATCATCGCCTCTAGCTCACCACCGGAAATTTACCTGCAAACAGTAGTAGCTGGAAAGGAGACTAATGAATTATCCACGTTTGGTCCTATCTGGACTTGGCGCCTTCTTCGCTTATTTCGTCTTCGGTTTTCTGGCGTTTGCAATTCTGCCCCTCAAAAGCGAGTTCCAGAAGTATCCCGCAGTCTATCGCTCGCAGGAGGGAATCAAAGCAGTGATGCCGCTTGGAATGTTCGGCATGCTCGTCTCAATCCTAGCCCTCGCTATTCTCTATGCTTTGGTTTATCGCGGCGGTTCCGGTCCCATCGAGGGTCTGCGCTTCGGCGCTCTCATCGGTATCTTCGCCATCGGCTCGTTTGTCCTGCATAACTATGTGAACTTGAATATTGGGCTGAAGCTTGCTCTCCAGCAGTCGGCAATGTATTTCCTTGAATGGGTGATCGTCGGACTGGTCATCGGCCTCATTTACAAGCCAGCGCTGCCGGCGGCCCGTTGAACCGAACTGGAGAAACCTTCAATCCGGCCACCATGGAGGCCTTCTCCCCTCAGGGTGATGGCACGCTAACGGCGGTGCGGGAGGATTCCCCTACCAGCTTCTCCGTGGTGCCCTCTGCGCCGGCTGCAGGCAGCACTCCGCCTACCGCTGCCCCGCCCGGAGCTCCAGCGTGGATGCGCGGCCCTCGCCCTCCCGTGATCCCTCACTCTTTTCAGATCATTGAGATTGGCAAATAGCCATGCCACCGGTCGTGGAGTTGGATCATGTATCCAAGGCGTACGAGCAGAAGGCCGCGGTGCGCGATCTGAATTTGCGGATTGAGCCGGGGACCATGTTTGGCCTGCTGGGCCCCAACGGCGCGGGCAAAACATCGAGCATTCGTATGATGGTCGGGATCACCATCCCGGATTCCGGCGCAGTCAGCCTGTTCGGCCGGCCATTTGCACGCGAAAGCCTGAAGAAGGTCGGCTACCTACCAGAAGAGCGCGGGCTCTATCGAAAAATGAAGGTCATGGATCAGCTCGTCTTTATGGGCCAGCTCCACGGTCTCACCGCAGAGGTGGCCGGCAAGCGCTCGCGCGCATGGTGCGAGCGGCTGAAGATCCTCGATGCCGCGCAGAATAAGACCGAGGAGCTCTCCAAAGGGATGCAGCAGAAAATCCAGTTCATCGTAACCCTGCTGCACGAGCCCGAACTGATCATCATGGACGAGCCGTTCGCAGGCCTTGATCCAGTCAATGCAACCCTGCTGCAAGAAACCTTGGTGGATTTGAAGAAATCCGGACGAGCTATCCTTTTCTCCACTCATCGCATGGATCAGGCGGAGAAATTGTGCGATGAGATTTGCCTGATGCATCGAGGTGAGGCGGTACTGGGAGGCAGGATGCGGGAGGTGAAATCCCGCTACAAGCGCAACCGCGTGGTGATCGATTTCGAGGGCGAAGACGGTTTTCTGAGCCACGAAGCAATCGCCGGTTACCGGCAATATCCAGGCCACGTGGAGATCACGCTCAAGGAGCATGCCGACGCACAAGCATTGTTGCGCGCCGCCGAAGGGCAGGCGAGGATTTATCGCTTCGAGCTGGTTGAGCCCTCACTGGAAGAAATTTTCATCCAGACAGTAGGAGAGAAAGTCGATGCATGAAGCATTGCTCATCGCCCGGCGCGAGTATGTGGAGCGGATACGCAGTAGGGCCTTCCGCATCAGCACGGTGCTGATTCCGTTAGCGTTTGCGTTCATCTTCGGCATCGGCGCCCTGTCCGGCAAGCTTGCCGGCGGTCCCAAGCATATCGTGGTCGCTTCAAACGACGCGGTGTTGGCGGAAAGCGAACGGGCGGAGCTGATGGGGGTGGGAAAAGGCGCCCGACTGAGCGTGGACGTTCGCGCTCCCATCACAGAGCCGGAACTTGCCACCTTGAACGCTGACGTAGAGAGCAAACGTCTGGATGCTTATCTGTGGCTGGAGGTAAGGCCGCGGCAACTCGAGGCGACCTACACCTCGCGCGGCTCGGCGGATTTTCTAGGCAAAGACCGGATGCAGGACTCGATCGGCCACGCGTTGGTCCGGGAAGAGTTGATGAAGCGCGGCGCGACCAGCGAAGAAATAAAAGACCTGCTCACGGATGTCGAACTGAAGACTTTGAAGGTAAGCAACGGCAAAGCGGTGACGGCAGACGCCAGCAAGGGCTTCTTGGGCGCGTATCTGATGACTTTCATGCTGTATTTTGCGGTGGTGTTTTACGGTGTGAATGTGGCCCACTCGGTAGTCTCGGAAAAAACGTCGCGCGTATTTGAAGTGCTGCTGGCTTCGGTTCGGCCAGAGTCGCTGATGCTGGGCAAGCTGTTGGGTGTGGGTGCCGTGGGGCTGACGCAAATAGCGGTCTGGATCCTCTTTATCCTGCTGCTGAGCTCTTCCGCGCTGTGGACGACCCTGGGACTTGGCGGCCTGGCCGCCTATGGCATTACGCCGCTGCGGCTAATTTTTTTTGTGCTTTACTTCCTGCTGGGATTTTTCTTCTACAGCTCACTGAGCACCGGCCTGGGCGCCACCGTCAGCCAGGAGTCTGAGGTGCAGCAGTTCAGCATGCTCATCGTGCTGCCGCAGGTAATCGGACTCATGCTGACTGTGTACATCCTTAGCAATCCGGCTGCGTGGCCGGTAGTGTTGTTGTCGCTGTTTCCGCCCTGCACGCCGATTGTGATGTGCCTGCGCATGGCAGCCATGCCGGTTCCAGCCTGGCAACTCGCTCTCTCCCTGGTGCTGATGGTGTTGTCGATCTATGGGATGGCGTTGGTCGCCTCGCGCATCTATCGTGTCGGCATCCTGATGTATGGCAAACGCCCGACGCTGCCGGAGATGCTGCGCTGGCTAAGATACAGCTGAAAATAACCCTTCAGCCAGTGGCGTTGATGCTGCCTTTTGCCAACAGAAAATAAGCCGACACGCCCACAAGCATGAATCCGGCCCCGGAGAGCGCTCTAGAAACTCCGAACATGGGGATCAATTTTCCCAGCGCCAGGCTGCCCAGGGGAATGCCGGCACGAAAGGCCAGGTTGTATACGCTCATCACGCGTCCGCGCATGGCGTCGGTGGCAATGAGCTGCACCAGGGCCAGCATGAGCGAGGCCGAGGCCATAATCGCCAGCCCTTGCAGAAAAATCAGCAGGCAGGAGAGCGGAAGCCACTTGGAGAGAGCAAAGCCGGCGATCACAAATCCCAGAAAAGCCAGAATCAGCACCGTAAGGCGTGTCCGTCCTTTCAGCTTTTCCATGGCCGCCACGATGAGGGCGCCACAAATCGAACCGGCTCCAGAAAAAACCAGGAGCAGGGTGTAGGTTTCCGGACCCTTGTGAAAGATGGTCCGCACAAAGACGGGCAAGAAGGCGGTGAGCGAAAATCCGAAAAGTGTGGTGCAAAACGCGAGCACCACCAAGGCGCTCATGCCGTCACGCCGGCGAATGAACCGAATCCCCTCTGCCATGCTGGTGAGAACCGGCTCGTGGGACTTGGCCGGCACAAACTTGACCCGAATCATAAAAAGCGTAGCAATGACCGCAAGAAAAGAAATACCGTTCACCGTAAAACACCAGGTTGCGCCCAGCAGGGTGTAAGTAAAGCCTCCCAGGGTGGGGCCGAGGATCCGCGCCAGGTTGAACTGGATCGAGTTCATGGCGATGGCATTGGCCAGGTCCTCGGGACCAACCAAGGTGGGCAGCAGGGCTGAATAAGCTGGGCCGCCAAACGATTGGCCCAGTCCCACCACGAACGAGAGGGTCAGGATGTGCCAGACCTGGACCACATGGGTAAAGAACAGAAACGCCAGCAGGAAGGCACAGGCCATCTGTATGTACTGGGAGGTAAGCAGCATCTTTCGCCGGTCCAGACGGTCGGCGAAGACGCCACCAAACAGCGAAAACATGATGATGGGAAGTTGGCCCAGAAAAAGATCTAAACCCAAATAGAAGGGATCTTTGGTCAGATCGTAGACCAACCAACTCTGGGCAAACTGTTGCACGAATGTGCCGATGGTGGAGGCGCATGCTCCAAACCACATCAGGCGGAAGTCACGATAGCGAAAGGCTCTGAAGATACGCGCGAGAAATGGAAAGGGTGAGCCCACTAGAAGAGTGGCCTCGGCCCCTGGCTACCTAGCACCCGCGGGGTGCTCGCTCGCAAACGCTTATTCACCAACACACTCTGAGATGAGATCCAGTGTACTCGGTCGCATTTTTTCTAGGAGCCGGCTCTGTCGAGGCTGCCGGTAGCCGTACATTCCCGTTACCATCGGCACACCCTAAAATGCGATCGTCTGTGATTTTTCCGCCCGGACGTAAGGCGCAAAATCGCTTCCTTCCTTGCCAGTCTGCGCCGCAAACCGCAAGCTACCACTAAGTGTTACGACCTACCGCACAAGTTGTACGCAAAAGAGAGAGTGGGCCCATGAAATTGCGGAATTGCATCTTGATGTTTTTGATCGTCCTGCCTTTGGCCGCCACGGCTCAGGAGCATTTTCAGTCCTACCTGCAAGCGCCTGACCCGACGATGTACCACAACTTCTTTGACCGGAACAACGTCAAGTTACAGAGCGTCAACATGTTATCGCAGACCATTGCCTTGTTGGCGATCCAGTCCCATGACGATGGAGGGGGAATGGCTCGTTGCACCAAGCCGCCCTGCACCGGCGCTCTGGCTGCCCGCGGGCGGACCCTTGATCCATTCGAGAAACACTTCGAATCCTACGGCTACGGCTGGGGATCTGTTTACCGCTACGGCGGAGGGGTGGGACTCAACCTCGCTGTAGCCTACATGTTCCACGCCAGCAACCATCACAAGCTCGAACGCTGGACCCAGTTGATCGCGATCGGGCACGCCCAGGCGTCCACGGGTTATGCCTTGACTGGCTCGAGCCAGGGCAAATACGGCTGGTGATCGCCTTGCAGTGAACGATGGTGGGTGTTCGGGAATCAAACAACCGGTCAAGCCAGGCTTGGTCCCCGCCGATAACGTTTATGTTTCGCAAAGCGGCTAGGGGCGAGGCAGAACGCGTGGCGATCATTGTTAGACCATGTTCACGATAAGATTTCTCTCTGCCTTTCTCGTGGCTTGAGCCTTGCCATGTTCTCGTGGGTGCCTTTGCTGACGGGATGTCTCTCCAACTCCCTCACCTCACTCCAGGTTCTGCCGCCGACGGGGACGGCCACGGTGACCGTAGGGCAAACTTCACAATTTCAGGCGATCGCCGGGTTCACCAAGTCCGGTCACGCCAGTACGACAACAGACGTGACTACGCAGGCGAAGTGGCAATCGTCGAATCCCGCGGTGGCCACCATTAATTCGGGGGGACTCGCTACCGGAGTGTCAGCCGGAACAGCCGGCATTACAGCGAGCATGCAGGGCGCTTTTGGGATCGTGACCGCCACGTCGAACATCACTGTCGCGGCCGGGACAGTTGGCCGGATACTCACCGCGCTCACGGTCACGCCCGGCAGTCAGACCATTACGGCGACGGGTCAAACAGCGCAACTCATCGCGATCGGCACTTACACTGCTGCTCCGCTCACGCAGAATCTGAGCGCCAGAGCCACCTGGACGTCGAGTAACGTTCAAGTCGCGAATGTGAACTCCTCGGGGCTGGTCGCGGGGGTCGGTGTCGGGCAGACGACCGTCACGGCCTTCGCCACCGCGTCCGATGGCAGCGTCATTTCCGGCAACGCCACCGTCACTGTGAACACTGCGCCATCGGGGCGCATACTGATTTCCTTGAGTGTGATTCCCGCCAGCCAGTCAGTCAGTGTTGCGGGCGAGACGGCGCAATTCATCGCCATCGGCACTTACAGTTCTGCGCCCTTGACTTTGGATCTCACCCACCAGGTCGCCTGGCAATCGAGCGACGTTCAGGTAGGCCAAGTCAACTCCGCAGGGCTGGTGACGGGGATCGGCGATGCAATCGATCCCACCACGCCCGGGGTGGCAACCATCACGGCTCTGGCTACAGCCTCCGATGGGTCCGTGGTTCCCGCTAGTGGGACGTTTTCGGAGTTAAGCCCATTGGTCCCGCCGAGTTTGCCCACGCTCACGGTTTATGAGGTAGGAAACGGAACAGGCACCGTTACCGCGGGAACCAGCATCTCCGGCGGCGTGATCACGGGGACGGTCGTAATTAACTGTGGATCCGGGCCTGCCTGCATTGGCAACTTCGCGCTCGGAACAGTGGTATACCTGGTCGCGGCTCCGGCGACAGGCGCGAAATTCGATGGCTGGTCCGCCAACTGCGCTCCCCTGGCAAACAACGCCAACGCCTGCAGCATCACAATGAACAACAACGGCACGGTAGGAGCCATCTTCGATCCGATCACTCCATAGCTTCGGTTCATCCGCGATGAAGACTGTGGGTGGCCCATAAGCGCTCAGATAATCCTTCTGAGCCCATCCGTTCGTACGAATCCACTTAGATATACAGGCTGCGAAAGCTCTTCCAAAGTCTGAAAGGGGCGGCTGAAACAGCAGAGCTGTCCAAATTAGCTGGTTGTTCGATCGTTTGGGTTGATTGCGTGGGACAACTGGTTTCCTCCGGGTCGCTTCCCAGGAAGGATTGGAGAGAACCGCAGGGCGCACTGCAGATCCCTCCACTTCGGTCGGGATGACAAGGGGAGAGGGGTGGCTCAGGTTGGAGTGGTTGCGGGATGGGGAGAAACAGCAGATCCCTCCACTTCGTTTGGGATGACAATGCGTGAGGGGCGGCTCAGGTTGCTTATCGTAGCGCTTATGGGCGGGTGGCTTCGGAGGACGACAAAAAGAAGCCCTAGAGGGAAGCCCTTAAACCGGCGATTCCGCAGGATCGTAGTTCAGGTTTTGACCTAGCCACCGTTCGACTTCTGCGACAGTCATCCCTTTTCGTCCGGCGTAGTCGACGACTTGATCACGGTCGATCTTGCCCAGGCTGAAATATCGCGATTCGGGGTGGGCAAAATAGAGTCCGCTCACACTGGAACCGGGCCACATCGCAAACGATTCCGTAATCAGCATGCCAGTGTTCGCCTGCACATCGAGCAAACGCCAAAGCGTTCCCTTCTCCGTGTGATCGGGACACGCAGGATAACCCGCGGCTGGACGGATGCCGCGATACTTCTCTGCGATGAGATCTTCGCTGCTCAGACCTTCCTCGCAACCATAACCCCACTCATCACGCACCCGCTTGTGCAGGCATTCGGCGAAAGCTTCGGCCAGGCGGTCGGCAAGGGCCTCCGCCATGATGGCGTTGTAGTCGTCGTTCTCAGCCCTGAACCGGTCGCACAGTTGCTTCAGACCAATGCCACTGGTGACGGCAAATGCGCCGATGTGATCGCTCAACCCTGTTTCCCTGGGCGCGATATAGTCGGCCAGCGATCGGCACGGCTCGCTGCCTTCCCGGTTGGCTTGCTGGCGCAGGAAATGAAACCGCTCCTGCAGCTTTGTCCGTGTGCCGTCGGTGTACAACTCCACATCATCGCCTACCGCGTTCGAGGGAAAGAGACCGTACACGCCTCGCGCCGTAATCAGTTTCTTCTCGATCATTCGATCCAGCAGCGCATTCCCTTCTGCAAAGATCTGGCGTGCCTGCGCCCCCTGCTCCGGGTGGTCGAAAATACGCGGATAAATGCCCTTCAACCCCCAGGTGTGGAAGAACGGCGACCAGTCAATGAACTCGCGCAGGGTGCCGAGCGGAAAGTCATCCAGCACGCGCACGCCGGTGAACGCGGGGTGAGGCAGATCCTCGGCGCGCCACTCAATAGGCGTGCGCCGTTTGCGCGCGGTCTCAAGCGATACCACTTTCTGCTTTGGCGAGGCGTGAGCTTTGCGCAGCGCCTCGTAGTCGGAGCGATGCTTGATTACGAAAGCCGGCTTGCCGTCGTCACTGAGCAGACTGGTGGTGACCGGTACCGCCCGGCTGGCATCGAGCACATGCACAACCGGCTCACTGTAGTGCGGCGCAATCTTGACCGCGGTGTGGGCGCGGCTGGTGGTGGCGCCACCGATCAGCAGCGGCAACTTGAAACCCTGGCGCTCCATCTCCCTAGCCACGTGCACCATCTCATCCAGAGAGGGAGTGATGAGTCCGCTCAGCCCGATCAGGTCGGCCTTTTCCTGTTTAGCGCGTTCGAGAATCTTTTCGCTCGAGACCATGACCCCCAGATCAATAACCTCGTAGTTGTTGCAGGCAAGCACCACGCCGACGATGTTTTTGCCAATGTCGTGAACGTCGCCTTTGACCGTTGCCAGAATAATCTTGCCCTGCGCCTTGACGGTCTGGCCGGCCGCCGCCATCGACACCTTCTCCGCTTCCATAAAAGGTGTGAGGTGCGCCACCGCCTTCTTCATCACCCGGGCAGACTTGACCACCTGGGGCAGAAACATCTTCCCCGCTCCGAACAAATCGCCCACCACGCTCATGCCCGCCATCAGCGGGCCTTCAATCACCAGCAGAGGCCGGCCCAGCTTCACCCGGGCTTCCTCGGCGTCGATTTCAATATAGGCGTCGATCCCTTTGACCAGCGCGTGCGAGAGACGCTCCTCGACGGTGCCGTTGCGCCATTCCTCAGCTTTCTTTTCGCTTACTTCGGCGCCGGCGCCCTTCAGGGTTTCGCCGTACTCCACCAGCCGCTCGGTCGCATCGGGACGGCGGTTGAGCAGCACATCCTCAACCAGCTCCTTCAGCTCAGGCTCAATCTCCTCATACACCTCAAGCATGCCGGCATTCACGATACCCATGTCCATGCCCGCTTCGATGGCGTGATAGAGAAAGGCCGAGTGCATGGCCTCGCGCACTTTATTGTTTCCGCGAAAGCTGAAGGAGATGTTGGAAACGCCGCCGCTCACCTTGGCATGCGGCAAGTTTGCCTTGATCCAGCGAGTCGCGTTGATGAAATCTACCGCGTAGTTGTTGTGCTCCTCCATCCCCGTGGCCACGGTGAGGATGTTGGGATCAAAGATGATGTCTTGGGGCGGAAAACCAACTTCGTCGACCAGGATCCGGTAGACCCGCTCGCAAATGCGGATCTTATCTTCGTACGTTGCTGCCTGCCCCCTTTCGTCGAAGGCCATCACCACTGCGGCCGCGCCGTACTTCATCACCGTCGCTGCATTCTGGCGAAACTTCGCTTCGCCTTCCTTCAGCGAGATCGAATTCACAATGCCCTTGCCTTGAAGGCACTTGAGCCCGGCCTCGATGACCTCCCATTTGGAGGAATCCACCATGAAAGGCAGCTTGGCAACCTCGGGTTCGCTGGCCAGCAATTGCAGGTAGCGCGTCATGGCAGCCACGCCGTCGATCATGCCCTCATCCATGCAGATGTCGAGAATGTTGGCCCCATTCTCTACTTGCTGCCGGGCAATGCTGACCGCTTCTTCGTATTTGCCTTCCTTCACCAGTGTGGCGAACCGGGGGGAACCGGCCACGTTGGTCCGCTCACCGATCATGATGTAGACGCCGGGCTGCTGGGTGAAGGGCTGAGAACCTGACAGACGAAGCGGCTTGGGCTCTACTGCTTCCGCCACACTCAAGATCGGCTCCCGTTCCACTTTCGGGCGGGGGCGCCCTGGAGGGCCTTGGCGATGGCCGCAATATGCTCCGGCGTGTTGCCGCAGCAGCCGCCGGCAATATTGATCAACCCTCCCTTGGCGAAATCGCCCAGGTAACGGGCCATATCCTGCGGTCCCAAATCAAACCCGGTTTCGGATAGCGGGTTCGGTAATCCCGCATTGGGGTAACACGAGATGGCTACGTCCGCCTTTTCCGAGAGCTCTTCCAGGAACGGATACATCAGATCGGGGCCGAGCGAGCAGTTGAGCCCCACCGACAACGGTTTTACATGCTGCACCGCGTTCCAGAACGCTTCCGTGGTCTGGGCCGAGATCAGCGTCTCACCGCCGCGGCCTACGGCTGCGGAAATCATCACCGGCAATTGGTTACCATCCTCATCGAATACCTCGCGGATGGCCACCAACGCGGCCTTGGCATTGAGCGAATCGAAGATGGTTTCAACCAAAAGCAGATCGACGCCGCCCGCGATCAGGGCACGTATCTGGTGTTTATAGGCGACTTTAACCTGATCGAACGTGACCACCCGAAAGCCTGCGTCATCGGCATCGGGGGAGTTGGACAGAGACACAGTCAACGGCCCGATCGCCCCGGCCACAAACCGTTGCCCCGAAGTTGCGTTTGCTACCCGATCGGCCCAGGTACGGCACTGTTGGGCTGACTTCTCATTGATCTCCCAAGCCAGGTGGTTGAGGAACGGATCGTCGATGATTTTCTGGTAAAACTCGGGATCCTTGCGGCCGCCGTGCTCCCGCGGATCGTCCACGAAGAACTCGCTCTGGGTAATGCTGGTCGCGCCGAACGTGTTGGTCTCGATGATGTCCGCGCCGGCCTCCAAAAACCGGCGATGAATGTCACAGATCATGTCCGGCTGGGTCAGGGAAAACAGGTCCCCATTGTTGAGCAGGTCCTTGGTCGAGTCCTTGAAACGGTCCCCACGGATGTCCGCTTCCTTCATGCCGTAGGTGCGGATCGTCGTGCCCATCGCTCCATCGATGATGGCAATTCGACGTTCAAGGATCTTGAGCAGGGGATGTAGGGCGGTCGTCATTTCTTCCTGAAGGGTCTTTTGCATGGCAATGTTGGCAGTGGCGAACAGCCAGATCCAGCCCTGGCTCGCCTCTTCTATTATAGCGAGGTAGCCAAAAGCGCCCTGTAAGGCCCAGAAACACTCTCGATTCGCACTCTCCGGTGAGCCGGCAAAGCCGGTTGGTTGCGGGAAGAGGAAAAGACGGACCTTTGATGGGGCTTCGCCCCGTCTTTATCAACCCACGTACGCTGGTGCGAACATGGGGCACCCGTTCAGAGTTGGTGTGAGTGGAAGAGTGGATTGCCAGGACACTTCTGAACTGCGCCGCCAGCGGGGACAGATCGAGCCCCGTACCGGCAAAACGGGGGAAAGGTTTGCCTTCCCGCCTCAGTTTTTGGCTAGTTCTTTTTCCAGTGCGCCCACCAGCGCCGGATCGTCGGGCGTAGTGTTGGGGGCAAATCGGGCGGTTACTTTACCCGTGCGATCGACGATGAACTTCTCGAAATTCCAAAGAATCTCCGGCTCATCATTGGGCTCGATGCCGTGGCCTCTTAACTTCTCGCTAAAGGGCTGCTCCGACGTGCTGATCGCCTTCGGCTGAGCTGCGATCAGCTCCTTGTAGAGCGGGTGCTTGCCTTCCCCAACCACGGTGATTTTTTCAAAGAGAGGAAAATCAACCCCAAAGGTGCCAGTACAAAAACTCTCGATTTCGGCGTTACTGCCGGGCTCCTGACCTTTGAAATCGTTGGCAGGAAAACCAGCGACCACCAGGCCGCGATCGCGATAATCACGATAAAGCTTTTCCAGAGATTCGTACTGCTTGGTTAGTCCACATTTAGAGGCAACATTGACGACGAGGAGAACCTTACCGCTGTACTCGCCAAGTTTGGTGTCTTCGCCCGTGATGCGGCGTATGGGAATGTCGTGGATCGGAGTGCTCATGACTCTCATTGTAGTGGCAGCCGGTGGAATTCATCGATTTGGAAACAGACTTTTGCTTGAACTAGAATTCCGCAGGGCTTTCGATTGAGGTCTATCTTGGCTGGTAACAAGTTACTTTGTGCACTCTGGCTGCTCGCGGCGCTCCCGTTGGGGTTATTACCGGCGTGTCGGTCGACAGCGCAGACTGCGATCGTCGATCTCAAAACCCATTTCGACAAGCCGCCGGATGATACCAAGCCCATGATGCGGTGGTGGTGGTTCGGCGTGGCGGTTGAGAAGCCCGAGATTCTTCACGAACTGCAGCAAATGAAAGCAGACGGGCTCGGGGGTGCGGAGTTGGCCTTCGTTTATCCCCAGGTTGTCGACGATCCTGCCAAGGGCCTGGTCAATGAGCCGTTCTTGAGTTCGGCGATGTTGGAGCAAGTGGCGTATGCCGCTCGAGAAGCCCGCACACTTGGTCTCCGGCTGGACGTAACGTTGGGCAGCGGCTGGCCCTACGGAGGGCCGGCGACGACCCTGGCAGAAGCAGCCGGACGCCTGCGCGTTCTGGAGCTTCCGCTTGCGCCGGGAGCAACCAGCCTGCCGCCGTTCCAGTTGGGGGACGGAGAAACGCTACTTTCCATTTCGCTGGTAGATGGAGAACACAAAAAATGGCAGGCGGCCTCGGCTTTCCAGCTAAATCCAGGACAAGAAAACAATCTCCCTCCAAGCACGGTCCCGCGCACCGCGCTCGTCTTCATCGCCGGCCATACCGGCCAGCAGGTAAAACGAGCAGCCGTGGGGGCCGAAGGCTGGGTTCTGGATCCTTTCAGCCACCAGGCCGTGGCCACCCATCTGCATGCGGTCGGTGAGCCGCTGCTCAAAGCCTTTGGTGCAACGCCACCCTATTCAGTGTTCTCCGATTCACTGGAAGCCTATGGTGCGGATTGGACAGCGGACCTGCCCACAGAATTCAGTAAGCGACGCGGTTACGATTTATTGCCCCGTCTGCCAGAGCTGGTCGCAGGCGGTACCCCGGATGCGGAATCCGTCCGCCACGACTGGGGAAAGACACTCACCGAACTGGTCGACGAGAATTACCTCACTCAAATCAATACCTGGGCGATTGCTCATCACACCCGGTTCCGCTCTCAAACCTATGGAGAGCCGGCAGTGAGCCTGTTCAGCCAACGGTTGGTCGCGCTTCCGGAAGGGGAGAGTCCGCAATGGCGGACATTCTCCACTTTGCGCTGGGCCACATCGGCAAACCACCTCCTGGGCAACAAAGTGACGTCTGCCGAGACATTTACCTGGCTTCATTCACCGGCCTTTCGCGCCACACCGCTGGATATGAAGGCGGAAGTGGATCTGCATTTCCTGATCGGCGTCAACCAGATCATCGGTCACGGCTGGCCCTATTCCCCTCGCCAGGTTGGCGAGCCCGGCTGGTCCCTCTATGCGGCCGCGGTCTTCAACGACCACAATCCGTGGCATCCCGTAATGCCCGAGGTCGCACGCTACATCCAGCGCACCAGTTTCCTTCTGCGCCAGGGTGAACCCGCCAACCAGGTGGCCCTGCTCTTGCCGACCGATGACGCATGGGCCGCCTTTTCGCCCGGTAAGGTGAGCGTCACCCAGGAAATGGAGCGCTTGATTTCTCCTGCGCTCATGTCCGCCATCCTTTCCGCAGGCTACAACCTCGACTACATCGACGCGGACGCCATCAACAAACTTGGGATCCATTACCCGGTGCTGGTGATTCCGCCCACTGGCCGCATACCCGCTGAAACATTGGCTAAAATTCAACACTACCTGGCAAGCGGAGGAAAGGTAATCTGTGTGGGCCGCACGCCTCCTATCGAAGGAGGTGTAGAACACGTAGCCGATGAATCGTCTTTGGGAGATGCCCTGCACAAGTCGGTGACTCCCGACTTTCAGCTGCAGAGCAACAACGATGAGATTGGATTCATTCGCCGCAAGCTTACAGGTGCCGATATCTACTTCGTAGCCAATACGTCGAATCATCCAGTCGCGGTGCAGGCCGCCTTCGCGACTACTCACAAATTCGGCCAGCGCTGGGACGCTGAAACGGGAGCCGCTGTTCCTGTTTCCGGTCCGGCCGCCATACCTCTCAGCCTGGATGCGTACGAGTCAGCGATCTTTGTCTTTAGTGACACGCCCTCGCGCGGCCCCGCTCCGCCGGCCGCGGAGCTTCCGCTCGCAGATCTCAGCACGGATTGGAAAGTTACCTTCACCTCGACCGGGAAAACCATCTCGGAACCTGTTCTGGCCGATTGGACCAGTGACCCTGCCACCCGGTTCTACTCTGGCGAGGTGGTCTACGAGCGGGATCTCACTCTGGGTAAGTTGCCTGCTGGGGCGACTTTTCTGGAAGTCGAAGGCGGCACTCCAGTGACCCAGCCAACCGGTCGCAGAGTTCCCGGGATGAGAGCCTGGTACGATCCCCCGGTGCGGGACGCAGCCACTGTAACTATCAATGGCCGGCTTGTGGGATCGCTCTGGCATCCGCCTTACAGGCTGCCGGTTGGAGGCTTTCTAAAACCGGGAAGCAATCATATTGTGATCAAGGTCTACAACACCGCCATCAATGCCTGGGCAGCGTTACCTCCGCATAATTACCAGCCTCTGATCGCAAAATATGGAGACCGCTTTCAGATGCAGAATCTCGACCAAGTCAAACCTGTGCCGTCGGGCCTGCTGGGAACGATCCGCCTGGTCACTCGATGATGATCCGTCCATTCTTTGCTCTTGCATTGATGCTTTGTGGCGCGCAGGCAAACGCGAAGACCTTTCTCGCCAATGACTACGGAGCCAAGGGTGATGGTTCGACTCTCGACACTGCCCCCATCCAGAACACGATCGATGCAGCGGCAAAGGGAGACGGTACCGTGACTCTGAAGCCGGGAAACTATTTAACCGGCTCCCTTTTCCTGAGATCCGGAACTACTTTGCAGCTCGATGAGGGAGTTACCCTGATCGGCTCGCAGAAACTGGATGACTACCCAATGCTGCCGACACGTATCGCGGGAATCGAAATGACGTGGCCGGCGGCCTTGATCAACGTCCGCAACCAGCACCACGTCACCATCACCGGCAAAGGAACAATCGACGGCGATGGGCCAGTCTGGTGGAAGTCTTATTGGGACTTGCGCGCAGTTTACGAACCGAAAGGGCTGCGCTGGGCCGCGGACTATGACGCCCGCCGCCCGCGTTTGATTTTGCTGCAGAATTCCTCAGGCATTCGCCTCGGCGGCGGCATTCTGCTGAAACGCTCCGGCTTCTGGACAGTTCAGGTGCTCTACTCCGAGCAAGTGACCATCGATGGGGTGGTCATTCGGAACAATGAAGGTGGCAAAGGACCGTCTACGGACGGCATTGACATCGACTCTTCGAGCAAGGTGCTGGTGGAACATGCCGACATCGATGTGAATGACGACGCCCTTTGCCTCAAAGCGGGCCGCGATGCCGACGGACTCCGGGTGAACCGGCCGACGCAAGACATCGTCATTCGCGACTCCATCATTCGTCGCGGCGCGGCAGCGATCACCATTGGCAGCGAGACCTCCGGTGGATTCCACAACATCGAGGCTTATAACCTTACCGCTTTGGCCGGAGTTTCCTCAGGAGTGCTCTTTAAGTCCTCGCACACCCGCGGGGGAACGGCCAGCGATATCCGCATCCATGATCTGACGCTCAAAGGAGTCGCCATTCCCATTCACATCACGATGAACTGGAATCCCAACTATAGTTACGCCACGCTGCCGCCGGGATCGAAAAATGTTCCCTCTTATTGGATTACACTCACGACCAAGGTTCCCGAGCAGCAGGGACTGCCGCATTTCAGCGACGTTCACATCTGGAACGTCAAGGCAACAGGCGCAACCCAGGCATTCGACGTCAGAGCGTATCCGAACGCCACCCTGGATAACTTCCGGATCAACAACCTCAACATAGAGGCCAGAACCGCCGGCTTCATCGCCGACGCAAGAAACTGGACGCTTATCGGCAACGAGATTAAGACCGCTGACGGAAGTAAGCTGAGTCTCACAGACGTAACAAACTCGCACGTGAGCCCGTAAAAGGACAGCGAGAACCGAGACGGGAATTGGGCTCCCCTCTAGCGAAGGGCGTTCCTGAATTCCTGCTGCGTTGGATGCCAAGAAACCTGCTAGGGTTGAACGTTGGTTACGCCTTCCTCACCCGGCTTTGGGAAATGCTTTTCGTACCAGGCAATCGAACGATCCGTCGCATCAATCTGATGTTTCACTTCGGAGAGGCCGTGCCCTTCACGAGGATAGCGGAGAAAAACGGTCTCGACTCCCACGTCTTTGAGGGCAATGAAGAGTTGCTCCGCTTCGGCAATGGGAACATCGTTATCGTTCTCCCCATGAATAATGAGTGTCGGCGTATGCGCGCCGGCGATATGCTTCAGCGCTGAACGTTCCCACGCCAGATCCATGAGGTTTCCCTGGTGCAGGAATTGCCCAAACTCCATCTCCTCGTACTGGTTGTAGTAGGTCATGTAGTTATAACTAACCAGGTTCGCAATCCCGGCCGTGGGAATCGCCGCCTTGAATTGGTTGGTTTGGGTGATGAGCCAATCGGTGAGTTGCCCGCCGTAGCTTACCCCCTCAATTCCCATCCGTTCGCGATCGATCCACAAATAGCGCCTGACGGCTGCGCTCACACCGTAGAGAACATCCTGGCCTTCATTACCATCCTGGTCGCCAAACACAGCGTCTGCGAACTTCTGCCCGTAACCCGTGGAGCCGCGGTAATTCACATTGAGCACAGCGTAACCGTGCCCAGCGTAGACCTGGTTCTTGAAGTTGAACCCTGAGCCATTCGCTCCGTGCGGTCCCCCATGAATCACCACGATGAGCGGATGTCTGGACGTGGCAGTCATGCCAACGGGTTTGGTCAGAAACGCTTCCACCTCGAACCGGTTGTCGTTGCTAACGAAGGTAAACGGTTCCACTTCCGCGAGGGTCTTATTACCCAGAAGTTCCTGGTTGAGATTGGTGAGCTTGCGCGGAGCGTCAGCGCTGGATTTCCAATAAAGCTGATTGGCGTCACTTGGCGTGGTAAGCGCGTAAGCAATCGCGCTGTTGCCGCCGGCTGACCAGTCTCCAACACTCCCCTCGTCTTTGACGACAAATTCCGGCTGGCCGCCGGCGAGGGGCAGGCGCACAAGATGATTACTGCCGTGTTCCTGCACGGTGAAATAGACAGCACTCCCATCGGATGCCCAATGGGGGGCGCCCTGGCGGTTATCGATAGCGGCGCCGATTTCGCGGCGATTGCCGCCGTCCGCGTTCATCACCCACACGTGTGTGTCTTCCATCGTCGTTTCGCGGTCGGTGAGGCCGCGGCGCGTGGCCCGATAGGCGATTGATTTTCCATCCGGCGACCAGACAGGACCGTATTCGCACGATTCAGTCGCAGTCAGGCGATGAATTGTATTGTCGGCCAATTGCAAAGTGAAAAGGTCATAGTTAAAAAACTCATCCTGATTCGGTTCGCGATTGGAAGCGAAAAGGAGCTGCTTACCATCCGGCGACCAATCCACAGAATGCTCGTCGTAGTTACCCTGGGTAAGTTGGCGGATTTGCCTGGTCGCGATGTCCACAACAAAAAGATGCAGCCGTTGGTTGTCATTGAAGCGAGTGAGCCCTTCCGAAGCGTCGGGCTTATAAAGATAGCGGGTGATGACCATAGGATCACCGCCTGCCTGGGCACCGCCCTCCCCTGCTTTTGAAGAGACGAAGGCGATCTGCTTCCCATCCGGCGACCAGGTAAAATCTTTGCCTGCACCTGGCAGAGGAGAATTGGTACCCGCCAAGGGCGCCAGAAAGACTGTGTTGCTGCCGTCAGGATGTGCCATCAGGAGACCATGCTTGTCTCCGTCCTGGCCATGAAACGCGATCCACTTGCTGTCGCCCGACCACAGTGGTGCGCCGGCGGCCTTGTCGCCTCCGAGGCGGATGCTTTTCCCCGTGTTCAGCTCCATCACCCAGAGTTGGTCATACGGCCGGCCGGGGAGATCACGCATCATGATCGTATAGGCAATGGAGCGGCCGTCAGGCGAGAGGGCCACACTGCCCACCGAACGTAGTCGAGAAAGGTCGCTACTGGCGAGCACCTGGGCCAATGCTGTGCCCACCAGTAGCGCCGAACAAGCCAAGCCAGGCAAGATGCGCAGCAACATGGCTTTCAGGCAGTAACGCATGGAATTCCCTCCGACGGTCCGACGACAAGTCTATGGCACGTGAAGGAGGAATTCGTGAAATTCTTGGATCAACTCACTATTCCGTCCGAGCGAGGTCGAAGCCAGGAGCGTCCGCAGGGTCACTGGTTCGGAACAACTTTGCGTGGTTTGCATCGATCAATTCCACCCGGAAGCTCACCAACGACCCGTCCCGGCGGTGCATATCAAAGCTCAGCTTTTCCGGTTGGTAGTTCAAGTTCTCCATAGGACCGGCAGCGTGGCCCTCGATATGAGGAGCGCTATCGTCAAGGCCCTTCTTGAGCATGTAGAAGACGGCGCTGCCCGTGGCCTGGCCTGCGTTCTGTTCGACCGTAAGTTCGATATTAGGAACATTGCCGTCCATACCGCGCCACTTACCACGCAGACTCTGTGCCTGAGCAACGACCGAGCCGGCCACGAGCAACAAAACGATTGTGTATTGGTGAAGGTTTCTCATTGGAATGCTCCTGACTGAACGGCTACCGTTCGCGGCCAATGGCCGCGGTAGCCAGTGTGCCGCCAAGACCCATGGTCTCGACAGCGGTTGAGGGGACAATGACCATCGCTCCCTTTTCTTTCATTGCTTCGTAGAGCATGTTCATTGCGCGTAGATGCAGGGCGCCAGGGTTATCGCCGTAGGTCCTGGCAGCCTCCGCAAACTTGATAGCGACTTGGGTCTCGGCATCCCCAAGGATCAAGCGAGCCTGACGCTCGCGTTCCGCCTGGGCCTGCTGGGACATAGCGTTTTCCAGGGCTTGTGGGATGCGGACGTCGCGGATCTCCACTGATTGAATGGTGATGCCCCAGGGGTTGGTCTTGGCATCAAGAATCAGTTGCAGTTGCTGACCCATGCTCTCGCGCTCGGTGATCATCTGCGCCAGTTCATGGCGGCCAATGGATTCACGCAGAGCCGTTTGCGCGCTCATGTTCACCGCATCGCTGAAGTTCTCGACTTCGAGAATGGATTTCTCCGCATTCCAGACCATCCAGAACACAATGGCGTCCACATTGACCGGGACCGTGTCGCGGGTGAGCGTGGATTCGGCAGTCACCGTAGCCACCCGAACGCGCTGATCAACAAAGCGGCTGAGGGTGTCCATGATGGGCACAAGGAGGAAGAGACCCGGGCCGCGCAGGCCACGGTACCGTCCAAAACGCAGGACCGCAACCCGCTGCCATTGCTGCACGACCTTTATCGAGAACATGAGATAGACGCCGACGGCCAGACCGGCAAGGAGCGGAACCGGCGAGTGAATTACCTTGCCGCCTGCAAACCCGCCAGCGAGGCACGCGAGGAAGGCTGCGACTCCCGGCCCGCTTATATCCACATCTAAGGTTTTGCCCATGCTGCTCATCGTTTATCTCCTTTTGCTTTCAGGGCCCTTCCCTGTTTGCTTTCTGCCAGCCGGTCGCGCAGGGCCATTAATAGTTCTTCCAGGTTGAAACCCCCGGCACCGGCCCGGGCCGCAAATTCGTCCACCAGTTGCTCCAGGCCACGGGAGTGCTCGACCGCATCCCGTTCGACAGTTTGTTGGGACACAAATGTGCCCGTACCCTGCTGCGTGTCGAGGATCCCGCGAATTTCCATTTCGCGATACGCGCGCACCACGGTGTTGGGGTTGATTGCAAGATCGACGGCCACCTGACGCACCGTTGGCAGCTGATCCCCAGCCTGCAAAGCTCCCGTAGCGACAGCGGCTTGAACCTGATCGATCAGTTGGCGGTAAAGCGGGACGCCGCTGCGCAGATCGAGACGGAAGGTAAAAGGGCGCCGGACTGGAACCGGTGTTTTCATGCAGAACAATATTGTTCTAGTCTACTAGTACATGTCAAGCAAAAAAGAACCCCCGTTTCAGGTGGCTGTAGCCTTACAGGCTGCGGGGTGCAAACGCGGCTAACAGATTTCAAAACGGTCCTCAATACGAATGACCGCGTGCTCTCGACAGTATCGAGTGACCTATGATCAATTTATAGGGGACTTCCCGAGGGAGATCGGTATGAAACTCCTGTTACCGTTACTCATTGCCTGTCTGCTCTTGCTGCTGAACGTGGACGGGGCGGAGACAAAGTCCTTGACCGAGGCTGATCGAGCAGCGGTGGTGGAAGGCAATCATGCTTTTGCGGTTGCCCTGTACCAGCAGTTGTGTCATCAAGGCGGTAATCTCTTCTTCTCGCCCGAGAGCATCTCGACCGCGCTCGCCATGGCCTACGCGGGGGCCAGCGGCAACACTGCATCCGAAATGGCGAAGGCTTTGCACTTCACCCTCCCGCCAGGGCAGCTGCACCCTGCGATGGGCGCACTACTGCGCGATCTCAATGCCGCCCATTCTGACTACCAGCTAGATGTGGCCAATGCACTCTGGGCCCAACAGGGCTACAACTTTCTCGACAACTTTCTTAACCTGCTTAGGACCGATTACGGCGCAGGACTGCAGCAGGTAGACTTCAAGGGCGCGACGGAAGCGGCTCGGTCGACCATCAACCAATGGGTCGAGCAGAAAACACAGGATAAGATCAAGGACCTGCTCGCGCCCGGCGCACTTAGACCTGATACACGGTTGGTGCTGACCAACGCGATCTACTTCAAGGGCAACTGGCAGACCCAATTCGATAAGGCGCAGACGAGGGAGGAAGACTTCTATGTCTCGCAGACGAAGTTGACTACCGCGCCGCTGATGCACCGCGAGGGAAGCTTCGGTTATTTCGATGGGGGAACCTTTCAGGTTCTAGAGATTCCCTACAAGAGCAATGAGCTTTCGCTGATAGTCCTGCTGCCCAAAGAACGCAGCGGCTTGCCGGGGCTGGAAAACTCGATGACGGCTTCGAATATGCAGCAGTGGCTTAACCAGGTAGCTCCCGTTTCCAAAGTGGTCGTGACCATCCCCAGGTTCAAATCCACGCAGCAATTTGAGCTGAGCGCCGCCCTGCGTGTGCTGGGGATGCCGCAGGCGTTTGACGCCGGCGCGGACTTTTCAGGGATGACGGGCAAGCGCGATTTTGCTATCTCAGCAGTGATTCACAAAGCCTTTGTGGACGTAAATGAGGTGGGAACCGAAGCGGCCGCGGCTACGGCTGTGACGATGAGAGCTCTGGCCATGCGCGCGCCGGGGGCGCCACCGCCAGTCTTCCGCGCCGATCACCCATTTGTCTTTCTCATTCGCGACCATGGCTCGCGAAGCATTCTGTTCATGGGTCGCATGACAGATCCAACCAATTAAGGGGAAACCTTCCTTGCCCTACCACAAAGGATCGGGTGCCCCATCCTTTGTGGCAGCGCAAGAAATACGGTTTTCATCACCTTGGGTGAGCCGCAGGCTCATGGGGACCCGACTAAAGTCGTGCCCTGATACAAAACAGAGCTTTTGCGCAGCCCGTAACGTTGTCCCTGAGGGAAGTCGATTTCTCACGCAGGCTCTTTAGCCTGGTGCAGCCGCCATTTCGTGCGCGTATACGCAATGCGAAAACCCTTGCGTTCGGCATTACGTTGAGACTGGCTGCCCGCTTCCGTCACCATCATGGCGAGTGGATAGCGATTCGCAAACGCATAGCGCATCCTTGCTTCGAGCAGCGCGGCCTGAAGTCCGCACCGCCTCATCTCCGGGATGGTCGACGCCCCGGCAAACAGCGCGACCCCACCATGCAGACAGAGCGTGCCGGTCGCTCCGGGCTTACCATCCAACTCGGCGATAAAATTCACGCTCTGCTCGCGGGCAAAAGCAAGCGCGCCGAATTGCTCCAGAAAGCCCACCAGCTCCGGATTTCCCTGGGCCCATCCCCGCGCGCTGAGGTCCGCCCACAGTGCCGCTTCCTGCTCAAGAGCCACCCGGACCCTTATTCCGCCATCCTCTCTGGTGCCGGGCAACTCAACGGGACGATGCAACACGCTGCTGAGTTCGATCGGCCGATATCCCCGGGCGCATAGCAAGTCCATGGTCGCGATGCCGGCAAGCGGGCTGACCTCATGGAGAACGACCGCCCCGCGTTCGAGAAAAAACCCTTCTATCTGATCCAACGAGGCCGGGCTCAGCGGCTCAAAAAGTCCCAGACCGAAGCTTTGCGTCACCGGGGAATCCACTCCATCAAAGACGGCGTACGCGCCCGCGCACTCAATCCACGTCGCCCCGCTCTGGGGAAAAAGACGAGCGCGGGATTCAGCAAATTCGAGACACGCCTGTCCTTCGGCCCGTTCCAATCGCCGGGAAAGATCAAGATCCGCAAACACCATCGCAGCGTAAACCGTACACAGCTCAACCCTCTTCCGCAATGAGAGAGGTAAATATCTGTCCGAAGACGAACACCCATTCGCGATTTCGAACGTTTCCGCCCTAACCTAAGCCTCGCCAAGCAATCTGCATTCAATGGCTTGCGTATTGGCGCTTGGCTTGCTCATTAGCCATGCCGAACTCGCGAGAAGGAGATCGACCCATGGCGCACTTTGAACGGATAAGAGACGTAGTTTCAGGGCCGTTTAGCCAGTCCCTGTTGCAGCAGCGCATAGCGGCCGGGTGGCAATTGGTGTCCATCGAGTGGCGGCGGGAACTCCCAGGGGAGGAAGCACCGAGTGAGGGTGCTTTTAACGAGGAGATTCCCTATGGTCTGCGTATCTCCGAGGACTGCCAGCGGTTGGAGCTCGATCCCCGCGAGCGCATGGTGCTCACCCAAATGATGGACCTGGTGGTTCAGGATTTCCCCTTCTCCAGCATAGCCAGTGATCTGAACGAGAAGGGCTTTCGCAGCCGCGACGGGAAACTGTGGAACCAGGTTTCCGTCTTCCAGATGATTCCGCGGCTCATCGAAATAGGTCCCGGGCTGTTTTCGACCGCAGAGTGGGCGGCGCGCCGCGAACGAATGAAATGGCCGGCTGTTCGGTAATCCTGCCCGGAAATCAGAATCCCTGGCTACACTGGTCTCCTGACTAGCCATCGGGAGATCAACATGCTGCAGCATCTGGAAGCAGTCAGCAAGTCACTGGAGTTTACCTTCCTCGCCCTGCAAGCCGTGGTCGTGGCCTTTCTCTTACTTCACGACTGGGTGCCCCTGGGCCGTTTGAACAACCTGGGTGCGATTCGTAGCCAGGACACCTTGCTGCGCAGCGCGTTCGTGACCCTCCTGCCGGTTGTGCCGGCGGCACTCGGCCTGTTCTTCAGTGCGCGGTATTTCGGGCGACCCTATCCAGACTGGCTGGAGATGTTGCTCTGGATTACCTATGGTGTTTTCATCCTCGGCATGCTCCGTGCCTGGTGGATTCCCTATCTTGTCTTCCCCGACAAGGAGCGGGCGGCACGCTATCAGGTAATCTTCGCCAACACTCACTCCTTCCTCCCCAAGCGCAATGGAATGGCGCCGGACACACTCCATACCCTATTTCACCTGGTCACCGTCGCCACGGTGTTCATGCTCTTCATGAGAGATCGCATGATGGCATCGGGAATCGCGTGGCACTCGGGTCACGGAATCGGGATGTGATCCGTACGGTAGACTCGCGCCACGTCTCTGCCCGGCAAACTCCCTTTCGGGTGCCTCACGATCGTTGCACTTGTTCAACCGACAGACTGCTCTGAGGCAGAATTAGCTGTTATTTAACCAACAAGTCACGCCTGCGTATCCTTCCGCGGCTAGAACTCGCGTGGAGGTATTACGTGAACGTGAAAAGGCTGGTAACAGCAAGCGCTGCATTGGCGGTAACGCTGTCGGCTCTGACGTATGGCGTCGCGGCAGACACGAGCACAGTGGGTTCGGAAAAGGTCAAGCATGTGCTGCTGCTGAGCATTGACGGCATGCACGCAGTGGATTTTTACAACTGCGCGCATGGGATCGCGGGCTCGAACGATGGCAATCCCTATTGCCCCAATCTAGCCAAGTTGGCGAGCACGGGCATCAACTACGTAGCCGCCTCGTCATCGAAGCCTTCAGACTCCGCCCCTGGACTCATGGCCCTGGTCACCGGCGG
>Ga0302326_10000908_pt1 | contig 77731 bp, 65 predicted proteins | sample Palsa_T0_3_FD_202264 | JGI IMG/M metagenome (GOLD analysis project Ga0302326, IMG submission 202264) | Peat permafrost microbial communities from Stordalen Mire near Abisko, Sweden - Palsa_T0_3 | ecosystem: Environmental > Terrestrial > Soil > Palsa > Peat permafrost | place: Sweden: Abisko...
CACGTCCTGGAATTCCTTCACCGCCTGCTGGCCCATGCGGATGTTTTCATCCGACGGCGCGCCGGGAATATATTGCGTCGCGTACGCCGTGGCGAGATAGAGGCGGGCGTTGGTCAGCGTGGGATCGTTGTCCTTCGCTTCCTTGAAGAATTCGATGGCAGCGTCATATTTGCCGTCGCGATAGGCGGCGACGCCCTTATTCAGTTCGTCGCGGGCCCTCAGCTTGTCGCAACCCGACGCGCCGAAGACGACCGCGATCATGGCGACGGCAAGCAGCGCCATGGAATTCTTGTTTTTGGAGTGCCGAAAATGCGCAAAAGGATTCATGGCAAACAATCCGTCCCCGCGAATGATTTGTATTCCCCCGAGAGGGCAAAGAAGTTTCCAACCCTTGCACCGGCCGCATTCCAATTCACGCAACGGCCAATCCTCATTTCGACCGGCTCCAAACCTCACCTGGCGCGCCCAGCGCAAGAGCGAAGGCCGCACCCAATTCCCCCGCGCCACACAAACCCTTGCAGGCACAGGTCACAGCCGCACACTCTACACCAGCAATGGCCTGGAACAAAGCAAGATTATTAATATTTGAGGACAAGAAAAGCCGGCATTTCCCGAGTATGGGCCGGCTCGGAAACCTCCGGCAACCTATTTCCCCGCTTCCAGATTGGCGGTGATCAACCCAACTTTGTCGATCCCGGAGCCGCGCATAACGTCAATCGCTCTGGCCACATCGCGAAACCGCACCGTGTCGTCGCCCTTCACGAAGGCCACCTTTTCGGCGCGCTCTTTGAAAACATCGGTGAGGCGCGGCCCAAGGGTATCCCAAGTGGCGTCCTCATCGTTGATCTTCAATTTATTGTTCTCGAGAATTTGAACGACGATCGTCTTCTGCTGAACCTGATCCTGCTGCTTCTGGTTTGGCGGCGCGGGCTGCGGCACCAACGCATCCAGCCCTTTCGGCGTCAACGGCGTGATGACCATGAAAATGATAATCAAAACCAGAAGAATATCGATCAGCGGGACGACGTTCATCGTCGCCATCGAACCGCCCTGCTTTCCTCCAACGTCCATTCCCATTGTCGTGGCTCCTGATTCTTAAGTTCCGCGCCCCGAGGCAATCATCGGGACGGATGGCTAGCAAAACGAAACTGGGAAGCGAGGACAACAGCCTCGCTTCCCAGAGGAATTTAGTCTGCCGGCGGAGGTGGAGCGGTCCGGCGATTTTGTTCGGCGCGATCGGTGATCAAGCCGACGTTATCGACGCCCGCGGAGCGAATCTCATCCACCACTTTGACCACATCGCCGTACTTGGCCCGGCCGTCGCTCTTGACGAACACGGTCTTGTCCAGCTTGTTGGAAATGCGGTCTCGAACCTCATCGGCAATTTGCGAAATGTCCGACTTGGTGCTGCCAAGATAAACGTCCCCGGCCTCCGAGATGCCGACGATGACTGCGTCGTCTTTGTCGGCATCGGGCATGTCGGAGGGATTGTTGACCTTGGCCAACTCCACCGTCAAGCCCTTGGAGAGCATGGGCGTGACCACCATGAAGATGATCAACAGCACCAGCATGATGTCCGCCATGGGAATCACGTTCGGCGCCGACATCTGCGCGCCGACGCTGGGCTTGTATGCCATGAGTTACTTCTTTCCGCCGGCCCGGCGCGTGATGAAGTAGTTCACCAACTCCATGGAGGAGTTGTCCATTTCGACGTCGAACGCCTCGACCTTGTTAGTGAAGTAGTTATAGGCCCACACGGCGGGCACGGCTACGAGCAGCCCGAGCGCGGTGGTTACCAGCGCTTCGGAAATTCCGCCGGCCACCGCGGACAACCCGGTCGCCTTCGTGGTTTCAATTCCTTTAAACGCATTGATGATGCCGACCACGGTGCCGAACAGGCCGACGAACGGCGCGGTCGAGCCGATGGTGGCGAGGCCGGAAAGGCCGCGCTTCATTTCGGCGTGCACGATGGCGACGGAGCGATCCAAGCCGCGCTTGGCGGCGTCGATCACTTCCTCATCAGAGACTTGGGACGAAGCGGATTGAAATTCGGAAAGGCCGGTGGCGACTACCTTGGCGATGTGGCTTTTCTTGTTGCGCTCGGCGATAGAGATGGCCTCGTCGAGTTTGCCCTCGCGCAACGCACCGGCTACCTGTTGCACGAAAACGCGAGACTGTTTGCGCGCCGCGCTGTACATCAGCACGCGATCGATCATGACGCCGAGTGACCATGCGGACAGAAGAAATAGAATGCCCACGACCAACTTCGCGATGATACTCATGCTGCCCCACATGGCCCTCAGATCCCACTGGCCTTGCAGGACGAGCATGTTCATTGCCCAAACGGCTAGAGTACTAAGCATGTGATTCGCTCCTTTTTGTTTCGTTCGAAACTTGCTGGCCGGAACCGGCGTTGCCGGTCCCGGCCGACTCCCCTGATTGGCTTGATTGGCGGCCTCAATTCACGGTCTTCCAGAAAGGAAGACCGATCCTCGGGCCGCCCGTCCTGCCCAAAACTTAACCACCCATCGTAAATGTGACGGTAATCGTGGTATCGACTTCCACCGGATCGCCGTTCAACAGCGTTGGTTTATAGCGCCATTGTTTCACGGCATCCAGAGCCGATTGCACCAACAGCGGGTGACCGGAGATCACTTCGAGCTGGGCAACCTTGCCATCCTTGTCGATGATGGCGTGGAGAACAACGTTGCCTTGAATGCGCGCTTGCCGCGCCAAAGCAGGATAAAGCGGGCGAGTCTGCTGGAGAATTGACGCCGCCGTTACGTTGCCGCCCTGCTTGACGCGCTGCGGAGCCGCCGGCTTGGGCGGAGGCGGAGCCACGGGCCCGCTGACCATGCCCTGCCCGGGGATGCCGCCGAACACGCCGCCCACTGCGCCGCTATTGTTAATCACGTCCGGCGGAAGTTCGGCTTCCTTGAACACGGCCACTTCCTTGGGAATCGCGCGCGGCTGCATCAGCTTTCCTGACTGGATTAAGCGCGCCACCGGCTTGATGATTGCCTTCACGGGCGCCGGAGGAGGAGGCGGAGGAGGAGGAGGAGGAGGGGCGACGAGCAATGTTGACAGCATCGCCTTTGGCAGCGCCTCGGTATAAATCAAGGGAATCAAGATGAGAACGGCGAGGATTAAGGCTTGCACAGCGCCGGAGAGTACAAATCCCCAGCCTTTATTGGTTTTCTTCTTTTCGTTTGTAGATTCGAGCAGATCGTCAAACATCGTACGTCCCTCCTGCCGGAAAGCTCCTGGGAATTTTCAGAGCAGGCTCGCGGAGGAGCCCGCGCCGTCCCTAGGCCTTCCGGAGTTTAGTACCGGCTGCGGTTCCGGATGTAACTACCGCCCCGCCCCCGCCTCTCCACTGGTTCCAGGCGACTACCAAGGGCGCGGCAATGCCAAAACTGGAATACGTTCCTACCAGAATTCCAACCACCAAAGCAAAGGAAAAAGCGCGCAAGACCTGGCCGCCCATCAGGAACAGCACCAGCACGGTCAAAAACGTCAGGCCGCTGGTGAGGATGGTGCGAGAAAGAGTCTGGTTGATGGAACGATTCACGATGGCCTTAAACGGCTCACGGCGCATGAGCCGCGCGTTTTCACGAATCCGGTCAAAGATCACAATCGTGTCGTTCATCGAATAGCCGACCAGAGTCAGTAATGCCGCAATCACCGTCAGCGAAATCTCAAAGTGAAAAATGGAGAAAAGACCCAGCGTAATCAGCACGTCGTGAAACACAGCTAGGACAGCCGCAGCACCGTACACCCACTCGAACCGAAATGCAATATAAACCAGCATTCCGCCCAGCGCGTACAGAGTCACTACGACGGCTTGGCGGCGCAATTCGGAGCCGACTTTCGGACCGACGATCTCCACATTGATGATGGCGAATGTGCTGGTGTAGAAGGAATCGCGCAGCGCCGCGATCACGCTGGCGCTCGCCCCGGACCCGGAAAGCTGTCCTAGATCGGTGACAATTCCGCGGCGGTCGCGGTCACGAAACGCGGCCAACTGGCGAGCCAGTTGGTTATAGCGGTCGCCGGCGGCTGTTCCCAGCCCCAGGGGGTCCTTGCGCGTCAAGACCTCCGCTATGGCGTCAGCCCCGGCGGCGTTGAAATCCTGTTTGCCAGACTCACCCGCGCCCAGGGTGGCGTGCAGGGCATTGAGAATAGCAGTCTTGCCGGCGTCAAGCGCCTCGGCTCCCTGGCCCTTTTCCTCCAGGTTGATCAGCACTTCGTTTCCGCCTGCAGTGGTAAGGTCGCTGACCGGAACAATGGTGCTATTCCCAATCCCTTGCTGCGCCAGGCCGGCGCGTAGGGTATCGATGGGGGGGGGGCCTGCAAAGCGTACGTCTACAACCGTACCCCCTTTAAAATCAATGCCATAGAATAACCCATGATGGGCAAGGATGGAGGCTACCCCGGCCGCAAGCAGGAGAAACGACAAGCCAAAGAAGTACTTGGCTTTGCCCATCCAATCCAAATCCACCTGTTTGAAGAAATTCATGCTCACTCTGACCCGTTAGAGTTGGACACCAACGATTGTGAATTTGTTCCCAAAATTGAAATCGTAACCAAATTATCCCTGTGGCGCGGGCTTCAGCCTGCGGGGTTCTCTACTGCAGAAATGAGGAAACCCGCAGGCTAAAGCCTGCGCCACTAAATGCTCAACTCCGCTTCGCGGGGCATCTTGGCCAGGTGCCAGTCAAAGATTACGCGCGACACATATACCGATGTGAACAGGTTGGCAAGCAACCCAACGGCCAAAGTGATCGCAAATCCACGAATCGGGCCTGTCCCAAAAAGGAACAAAAAGGCAGCTGAAACGATAGTCGTCACGTGCGTATCGATAATTGTCAGGAAGGCGCGCTTGAATCCCATGTCCACCGCGGAAACCGGCGCTTTCGCCGAACGCAATTCTTCCCGAATGCGCTCGAAAATCAAGACGTTGGAATCGACGCCCATGCCGATCGTCAAAATGACGCCTGCAATTCCGGGCAAGGTCAGCACGGCGCCGAAATAAGCCAGCGCTGCTAGCAGAAGAACCAGGTTCAGGATCAAGGCGACCACGGCGTTGATTCCCGCCGAGCGGTAATAGACCACCATAAAGATCATCACGACAATCAGGCTAATGACCGAAGCCTGCACGCCGTGCCGGATGGAATCCGCCCCGAGCGACGGGCCCACGGTGCGCTCTTCCAGATACTTGATGGACGCCGGCAGGGCCCCGGAACGCAGGACCAGGCCCAGATCGTTTGCTTCCGTTTCACCGAATTGGCCTTCGATTACGCCGGTATCGTCGATGCGGCCGTTGATGACGGGGGCCGTCTGCAGCCTGTGCTCGAGAACGATGCCCAATTGCTTGCCAATGTTTTGTTCGGTGAAGGGGCCAAAACGGCGGCCTGCCTCGGTAGAAAGGGTGAAATCCACATCAAAGAAGCCGGGATTTTTCGTGCTGCGCACCGGGGTTGCGCTGCGCAAGTCACGGCCGGTGACAACCGGCGCGCGATCGATGACGTACCAGCTTTCCGCGGCGGGCTGGCCGGAAACCGATGCCGAACTCTTTCCTTGCACGATTTGGGCATTCGGCGGCAGGACGCCTCCGTGGGCGGCCAAAGCCGCTGATTCCGACGAATACGGCATCGTGTCCAGAACCAGGTGCAGTTCGAGCTGTCCGCCAGCCTGGATCACGCTCTTGGCACGGTTGGGGTCGCCTTCGCCGGGCAGCTCGACAATAATTTCGTTATCTCCCTGGCCATAGGGAGCGACCAGCGGTTCCGTCAATCCCAGCGCGTCAATGCGGCGGCGGATCGTTTCTTCGGCCTGATCCATGGTCTGCTGCTGGATGTTTACGATGCGCGACTGCTTCATAGTTACAAGGTAGCCGGAGGCTTCACCAGGAGCAGGGGTAACGTCCCAATCTGGGAACTGATCGTTGATCAGGTTGCGAGCGCTGCCGGCTTGCTCGGGAGCGATGTTGTGCAGCAGGATCTGCGTGTCGCTCAGCTTGCGAATCTCGTCGTAGCGGATGGCCTTGTCACGAAACAGCGTCGTGATGTGGTCTAGCGTCTGGTCCGTTTCCTGGCTAATTGCTTCCTGCACTTGCACTTGCAGAATCAGGTGCGTGCCGCCCTGCAAATCAAGGCCCAGCTTGATGCTGTCCGTGAAATTGGATTTGACCCCGGCCCAGGACTTGGGGGGGAAATCCGGGAGTCCGACCAAGCCAATAATGCAGGCTAGGATAACGGCTACGATGAACAGCGCTTTCCACTTGAGATTCGATGTCATGGCTTGAACTGGCTCAGGACTCCACGGATGCGGGCTTTTCTCTTTTTAGCCCGCCGGAATTAATGGAGCGGAACGTTACCCCGGACCTACGACTCCTCCTTACCATCTGGTTGCAGGCCGGTTACCGCGGAACGCAGGACCTTTACCTTCACCTGATCGGCGATGCGAAGCTGCACGGAATCGCCTTCCAGCCCCACGATTGTGCCGAAGAGCCCTCCGCTGGTGATGACTTTGTCGCCATTCTTTAGCGCGTTGATCATTTCCTGGGTTTTCTTTTGGCGGCGCTGCGCGGGCAGGATCAGCAAGACGTAGAAAATGCCCATGATGATGACCAAGGGCAAGAAGGCCATCAGGCCTCCCGTGCCACCGACCTGCGCCATCAAGGACAAGTTCCCTAGCGAAGGAAAAAAAGACATCGCTGCTATCCCGTCCTCCCGTTACGCTCGATACCTTAGCGAACTGCTGCTGGCAAAATTAGTCCCCGCCGCTTTTAACCTTCGAACAGGACAGGACCATGAAGTTCGCAGCGAAGTTCCGGCGGGATTCTCGCCTTGCCTGAGGCACACTGTTTAAGGCATAGCCCCACGCGCCGCCCGAATTTCCCTACAGAAAACCCGCAGACTGAAGTCTGCGCCACTAGGGTTCACCCGCTTCGATGCGCGCTTGGAACTCCGAGGAGAAATCCGCCAGTTCCCCGAACGCGATAGCCTGTCGAATCTTACTCATAATGTCAAGGAAAAATGCAACATTGTGGTGGGAGTTCAGGATGGAGGCCAGGATTTCATTGGCGTGAAACAGATGGCGCAAGTAAGCGCGCGAGTAGGTGCGGCAGACCATGCAGGAACAGCGCTCATCCGCTGGGCGCGGATCGTCGGCGTAAATCGCGTTCCCGATATTCACCCGGCCGGTGCTGGTGAAGAGGCAGCCGTTGCGCGCGTTGCGTGTCGGCAGCACGCAATCCATCATGTCCACTCCGCAGCGGACGTAGTCGGCAAGCTGCTCGGGCAAGCCGACTCCCATGACGTAGCGCGGGCGGTCCTTCGGGAGCAATTCCGCGGTTAAGGCGGCCATCTCGATGGAAAGCGCGTGGGGTTCTCCGACGGCGAGGCCGCCGATGGCGTACCCGGGGAAATCCAGATCCACGAGCTGCCGCGCGCTTTCGCCGCGCAGGTCGGCGTGCATTCCGCCTTGCACAATCCCGAAGAGCGATTGCCCCGGGTTGGACGAAGCTTCCACGTTCGTGCGCCCGTCGTCGCTCCGTGCGCGCGCGTAATCGCGACAGCGGCGCGCCCACTCCGTCGTGCGCTTCATGGCGTCTGCCGCGCGCTCATGGTCGGCGGGAAATTCGATGCACTCGTCGAACGCCATGGCGACGTCCGAACCGAGTGCTTGCTGAATCTCGATCGATTTTTCCGGCGTAAGAAAATGCTCGGAGCCATCCAGGTGCGAACGGAAAACCACGCCTTCGTCAGTAATTTTCCTCAAATCGGCAAGGCTGAATACTTGAAAGCCGCCCGAATCGGTCAGGATCGCTCCCGGCCAGGACATGAAGCGATGCAGGCCGCCCAGCCTGCGAATGCGTTCGTGACCGGGGCGCAAATAGAGATGGTATGTGTTGCCGAGCAGAATCTGCACGCCCAGTTCGTTGAGCGCCTGCTGCGTCAAACCTTTCACCGTGCCGGCCGTGCCCACCGGCATGAACGCGGGCGTATCGATCACGCCGTGCGGCGTCGTCAAGCGCCCCAGCCGCGCGCCGCTCGGTTCCGTTTTCAGAACCTCAAAGTGGAATTCCATCCGTCTCAGTTTAGCAGGACTGTGAAGAGAGCAAACAAGAGTGTAGCCTGGGTGAGTTGTAGGGGCACGGCACTGCCGTGCCCCTACAGCGTGTTAATCAATGCCGGCCGGCAGCACCGGGATTGCGGCAATGAGCGATTGCGTATAGGGGTGTGCGGGGGCGGAGAGAATTTGCGCGGCGGGGCCGGTTTCGACGATGCGGCCGGCCTGCATGACGGCGATGCGCGTCGCAAGTTGCGCGACGACGGGGAGGCTGTGCGAGATTAGCAAGTAGGTGAGCGCGAAATCGCGCTGCAAATTCTGGAGCAGCTCGAGGATTTGCGCGCCGACGGAGACGTCGAGGGCGGAAACCGGTTCGTCGGCCACGACCAGTCGGGGGCGGAGGACCAGGGCTCGGGCGATGCCGATGCGCTGGCGCTGGCCGCCGGAAAATTCGTGCGGGTAGCGCGAGAGCGCGTCTTCGGCGAGGCCGGCGGCGCGCAATATTTCGACCACGCGAGCGCGGCGCTCCGCGCGGCCAAGCTTCGGCTCGTGAATTTCCAGGGGCTCGCCGACGATGGCGCCCACGCGCATTCTGGGATCGAGCGACGCGAACGGATCCTGAAAGACCATTTGCATTTCTCGGCGCAGGGCGCGCAGCTCCGCGCCGCGCGCGGCTAGAAAATCGCGGCCTTCGACGAGCAGTTCGCCGGAGTCCGGTTCGATGAGGCGCAGGAGCATGCGCGCGAGCGTCGTTTTGCCGCTGCCGGATTCGCCGACGATGGCGAGCGTTTCCCCGGCGGCGAGTTCGAGACTTACATCATCCACCGCCGCGACGCGGGCGGCGGCACCGTTGCTCGGGCGCGACATGCCCATCGTAAACGCGCCTGTCGGCGCGGAAAACGTCTTCCGCAATTTGCGTGCTTCGAGCAGCGGGGCGTGCATCAAGGATTTGCCTTTTGCGGGGCAGACTTCAGCCTGTGGGTTTTGGGCTCTGGAGATACGAAAACCGACAGGCTGAAGCCTGCCCCACTGTAATTCGTCATTCCGGCTTCTCCGCGATTAGGAGCAAGACCGTGTGCATGAATTCTAGGCCGCTCGGAATTTTATCGGAATCGGAATCGGAGCGGCGCGGGTGAAAGCCGGAGCGATCGTTGCCGATACGGCTTTCCATCATGGCTCGAGTTTGCGCGTAGACGGGATCGCCGGGAGCTTTTCCTGCATTGCCCATCCAGACGTCGAAATCGTGCCAGTTCTCGTGGAACTGTTCGGAAACCATGCGCAGGCCCAAATCCGCGAACAGGGCGTGGAAATTCGCGGCGCTCTGCGTGTTCGTATGCGAAGGATCGCGCACGTGCTCGACGCTATTTTGAAATTCGCCGTCGCAACCCTCGGGAACAACAATGTCGGTGATCGCCACGCGGCCTCCGGGCTGCAACACGCGCGCCATTTCCGCCAAGGCGCGCGCCGGATCGGTCATATGGTGAAACGCGTAGCCGCAGGAAACGATGCCCGCGGCGCCGTCCGCAAAGGGCAGCGCGTAAATATCAGCGCAGAGGAATTCAATATTGGCGATGCCGTCGCGCACGGCTTCGGCGCGCGCCTTTTCGACCATCGCGGGGGTCAGGTCCGCGCCGATGGCGTGGCCGACGCGCGCAGCCAGCGGACGCGTGAATGTGCCGGGGCCGCAGGCGAGATCGATCGCCAGCAGTTTTTCCGGGTGGGCAAGGCCTGCCGTGGCTCGCTCGGCTAGCCGTTCGCCTTCCTCGGTTCGCGTGCGCCGCACCGTTCGGGCAAAAACGTCCGCGGTTTCCGTGAAGCATTCGCGGATTTTGTCGTGGTGGGTTGGGTCGGTGGCCATTGTGGTTTCGAGCTTTATTCTACCTCCGCGATCGTTGTGGAGCGGAGGTTTCAGTGGGGCGGGCTTCAGCCTGCCGGGTTTGGCTTCGGCGCAGCAAAAAAGCGATAGGCTGAAGCCCGTCCTACTTAGACCAAAATGCAGCGTGCGCGATGGGCGGGGCCGGCGTCGCGCAGTGCGGGCATGGTGGCGGAACACTCGGCGACGCGCAGGGGGCAGCGCGGCTCAAACGCGCAGCCGGGGGGCAGCGCAGTGAGCGATGGCACCGCGCCGGGTATCGGCTCGAGTTTGTGGCGCACGAGCTGCGGCGAAGCCCGCAAGAGGCCCACTGTGTAGGGATGGCGCGGGCGTTCGAGGACTTCGCGCACGGGGCCTTCCTCCACGATCCGCCCTGCGTAGGTGACCGCGATGCGATCCGCGACTTGCGCCACAACGCCGAGGTCATGCGTGATGAAAAGAAGCGCGAGGCCGAGATCGCGCCGCAACTGGGCGAGCAATTCGAGGATTTGTTTTTGCACGGTGACGTCGAGGGCCGTGGTTGGCTCATCGGCGATGAGCAGGCGAGGGGCCCTCCCATCTTCGCCGGAGAGGGCCATGGCGATCATAGCGCGCTGGCGCAGGCCGCCCGAGAGCTGGTGCGGATACTGGCGCGCGCGCATGGCGGGCTCGGGGACGGCGGCGCGTTCGAGAGCCGCGAGCACGCGGCGATCGACTTCCTCCCGCGAAAGCCCCGCATGGTGCGTGCGAATCGCCTCGGCAATCTGCGCGCCGACGCGCATCACGGGATTGAGCGCGGTCATCGGCTCCTGAAAAATCATGGCGATGTCGCGCCCGCGCACGGCGATTCGTTCGCGTTCCGGGACCGTAAGCAAATTTGCGCGCGCGCCGGCGGTTCCATTGGCGTTGGAAAATAAAGCCTCGCCGCCCACGCGCGCGCCCGGCGGCAGCAAACCCATCAGCGCCAGCGCCAGCATCGACTTTCCGCTGCCCGATTCGCCGACCAGACCGAGCGACTCGCCACTTTCAAGCGTGAACGATACGTCATCCACCGGACGAATCCACCCGGCGGGCGTCGGAATCTCGACGGTGAGTCCGCGCAGTTCAATGAGTGCTGTCACCGCTACATCATAAGCCAGGATTTCCGATTTCAATCCCACCACTCCGGACCAGGCTAGATGAGTGGAGGAAAGAGTGGATGATTTTGTCATTCCGAGCGAAGCGAGGAATCTCTCGTGGGTTTGGGCCTACAAAAAGAAAGAGAGATTCCTCGCTTCGCTCGAAATGGCAGAATTTGGGGGGTACTTTTTCCGCAGCCTGCAGAGCATTGCATGCCGACGGAGGCGGGTGTACGTTATCGCTCGGCCGGGAAGTTAAAACGAAAATCCACTTTCATTCGGCGACGAATGATTCGGAGAGGTTGCAATGAAAAAACGATGGGTGTCTCTCTTCTTGTTCACGGTTGTGGGACTTGGCACCGCAAGAGCTCAAGCTCCTACCGGGAGTTCCATACTCAGGAAGGATCCCGCCCTCGACGCCATCGTGCCCGCCTGCGCCAAACTGGAAAAGGTGGCGGGTGGAATGAGCGTTCTCGAGGGGCCGGTGTGGGTGCGCAGCGGGCAAAGCGGATATCTAATCTTCAGCGATATTCCCGCGAACGTCATCCATAAGTGGACCCCGGACGGAGAAGTTTCCGAGTATTTGAAGCCCAGCGGCTACACAGGCAAGGATCCGGAGCACGATGGAATTTTCATAGATATGGGCCACGGGGCGGTTCACTTGATCGGTTCGAATGGCATCACACTCGATCATCAGGGCCGAGTGGTTTTCTGCGCGATCGGCGACCGGGAGGTAGTTCGAATCGAAGCGGACGGCAAGCGCACCGTCTTGGCCAGCCGTTACGAAGGAAAGCCGCTCAATGCCCCGAACGACTTGGTCTACAAATCGGACGGGGCGCTCTATTTCACCGATCCGGCGGGTGGCACACAAAAGTCGGACAATGATTCCAAGAAGGTTCCACCCGCTCAGAGCGTTTATCTACTGAAGGGCGGCAAACTACAACTGATCGTCAACGATTTCGCCCTGCCCAACGGCCTCGCCTTTTCCCCCGATGAGAAAGTTATGTACATCGACGACACGATCCGCAAAACCGTCACGCGTTTCGATGTCGCACCGGACGATACGCTCACGAACGGCCGCCTCTTCGCCGACATGTCGGCGGATCCCGCCGAAGGAGTTCCTGACGGCATGAAGATCGACACGAAAGGGAACGTTTACTGCACCGGCCCCGGCGGCGTATGGATTTTTTCCCCCGAAGGCAAATACCTCGGCAAGATTCCAGTTCCCGAAGTGGCCGCGAATTTGGCGTGGGGTGACGCGGACGCGAGGACGCTGTTCGTGACCGCTCGGACGAGCCTCTATCGCATTCGGCTGAACGTGCCGGGAATCAGGGTCTCGAAGTAACGAATGCCAGGTGTTTTCTTGTGGCGCCGGCGTCTCGCCGGCGGTTTTCATTCCATCGAAAAACAGAACCCCGCCGGCGAGACGCCGGCACCACAAAACACAATCGTGCCTAAATCGGATAGTGTGTTGGGCTCCTGCGGATCGTGATCCAGCGCAGTTCGGTGAATTCCTCGAGGGCAGCCTTTCCGCCAAATCGGCCCCAGCCGCTGTCCTTCACTCCGCCGAAGGGCATTTGGGGTTCATCATGAACGGTGGCCCCATTGATGTGGCAGACGCCGGATTCGATGCGCTCGGCAAGCTTCATCGCCTTATTGATGTCGCGGCTGAACACGGCGCTGGAAAGGCCGTACTCGGTGTCATTGGCCACGCGCAGCGCTTCTTCGGCGTTTGCCACGATCACGATGGACGCCAGGGGACCGAAAGATTCTTCATGGTAGACGCGCATTTCCGGCGTCACTTCGTACAATACGGTGGGCAGGTAGCAGGGGCCTTGCGCTTTTCCTCCACACAGCATTTTGGCGCCTTTCGCCAGAGCATCGTCGACTAACCCCTGAACGCGTACGATAGCGGCCTTGTTGATGAGCGGACCCACCTGAGTGTCCGGCTGAAGCGGATCTCCGGCTTTGAGGGCGGTGGCTTTCGCGGCCAGCAGGCGCCCAAACTCCTCGGCGACAGGCCTTTCCACCACGATCCTCTCGGTGGACATGCAGATCTGCCCTTGATTCATAAAGGAGCCGAAACTCGCAGCCGCCACGGTTGCCTCTATATCGGCGTCTTCGAGCACGATCATGGGGGCCTTGCCGCCCAGCTCCAGTAGAACGCGCTTGAGATGGTGCCCCGCGTTTTCGGCGATGAGCCGGCCCACTCTGGTCGACCCGGTAAAATTGATCCTGCGGGTTTTGGGGTGCGCGATCAATTCGTCGACGACTTCCGCGGCATCGGCCGGCGCATTCGTAATCGCATTGATCACGCCAGTTGGAAAACCAGCCTCGTGGAATATTTCGGCGATGGCCAGGTGCGTGGCCGGGGATTCCTCGGAAGCTTTCAATACGACCGTATTCCCATAAGCGAGCGGCATGGCAACGGACCGCATGCCGAGGATCAGAGGCGCGTTCCACGGCGCAATTCCCACGACGACGCCGACGGGCTGGCGAGTGGCCATCGCAAACGTGTCCGGCAGGTCCGAAGGGATCACTTCCCCGATGAGTCCGTACGCCTGCGCTGCGGCCTCGCGCAACAATCCCGCCGTGAACATGCAATTAAACACGCCCCATCCGAAGGTTCCACCCATCTCTTCGGCCATCGTGCGGGAAATCTCGGGCTGGCGTCGGTCAAGAATCTCCGCAGCCTTCAGAAATAATTTGCGGCGCACAGCGGGTGGGGTAACGCTCCAAGCGGGAAAAGCGGCCGCGGCGGCATCCACGGCGCGGCGCGCGTCCTGGGGCCCCGCGGACGCAAACCTGGAAATAATTTTGCCCGTGAACGGGTTCGTTTTCTCGAAGGCCCGGCTATCGAGCGCATCTTGCCATTGGCCGCCGATGAATAATTGGCGATTTTGCACGGCTGTTGGTTGAGGCATGGAATCTCCCATTGGCATTTTCAGGGCCGGCCTGAATGCGAACACTTTATACCCAATTCCATTGAAAATTAAAAATCAGATACAGCGCTTCACTCCGCGGCGCATGCTCGCTTGCTTCCTGCGGGAATGGCGCGGCGTCCTCCGGACGCATCCTTGACTTCACTGATACAGAAGAGTGAGGCCGGCCGAGCGTTTTTTTTCACCCACTCAGGCGATCTTCAGGTATAGATACGTTCACCCGTATCCGAAGCAGCCTGGAAAATTATTCCGAGGAGAAACCGAAATGAAAGTACAAGAATTCACCGTGAAAATTTTGGTGCTGAGCGCTGCGATCGCCGTGTTTCCGCTGCTCGCGCAGGAAGTGGAGCCAAAGCCTACGTGCACTCACTGCTCGGCCGTGTATATCCCCAAGAGCGAGCTGGACGGCTATAACCAGCGGGCGATCGAGCACAAGCTGGTGGATCAGCAGGTGCGCTCGGTGGATGTCGGGAAGGTGCAGGTCGGCATCGGGAGCATTCACCGCGGGAAGTTGGGGCAGGCCACGGGCCTGGAAAACACGGTGGCGGAAGCGGTGGCCGAGCACGAGCAGGTGACCGAGGTTTACTACGTCATCGAAGGTTCGGCGACGCTTCTGACGGGGCCAGACTTGGTGGACCCGAAGCCGCGTCCGAGCACTCTGAAAACCGTGCGCGAACAGAATGGTCCGGGATTCAGCGCCGCTTCGATCAAGAATCCCGAAGTTCACGAATTGAAGGCGGGCGACATGATTATCATCCCCGCCGGAACCGGGCACTGGTTCACGAAAATCGACGATCACATACGCTACGTGATGGTGCGGCTCGACCCGGACAAAATTCTTCCGCTGAAAAGCGAGGCGCAATCGCTAAAATATTTGGCGAGCCCCTATAGCCCGAATCAGGGGAATTTCTGAAAAAATCCGGCACACTGGGGTGCCAGCCGCCTGCAGACGGAATGATGGCCTCTACTGCGCGGCTGTGCGAGCAGCGAGTTCCTTGCCTTCCTCCATCACGGCCTGGAACGCGGCGGCATTTTGCTTGGTTTCATCAACGAGCTGCTGTAGCTTCGACGCCATGTTTTTCGCTCGAGGGTCATTCTGGTCCTGAACATCTTTCATCGCACCGGCGGCGGACAACAGTTGCTTCACGTTTTGGAGGACGTCGCGGTTTTGGGATACGAAGGTCTGCTTGGCCGCGAATAGTTTTTCTTCCCACTTGGCGCGCCCCGGAAAATTAGAAGTGTTGCCGTCGAGCACGCTCGCCGCCAGGGCGGCGCGGTCCAAGGAATCGAGCTGATCGATCTGCGATTGCAGACGTGCGAGACCCGCTTCCGGTGACTCCGTGGAGTCGGGCTTTCCTGGGGCGCCCGCTTCCGCTGCCGGACTGAGAGTGGCGCCGCCCGTGGAAGGTGTGCCCTTGGAGCCGGAGGGCACGTCGTCGTTGGTAATCACTTTTACGGGCGGCTTATTGGCTTTGTCCTTTTGCGCTTGCCTTGCCAGGTCGCCGAGCGAAGGCGTGTCTTGACCGTGGCCAGGCGCGCAAAAGACCAGCGCCAGCGCGCACACTGCAAATATGCTTAGGCGACGTGTCATGTGCCCTCCTGGGAACGCGATCCGTGACTGCGGACAACTTAGGTAAACTCCTTCCATGCTTACCGATTAACCGGAACGGCGCTATAGACCGAAAGTACGGGCAGGCCCAAGTAGTAATCTGGCGGGATTCAACGATTCAGGAGCAGGACGCCAATTATTTCCATCGGGCGGCGAGCAGAGCGAGCATGAAAACTACTGCCGGAATCACCATGAGCATGGTGTAGGACAGGATCCTCTTCAAAAAAGGATGGCGCGCGGGTTTTCGCTCCTTGCTCGCGGAGCGGTCCGTGACCTCGACGCATTCCGGGTGCGCCAGGGCATCGGCAAATTGGCGGGCGCCCGCAAATCGATTTTCCGGATCGCGTTCCATGGCGCGATACAGAATTTCTTCCATCTGCGCGGAGATTTCAGGATTAATTTCTCGCGCGGACGGCGGATCGTTCACCAGCCGGTCGTTCATGACAGCGAATGGATTCGGGCCGTTGAAGGGCGTCTGTCCGGTCAGCATTTCAAAGAGAATGACGCCCAGGGCGTAGACGTCGCTGCGCCCGTCATTGCGCCTCCGCTTGATTTGCTCGGGGGAAATATAATCAGGAGTGCCCAAGGCGTTTGACAACTTGGAAAACGTGAGGCGGCGCATACCTTCGCTGGCGGAGATGCCGAAATCGATGAGTTTGATGCCGTCGCCTTCGCCGACCATGATGTTTTCCGGCTTCAGGTCGCGGTGCACGACGCCCAGGCTGTGAATGTATTCGAGGGCTTCACAGACTCCAGTGGCGATGCGGGTGGCGCGTTCGGTGGAAAGTTGTCCCTCTTTGGCGAGAATTTCGCGCAAGAAGCGGCCGTCAACCCATTCCATCACGATGCACAGCTGATCCATATCGCCGCTGTCGATCGTTTGCACGACGCCGGGGTGCTTCAGCTTCTTGCCAATGGCGATCTCGCGCTGGAAGCGGCTATAAAAAACCGGGTCGCATTCGAGTTCGGGGTGAGGAATTTTGATCGCCACGAGTTGGCCGGTCCGCAGGTCTGTGGCTCGGTAGATGGTGGTCATCCCGGTGCGCACGGCAAAAGCTTCGATGCGGAAATACTCGAAGCGCTCGCCAGGTTGAAGCTGCTCCGTCAACATTTGGACGATCCCTCCTGCGCACAAAGCCACAGTGAAACATGCGGGAAGATAGCTTTTTGCCTCTAAGGGATGCATAAACGAATCGTATAGGGCGTATAAACGGATATAATTGGTGTGGAATCATTGAGTTGGAGGGTGGCAAATGGGTACAACGTCAGTGGTGAGGTTTATGCTTGTAGGCGTTACTGCAGTGGCTAAAGGTCGATAGGCTGAAGCCCGCCCTTCTGTTGCTCATTCCCTCCAACGGGGAATTGCAGTCCAAAACGGAGGCGTTTGCTATCTCGGATGTGTTTCTAGAAATTGGACGATTCGGCATTGGACCTGGAACGGCATTGCCGCTAAACTTGGCGTAAATGTCGAAGAGTGGTGTTTACGAAACGGAAATGGCCCGGGACCATCCAGCAGCCCCTAGTTGGACTTCGCTTTTTCGCGTTCCAGGATTTCCATTTTTCTTTGCGGCGATGCTGGTGTCCCTGTTTGGAACAGGGATGAATTTTGCCGGGGTGACCTGGTACGTTCTGGGAATCACACACTCCACAGTGAAAGTGAGCCTGATCGTCATCTTGGTGACGCTGCCGGGGCTTGTGGTTCCTCCTTTCGGCGGGGTGCTCATCGACCGGGTTGACCGGCGTTATTTGGGGATCGTCATCGACGCGGCGCGTGCCGCGATCGTTCTTGGGACGGCCGCGCTGGCCTACGCGGGCCGGCTGGCGCTGTGGGAACTGTATTCGATGGTATTGCTGCTAGGCGTAGGATTCGCGATTTATTGGTCCACGACCAATGCGCTGATCCAGGAGCTCGTGCCGCGAGAAAAATTGGTCGCGGCCAATGCCACTGTGCTCATTGCCGTGCAGGGCGGAATGGCGGCGGCGGGTGCGATGGTCGGATTTATTTACGAGCACACGGGTCTTGCCGGAATTTTGGGCATCGATGGAACGACGTATTTGATTTCCGCGATTTGCCTGCTGCTTCTGCGGCACGGCTATTGCGCGCCGCGCGAAATCCAGAACATCCGGCTGGTCTCCGCCTCGCCCACAATTGAAGCCCCTCCGGAAATGTCCGAACCGGTGCTGATGCGGACGGACGAAGCGGAGCACGGCGTTGCGGGGGTGTTTGCCGATATTGCCGAGGGATTGGCCTACTTGCGGGAACAGCCGCGGGTGCTGGCGCTGGGGTTCACGTACGCGTGCATGATGGCGGGTGTGATCAGCGCGAATGTCCTGGTCGTGGCCCTGGCCAAGGATTTGCTGTCCGCAGGCGCACGCGGTTACGGATGGATCGAGGCGGGATGGGCCGGCGGAGCGATCGCCGGGGGGCTTGTGGCGGGCGTAGCTGCGCGAAAGAGGCCGTATGGTGTGCTGGTAGTGGCGCTGGCCACGCTGGCTGTGGGCCATACGCTGTTTCCGTATGCGCGCGTTCTCTGGGTAGCGGTGGCCATGAATGCGCTGTTTGGAGTATGCCGCGCGTTGGGCGGCGTGTTGACGCAGACGTCGATCATGGCCGCGGTGCCGCGGCATCTTATGGGACGCACGCAGTCCGCATTTTCGGTGATCGCAACGGTTTTGCAAGTGGGCATGAGTTTTATTCTCGGATGGTTTGCCGAGCACGTGACGCTTTCCATCGCATTTCTGCTGCTTGGCGCCATCTACGGGGGAGGAGTCCTGGCGGCGCTGCGGGTGCGCGCACTTTCGCTGTCCCCAAGGAAAACGCCCGCGCCGGTGGTTTAGTAGAACGGGCTTCAGCCTGTTGGTTTTCTGCCGCGCAGGCAAAAATTTAAATCCACAGGCAGAAGTCTGTTCCACCAGGAGCGGCTCGATGAAAGTATTCATCGCCGGGGCTTCCGGAGTGCTGGGGCGGCGCCTGGTGCGGCAATTCACGGCGCGAGGCCACTCCGCGATCGGACTGGTGCGTAGCCCGAAAGCCGAAAACGCCGTGAGAGAAGCGGGCGGCGAGCCGCGCCACGCGGATTTGTTCGATGCCGAGTCCCTGGCCAGGGCGGCGGAAGGCTGCGACACCGTCATCCACGCGGCCACGGCGATCCCCACAAAGCAAAAAACCATTCCCGCCGATTGGGCGATGAACGACCACATTCGCCGCAAAGGCACGCGCTGCCTCACCGAAGCCGCCGCAAAAATCGGCGCGAAAACTTACTTGCAACAAAGCATTGCCTGGGTGGCGCGCCCTAAGGACGATTCGCCCTTCGATGAGAATTCTCCGACCGTGCCGAATCCATCCATCCAGTCGGCCATCGATGCGGAAGCGATCGCGCGCGAAGCGGAATCGTCGGAAGGGTTCACCGTCGCAATCCTGCGCGGCGGCTATTTTTACGATTCCGAATCGGCGCACATACGAAGAATTGCCGATGCATTGCGGAAGCGCCAGATGCCCATCATCGGCAGCGGAGACGCGCAGTGGGCAATGATTCACTCGGATGACGCCGCAAGCGCGTACGTGATTGCCGCGGAAAAACCCAGAAGCGGCGTCTGGCACATTGTCGATAACGAACTTGTCCCGGTACGCACATTCCTCAAGGAATTTGCCTCGCGTTTGCAAGCGCCCCCGCCGCGCCGCACTCCCGTTTGGCTTGCCCGATGGCTGGCCGGGGAAAAGACCGTCGAATTTTTCACGCGCTCCACGAAAACTACCAACGCGCGCTTCCGCCGCGATTTCGGCTGGACGCCACGCTATCCCACGTATCGCGAAGGGTTGGATCAGATTGTGGCCGCATGGAATGCAGGAGCTGCACATCGGGCCACTGCATGAGCTGAAGAGATGGCAAATCGAGGTGGAACGCGATAGCATTGAAGTAATGAGGGATTCTGATGCTCGTAAAAATTGAAGTCTACACCGACGGCGAATTTTGGTGCGCGCGAGGCAGTGGCGAGGACATTTTCACGCAAGGAAAGACATTGGATGAACTCTACGCCAATATCAACGAGGCCGTAGGGCTGCATTTCGAAAACGGTTCAACGACGGCGGAAGTTGACATCCTAATCAAGTCCGAAATGAATTTGAGCCAAGGCCCGGCTGCCACAGATTAACTCCTAAGGCTGACGCGATGAATCACTTGGAAACCAGTCTATATCTCGCTCACGTCAAATATCGGACTTTTTTCGGAACAACTCTCGTTGCTCCGGTACTCGTTCCGCCTTCGGTGGTTGCGGATCAAGAGCTGCAATAACCTCGCCGCTTGCGGTCTGATCTGCTAGAGCGGCCTCAGCTGGTTTGGGGCCACCATCACCTGCATAACGCACAGACGATATATGGCTGCGGGCATGCTTCTCAATGGTTACAAAGAAGGGGCCGTTGTTGCGTTCAATTATTTCGAACAGTCTTACCCTTCCTGCGATAACCGCGGCGGCCCATTCCTCACCACGGCTATTCGAGTCATTGAAAAACAGCACTTTACACTTCGCATTAATCACTGCTTGCCGATTCTCTGGAACGCGCTCGATGGCCTTATCGCCAGAGAGTACAATCCAGTTCTCCTTCCCACATTTCGCAAGCCAAACAGTATCTTTTTCCTCCGGCGGAAAGTAATGACTGTGGAGAACTACGCTCAATCCAACGCGGGTTAACAAATTTCGCCTGATCTTGCCGTGGGTTCGGTCAAGAAAAAACGTCGGATTAGGCTGCATTCCATTCAACGTAGTCTATAGCGCGCCTTATTTTTTCAACGGGAATGTCGAAATCTTCGGCGAGAGCATCCGGCTCTTCACCGGCTTTAAAACGCCGCCAAATAACAGAGACTTGCACTCCTGTCCCGTCAATGATCGGGCGGCTTGAGGAAACGCCGGAGATTATGGATACAACTTTTTCTTCCATTCCCGGAACAATGGGAAAGACTTTGAATGGATTGTCATCTTCATCCCTAACCACGCGTTCCAGATAGAAATCCATGATCTGTTTAAGGGAGAGTTGTTGATGCGATATGTCAATTGTCTCTTCAATGGTTTTGATAAAAAGGGCTTTTCCGTTCGTATAGAAATCGTGCGACAAGAGCGGATGGGCGGTCGCCTTGGAAAATTCGTTAATCACGTTGGCGATAGCACTACGAATGGCGGGAAACGGGACGCTGTGCTTGTAACGAGTAGCCGCAAGAATTTGGGCTTCCGCAAGATTAAAAAAGGACAGCAATCCAAGCTTCGGATCGGCAGGAACAAGGACCGGCTCCCAAAATTTCCGACCTTCACTCTTGGTCCAATAATGGCGACCATGCAGCCAAGTGGTGAGCGTCAGGGATTGGACACCGAGGTATTCAGATGCTTCTTTGATAGTGTAAAGTGCTTGTTCGCGGCTATCTACATCGGGTCGATAGTGCGCAGCGAGTAGTCTATCCATACTATTTGCCGCCAAAAAGGTATAGAACCACCGCAACCTCGCTTATGTGTCAAGTAATCTAACACCGATTTTCAATCAGAGGTAGTCGCGCGAAGAGCCTTCAAGGAAGGCGCGGAGCTTGCGCGAGCGCGAGGGGTGGCGCAGCTTGCGCAGCGCCTTGGCTTCGATCTGGCGGATGCGCTCGCGGGTGACGGCGAAGGACTGGCCCACTTCCTCGAGCGTGTGCTCAGAGCCGTCGTCCAGGCCGAAGCGCATTTTGATTACTTTTTCCTCGCGCGGCGTCAGAGTTTTCAGGACGGAAGAAGTTTGTTCTTTCAAATTCAGGTTGATCACCGCGTCGGAAGGCGAGACCACGGCCTTATCCTCGATGAAATCGCCTAGGTGCGAATCTTCTTCTTCGCCGATAGGCGTCTCCAGCGAAATCGGTTCCTGTGCAATTTTCAGGATCTTGCGCACCTTCGCCACGGGAATGTCCATGCGCTTGGCGATTTCCTCGGAGGTCGGCTCGCGGCCGAGTTCCTGAACGAGTTGGCGGCTGGTGCGGATCAGCTTGTTGATCGTCTCGATCATGTGCACGGGGATGCGGATGGTGCGCGCCTGATCGGCGATGGCGCGGGTGATGGCCTGGCGGATCCACCACGTGGCGTAGGTGGAGAATTTGTAGCCACGGCGCCACTCGAACTTGTCCACGGCCTTCATCAGGCCAATGTTTCCTTCCTGAATCAGGTCCAGGAACTGCAATCCGCGATTGGTGTACTTCTTGGCGATGGAAACGACGAGGCGCAGGTTGGCCTCGATCAATTCCTTTTTGGCTTGCTCGGCTTCGGCTTCTCCCCGAAGTATCACCTGAAGCATGCGCTTCAAATCGGTGAGGCCCGTTTCGCTGGAAACCTCGATTTCGCGCAGCTCGACGCGGCGCGTGCGCAACTCTTTGCGCGCCTCGGCGGCGTTGTCGCCCTTGGAGGCGTCGGCGCGGCGCTCCAGTTTCCCCGCTTCGCGCTCGAGGGATTGCAGGCGCTCGACGGTGTGGCGGATTTTGTCGATGAGGCGTTTCTTTTCCAGCGGGTGGAACTCGATCGAGCGCGCCAGTTGCGACATTTCCACGCGCATGCGGGAAACGTGATACTTCAGGCGCAGGTAGGGACGCTTCTTGGACTTGGTCATCCGCTCGAGCTTGACGGCTTCCCGCAAACTGTCGTGGTACAGCTTGGCGATCTTGTCCAAGACCTTGAGAGTCTTCTTGGTCTTGTTCTCGATTTTTTCTTCAGTCAGCTCTTCGTCATCAAATTGGACGATTTCCTTGATCGAACGCGTGCCCTTGCGCAGGTCATCGCCGATCGTCAGCAGTTCCTTCAAAATGATGGGGGAGCGCGTGATCGTTTTGAGGACGAGCAACTGCCCGCGCTCGATGCGCTTGGCGATGGCCACTTCGCCTTCGCGCGTCAAGAGCGGCACGGTGCCCATTTCGCGCAGGTACATGCGCACCGGGTCGTTCGTCTTTTCGAGCATTCCCGGCGTCAGGTCGAGGTCGCCGGAATCTTCGGCGACGGGGAGCTCGTCCTTGGATTCAATTTCAGGGGCTTCGGCTACGGTAGGATCGGCGGTGGCGCGGGCGGCTTTTGCCGCGGCGAGGTCTTCATAAATATCGATCCCGTAGCGCTCGAACGTGGAGAGAAGGTCGTCGATCTCTTCCGAGGAATGCACTTCGGCGGGGAGGATGTCGTTTACTTCGTCATAGAGCAGATACCCGCGCTCCTTGCCCATGGCAACAAGCTGCCGTACCTGATCGTATTTTTCTTCGATAGCCAGCGCCAAGGAGTCCTCCAAAAATAATGCCAGAAGCAACCCTTACAGCGACGCGGAATTGCAAAATAATCCTTCAATCAACTATCGGCAAAATTCGCAAGCCCTGAAACTCGCCCTCGCGATTCGTGCCCAAAGGGGACATGCCTGCCCGACAGCGAGGCGACTCCTTGCCTCGCAAACGATGCTTTCGGCCCCGCGCGCAGCGCGATTTCGCAAGGGATCTCCCCACTGGGATTTAGATGCAAATTGCCATTCCGGCGTTACGTTGCCGCCGTGCCGAAACCGGATCAAGTTATCCGTTGGCGGGCAAATGCGTCAACACTTTTGTTTATCGGGTATTAATCAATACAAACACCGTGCTCGGCAACCACGCAGCGAATTGGGCGATATTGGGAGGGTCAAACAGGCTGCGGAAAAAACCGGCCCTTTTGTCATTCCGAGCGGAGCGAGGAATCTCTCCTGGGTTTCGGCCCGAGGAAAGAAAGAGAGATTCCTCGCTCCGCTCGGAATGAAAAAATAGTTGGGGGGGTTCGAAGCGCGCAAAACCCGGTCCGCATGGAATCTTTTCGGAAACCGCGGAATCGCCGGTTAGCGCGGGGACTCATGCGCGGGAGGGGCCAGCCGTCGCCGCAGTTCTTGCTTGCGCTCCAAGAGACTTCTCAACTCGCCGCCTGCCCCTGCTCCGGCGGCCGCCGCAAACGATTCGATCTTCTTTTGGACGGCGGACAGCTCCTCTTCGGCGCGGCGGCGGTGCAAGACCGCAAGGCAGCTTTCGGCTTCTTCCCAGGTAGGCGGGGCCGCGGATTCGAACGCGATTTCGAACAGCAGCCGGCGGTCGCGGTCTTCCAGCGCAAGCGCCAGCTCGGCCGCGTCCGGCCGAAGGCCCGTCGCGCAGACGTCGCAAAGGGCGCCGAGGATGCGCTCGCTTTCCAGGCCGAGGTGGAGCTCCCCGGCGCGGATTTCCTCCGCGAGCCGCGCGCGAAACTCCTCGGCTTCGATCAGCATCTGCACCAGGCGCCGCTCGGCGGGTTTTCCGACGCGGCCAACGAGTTCCGGGCGGGCCTTCACTTCGCTGCGCCGTTCGTGCGCGGCCTTGCGCATCGATTCGCGCAGCACCGGCTCCTCGATGCGAAGCTGCTGCGCAATGCGCGTGGCCCACTCCGAACGCAGGATGCGGTCCGGAATGCGCTGCACGTAGGGCATCAAGAAATTCACCGCGCGAAGTTTTCCTTCCGCCGTGGACATGTCCATTTTGCGGGCGCGAGAAATCAGATAATCGACGTAGGGTGGGGCTTCTTTCAGCAATTTCGTGTAGGCCGCGGCGCCTTCGGACCGAATGAAGCTGTCCGGGTCCTTGCCGCCGGGAAGGGCGAGGACGCGCACTTCGGCGCCCTGCTCGAGCAGGATTGCGAGCGAGCGTTCGGTGGCGGCTTGCCCGGCCGTGTCCGGATCGTAGTTGACGATGATGCGGCGCGTGAACCGGCTCAGCAGCTTTACCTGCGGCTCGGTGAGGCTCGTGCCGCAGCTGGCGACGACGTTCGAGATTCCCGCGCGCGCCACGGCTATGGCGTCCATGTAGCCTTCCACCAGCACGGCGAAGTCGCTCTGACGCAGCGCTTCCTTGGCGCGGTCGAGATGATAAAGAATGTTGCTCTTCGTGTAGATAGGCGTCTCGGGCGAGTTCAGATATTTCGGTAGGTCGTCGCCCAGCGCGCGTCCGCCAAACGCGACAATCTTTCCTGAATCGTTGGCGATAGGGAACATCACGCGGCGGCGGAAACGGTCGAAGAGCCGGCCATTTTGCTGGTCGCGGCTGAAGAGGCCGGAAGCTTCGAGCGCCTTCTCCGGATATTTTTGCTTGAACGCGCGCAGCAGCGCTTCGCCGCCCGAGGGCGCGAAGCCGATGCCGAAGCGCGCCATGGCCTCGGAGTCCAGCCCGCGGTCGAGCAGATACGCTTTTGCGGCGCGGCCTTCCGGCGTCGCGTTCAATTGCTGCGTGAAAAATGCCGCCGCGTCGCGGTGCAATTCCACAAGCGAAGTGCGCTGCTGATTTTGCTGCCGCTCCTCGGGCGTGCGTTCCCGCGCGCGCGGAATCGCGATGCCGCATTTTTCCGCCACGGCGCGCACTGACTCCGGGAACGTGATTTTGTCCATCTCCATCACGAATTTAAAAACGTCGCCGCCCACGCCGCACCCGAAGCAGTGATAAATCTGCTTCACCGGATGCACGGCAAACGAAGGCGTCTTTTCCGAATGGAACGGGCACAGCCCTGTAAAATTCTGTCCCGACTTTTTCAGGCGAACGTATTCCCCCACCACGCGGACGATGTCCGCCTGCTGCTTCACGCGATCCGCAAATGAGCCCGGTTCAGCCATCCCTGGAATATTGAGGCGCTAGAGCTGTCATTGTACACGGCAAGCCGTGATTGCAGGACAGACACTCTTGGTTGTCCTCGGGATATTGCCCCTACGCCTGAAAGCCGCCAAGAGTGGCTGTCCCCCTGGACAAACCGTCCCACCGCAGGCCCGGAAGATTAAATCCCTGGGGAATACACTACGCTATGCTCAGCAATCAAAAACCAAATTCCATCTGCCCGCAGATTTTCCGGTACAATTTACGGTTAGCGCTGGGAAGGCAGGTGGGGCAAAGTGAGCGATGCTTTCATGCACGAGGCGATCCGGCAAGCGGTGGAAAACGTCCGTTCGGGGCGTGGCGGGCCGTTCGGCGCGATCATTGTCAAGGACGAGCGCGTGATCTCGGCAGGCGCGAATTTAGTGACCTCCGCGAACGATCCCACGGCGCACGCGGAAGTGAACGCTATTCGTGAAGCTTGCCGCGTTCTGGGCGCATTTCAACTGCCCGGCTGCGAGATGTACACGAGTTGCGAACCGTGTCCCATGTGCCTGGGCGCCATCTATTGGGCGCGGCTCGACCGCGTGTATTTCGCGGCCACGGCGAGCGACGCGGCGGAAGCCGGGTTCGACGATTCCTTCATCTACGAGGAATTGAAGCGACCGCACCTTGAGCGCAGGATACCGTTCGAGCCGATGATGCGGGAAGCGGGGATCGAGGCGTTTCGCGAATGGACGCGAAAAAGCGGCCGGATCCCATATTGAAAATCGGAAACGGCCGGCGCGACGCCTTTCCGGAAAGATTTTGTAGCGCCCGTCCGCCGCGGCGGACGGGCATCGGTGATCCAGGCAAATGCCCGCCTGAAGGCGGGCACTACACGGGCGTTACACCAGCGCGGCAAGCGCGGGAAACCATGGAAGAAAAATTCTTCGGACATTCCGTCCCCCGAAAAGAGGGACGTGCAAAAGTGACGGGCCGCGCCCGGTACGTCGATGACCTCGACTTTCCGGATATGCTCCACGGCGTGACCGTACGCAGCAACATTGCGCGGGGGCGCATCCTCGGCATCCGCTTCGGCGACGGCATTCCGTGGAACGAATTCACGATCGTCACGGCCGCCGATATTCCGGGAAAAAACGAAATCGCATTGATCGAGCACGATCAGCCCTGCCTTGCCGCGGAAGTATTCAACCATCCCGAAGAGGCCATCGTGCTGCTGGCGCATGCGGACCGATATTTGCTGGAGGAGGCGCGCCGCGCCGTGCAAATCGACGTCGAGCCGCTGCCCGCGATTTTTTCGATTGAGGATTCCATCGCGAAACGCGTTGTGCTTTACGGAGAAGATAACGTCTTCAAAAAGTATCACCTGGAAAAGGGCGACGTGGATGCCGCGTGGGCGCAGGCGGACGTCATCGTCGAAGGCGAATACCGGACCGGAGCGCAGGAACAGCTCTACATCGAAAATCAGGGCATGATCGCGACGGCAAATCCCACGGACGGAGTAACGATCTGGGGATCGCTGCAATGCCCCTACTACGTGCACAAGGCGCTCGTCCCTTTATTCGGCCTTCCCACGGATAAAATCCGCGTGATCCAGGCGGAGACGGGAGGCGGCTTCGGCGGCAAGGAAGATTATCCCTCGATTATCGCGGGGCACGCGGCGCTTCTGGCGTGGAAGTCCGGCAAGCGCGTAAAAATTATTTACGACCGCGCCGAAGACATGGTGGCGACCACCAAGCGCCATCCTTCTCGCACGCGGCATCGCACCGGCGTGACGCGCGACGGCAAGCTGGTGGCGATGGACGTCGATTTCGTGATCGACGGCGGCGCGTATGCCACGCTTTCCTCCGTGGTGCTTTCGCGCGGGACGATTCACGCCGCGGGGCCCTACGTCGTTCCCAATTTGAGAGTCCACGCGCGGGCCGTGGCGACCAACGCTCCGCCGCACGGCGCCTTTCGCGGCTTCGGCGCGCCGCAAGCTATTTTCGCGGTCGAGCGCCACATGGATCAGGTGGCGCGCGCCGTGAACCTGACGCCGGAAGAATTCCGCCGTCGAAATTTTCTACACAAGGGACAGACGACGGCGACCGGACAATTGATAAACGAGGAAGTAAATTACGAGGCATTGCTCGACCGCGCCTTCCGCGAAAGCGATTATCACGCCAAGCGCGAACGCTTCGCGCGGGAAAATCCCGGCGCAACGATCAAGCGCGGGATTGGATTTGCCTCGTTCATGCACGGAGCGGGATTTACCGGTTCGGGCGAAGTGTATCTCGCGTCCGTCGTGGAACTCGAAGCCACGCGCGAAGGAACCGTGCGTGTTCTCGCCGCCAGCACCGAAATTGGACAGGGAGCGAACACGATCTTCTCGCAAATCGCGGCGGACGCTCTCGGCATCGGTTACGACCGCATTGAAATTGCGCAGCCGGATACGGGCGCGGTGCCGAACAGCGGGCCGACGGTCGCTTCGCGCACTTCGATGGTGGTCGGCAATCTGGTTGAGACCGCCGCGCTTGGAATCAAACGCCAATTGCTCGAAAGCGGCTTGCTCTGCGATGCTTGCACCGAGGACGAATTTGTGCGCGCCTGCAAGCGTTTCATCGACACGCGCGGGCCGCTCCGCTCGCGGACGCAGTACGAGCCGCCTCCCGGCTTGTTCTGGGACGACAAGAAATACCTGGGCGACGCGTACGGCACGTACACATGGGCTGTGTACGTCGCCGAAGTCGCGGTCGATACGGTTACGTTCGAGGCGCGCGTCACCGACTTCGTCGCCGTGCAGGAAGTAGGAAAAGTGATTCACCCCGTGCTTGCGGCGGGGCAGATCGAGGGCGGCGTGGCCCAGGCCATCGGCATGGCGATCTACGAAAATGTGGTGTGGCGCGACGGGCGCATGGCCAACGGACAGATGACCAACTACATCATGCCGACCGCCGCGGACATTCCTCCCATTCGAGTATTTTTTGAAGAGCAGCCGTATCCTTTCGGGCCGCACGGCGCGAAGGGCATCGGCGAATTGCCGATGGACGGCCCCGCGCCGGCGATTGTGAACGCCATCGAGAACGCGACGGGAATTTGTGTGCGCGAAATTCCCGCCACGCCGGAAGTCTTGATGCGAGCCATGACGGAAAAGGCGGGCGCGCTTGTCTGAGAGGGTCAGCCGGATCGGTATCGCGTGCACAGTCAATGGGGAAGCACGCCGGGTTCAAGCGTTTCCCATGGCGCGGCTGCTGGATGTGCTGCGCGAGGAAATGCATCTGACCGGGACGAAAGAGGGATGCGGCGAAGGGGAGTGCGGCGCGTGCGCGGTGCTTTTTAACGGGGCCATCGTCAATAGTTGTCTCATCCCTGCCGTCGAGGCGGACGGAGCGGACATTCGCACCATCGAAGGAATTGCCTGCGGCGAACAACTGAGCGCCGTGCAAGAGGCGTTTCTCGAATGTGGCGGCGCGCAATGCGGGATTTGCACGCCCGGCATGGTCATCGCCTCCGTGGCGCTTTTGGAAAAGCATCCTCATCCGAGCGATGCCGAAATTCGCGAAGGCCTCGCGGGAAATCTTTGCCGCTGCACCGGCTATCAGAAAATTTTTGCCGCCGTGGTGCGCGCCTGCGAACCGGCGCGTGGAAAGAAGACGGTGAGCCGATGAGGGCATACATTCCCGGTTACGATTTGCGCGTTCCGGAAAATCTTTCGGAAGCGCTGGCGCTGCTGGCACGCGAACCTGGTGTATGGAAACCGTTCGCGGGCGGCACGGACTTGATGGTTTTGCTCGAGGCCGGCAAGCTCTCCCACAATCGCTACCTGAGCGTGGCGAAACTGGACGATTTGCGCGGCATCGAAGTGGGCGACGCGGAAGTGATCTTGGGCGCGCTGACGACGTACGCGGAAATCCAAAGGCATCCCGTGCTGCAAGCGGAATTTCCCCTCCTGTGCGCCGCGGCGCGCGAAACCGGCAGCGTCGCCGTGCAGAATCGCGGCACGCTAGGGGGCAATATTGTGAACGCTTCGCCCGCGGCCGATTCGCCGCCCGCGCTGCTCGTTTACGACGCGGAAATCGAACTCGTATCCCAGCATAGCGCGCGCTGGCTGCGATATCACGGCTTCCATTCCGGCTACAAGAAGATGCAGCTGGCGCCGGAGGAGTTGCTGCGCGCCATTCGCCTGCCGCGCCGCGCCAAAAAGTGGCGTCAGTATTACCGCAAAGTGGGCACGCGAAAGGCGCAGGCGATCTCCAAGGTGTGCTTCGCTGGGGTGGCGCTCGTTGAAAACGGCGCGATTGGCGATGTACGAATCGCGCTGGGAAGCGTGGCTCCCATCGTCCAGCGTGTGGTGAAGACTGAGGACGCGCTGCGTGGGAGCAAGGTCACGCCCGCAGTTATCGCCGCGGCTAGGGAAACGCTGGCGCGAGAAATCGCGCCAATCGACGACATTCGCTCGACCGCGCAGTATCGCTTGCGCGTCGCGCAAAACCTGCTCGAAGAATTTCTCTCGCAGCTCGCAAAATGAGCGCCATCCACGCTATTCGCAGCAAGCGCGTCGTCACCCCGGACGGTATTCGGGCCGCAACGGTGCGTCTCCGCAACGGCTCGATCGAAGCCATCTACGGCTACAACGACCTTCCTTCGGGCAAGCGCATTTATGACGCCGGAGATTCCGTCGTCATGCCCGGACTGGTGGACACGCACGTCCACATCAACGAGCCGGGACGCACCGAATGGGAAGGTTTTGAAACGGCAACGCGCGCGGCGGCCGCGGGCGGGGTCACCACATTGATCGACATGCCGCTGAACAGCATTCCCGCGACGACGACGGCGGCTGCGCTGGCAACCAAGCGCGCCGCAGCGCACAAAAAATGCTGGGTGAACGTGGGCTTCTGGGGCGGGGTTGTGCCGGGCAATGCGGGCGAGCTGCGTGCGCTGCACCGTGCGGGTGTGTTCGGCTTCAAGTGTTTTCTTGTGCCGTCAGGCGTGCCGGAATTTGCGAACGTGAGCGAAAACGATCTACGGGCCTCCCTCCCGATCCTTGCTGCGCTGGACGCGCCGCTGCTGGTCCATGCGGAGTTGCCGGGGCCGATTGAGGAAGCAAACAAGTTGTTGGCGAAGTCCGATCCGGCAAAATATAGGACGTGGCTGTTGTCGCGTCCGACAGGCGCGGAAACACAAGCCGTCGAGATGATGGTCCGCCTCGCGAGGGAATTCAAAGCGCGAGTGCATATCGTTCATCTTTCTTCGGAGCTCTCCGTGCCGCTGATTCGCCGAGCAAAAAAACAGGGCGTGCGAATCACAGCGGAAACATGCCCGCACTATCTCTTTTTCGCTTCGGTCTCGATCCCGAAAGGGCGCACCGAATATAAGTGCGCGCCGCCGATTCGAGATGCGCGAAATAACAAGGGTCTTTGGAATGCCCTGGGCAAGGGTGCGATCGATTTCATCGTATCCGATCATTCGCCTTCCCCGCCCGCGATGAAATGCATGGAGACGGGCGATTTTTCCAAATCCTGGGGCGGGATCGCTTCCTTGCAGCTTGGTTTGCCCGCCGTGTGGACCAAAATGGGCGCGCGGAATGATTCGCTGAAGCATCTGGTACGCTGGATGTGTAGCGGGCCGGCGCGCCTCGCAGGGCTGGAAAAGTATAAAGGCGCGATTGCGATCGGATATGACGCCGACGTTGTTGTCTGGAATCCCGAAAAACGTTTCGTCGCGCGGCCCGAGATGCTGCAACACCGGCACAAGGTCACGCCCTATGCGAACCACACGCTGCGCGGTGTTGTGGAAGCCACTTTTTTAGGAGGCGAGATGATTTATGATCGAGGGCGTTTCGTGGGCGCACCGCAAGGGGCGCTCTTGCGGCGAGGCAAACGCTGATGGATTTTACTGAATACATCGATCTGGCCGCGGAACGGCTCGGCGGGCGTGTGCTCGCCGCCAACGATGAATTTTTCGCGCCGAAGGAAAATCTTTTAAAAGCCTCCGCGCCCGTCTGGATCGAGGACAAATACACCGACGTGGGCAAGTGGATGGACGGCTGGGAAACGCGACGCCGCAGGACGCAGGGGCATGACTGGTGCATTGTGAAACTCGGACTGCCAGGCGTAGTTCATGGAGTCGTGGTGGATACCGCATACTTCAAGGGCAACTACCCGGAACAATGCGAACTCGAAGCGTGCGCCGTGGACAGCGATCCAAGCCTCGCTCAACTCGACGACCGTACAACGAAATGGTTCAGCTTGCTGCCGAAATCCACTCTCGCGGGGGACAGCAAGAATCCTTTTCCGATCGCGCCATCCAGCAGAGTCACTCACCTGCGTTTCAAAATTTATCCCGATGGAGGCGTGGCGCGCCTTCGCGTCCACGGGGAAGTCGTGCCGGACTGGCAGGCGCTCAGCCGCAAGGGCGCCGAAATCGATCTTGCCGCCGTCGAGCACGGCGGGTGGATCATCGTTTCGAGCGACATGTTTTTCGGCTCGCGCAACAACCTGATTCTGCCGGGTCGCTCGACCGGAATGCATGATGGCTGGGAGACGCGCCGCCGCCGCGGGCCCGGACATGACTGGTGCATCGTGCGTCTCGGGGCGGCTGGAAAAATCAGCCGCGTTGAAGTCGACACCTCCTATTTCAAAGGGAATTTTCCGGAAAGCTGCTCGCTCGAGGTATGCACCGCGCCACAAGGCCTTATTGATCCCGCCGCGCTCGGCGCCCTCCCCTGGACGGAAATCCTGACGAGGACAAAGCTGCAAGCGGATTCGCGGCACGTCTACGAAAAAGAGCTGCTGGACGCGGGCGAAATCACGCATGCGCGCTTTCACATTTACCCCGATGGAGGCGTCGCCCGGCTGCGCATCTTTGGAACGTTGGCGAAGAAAGTTCCCTGACATGACTCTCGCGGAATTCAATGCGCTGCCTCAGGCCCAAGCGGAATCACTTATGATGGATTGTTGCGGCTCGGCGCGCTGGGCCTCGAGCGTCGCTTTGCGCCGGCCCTATGCAAACGCGGAAGAGCTGTACAAAGCCGCCGATGCGATTTGGTGGGATCTCGAACGCGCCGACTGGCTGGAGGCTTTCAGCCATCATCCGCAGATCGGCGACAAGCCCGCGAGCGGATCCGAGTCCGCGCGCCGGTGGGCCGCTGGCGAACAAGCCGGCGCGCGCGCTGCAAGCGAAGACGTGAAGGCGCGTATGGCCCGAGCCAATCGCGCCTATTTTGAAAAATTCGGTTACATCTACATCGTGTGCGCCACCGGGAAATCCGCCGAAGCAATGCTTGTGATTCTCAATCAGCGCCTACAAAATGATCCTCCAAGCGAACTCTCGACTGCGGCGGAACAGCAAAGATTGATCACGCGTATTCGCCTGGACAAACTGCTGGCCGGCGAGCAGCAATCCTCATGAGTGCCATTACGACTCACGTCCTCGACACGTCGCGCGGCCGCCCCGCCGGCGGAGTGCGCGTCGAACTGCATCGCAAGTCCGGCGAAAATTGGAAGCCGGTTGGAGAAGATCGCACCGACGCGAATGGGCGTTGCAGTAATTTGATGGGCGACGGATTACCGGAGGCTGGAACGTACCGCCTGATTTTCCACGCGGGCGCCTATTTTGAAGAGCAGAATGCCGCTACTTTCTATTCGGAAATTCCAATTATCTTCGACCTGCGCGAGCCGAACGCGCATTACCACGTGCCGCTCCTGATCAGCCCGTTTGGCTACTCGACGTATCGCGGCAGTTGAAGTGTGGAAAGCTGTGCGCGTTCCTACTTCGTGCGATTTTTCAGGATTTTCAGGAAGGATCCCATACGTAACTCCTCGACGGTGACTCCCGTCAGGCGTTCCGCTTCCGCTTCGCCGATCGCTCCGCAGTTGATCGCGCGAAGGAAGAAGTTCAGCAGGCCTTGGCCCGTGGCGGCATCGTCGAACACATCGCCGACGAGCGTGGCCTTGGCTGCTTTCTCGACGAAATTCTTCAGGCGCGCGGCGGCCGAATCGAGCCCTTCCAGAAAGAAGGAAAACACGGCGGCGTAGCGCGTGGGAAGCTGCGCCGGGTGCAGGTCCCAGCCCTGATAATAAGCGGATATAAGCGAGTGTTGGATGTGCCCGTAGTGAAGGCGCCAGGCGCGGTGAACGGCCACGCGATTTTCCTGCTGCTGGGCGGGCGTGAGGCGTTTTCCTTGTTCCGCGCGGTGAGGCGCCGCGGGAAGAATATTCGTCGCGCCATCGGAAAGCCAAATGCCCGTGCCCGCGAACGCGACTTGCATCATGTGCTTGGCGAAATCGCAAGCGGGATGGTCCATCACTTGGTAGGCCGCGGTGATGCTGCAGCTGGCCGTGTAATCGTACGTGCCGAAATGCGCGGCGATGCAGCGCCCGCCGGACGCGTCCAGAAACCCAGGCAAATTCGATTCCCCGCGCTCGTTGATGATCGCTTGCGTCGTTTCGATCATCATCTCGAAGCGCAGCGAACCTTTTTCCAGGCCCAGAGCGGGCTCCATGGCCTCGAGCAAGTGCGCGAGCGCGGCCGTTTGCTCGGGGATCACAACCTTTGGCAAGGTGACGACGAAGTTCGCGGGAAGGCGCCCGTGGGTGGCTTCGCACAGCGCACTGACGAATAGGTTGAGCGTGCGGATGCCACGGTCGCGCAATTCGGGCGAAAACGGTTTGAGGCGGATGCCGATGAACGGCGGCAGCGTTCCTTCGCTGAGTCCCTTGGCTACTTCCTCGGCCGCGCTTTTCGCGTGCCCATCTTCTTCGGCATCGGGACGATTCCCGTAGCCGTCCTCGAAGTCGATGCGGAAATCCTCGACCGGTTCGCGCCGCAATTTTTCCAGCACGCGGGTGTAAATGGTTTGGGCCATCCAGGCGGGACGATTTTCGGCGCGCAATGTTTCAGGCGATTTGGAGAATTGCCGCTCGGCCGCCGCGGCCTGCTTCGCGGATTTCGGAAGCGCTTCCGCTCCCGGCAATCCGATCGCGCGCGCGAACGTGAAAGCATCCGGCGCGTATTCTCCGAGGGCCGCGAGGGCCACGTCGCCAAGGCGCCTGGCAAGGCCCGCACGGAACAAATGCGCGCCACCGTAGACGACGTGGACCGGCTGGCGGCATCCCGTTTCTCCAGGGTAGCGCCGCGCGAACGCGGCGGAAGGCCCTTCCAATATCCGCAATGCAGACTGAACAGCTGAATCCGGCAATGATGTTTTCATTTTCCTGATCTTTCCGAGGCCTGCGTCCGCCACCCGTACGCTGGCGCAAACCTGCCGCAAGCACGCCGCTCATAGTAAACGCGCGCTGCGCAAGTTTCAATTTGGAAGCATGTGGGGAATCGGTTCAGCACAGTGGCGCAGGCTTCAGCCTGTGGGGGTTCGCCCTTGCATGGACTCAAACCCACAGGCTGAAGCCTGTGCCACTTGGGCATGGCGGGTTGCGCAGGCGAAATCGTGGCGTGGAGGAGGCCCAGGACCGTGCGATTGTGACACGAGGGAGAAATTCGCCGTGCCGCCACATCCGGCAGGGCGTGGCAAGCGCGATTCCCTCCCCCGAGCTATGCCGGTGGACTCATGGTCCGCCGCTGTTGGAAACATTCGCGGCAGAACACGGGGCGTCCCTGCGTCGGGCGGAAAGGAACCGTGGTTTCCTTTCCGCACTGCGAGCAGGTCGTTTTGGTTTCCGCCCGTTGGAAGTTATTGGTGCTTGGGCCCGGGCTCTGAGAGCGCTTGGCTTTGCATTCCTTGCACCGCTTGGGCTCGTTTTTGAAGCCCTTGTCGGCGAAAAACATCTGTTCGCCGGCGGTGAAGACGAACTCCTGACTGCATTCCGAGCACTTCAGGACCTTATCGTGATATTCCATACGCTGCTCCGAGGCTCCACGCTGGTTGGAGAGCCGAGGGCGCTCCGGTTGAAGTCAGATTTTGCTTGGGATACGCCGGGGAAGAACGTGGGTCCCAATTCCGACTGGTCCGAAGACGCCTAGGGTGCTTAGGAAAATCCCGGGTCGTGTTGCCGGCCTGGGGGAGCTTAATCCAGTTCCCGCCGCTGCTTCTTGCGCAGCCGCTTGCGCGATAACGCCTGTTTCGCGCGTCGCTTTTCGCCAGGCTTCATGTAATAGCTGTGCTTCTTGATTTCCTTGATGATATCTTCCTGTTGCACTTTGCGCTTGAAGCGGCGCAACGCATTTTCCAGGGATTCACCTTCTTGAATGCTGACTTCCGCCAATTAGAATTCACCGTCCTTCCGATGCATGTGGCAATGATTACTATTAAGCATAAGTCTTATGAGAGGGTCACTCGTTTCTAACAGTCTGTTGGCAATAACTTCTAGCGGACCTGCTGCCCGAAGTCAAGCTTTGTTTTTTTTTGTAAAGTCGGCAAGACAATCGCAGCGAGGAGCATCGGCCCTATAATGCGCGCGAAGTGGATGGTGTGGGGGTTGCATCGAGGACTTCCCGGACGCGCCGGCATAGGGATGAGGGGGTGTACGGTTTTCTTAGCACCGCCACGCCGCGACCGGCCAGATCGGCCAGCGCGGCGGTTTCATTGCTATAAGCTGTTGCAAAGACGACGGATATGCCGGGATTCAACTTCTTGATCGCCGCAAAGACCTCTGGGCCGCTCCGCCGGGGCATGATCACATCCAGCAATACAAGGGAAATGACGTCGCGATGTGCGGTGAAGACTTCAACGGCCTCCTCTCCGTCGTGCGCCAGCAGCACGCGGTACCCCTTGGCCTTCAGAACGGATTGGGCCATCTCGCAAATACCCTCATGGTCATCGGCGAGCAGAATCGTTTCGGAGCCGCCGCGGACCGGCAAATCATCGAACAAAGGAGGATGGATATCACCCGGCGCAGGGGCCTCATTCACGGGAAGAAAGATTCGAAAGCAGCTCCCCTTTCCGAGCTCGCTTTCCACGTGAATGAATCCGTTGTGTTGTTTGATAATGCCGTAGACGGTGGCAAGCCCAAGCCCGGTGCCCTTTCCGGTTCCTTTCGTGGTGAAGAAAGGCTCGAAGATTCTTTCCCGTGTGGCGGCATCCATGCCCTCGCCCGTGTCGCTCACCCGCAGCTCGGCAAATCGTCCCGGCTGGAATCCCCGGTTGCGGCGGCAGTCCTCTTCGGAAAATGAAGCATTGCGCGTCTCGATGTCGATGCGCCCGCCCTTGGGCATGGCGTCGCGGGAATTAATGCAAAGATTCATCAGCACTTGCTCGATTTGTGTGGGATCGGCCCGCACGGCCGACAAATCCTCTGCCTGAACCGTCTTGATTTCGACATCCTTGCCGATCAACTTGTCGAGCAGATTCATCACATCGCGGACGGTTTGATTCAGCGTGATGTTGCGTGGCTCAAGAATTTGCCGCCGTGCAAACGCCAGCAACTGCCGGATCAGGGCCGAGACCCGGTCACATTGCACGTGAATTTTTTTGAAATAGCCCTCCAGTGTGGGATTGCCGGGAGCGGCCTGCTCTTCTCCCAATTCCGCCCATCCTTGAATGGCACCGATCACGTTGTTGAAATCGTGCGCGATCCCTCCGGCAAGCTGGCCGAAGGCCTCGAATTTCTGCGCGTGCCGCAACTGCTGCTCCAGGGCCCGGCGTTCGCTCATGTCCCGTGAAACGGTGGCGACAAAGCGCGGCTCGCCCGTCCGCCTATCCGTGACCCGGAACCCCACGAAATCCATCGGAAGCGACTGGCCGGTCTGGCGATGGCGGAAATGCAATTCGCCTTCCCAATGCCCGTTCGCGTACAACGCGGGCAAAACCGTTTCATGCACCATGGGTAGGTCGGCGGGAACAACATAATCGAGAGAATGCGTCCCTGCCACGGACTCCGTCTCTCCGATCCCCAACATGGCGCGGCCCGCGGGGTTGACATATTGCACGTTGTCTTGGAGATCGGCTACGGCGATGAAGTCGCGGCTGTATTCCACCAAAGTAAAAAATTTCTGCTTCTCTTCCTCGGCCCGTTTCCGTTCGGTGATGTCCTGGGCCACCACGAGCGCGGCGGCGTTTCCAGAGTATTCCATTTGGTGCAGGAACATTTCCACGTCGATGACCGATCCGTCCTTTTTGCGGTGGTGCCATTGGCCTGCGAGTTGATCGCGTGGATTGGACTCCTGAAGAGCAGCCAGCAATTTCGGCACTTCCTCGGCCGGATGCAGTTCACCGGCGCTCATCCGCAGGAAATCCATCCGGTCATACCCGTAATGGCGAAGGGCCGCGTCATTCACCTGAACGAATTGTAACGTCTCACTCTCGATGACCCACATGGGCAGAGGATTGTTGGCGAAGAGGAAAAGAGAATTGGCTTCGCTCTGGCGGAGCGCCTGCACCATAAATTTGCGGGCGTAGCGAAGGGCTCTCTCCTCGAGCGCGCGCGCCACCACCAGGGGAAGTCGCGCCAGGTGCTCCTTCAAAACATAATCCGTGATGCCTTGCTTTATGCACTCGACAGCCACTTCCTCGCCCAGAGTTCCGGTCACCAGGATGAAGGGAACATCGCGTCCGGCCTGCCGCATCTCGGAAAAAGCGTCCATGCCGTTCCAGTCCGGGAGCCGGTAATCGGCCAGCACGATGTCGAATGGGAAACGCCCGAGTTGCTCCAGGAACTCCGCCCGGGTGGAAATAATTTGCGGCGCGCACCGGAATCCGGCACGTTCCAGCTCGTGGAGATTCAGTTCGGCGTCCTCCACGGAATTCTCGATCAGCATCGCGTGCAGCGGCGCCGTCATGTTCCACAAAGTTGTCAGAGGGGCATTTGCCACCAATTGGCTCATGTGGACTTCTCCGAGGATTGGGTCAACGCTTGCCGCGGGGGCGGCTGATTCACCAGCAGCCAATAAAGCGCCAGGGTGTCGACCGTTTCGCGGAATCGGTCGAAGTCCACCGGCTTTTGAATGTAGCTGTTCACGCCCAGATCGTAGCTGGTGATCAAGTCTCTCTCTTCCGTGGACGAGGTCAGGACAATGATGGGCACCCAGCGCGTTCGGCGATCTTGCTTCAGCGTGCGAAGCACGGACAAGCCATCCACGCGAGGCAACTTTAGATCGAGCAGCACGAAACGCGGGAGCGGCTGGCCGGTGCGCTGCTGATAAGGGCCCCTGCAAAACAGAAAATTCAAGGCTTCCTCTCCGTCGCTTACCACGTGGACGCGGTTGATGCGCGCGTTTTTTCGCAGGGCGTGCAGCGTCAGTTCGGCATCGGCGGAGTTGTCTTCCACCAGCAGGATTTCGATTTCTTCCGCGTTCACGCCGCACCTCCCAGGAGCGCGGCCGGAGCCGGCGATGCCCGGAGCAGCTGCTTCACGGTAAAGAAAAAAGTCGCGCCCTGCTGCGGACTGGACTCGGCCCGAATCGCGCCTCCATGTTTTTGCAGAATGCGGGAAACGATCGCCAGGCCAACTCCCGTGCCTTCGAATTCCTCCTCCCGATGCAGGCGCTGGAAAACCTGGAATAATTTGTCGGCGTACTTCATGTCAAAGCCCACGCCGTTGTCGCGAATGAAAATCGCGCGCTTCTCCGCGTCCAGGATTTCGCCGATTTCGATGACGGCCTTTTCCCGGTGGCGCGTGAATTTCAAGGCGTTTGAAAATAGATTGAAAAAGACCTGGCGCATCAGCCCGGGATCGCATTCCGCCGGGGATAGCCGGCCCACGCGCCAGTCCACCTGGCGGCCGCGCGTCTCCGGCTCGAGGCTCAAAATGGTTTCGGCTACCAATTCATTCAAATCTGTGGGCACGATTCGCAAGGCGCCGCGTCCCACTCGCGCCAAATTAAGCAGATCGTCCACTAGGTGGCCCATGTGCAACGTAGCCGCGCGCACCCGCTCCAGATCCTGTTTCGCGCCGGGGGGAAGTTGCGAGCCATAATCCTCGATCAGAATCCGGGAAAATCCGTCCATGTGGCGGAGGGGGGCGCGCAGATCGTGCGAGACCGAATAGGTGAACGATTCCAGATCGTGGTTGGCTGTCTCCAACTGCGCCGTGCGCTCCTTCACGCGAAATTCCAGTTCCGCATTCAGCTTATGTATTTCCTCTTCCGCCTTTTTTCTCTCGGAAATGTCCACGATGCTTCCGCGCACCAGATTCCGGCCGGACAACGGCAGGCGGACGAGCGAAATTTCGCAGGGGATTTGCTTGCCGACGGCGTTGCGGTGAATCCATTCGAACCGAGGCGCTTCGTGGCGCAGGGCCTTATCCAGTTGCGCCCCCGCCGCTTCCGAAGAGGCCCGCCCATCCGGCTGGAACGGCGGGCTGACCTCCACGGGGCCGACCCGAAGCAGCTCCTCGCGGCCCATCCCAAACATTCGCTCTGCGTTTTCGTTAAGATCCACAAAGCGCCCCGAGTCCAGATCGAGCACCACGATGGCCTCGGGCGCGTGCTCGACCAACGTGCGATAGCGCATTTCACTTTCCCGCAGCGATTGATTGCTAGCCACCAGCGCGGCCGTGCGTTCCGCAACGCGCTCCTCCAGGTCTTCGCTCAGACGGCGCAAGGTGGATTCCGCCTGTTCATGTTGCTCGACGTCCCCGCTGAGTCTCCGATTAAGCTCCAGGAGCCACTGCGTCCTTGGCACGGACAGCGCCAGGGGCATAACTCGAATCAGCAAGATCGCCGTGGCAACGGACACGCCCGCCGTTATGGCTTTCAGCGCTCCGGCGAGCCAATACGAGGGAACCCAGATCGTCCAGACCTCCATCAAATGCGTGCCGCCGCACGCCAAAATGAACGCCCCGAAGCATAGAAATATCCAAGTGAAAGCAAAGTCCCGCCGTCTGCGGGTGAAGTGCAACAGTGTGACCGGAATGGAAAGGTAGGAGAGCGCGATCAAGGAGTCCGACACCACGTGCAAACCGATCAAGCTTGGAGTCCACAAGTAGCAAGACCCGTGCGGCATGAAACCGCCAGGAGCGATCAGCTTTTCCAGGAAGCGCATTCTTCCCCCGTCCTGCGGGATTCCGCAATGGAGCGGACAGCCATGCGCGAAGAAACGCACAACCCCGAGAACACTCCACACGGTCCCTATCGGCAAGATGCGGGATTGGCTTCAGCGAAGAAAAGGAAGGATTTGCGGCTTTCCGGAAAAAGGAACTATGCGACCGTCGATTGTTTCAAGGCCGGCGAGTCGGGCCGGCGCAATTGCTTATTTCGCTTTTCCTCATACATGTGCTCATCGGCGATCCGCAAAAGTTGATCGAGCGGAGGCTGGTGAACCACAGGCACTTCGGCAAACCCGACGCTCAAGGACAGCCGGAAGTTCCACGAGGAGAGCGCATTGATGAAATCCGTGCGCTGTTGCAGGCGCTTGCGGACTTGCTGGGCGGAGTCCTGCCCCGCATCCGTCATCAGGACGCAGAATTCATCGCCCCCAAGCCGCGCCAGAATGTCCGACTGGCGAAAGCAGGCGCGCAGAACATTGGCGGTCACGATCAAGGCGCGGTTGCCTTCCGGGTGGCCGTAGGTGTCGTTGATCAGTTTCAAATCGTCCAGGTCCAGGTAGATGAGCAGGGCCGCGCCCTTGCGTTGGATCATGCGCAGATGCTGCTCGGCCAGCGCCAGGAATCCGCGGCGGTTGTGCAGGCCCGTCAGGTCGTCGATCAGGGAGAGATACTGCAGGTTTTTCTGCAGGCGGTGGCGCTCGATCGAGTAGCGCAGCGCCCGCACCAGGGCGGGGCGGTCCAGGCGCTCCTTGTCCAGAAAATCCTGCACGCCTTGCCGCAGCGATTCGAGCGCCAGTAGCTCATCTTCACGCTCGGCCAGGACGACCATGGGTGTGTCCGGCGCCGCAGCCCGCGCGGCTTGCACAAAGGCGCGGGCCTGCCGCTGTTTAGAGCCCAGGTCCAGGAGCAAAACATCCGCCGGATCGCTGGAAAGTCGCTCGGCGGCCAGTTCCAGGTCCGCGACGTGCGCGATATGAAATTGGGTGGAATCTTCCGTGTCCAGCAACCCGCGAAGCCGGCACGCGTCTTTCGCCTCGCCTACCAAAAGAATACGGATGGGCACACCATTCATCGACACCGTGCAGCCTCATGATTCCCGTTCTCGGTTCGATCGATTCAAGGCAGTCCTCGATCCCAGCCATCGCGCGTCGCGTGGGTACCGGGTCGCCTAGTGAACAAGGGAATCACTTTCTGGAAGGGGGTAGATTGAGTCTCAGGCACTGCGGGAAAGTTGTCAAGACACATGAAGCGAAGGGATTGTTCGAATGGCAACCTCTTATAGAACTCCAAGCAGGGACTGTCCGACAAAGCTATATGCGCTCCGAGAGCGCTGATTCCGCAAAGCCTGGAAGGTAGCCGCACGGGATGCCTGGATCCATTCCTAGCTGCTCCTATGTCGATGCCGCAGAATCAGGCAGGTTTCTTCGCGCTCTAAGATAAACCGTGAAACGGTTGAGTGGGCGGCTCTCATGAGGCGTTCGATTTCCTCACTGGCGCAATGGCTCGTGCGTAGCAAAATGATTTTTGGAGGCGAGCCGAAGAGAATGGTTCGCTCCTCGAAGTCCGAATCGACGGAAACTATGGTAAGACTATTCGCTTTTGCGCATTCCCAAATTTCCGAATCCGTCGCGCTCGCCATGCCGCAGGAGTGAACGTGCGCTGAACCTGGATAGAGATCGGAAAGCAGTTCGACCAGGCGGGGAGAAAGATTTTCGTCCAGAAGTAGCTTCACGCGCTGAATATTTCCACTTTACGTTCGCGGTCCGCCGCAAACGCCAAACACGCAAGGATGTCCTGCTCGGTCAAATACGGTAAATCCCTCAATATATCTTCATGCTTCACACCCGCGGCCAAGTTTTCGAGCACGTCATAAACGGTGATACGCATCCCTCGAATACATGGTTTGCCGCCGCGCTTGCCGGGTTCCATCGTGATAATCCCGGAATATCGCATAAGGATCCACTGTACGTGAAAACCCCGATGGGGGCAAAGGGATTGTCTCCGCGGATGGCATGATTCTTGCCAGTTTTGAGGCAATCTCGCAAAAGGCGCTTATTTCGACTTGGCGCGGGATTGGCTCAGCAAATTCACGAACAGGCGGAAGGCGCCGGCGTTGCCTTCGGGCAACTGGCGCGAGAAGGAGAGCCCCGTGTAGATGTAAGTCCCTTTGCCGGTGCGCGTCCAGAGGAGGCTGCCCATCACGTCTTTTTCGCCGGGGTCGTGCATCGAGAGGACGGTATGATATTTCTCGTCCCACTTTTCCCAGAAATAGAGGCCGCGTTCTTGCACCCAGCCGTCGAAATCATGGGCTTCGATTTTGTTGGGGAAATTCAGGAGGGGGCTCGCAGGATCGGTGAAATTCACGGCCGCGGTTTCGTCGGTGACGCGCGGGCCGGGGCCCATCGTCGCCGGCAATGGAGCGGGCTTGAGCGCGTCCCAAATCGCCGGCCGCTGATCCAGCACCACGAGCGTCCCGCCGTCCGCGGCGTATTCGAGCAGGCGCGCATTTGAGGCCACCACGTCCGCGCGCAATTCGTAGGCGCGCATGCCCACCACGATGGCGTCAAACCTGCCGAGCGCGCCGAATGCCAGCGCGTTCGCGTCGAGCATTTCGACATCGACGCCCAAGAGCCGCAGGGAATCCGGGATAGCGGCGTCGTTGTCGGCGGAAATGTAGCCCACGCGCAGATGCTCCGGCACGGCGATGGAGAATACGTGCACGGGTACGGTGGCAGGCGCGGTCCACAAATAAGTGGGAAGCGAGGGCAGCGGCTCGAGAGAATTTTCAAAGGTTTCGTCGCCGCGTTTGGCGTAGGCTTTCAATTCGTAATTTCCCGCCGCGATTTTTGCGGGTGGCATGACCGTCAGGTGAACGAGACGGTCGCCCGTGCCCGAAAATTCGATGGACTCCGCCGCCGGGGCTTTCCAGCCGGACGGCACCTCGACCCCGACGCTGACCTTCGACGGCGTCTGCGCAAAGGAGTGCACGCGCGCGAAAACGTCAAATTGTTTGGGCTGGCGCGACTCGACCACCACGTATTGTTCCGGCTGCGGCGTGAGGCCGACCGGCGGAACGAGGCGCAGCGGGTAGCTCAACACGCTGACGGTGGACGCGCGCAGGCTCCCCACCGGCGCGGTGAAATCGAAAGAGTAGCCGGCCGCCTCGACATGCGTTCGCGCCCGCACCAGCGGCGGCGGAAACGGGTAAAGAAAATCCCCCGGCGTGTGCGGCGTTTGCGCTCCAGCGGGCACGGCGACGCTGAAATTCGTTGAGCCGTCTTTTTCTTCCTGCTTCGTGATGCTCCAGCCGGCCGGCAGCGCCAGGTCGGCCTTGGAAAACGTCGCCCCTAGGCCGTCGCGATGGGCCACTTCCACGCGCACGCTGAAACCTTCCCCAGCCACCAGTTCGCTGCGGTCCGCGTTAGAAACGATTTTGATGGCCGCGGCGTCGGCGAGGGCGTGATTGATCCGTTCACGCACCTGCTCGAGTTCCCACACGGCTCCGGCCGCCGAAGAATCCTGCGAGCCCTTCACCCGGTCCTCGAGCGAAGCGATTTGTTTCCCCGCTTCGGCGATGGACCGCACTGCTCCCGGCCAGTCCAGCTTTTCCGCCGCCACGCGAGCCTGATCGAGCTCGCGATCGGCGGCCGCGAGCGCATCCTCCGCCGGCACTGGAATCACGCGCGCGAGCGAGGTGAGGGGCTGCGCAAAATCGGATGGCAAGGGCGGGCCGCCCGTCGCCCGCTTCAATCCGTAAGGGCGCCGGAGGAACGGTGAATTCAGGAAGGGCGTCACACCTTGTGAGCGGTGATGGAGGTAACCTTCGATCGAGAGGTCGCGATAGCTGAGTCCCCAGATCAGGGAAATTTCATCGGCCGGCACGAGCCACGAGCCGGTGTAGTCCACCTTCTCATCTTGCGCTGTGGCGCGCACGGGGTTGAGGATCACCTCAGCGCGCCACGGTTTAAGTCCCTCGGCGATTTGATCGGGATATTTCGTGGGATCGGCCGCGGCCTCGACCGCTTTCGGCGTTTGATAGCCGGAATCCTGATGATTGCCGTGCCCGGTTTTCTGGCCGCCCCAGCCGTTGATTACGATTTGCGGGCGCAGCATGCGGATCACCCGCACCATGTCTTCCAGCTCGACACCGTTCCACTTTTCCAGCGTCTCCTCGAGCGTCTTTGAAAATCCAAAATCGATTACACGCGTAAAAAGAAGATGCGGCCCCTCGACATTCATGGCCGCCAAAAGCTCGGAACTGCGCAGGATGCCGAGTTGCGCGCCTTGCTCCGGGCCGATGGCGTTTTGGCCGCCCTCGCCGCGATTCAGCGTCAAGAGCGTGGTGTCTGTGCCCAGGGCATGCGGCAGATAAGTGAGCAGCGTGGAGGCTTCGTCATCGGGGTGGGCCACGGTGAACAGGACGCGCGTCACCACGCGCGCTTTCTGGATCGATTCGAGCGTGTCCGCGACGCTTTGTCCGCGGCCCGGCGCGGGGGCTTCCTGCGGCGTGGCGGCGCGCGTCAGCAGGAGAGTCAACGCGCAGAGCGCCGCTAGCATGGAAAACAGCCCAAGTTTTTGCCCGCGATTCATTGCTGCACCTCAGCGGCCGCGGCTGCGGCGAACGGCCAGATGCGCCGGTAGCGCGCCTGAATCATGTACGTCAGGATGCCCAATGCGATCACCCCGAGCCCCCCGAGGGCGAATTCCCATCCGGTGGAATAAAACAACGCCGCCCAGCCCAAAATCGCCAGCACGGCCGGCCAGGGATAGAGCCACATCTTAAAGGGAAGCCGCTCGGGAGGCCAGCGCCGCCGCAGGATCATCACGCCCACGCCCTGGCTGATGAACTGCACGATCAGCCGCACGGCGATGATCGCCTTGATCACGCTCGCCAGGCGGAACAGAACGCTGAATGCCAGCGACGCGGCGCCCAGAAACAGCAGCGACACATTTGGAAAATGTTTTGTCGGATGGACGCGTGCAAAGACCGGGAAAAAATTGCCGTCCTCGGCCGCGGCAAAGGGCACGCGCGAATAGCTGAGCAGGGTGGTGAAGAGCGACGCGAACGCGATCCACAAAATCATTATCGTGGCAAACGCGGCCGCGCGCGCGCCGTACAGCCGCTCGACGAACGTGCTCACGATGTATTGCGAATTTTGCGCCTCGCGCCACGGCACCACTCCGAGAATACTCGTCTGCATCGCCAAATACAGCACGGCGATTCCCGCGATCGACAGAAGAATAGCGCGCGGGATATTGCGCTCCGGATCGCGAATCTCCGCCCCTAGATTACAGATGTGGTAATATCCAAGATAAGTATAAATCGTATTCACCGTCGCCGATCCCAGCCCCGCGAAAAACAGCCACGACCAATTCCACGCCCCCGGAGGAAAATCAAACGCCATCTTGGCCGAGAAATGCGTCAACCCTCCCCAGATCATCCAAAGCATCGTACCCACGACGCCGATCCACAAGAATTTCGAGATCAGCCCTACCGCGGAAATCCTGCGGTACAACAGCGCGATTAAAGAGAAAACCAGCGCCGCCGAAATCGCCTTCTGCTGGTACTTTCCCAGCGGAACCAGGTACGTCAGGTATTGCGAAAAGCCGATTGCTCCCGAAGCCACGACGAGCGGCGCTTGAATGAGCGTTTGCCAGATATAAAGAAACGACATCAGCCGCCCGCCGCGCCCCGGCCCATAAATTTCCCGCAAAAACGCATACGTCCCGCCGGCCCGCGGCATCGCCGCGCCAAGCTCGGCCCACACCAGCCCGTCCAGCAGCGAAAGCACCGCCCCCGCAATCCAAGCCAGCAGGCACTGCGGTCCGCCCATCGCCTGAATCACCAGCGGAATCACGATGAACGGACCGATCCCCACCATCGCGTTCATGTTCAGCGCGACGGCCTCGCTCAGGCCGAGCCCTCGTTCAAGTTGCTCCTCTGGCAAAGGTGTGGACATGGCTCCCGCAAAGCCGGCAAAGCATATCAGATGCTTCGAAGAGCCTAAAGCTTCGAGGCGGGGCCGCCGTGGGCCGGTTCTCGAAGAGAGAAGTCCAAAGGACTTACTCGGGTCCGTTCTCAGTTGCTTTGTAATATTTGCATTTGCCGGAGACATTCCAACTTACGGCTGGCAAGCCTGTTTCCACGACGGATTCCGAGTGGCCGGCAACTTGAAAGTTGTGGCGCACCGATTTGGATCGAAACGCGAATGCGGTAATCGTGTCGGCGCTTCCTACGCCGCGCCTTGCTGCTGGTATTGTTCGTCGCTGACGTGCTCTAACCACTCGACCACCTTCCCGTTGAGCTTTTCCTGAATGGCGATGTGCGTCATGGCGGTGGTCGGCGCAGCGCCGTGCCAGTGCTTTTCACCTGGAGAGAACCAGACCACATCACCCGGCCGGATCTCCTCGATCGGGCCGCCCCAACGCTGCGCTCTCCCGCAGCCGCCCGTTACGACCAGGGTCTGCCCGAGCGGATGGGTGTGCCATGCCGTACGCGCGCCCGGCTCGAAAGTCACGCTGGCGCCCTGAACGAATGCCGGGTCGGGCGCCTGAAATAGCGGATCGATCCGTACTGTGCCGGTGAACCAATCGGACGGTCCCTTGGCAGAAGGCTGGGAACCAATTCTCTTGATTTCCATTTTATGAGCTCCTTCACTGCATTGCTATTTGGATTCGTCTTGCCGTCGCCCCGCATGTTTACCCGCTCTGACGGTCAATACATGATAGGCGACGTTGTCCCAGGCGTTGTGGATGCCGACAAAAAGCAGGAGCAGCGCCGCCCCTCCGGCTCCAAAGAGGGCCTCGCGCTCGTGGGAGATAGCCGCGAAGGATGACACCGCAAGCGCCGCATACGCGGCCAAAGGCAGCACAACATGAAACATCCAATCCTCGAATACAGGATCGTAGGCGGGTTGCGTCTTCATGCGACGGGCCACAATGATCGAATATGCGACTCCGCCGAAGCCCAGCAGGCCCCAAATCGATGCGTCGATCGTGATCGTCCGCCAGGGAACGTGCAGCAGCGCCGACAAAAACAAAGCAGAGCAGAAATGAACAATCGTCGGGCTCATAAACGCAGCACCGGCCTCTGCCGTGCCTACCGGCGGCCTCTCGGAGATCAGTGTGATGACGATGAATTGCAATCCAATCAGGGCGCCAGCAGCCGAGCCGACGATCACGTAGAAGTTGTCCCATTTGGCGAGTTCCAACATCGTGACATTCATCCCTTGAACCGCTCGAAGCGGTATGCGAGTTCCGGGCCCCCATCCCCCTCGTACGCAAGTTGCGCGACGAGCAAGCCGAACGGCTCGGTGTACCGCGCGATTCGCAACGGGCCGGCATCCACGGGATCGAACCCTGCGTCACGGATCAATCCGGCGACAATTTCTTTGCTCTTTGGATCATCACCACAATACACAAGGCTTGGCTTGCCGGCTTTCGTCCGAGCTTTGAAGACGCCAAAAAGAACTTCGCTCGGTACTGTGTTGAAGGCGCAGACAACATGAGCCCGGGGAACTTTTTTTGCAAGCTCTTCCGCACCGGACGAGTTGTATGCGACGATCAGTTTCACATTGTCGGCATCCATCGGCAGGGAGCAGGTCACAATCACCCTGCCGGACAAATCGCCGGCCTGCTTCATGACATCGTCGACCCGAGACCAATGCACCGCAAGCAAAACGGTGTCTGCATCCTTCGCAGCTTCGCGCGGTGTGCCGGCGCGCGCGCTGTGTTTGGCGTCCCGCGCCAGGCGTTTGAGCTTTTCGTCGCTTCGCGCGTAACTGAAAACGACTTCATGGCCAGCTCGCGCAAAGAGTGTCCCCAACTTGCTGCCCATCAAGCCTGATCCTAAGATGCCAATTCGCATTCGCTTTCCCCTGCATATAGTTTCTAGCGCGCGGGCATCTGCTTCACATACGGTACGCTCAAAGGCCGGTCATTTTTTCGAGGCTTTCTGGATACCGGGAACCTTCAAGCTTGATTTTTGACGCCGCGGTCTCGATGTCACGCAAGTCTTGGGGCATCAATTGGATTGACACAGCCCCGATGTTCTCATCCAGGCGGTTTACCTTGGTCGTGCCGGGAATGGGAATAATCCACGGCTTTTGCGCGAGCAGCCAGGCGAGGGCTATCTGAGCAGGAGTGGCGTTCTTGCGCTTGGCGATCGTGCTGAGCAAGTCAATCAGCGCTTGATTTGATTTCAGAGCCTCAGGGGTGAAGCGTGGCAGTTTGCTGCGAAAATCGGTGCTGTCAAATTTCGCGTTTTCGTCGATCTTGCCCGTCAGGAACCCCTTGCCAAGCGGGCTATACGGCACGAAACCGATTCCCAGTTCCTCGAGCGTTGGTATCACTTCCTCTTCCGGCTTCCTCCACCACAGCGAGTATTCGCTCTGCAGCGCGGTGATCGGCTGGACGGCATGCGCGCGGCGAATCGTCTTTACGCCCGCCTCAGACATGCCGAAGTGCTTGACCTTCCCCGCTTGAATCAGCTCCTTCACCGCGCCGGCGACATCTTCGATCGGCACATTCGGATCCACCCGATGCTGATACAGCAGGTCGATGCTCTCCACCCGCAGCCGCTTGAGGGAACCCTCGACGACTTGCTTGATGTGCTCGGGCCGGCTATTCGGACCTGCCGCTCCGGGACGATGATCGCCGCCGCTCAAATCGAATCCGAACTTCGTGGCGATCAACACTTTGCCAAGGAAAGGCGCAAGCGCCTCGCCCACGAGTTCTTCGTTGGTGAACGGGCCGTATACTTCCGCGGTGTCGAAGAACGTAATTCCCCGGTCCACCGCGGCATGGAGAAGATCGGTCATCTCCTTCTTGTCCTTGGGAGGACCATAGGAAAAACTCATTCCCATGCAACCAAGCCCCAGAGCCGAGACTTCCAAATTGCTATTTCCAAGTTTGCGTTTTTGCATGGTTTCTCCTCGCGAACACTTTCTCCCATTCCGAGGTTAGGATCAAACGTCTTGGAGGAGGTAGCCCGATCCTACCGATTTATTGCCCAATCCCCTCGCCGGGAAAAAATCTGTGGGGCGTCCTCGGCCGCACGATTATCTTTACAAACGCTCCACCCTAGGAGTTGTTCAGCAGCCGGTGGAGGGATTTCCGATCGTGTTGCTGGCCGCGCCTGCCGTCAGTTGCCGCATTCGGCCGGCTCCGCCAGATCGGCGAGTTTGATATTCCATTGCTGGAGTGCGTGAGAGAGGCGGTCGGTGGCTTCTTTCCAGGTTTTGCTCAGTCCGCCAAGCAAAGCGTCGGGGCCGAGGTAGAGAACTTTCTGATCGTCTCTGTCGCAAATTCGCACGGGTTCTAACCGCTGTTGAGGCAGGATCTTTTCCATCAGATCCTTATCGCCGTAAACAGGCGTGCCATCGATGACGACAAGGCGCACGTCCAATGGAGTGGCATTCAGGATGGCAGCGTAGGGGTCGGATCCTTTGCGTTTCAGGAGCAGCAAGTCAGCCAAGTGGCCGCGAGTAAGGGAGCCGAGATAGTCGCTCAGGCCGGCGAGTTGCGCCGGATAAATCGTGGCCATTTTGAGAAAGTCGGCGTCTTCAAAAACCTTTGGATGCTGGCGAGCGTTCCAGGCCGACGCGTACTTCAGCTCCTCGAGCATGCCACTGCTGCCCGAGGGGCTCCAATCGGGAGCAAGCGCGATGACCACGCCGGATTTCTTGGCGCTGCTGACATCGGCCGTGCTTCCGTAAAGCTCAAAGTTGCTTCTTGGAGACCAGACGAGACCGACGCCATGAGCGGCCATTTCTTGAAACTGCGGAGCGCTCAGGGCCACGCCATGAACGACGGACACTCCGGGACGCAAAAATCCGTGCGCCACGAGCATGGTGTATTCGCGGGCGGCGCTGCCGTTTCCGGCCGCTCCTTCCGCAACATGGATGATAAGAGCGTTGAGCGTGCCGGAGGAGAGACCGCTGCGGACCCCATCGGCGTCCTTTACGGCCATTTGGAATGGAAAGGTGTGGTAGGCGATTTTTTCAGTGTTGAGAACGCCCCGCTGATAAATTCCAGAATAAAAATCCAGATTTCTCGCCAGACCTTGGATGCATGGTTCGGGTTCCAGGCCCCCGATGGTGGAGGTGGCGCCGCCGGCGATGGCCTTCACCTCCCCAAAGCGGTTCATTTCACAGCCCCAGCCCTCCTCGTAGAGGATGCGATGAGGCGTTTCGAGCGCCGCGTCCATTGAAGGGACTTGCTGCCAGTCATACCGCGTGCCGAATTTCTGCTTTGGATTCCATTCGGCGGGAGCTGGCGTCCAACGCGGAAACAGGTTCCACGTGAGATGGTTGTGAAGATCGATCAATCCCGGAAAGATGAAGCTTTCGGTTTCGATGGGATTTGTTCCGGCAGGAACGTCCACATCGGCTCCGATGCCGCCGATCTTCTGGCCTGTGATCAGCAGAATGCCGTTAGGGACCACGGTTTGCGGCGTGACCAAAGTTCCTCGGAGGGCATAGGAATTGGCTTCCTGTGCTTGACTGCGAGCGCAGTGACCGCACGCCAGCAGCGCCGCGAGTAGGATTGCACGTAAGATCCGCGTGACGTGCATCGGATGAAACGGTTTGATCGGAAACTGCACACTGCAGGCAAGGCATCCTCTCACCCGTAATCCAACTGCTTCATTCGCGCATGAACGGCGAAATGATGCAAAATCGTGGCGGAGAAAACGGAGCGCATGCTGAAGCTTGGAATTATCCTGACCGCCGCGACCGTGACGATTCTCGTCGTGGAATTTTTTCGCGCGCGTCGGCGGCCATTCCCCGCGCACGGTTGGCTTGGGCTTGTCGCGCTGATTTCCGCGGAGTATTTGATGTTTCACGGCATTGAGCCGGCGGCGACGTATTTCAGCCCCGTGGCTTGGACATCGTACATTTTGATTGCCGATGCCGCAATCTTCGCGATTTCCGGCCAATCGCGGCTGCGCGAAGAGCCGCGCGGGCTCCTCAAGATGGCGGCGCTTTCGATTCCGCTGTGGCTGATTTTTGAGGCATATAATTTGCGGCTCGCGAACTGGGCATATGTGGGGCTGCCGCAAAATCATATCGAGCGATGGATCGGTTACGCCTGGGCGTTCGCGACGATCACGCCGGGAATTTTCATGACCGCCGCGCTGATCGAGTCCTTCGGCTGGTTCAAACAGGAATCGCGCCCCGTGCATTTTAGCCGCGCGACGGAGACGGCGCTCATCACGCTCGGCGCCGCGATGCTCCTCGTGCCGCTGCTTGTACCAACGCACACAGCCGCATACCTATTCGGCTTGGTATGGCTCGGCTTCTTATTTCTGCTCGAGCCGATCAACCGCCGGCTCGACTTGCCTTCCTTCGAGGGAGATCTCGCGCGAGGGCATCGCGCAAGGCTGTATTCGTTTCTGGCCGCGGGTTGGGTGTGCGGCTGGCTATGGGAATTCTGGAATTACTGGGCTCGCGCCGGCTGGATTTATACGTTTCCGATCGGCCAGCAATGGAAGATTTTCCAGATGCCCGCGCCGGGCTATCTGGCTTTTCCTGTGTATGCGCTAGAATGCTTTGCGATGTATGTGAACGGCGCGTGGCTGCTCAGCCCCAAATATATCGCCGAGAAAAAGTATCAGGAATAGCCGGGTGCGAATCTCAAGTCGACATCTTCGCGTGTGGCTCTGTCTGGCTCTTGCAGCTTTTGCGGCGTTCTTGCCGCGCGAGGTGCGCGCCTCCAAGCTCGATGTTCCTCCGGACGCAAAAGAGGCCATCGATCTGATGTACAGGGGCAAGCCGGAGGAGGCCATCGCGCTCGCCCACAAGCTCGAAGCCGAGCGGCCCGAGCATCCTCTCGGCTACCTCATCGAGGCCGACGTGCGTTGGTGGGAAATTTATTGCAAATGGTCAGAGCGAAAGTACAACACGATCGATGCCTGGAGCCACACGCGCCCCGCCGACGCCGATGACGACGCGGAACTCGCGCTCGCCGACAAAGTGGCGAAGCTGGCCGAGGCCGGCATCGCCAAATCCGACACCGCGGAAATGGAATTATACGCGGGCTTGGGCTACGCATCGCGCGCCCGCTTGTTGGGCCTGCGCTTCGAAAAAATGCCGGTGGCCCGGTCGGGCGTCGAGGCGCGCAAGCACCTGCTGCGCTGCCTGGAACTCGATCCCGATTTGGCGGATGCCTACCTGGGTCTCGGCCTTTACAACTATTACGTCGATACTCTTTCCGCCATGGCCAAAATTCTGCGCTTTTTCATGGGCATTCCGGGAGGAGACAAGCACGAAGGTCTGCGCCAGCTCGAAATCGCTTCCACCAAGGGCGAACTCACCCGGGCCGAGGCGCGCTTCAACTTGGCCAAGAACCTGCGCAACTACGACCGCGATTACGCGCGCGCCGAACAGGCCGCCGCGATTTTGGTTGCCGAGTATCCGGAGAATTGTATTTTTTTGTTGCAAGCGGGCGATATCGAACAGAAACTTGGCCACACGGAAGAGGCGGCCGCTCGATTTCGCGCTGCAGCCGCGGCTCACTCGGACGATGCCGCGTGCATGGAGCGGTCCCACGAGCTCGCGCGCGAAGCCCTCGCCAGCCTCGAGAAAAGCAATTAGGAGTTCAAAAGTAGCACAGCCACTCGTGGCTGTGCGGTTTTCTCAATCGCCAGCGGCGCAAGGGCGCGCAAAGCCGAACAAACCGCACAGCCAGGAGTGACTGTGCTACGAAGCAAGGTTTCGCCAGGCAACGGGCTGGTCCGCGCTGTGCATCTCACGACTGCTGCGGTATGCTGTGGGAGGGTTTCGGCGTTGACTTGGTCGCCCTCCGGTGGTATCAGAAACAGGCCGGTTTGGCGGGGGTTCTTCCAAATTCTAGGGCGCAGGCTGCACTTTTGCGTGGAGCGATTCGCCTCCGCAGGGGTGAACGTGCAACGTGAAGCCTGCCGATAGCTGGATCATCGCTGACTTCCTCAGCACCCGGCTTCAGCACACGATTGATCTTAAAGCGTTTTTGTCCGCCCGGCGTCCCGGCAGGATGGCTCGCGAGGAGCGTGTTCGGATGTGTTCGCGCAAGTGGCTAATCGTGGCGTTGCTGGCGTGTGGGTTGGCGTCCGCCTGTTCCGAGTTCAACACGAACCTTTCCGTCCAAACGTCCTCGTCCACGTTGAGCTACGTAAGCCCCAGCACGGCCACTGTGGGAGGGCAGGGCTTTACCATAACGGCCGATGGAGCCGGCTTCACTTCAGGCGCGCTGATCCTTTGGAATGGGACCGCTCTGAATACCACCCTGGTCAGCGCCATTCAACTAACGGCGCCCGTTCCCGCTTCTTACCTCACCGCCTTGGGGACCGTGCAAATATCCGTTCAGATTCCCGGCTCGGCTCAGAACGCAACCACCGTCAACAACACGACGACAACCGAAATATCGAATGTTGTCCTCTTCACCGTAGGCGCTGCGCTGGGAACGCCGCCGGCCATCACTTCGCTCTCGGCGTCCACCACTTCGGCGGCTTCCACGCCATATTGCAGCCCCCAGGGTTTTACGCTCACCGTGAACGGCACGAATCTCACCAGCGACGCGATTGTGAATTGGAATGGGGTGGCGGAAACAACGACTTTCGTAAGTGCCACGCAGATCACCGCTTCGATACCCCCTGCCCAGCCGGCATTCCCTGGCACGGCCGCGGTAACGGTAACCAATTCGGTTGGCACTTCGGCTTCCGTGCCCTTCACCCTTTCCACTCCAACGGCGGCGCTCGCGGCTCCCACGATCAGTTCCCTGTCGCAAACGTCCGCGGCGGCCGGCAGCCCCGCGCTGACGCTCACCGTGACCGGCACGAATCTTCTCCCGTGTTCCGTGGTGCAGTGGGTGAACGCCGGAAACGTCACATCGCCTCTGCCCACCACCTATATCAGCGCAACTCAACTCAGCGCCACGGTGCCGCCCGCCGATTTCCTGGCCCAGGGGACTGCGCAAGTCGAGGTGTTCACGATCGGCCCGGGCGGCGGCACATCCGGAGAACTTCAATTCACGATCGTGGCGCCCACCGTCACTTCCTTATCGTCCTCCACAACTTCGTCGAACAGCACGCCATCGTGCAGTCCGCTGGGGCTCACCCTCACCGTGAACGGCACGAATTTCGTAAGTGGCTCGGTGGTCGATTGGGCTGTTCATCCTTCGCCGGCGCAGCCGTCGGCTCTGGCCACGACCTTTGTGAGCTCGACGCAACTCATTGCCACGATCGCGGCTTCGTATATCGCTTCCGCCGGTACGGTAAATATTGAAGTATCCAATTCCGGGTCTCTCTCGAATACGCTGCCCTTTACGATTTCGGCCTCCTCGCTTCCGGCCCCGACGATCACAACCATTTCGCCGGTCGCCGCAACCGCCGGGACCGTGGCGTTTCCTTTGCTCGTCTCGGGCACCAATTTTCTCCCTTGCTCGAATGTCCAGTGGGTGGACAGCAATAACAACCTCACGCAGTTGGCAACCACCTATGTCAGTCCAACGCAGCTCAGCGCTACGGTGGCGGCTGCCAATCTGACTTCCGTGGAAACGGTCCAGGTCGCCGTTGCCAATCCCGCCGCGAGCGCAAATACATCGAACGCCATCGCATTCCCGATTGTCCTTCCCACCATCACTTCGCTTTCCGCTCCCTCGAGCATGTCGAATACGACGCCGGAGTGCAGCCCGGCCGGCATCACTCTGACCGTGAACGGCACGAATTTTGTGCCGAGTGGACTCGTGGTGAATTGGAACGGCTCGCCGCGCGCGACGACTTATGTCAGCGCAACCGAACTCACCGCCGCCATCTTGCCCACGGACACGGCTTTCTCGGGAACGGCGACGATTACGGTATCGAGTTCAACGATTCCCTCCTTGGCTTCCCTGTCTTCGCCCTTTACCGTTGCCCCGTCCACCACGCCGCTGCCAACTCCTGTTATCACTACGCTCATTCCTTCTAACGCGGCCGCGGGATCCCCGGCCTTCATGCTGGGAGTCGATGCGACCAACACGAGTGGCGGAACTCTGCTGCCGTGCTCAGTGGTCCAGTGGAATGGAGTTCCGCTCACCACGACATTCGATGGGCTTACGGGAGTGAATGCGCCAATTCCGGCGGCGGATGTCGCCAGCGCGGCAACGATCCCGGTCACAGTCTTCACACTCACGGACGGCGGCGGGGGCGGGACGTCGAATGCGCTCACATTCACCGTATTTGCTCCGCCTGGTTCCGCCGTGCAGAGCGCCTCGCACACACAGTTCGTCGCAGGCGCCGCGTCCGCGGCTGCCGGCTTGCCTTCGCTAGTCACGCCGACGATGAGTGCGGACAAGCGTTACGCCGTGCTTGTGCTCGCTTCGGCCGACGGTGCGACGGAAGTTCCCGGGACGCCAAAAAATATATTTGTACGCGACACGTGCACCGGAGCGACAGCAGATTGCACGCCCTCGGTGACTCTGGCTTCCATCGGCTTGAGCAGCAAACCCGCCGATGGCGACAGCTTTTCTCCCTCGATCAGCGCGGATGGGCGCTACGCCGTGTTCCTATCTTCCGCAATGAATTTAGTGGGTAGCGATACGAATGGCGTCACCGATGTGTTTGTCCGGGACACCTGCGCTGGCGCGCCAACCGGCTGCGCGCCTTCCACCCAGCTCGTTTCCGTCTCCACCGACGGAGCGCAAGCCAATGGCGCGAGCACTGCGGCCACAATCGGCCCCACGGGCCGCTACATCACATTTGAGTCCGTGGCGACCAATCTGGGCCAGGCTTCGTCTGGATTGTTCCTGCGAGATACCTGCGCCGGTGTAGCCACCGGCTGTACGCCATCCACGCAAGCGCTCGATTTCCAGTAGGACGGGCTTCAGCCTGTCGGTTTTGGTATGCGCAATTTCAAAACCCGCAGGCTGAAGCCCGCGCCACCCACTTCAATCCGGCAGCAGGAACAAGCGATCCGCTGCAAGCTCAATCGCCCACGGCTGCGGAAGATCCCGAAACGATTCCCACTCTTGCTTGAAAACCTCGGCCTGCAATTGAAAATCGGCGCCGGCGGCCGGAGCGCCGATGCGCAAATCGAGCGTGGCGCGAAACGGCGTCTCCGTCATCGCGGCCAGCCAGCAAGGAAACAAATTCTCACAATTTTCTTGTCCTAATTTCTGCGCCGGGAGCACGCGCACATGATGCGCGCGGATCGCAATGTGCTCCGGCGCCTTCGCGAATGGCTGCGCGACGCGAAGCGAGCAGCCCCAGTCGAGCGCTTCCACGCGCCCATCCGGCAGCCGGCACGCCCGGGAAAAATTCTTGCACCCGGTCACGCGCGCCACCTCGAGCGTGGGAGGATGGCGGAATATTTCTTCCTTCGGACCTTGCGCGGCCACGCTCCCCTTCACCAGTACAACCAGATTTTCGCAAACGCGGTAGGCCTCTTCGAGATTGTGGCTCACGAACAATGTCGATCCGCCGTAGCGCGCCAGCGTTTCGCGCAGCTGGCGCTCGAGCGCCGCACGCAAGTGGGTGTCCAGAGCGGAAAATGGCTCGTCGAGCAGCAGCGCGGCCGGCTCGATGGCCAGCGCGCGCGCCAGCGCCACACGCTGCTGTTCGCCGCCGGAAAGCGTCGCAGGGTGGCGATCGGCGAGGCCCTCGAGATGCGCCGCGGCAAGCTGCTCCGAAACGCGCTTGTCTCTCTCCGCATCGGCAAGGCTTCGCAATCCAAACGCAATGTTTTCCGCCACGGTCAGGTGCGGGAACAACGCGTAGTTTTGAAAGAGCAATCCGATGCGGCGCTCACGCGCCGGCACATCGATGCGCCGCTCGGAATCGAAGAGCACGCGCCCGTGAAGCACGATCCGGCCGCGGTCCGGCGTCTCCAGACCCGCGATCCCCCGCAGCGTCATCGTCTTGCCTGACCCGGAAGGCCCAAGCAAGCCCAGCGGCGCTCCGTCCGCCGTGAACTCGACGGCCAGCCGAAAGCCCGGCACGCTCTTTTCAATCGCGACTTCCAGTGACATGTCTTTTAGTAGGACGGGCTTCAGCCTGTCGGTTTTGACTTTGGGCAGTGAGAGAAAACCCGCAGGCTGAAGCCCGCGCCACTTAAAACCTCCGCCAGAGGCTCACCGCGCGCCGATTGGTTCCATAAATAAGCGCAAGGACAAGGAAGGAAAACAATAGCAGAACCACGGCCGTCCGATTCGCCACATCGTAATTCGCGGCTTGCACCTGATCGTAGATATCGATCGACACGGTGCGCGTCACTCCGGGAATGTTCCCCCCAACCATCAGCACCACGCCGAACTCGCCGATCGTATGCGCAAAGCTCAGCACGATTCCGGTGACCGCTCCCGCCGCGGAGAGCGGCAGAATGACGCGAAAAAATGTTGCCAGGCGCGATGCTCCGAGCGTCCAGGAAGCTTCGATCAAGCGCCGGTCCACCGCGTCAAAGCCCGCCGAGATCGGCTGCACCGCAAACGGCAGGCTGTAGAGCACAGACGCCGCAAGCAAACCGCCAAATGTAAACGGAAGCGTGTGCCCGAACCAGGACTGCCAAATTTTCCCCGCAAAATGGCGCGGACCAAGACCCACGAGAATGTAGTACCCGAGCACCGTGGGCGGCAGAACGAGCGGCAGCGCCACCACCGCTTCGACCAAGAATTTCCAGCGCCAGCGCGAGAACGTCACCCAATAGGCGATGGGCAAGCCCGCGGCAAGCAGAATTCCCGCGACGCAAACCGCCAGCTTCAGCGAAAGCGCGATCGCTTCCCAGTTCAAGGCTTCCCGCCCGTGGGAATTTTGGAGGGAAGCACGAACCCTGCGAGCGCCGCGAATGCGATGATGTGTGCGCGCTTCATGTTTGGACTCCTGAAAGTTACATTCGCACGATCATCACTTCCGTGGATTTAATGAGGGCCGCCGCCGTTTGCCCCTTTTCGAGGCGCATTTCGCGCGCGGCGTCCGCCGTGATGATCGAAGAAATCCGCTGCCCTCCAATGGAAAGTTTTACTTGCGCCAGTAATCCGCTGTAGCGCACTTCCACGATTCTGCCCACCAATTGATTGCGCCCGCTGATGCGGCGAAAATTGCGCCGCCCGGCGAGAATATCCTTTTCCTCGGTGCGCGGCAGGAAGCGTTCAATCTCGGAGGCAGGGATGCGGTGGTGCCCGCCGGCCGTGCGGATGCTGTGCAGTTTCTTCTTATAGATCCATTGCTTGAGCGTGGGGTAGCTGATCCCCAGCGAGCGCGCGGCGTCGCGAGGATTGAACAATTCATCGGATTGCACGCGAACCTCCAGAAAATACAGTTATACTCGTATTGAAGGGGGTATGTAAATACGAATTAATACGATTTAAGTGGCGCAGACTTCAGTCTGCGGGGGTTAGCACTTGCAAGAACTAAACCCCACAGACTAAAGTCTGCGCTACTACTACTCCGGCGCGAAAGCGAGCAACACATTGCCCGGCATGCCACCGTTGCGCGGATACCCGGAATTGACGAACAGCATGCCACCTGCAATGACTGGTCCGGCACCGTCGATCGAGCCGCCCTTAGCCGACACTCCATTCACCGTAGAGTAGGTTTGCCCGGCGGTGTCGAAATCCCACAGCATCTCGCCATCCTCGGTGCTGAACGCGCGCACGTGCCCATCGAGCGAAGCCGAAAAAACCACGCCGGGAATCAAAGTCAGCGCAGCCGATTGGCCGGGACTGCACCCGGGCCGCGGTGGATCGCATGGATGGCTTGGAGCAAACCAGGCCTTAGACCCGTCTTCGAGATGCAGCGCCGTCAGCCCGCCGCCCTTCACAGGATCGAACGTCGCGCCGCCTACCGGCCCGGCCGTGTTCAACACGCCGGACGTATCATTTACGGCCGCGTAGACTTTCTGTCCATCGCTGGCCATCCCCCACTGCACGCCGCCGTTGATTCCGCCCTTTCCGACGCGCGTCTGCCAAAGGATTTTCCCTTTTGCCTCCGGATCGAACGCGTAGACCATTCCGGATTTTTGTCCCGCCACAAGAATTTCCTTGCCGTTCGGCGCCCGCACCAAGATAGCTGAGGAACCAAAATCGTAATCCGGCCCGTTCGGCGGGGGACAATTCACGCCTTTGCTCCGGCAGGAGGAATTGTAGGCATCGTTCGCGGTGACTTGCTCGGACCACACGATGCGTCCCGTCTTCAAATCCAGCGCCATCACCGCATCGCTGCTGGTGGTTGCGGGCGCCGAATAGTTGTCGCCCGTTGCGACGTACAGCAATCCCCGCTTGGCATCCACCGTCGGAGCCGACCAGACCGGCGCGCCGGAAGGCCCCCACTGCGCAGCGCCCGTGCTGTTTGTTCCGGTTTTCCGCGGCACGTCCACGGTATATGTCTTCCAAATCACCGAGCCGTCGCCAATGCGAAGCGCCGTGACGCTCCCGCGAAACGTGCAGCAAGCATATTGCGGATCGAGCGATCGAGTTTCTTCCCACGACGCGGCGGGAATAAAAACAACATCGTTCAGGGCCACGGGCGATCCCGTCAGCCGCGTCGCTTCGTGCTCATCGATCCGTTTCTTCCAAATCAGTTGGCCGGACTTGGCCTCGAGCGCATAAGCCCAGCCGATCAAGTCCGTGAACACGAGCGAAGTTGTTGCTCTTCCGGCCACAGGAAGGATGGCGGAGCGCACTGGGCCATTGGCCTGAAACACCCAATGCGTGCAACCCGTCTTCGTATCCACGGCCTCGACCGCGCCACTGGCGCTTCCGACGAAAAGCGTGCCGTTCACCACGGTCGGCGCTCCAAAGGCGGTGACGTCCCCCGGAAAGCCAAGCGCCCACTTCAGCTTCAGATGCGGCACCTGTCCCGGCTCAAGAACCGCCCGCTCGGCGCTCTGATAGCGCGCATTCGAGGTGAATGGACTCCATCCCGCCCATGTGTCGCTGGCGGGACCGGAAAAAATCGCGATGTTCGCGGAACAAAATGCGCTGGCGGGAAGCGCCGCCGTTTCCACCTTCGTTCCGAGAAAATTTGCAACAGCCTCGCGCTCGGCGCGCTTCATGGGGTAGGCCACCGCCATCATCAGCCCGAAATCGAGCGTCCGCAGAATTCGAGCGGCGGATAGCTTCTGCAATGCGTCCCGTGAGGGCGCGCGCGACCCTGCTTGATCGTGGCACGAGGCGCACCGCTTTTGATAAACATCTGCGCCCGATGCAGCGAGCGGAGCGGCGGACGCGGGATTCTGGGCCGCTGCCGCCGGAATCGTGGAAACGAGAACAGCCAGGATCGCAACGTGAAAAGGTAAACGCGCAGAAGTCCGTTTTTCTCTCATCCGAATTTTTTCCTCTGTGAAAATATTGTCTTGCGGAATTTTACGATACTTTTCGGTCATCGCGGAAGGAACATGCTTTGTGTGGCGCAGGCTTCAGCCTGTGGATTTTGGGCGTCGCAGGTTCAAACTCCACAGGCTGAAGCCTGCGCCACTAAATTCCCGCATATTAGGTGTGAGCGGCGGCTTCCTGCTCGAAGGCGTGATACGAGGACCGCACCAGCGGACCGGACTCAACGTGCGCGAATCCCATTTGCTCGCCCAGCGTTTTGTACTCGGCGAATTCGTCCGGGTGAACGTAGCGCACGATGGCCAAATGCTCGCGCGTCGGCTGCAAATATTGGCCCAGCGTAAGAATGTCGGTCCCTTGCGCGGCCAGATCTCGCATCGCGGCTAGAACTTCTTCGCGTTCTTCGCCGAGGCCCAGCATAAGCCCCGTTTTCGTAGGCGTCTCCGGCGCCAGCGTTTTCGCGCGCCGCAGCAATTCCAGTGACCGCCCGTACACCGCGCCCTTGCGCACTTCGTGGTACAGCCGCGGAACCGTTTCCGTGTTGTGGTTCAATACGTCGGGGCGCGCGGCGATCACGGTTTCTAAGGCGTTCCAGTCCCCGCGAAAATCGGGGATCAGCACTTCCACTTTGCACACCGGAACGCGCCGGCGAATTTCAGAAATGGTGCGCGCGAAAATGGCCGCACCGCCATCAGGCTGGTCGTCGCGGTTGACCGATGTCACCACGGCGTAGCGCAGGCCCATGCGTTCCACCGCTTCCGCGACGCGCTCCGGCTCCTGCTCATCCGGCGGCCCGGCCGGTTTGCCCGAGGGCACCGCGCAAAAACCGCAAGCCCGCGTGCAGATGTTTCCCAGAATCATGAACGTCGCCGTGCGGTGCTCCCAGCATTCGCCCATATTCGGGCAGCGCGCGCTTTCGCACACGGTGTTCAGCCCCAGCGTGCGCATGATGCGCTTCAGATCCTGGTAATTTGGGCCATTAAAAAATTTGACGCGCAGCCATTCCGGCCTCGGGTGGGCTGCAGGATCGAGCGATCCCCCCGGCCCCGGGGTCGGAACTGAGTTTGAAATGATGTGAAATGGCGATGCCATCGATAGCGGTCTCAATTTCTCATTCTAGGCGCAGTTCCGACAAGACACAAGCGCACCGCTTGCCGGATTGGCGGTGGCGGCGCCATGTGCAAACTATCAAGCGTCCCGTAGGCGCGAAAAACCGTAGCCCAGCCGGAAAGTGGTGGCGAATAGGACTAGGCCGAGACCTCCAAGCTTCAGCGGGGCAGCGCACTGCGGGAGCCCTGCGGCTCGCGATGCCCTTGATGCAGTTCAACCACGCCGAACAACGCTTTTGTGGCTATTTTACCACACCCTATTATCAACTAAGCCTCAACCCATTGATTATAATGGCATAAACACTGCCTTGGAAGGGCCTCAAAATGCTACTATAACCGTGTAGATGAGCTATCAAACCACCATCGACAAACCTGTTTCTACCAAGGGTGTAGGCCTTCATACCGCCGTCAAGTCCCATCTGAAGCTGGTGCCTGCCCCGGCCAATACTGGGATTGTATTCCGGCGCGTGGACCTGGACAATTTTGAGATCGAAGCGCATGTGCGGAACGTGGCGCGCGTCAGCTACGCCACCAGTCTGATGAAAAAGGGCGTGCTGCTCTCCACCACCGAACACTTGCTCGCCGCCCTCTATTCCTGCAGTGTGGACAACGTCTACATCGAGCTGGACGCGCTGGAATTGCCGATCCTCGATGGTTCCTCGCAGCCATTTATCGATATGCTCGCGCAGGCCGGAATTCGCCGCCTGCGAAAGCGGCGCCGCTATCTGAAAGTCGTAAAGCCGCTGGAAGTTTCCGAGGGCGGGCGGCGCATCGGGATCTATCCGGCGGACGATTTCCGGGTGCGGTGCTATGTGGATTACGCACATCCCGCTGTCGGGACGCAGGAGATCGAGTTAGGCGTGGGGCGTGAGTCCTTCAGCAGGATGCTGGCGCCGGCGAGGACGTTTGGCTTCGTGCAGGATTTCGAGGGATTGCGCCGAATGGGCCTGATTCGCGGCGGCTCTCTGGATAACGCCATCGTCCTCAACGAACACGGGGTTATGAACGGCCCCTTGCGTTTCCCAGATGAATTTGGCAGGCATAAGGCGCTGGACCTGATTGGCGATCTGGCCCTCGTCGGCCGCCCGCTACTTGCGCGCGTCGAAGCCTACAAGGCGGGCCACGCCCTGCACACGCAACTCGTCACACGCCTGCTGGCCGATTCTTCGCTCTGGACCGAAACGTACGGCGAAGTTTCCCCCAGGCGTGCATCGCTGCACGCCGCGACGACCGCCTCCGCCGCAGATTGAAAGCCCATCGCCTCGACATGGGGCTGAATGATGTAGCGCTCGCCTTCAGGCGAGCACTTGGCGGAGCGGTTTCTCCATATTCTCAAAACCCAAATCGACAAAAAAGCTTAAACCCCTTCGGTCAGCAACCCTGGTGTATCGCCCGTTCATCCGCGCTTGTGTTCGTTCCATAAAGTATTCAATTCGCACCGCGCGCGCCTACCGCGCATTGTCAATCCCCGCAGAAACGCTGAGAATGCAGGTATGGCAAATTCCGACATCGCGATTGTGATTCTGGCCGCCGGGAAGGGCACGCGCTTGAAATCCGCGCTGGCAAAAGTGTTGCACCGCGCGGGCGGACGTTCGCTCGTCGAGCAAGTGGTGCGCGCTTGCCAGCCGGTCAAGCCGCGCGAAATTGTGGCCGTGGTCGGGCATCAGTCTGATGACGTGAGCGCTGCAGTGGCGCCGCTCGGCGTCAAAACAGCGTTGCAGGAGCCGCAGCGCGGGACGGGCCACGCCATGCTGGTCGCGCGGCGCGCGATTTCCTCGCGCGCGAAGTTCGCGATTCTACTGCCCGGCGACGCGCCTCTCATCCGCACGGAAACGATTGCCGCGCTGGCGCGCGCGCACCGGGAAAGCGGCGCCGCGGCGACCATTCTTTCCGCGGAAATCGAAAATCCGGCGGGCTACGGGCGCATCGTGCGCCAGGACGACGGTTCGGTGGCCGCGATCGTCGAGGATTCGGCGCTGACCGCGGAGCAACGCTCAATCCGCGAGATTAATTCCAGCATGTACTGCTTCACGCTCGAAAAATTGTGGCCTTGCCTCGCCGCGCTCAAACCGCAGAACGTGCACAAAGAGTTGTACCTGACGGACGCGATCGCGCTTTTGCGCCAGAAAGGCGAGAAAGTGCAAGCCGTCCTCGCCACCGATCCCGACGAAGTCCTGGGCTGCAACACGCGCGCCGATCTCGCCGCCGTGGACGCCGTGTTCCGCCGGCGCAAGCGCGCGGCCATCATGGATGCGGGCGTGACGATTGAATTGCCGGAGACGGTCCTGATCGATCCCGAAGTCACCGTCGGCGCGGATACGCGCATCGAGCCCGCAGTGCAACTTCTCGGAAAAACGCGCATCGGCGCGGGCTGCACGATTCGCACCGGCAGTGTGTTGTCCGACGCCGTGCTCGAAGACAACGTGCTCGTCAAGCCTTACACGATGGTTACCGCGAGCCATCTCTCACAGGGTGCGCAAGCAGGCCCCTTTGCGCATCTGCGCGACGGCGCGCGCCTCGAGGAAAACGCGCGCGTCGGGAATTTTGTGGAAGTGAAGAAGAGCGTGCTCGGCGAAGGCGTCAAGTCCATGCACCTCACCTATCTGGGCGACGCGCGCATCGGCAGCGGCACCAATATCGGCGCCGGCACGATCACCTGCAATTACGATGGAGTAAACAAGAATCCCACGACGATAGGAAAGCGCGTCTTCATCGGCAGCGACACCGCGCTCGTCGCGCCCGTGCGCGTGGGCGACGGCGCTTACATCGGTGCAGGCTCGGTCATCACGAAGAACATACCCCCCGACGCGCTCGGGCTCGCGCGCGGGAAACAGGTGATCAAACTCGGATGGGCCGCGGCGCGCCGCCGTGAACTCGCCTCCGCGGACAAGGGCGCGAAGGCGCACGCGCGCAAGAAATCGAAACGGAAAAGCAAGGCGCGCCCCGCCAAACGGAAACGCTAGCTCGCTCACCCGCTCCCATTACTTCTTAATCGGAATCCAAATCTCGAACCCGCCACTGCCTGTCCGCGGGTCGAATTCTTTCCCGTAGCGCTCGAATTCGGGTCCTTCCGCCGCCTGATGGCCGGATTCCGGAAGCCATTTGTTCCAAATGGTGTACCAGGTCTGCCGCACCGTAGAAACATGATCGCGATGAGTAAAAACGGCGTAGCGCTGTTCCGGAATGCGCAGTTGGCTCAACTCCGAGGGCACCTTGGAAAGGTCCGAAACCTCAACTCCGCAGATGTATTCCATGTTGCCGGCATCGTCGGTTTGGCAGACGACGCCGTAGGTCGTCCAACCGACTTGTCCGGGGATGTGACCGAGGTGAGGTACGAATCGTTGCCACTGCGCCGGAATCCCTGCACTGGTTTCCGAGGTGTAGCGTTCCCCCACTCCCGCGATCAGCAGGGTCTTAAGATTCTCAAAACGCGGTGGTTCCAGGTTTGACAGCAGTGTCTCATCCATCTTGATCGGCTCAGTAAGTTTGATGTCGTCTAAATGGCCGCGCGCGCGAAGCGCCTCTGGCGTGACCCCGAATTGATCGCGAAACGCGCGTGTGAATGCCTCGTGAGAGTTGTATCCCGCATCCAGAGCCACCGCTAGAATATCGGGCGCGCCGCCGGCCAGCTTTCGGGCCGCTTCCGTCAACCGGCGGCCGCGCACGTAGCCCATCACCGAACGCCCGGTAGCGACGCCGAACACGCGTGCCATGTGGTAACGCGACACTCCACTGGCCTCGGCGATATCGTCCAGGGTCAGTTCCTCCGCAAAGTGGTTTTCGATAAACCAGAGCGCCTTCGCCACGGGATTCAAGCCGCCGCCTCCCCAAACAGGAAGCCAGAATAACTGCTTTTCGGAACTGCTGCTTGATCGGAATTGCTATGGGCGGGGTGGCGCCCGCAATTGCCCGGAGATTTACTTTCGAATGGAAATCCCCCTCAACGCACGGGGAAATACCCTGCCCGGTGTGATAAAATAAGCAGCAGGGGGAAATTCGCGCAATGAAATTTGGCGTAGTTGTGTTTCCGGGCTCGAATTGCGATTACGATGCCTGGTACGCGCTCGGCGAAGTTCTCCACCAACCGGTCGAATTCCTGTGGCATCAATCCGAACAAATAAATGGGTTTGACGCGATCCTGCTGCCCGGCGGATTTTCTTATGGCGATTATCTGCGCACGGGGGCGATCGCGCGGTTTTCTCCCGTGATGCGCGCGGTGGAAAAATTCGCGCGTGGCGGCGGGTTCGTCCTCGGCATCTGCAACGGTTTCCAGATCCTCTGCGAAGCGGGCTTGCTGCCCGGCGTGCTGCAGCGCAATTCCGGAATGCGTTTTGTGTGTCGCCAGGTGCATGTCCGCGTGGAAACCACGGACACGCCGTTCACTGGCGCGGCCCGGCCCGGCGAGGTGCTGCAAATTCCGATCGCGCATGGGGACGGGAATTATTTTTGCGACGAAGCGGCGCACGCAGAACTTGAGCGCAACAGACAAATCGTGTTTCGCTATACCACCCCGGATGGGCGCGAAGAACCCGCGGCGAATCCGAACGGATCGCTCGCAAACATCGCCGGCGTGTGCAATCGCGAGCGCAATGTGGTGGGCCTGATGCCGCATCCCGAGCGCGCGGTGGAAGCGCCGCTCGGCTCGTCCGATGGCCTCGTGATTCTTCGCTCGCTGATCGAGTCGCTGACGCGCCGCGCGGTGGTTTCGGCGTAAGTAACACAGACTGTAGTCTTTGAGTTTCCGCCAAATCACCCGGGCCGCGCCCGCCAGCCCAGGTCGTATAGATCCCCACAGACTGAAGTCTGTGCTACTGAATTCAATGCTGGAAACCGAAATAAAGGTCACACCGGAACTGGCGGCCGAGCACGGCCTCACCGCCCAAGAGTACGCGCGCATCCAGAAAATCCTCGGGCGTGATCCGAATTTCACCGAGCTGGGCATCTTCAGCGTGATGTGGAGCGAGCATTGCTCCTACAAATCGAGCAAGGTGCATCTGCGCCGCCTGCCGACGAGCGCGCCGCAGGTGTTGCAGGGCCCCGGCGAAAACGCAGGTGTGGTGGACATCGGCGACGGCCTGGCCGCCGCGTTCAAGATGGAGTCGCACAATCATCCGAGCTACGTCGAGCCGTTTCAAGGAGCGGCCACGGGCGTCGGCGGAATTTTGCGCGATATTTTCACGATGGGCGCGCGGCCGATTGCCGTTCTCGATTCGCTGCGCTTCGGACCTATCGCTTCGCGAGCCTCCAGAACTTCAGGGGCTAAAGCCCTTCAAAATCAGCCTTCCTCGGCCGGGCTAAAGCCCGGCCCTCCAAACGCCAGCTCGCTAAACCCAGGCTCTACAAACTCCGAGGGCAGTGGAGGGACGGGCTTTAGCCCGTCCATAGACGGGCCCACCAAAAGGGCTTTAGCCCCTGAAGTCGCTCGCGACGTCGACGAGCAAACGATTGCGCGAAATCGGCGGATTCTCGACGGCGTCGTCCGCGGAATCGCGCACTATGGAAACTGCTTTGGCGTGCCCACCGTTGGCGGCGAAGTTCAATTCGAGCAGGGATATTCCGCGAACCCCCTGGTCAACGTCCTGGCGCTGGGCATTGCGAAGAAGGAAGACCTATTCTTCGCCAAAGCCCGCGGTGTTAACAATCCGGTGATCTATGTAGGCGCGAAAACGGGGCGCGACGGGATTCATGGCGCGTCGCTCCTGGCATCCGCGGAATTCACCGAGGAGTCGCAGCAGAAGCGGCCCAACGTTCAAGTGGGCGACCCCTTCATGGAGAAACTGCTGCTCGAGGCGTGTCTCGAAGCGATGAAGACCGGTGCGGTCGTCGCGATTCAAGACATGGGAGCGGCCGGGCTGACGAGCACGTCGTGCGAAATGGCGTCGCGTGGCGGTCTGGGCATCGAGATCGAACTGGCGCGCGTGCCGCAGCGCGAACCCAGCATGACGGCGTACGAAATGATGCTCAGCGAATCGCAAGAGCGCATGCTGCTGGTGGCACAGTACGGCCGCGAGCAGGAAGTAATAAAAGTGTTCGCCAAGTGGGGACTCGACGCGGTCGAAATCGGGCGCGTCACAGAGGACGGCGTTCTGCGCGTGCGGCATCGCATGCAAATCGTGGCGGAAATTCCGGCCCACGCCCTCGCGGAAGAAGGTCCGGTGTATCAGCGTCCCCTCGCGCCGCCCGCGCCTGTGGCGCACGAACACTTCGTTGAATTTGGCCCGGCGGGTGCGAATCTTACGGAAAATTTCCGCGCGTTGCTGGCGGCGCCGTCGATAGCCTCGAAGCATTGGATCTGGGAGCAATACGATTACATGGTGCGGACGAATACCCTCGAAGCGCCGGGCGCGGGCGACGCGGCGGTGGTGCGCATCAAGGGCACGAAGCGAGCGCTGGCGCTGGCGACCGACGGCAACGGCCGCTGGTGTCGCCTCGATCCGTTCATCGGCGCGCAACTGGCCGTAGCGGAAGCGGCGCGCAACGTCGCCTGCTCGGGCGCAAAGCCGATCGCGGCGACCAATTGCCTCAATTTCGGCAGCCCCGAAAAACGAGAAGTGATGTGGCAATTCAGCCGCGCCATCGACGGCATCGCCGAGGCTTGCACCGCTCTCGAAATTCCCATCACCGGCGGCAATGTAAGTTTTTATAACGAAACGCTCGGCCGCTCGATCGATCCGACGCCGGTGCTCGGCGTGCTCGGAGTCCTGGAAGACGCTTCGCGCGCGCTAGGAATGGCGTTTCGCGCGGAAGGCGATGCGATTTTGTTGCTCGACGGAAACCCAGCCGAAGATAACGCGAAGAAGAACGCCGCGGAAGAATTTTCCTCCTCGGAATACTCGCGCACGATTTACGGCATCGAGGCCGGCGCTCCGCCTGCGGTGAATCTCGCCGCGGAGAAGCGGCTGATCGCAACGCTCGTCGCGCTCGCAAGCGATGGCCGAATACAATCCGCGCACGACGTAAGCGACGGCGGCCTCGCCGTAACGCTCGCCGAATCGTGCTTCGCGAGCAGTGGCCTAGCCGCGCAAATCTCGCTGGCCGGCAAGCAGCCGGACGAGGCGGCGCTCTTCGGCGAGCGCGGCGCACGCGCCATCGTATCGGTTACTCCCGAAAACCTTGCCGCTGTGCGCCGGATTGCGGCACAATACGAAGTGGCAGCCGTGGAAGTTGGCCGAGTCACCCGCGGCGAATTCCGCATCGCATTAAATGGACGGACAGCGATCGGCGCTGAAATCCCCCTTCTCGCTGACGGCTGGAGCGGAGCCCTCGAGAGGCTGCTCGGCTCGAACGATCTCCGAAAGGCAGAATGAACCGCCTCATCGAAATTGAGAACGACCGGTTTCACGATCACTGCGGCGTGTGCGGCGTCTTCGGCCATCCCGAAGCCGCGAAGATGGCCTACCTTGGCCTCTACGCGCTGCAGCATCGCGGCCAGGAATCGGCCGGCATCGTTTCGAGCGACGGGCGCGATTTGCATCTCGAAAAAAGCATGGGACTGGTGGCCGATATTTTTCAGCCCCACGTCCTGGCGCGCTTGCCGGGAGACGCTGCGCTCGGCCACACTCGCTATTCGACCGCCGGCGACACGTCCCTGATGAACGCGCAGCCGATCGTGATCGACTGCAACAAAGGAAAACTGGCGCTCGGCCACAACGGCAACCTGCCGAGCGCGGCGAGATTGCGCCGCACGCTCGAACACCGCGGCTCGATCTTCCAAACCACGAGCGATACCGAAGTGATCGTGCACCTCGTGGCGCGCAGCCAGGCCCGCAATCTTTCCGGCGCGCTGGCCGATGCGTTGAACCAGGTCGAGGGCGCCTATTCGCTGCTGGTGCTGACGCGCGACGAAATGTACGCGCTGCGCGATCCGCGCGGCTTTCGTCCGCTGGCGCTCGGCCAGCTTGACGGCGCGTGGGTCGTCGCTTCGGAAACGTGCGCGTTCGATTTGATCGGCGCGACGTATGTGCGCGACGTCGAGCCCGGAGAAATGCTCCGCATCACGCGCAAGGGCATCGAGTCCCTTCATTTCGCGGCGGAAAAGCCGCTGCAGCAATGCATTTTCGAGCACGTCTATTTCGCGCGGCCAGACAGCCTGGTCTTCGGCCGCGTGGTCGAGCAAAGCCGCGAAATGCTGGGCTGTCTGCTCGCGCGCGAACATCCTGTTCCGGCGGACATCGTCGTGCCGGTGCCCGATTCGGGAGTGCCGGCCGCGCTGGGATATTCGCAGGAATCCGGCGTGCCGTTTCGCATGGGCTTGATCCGCAATCATTACGTCGGACGCACGTTCATCGAGCCGCAGCAATCGATCCGCGATTTCGGCGTGAAGCTGAAGCTGAATCCCGTGCCCGAGCTGCTGCGCGGCAAGCGCGTCGTGCTGGTTGACGATTCCATCGTGCGCGGCACCACCAGCCGCAAGATCGTGCGCATGGTGCGCGAGGCCGGCGCGGCTGAAGTGCACATGCGCATTAGCTGCCCGCCCACAATTTCGCCGTGCTATTACGGCGTGGACACGCCGACGCGCGAGGAGTTGATCGCTTCCGATGAATCGCGCGTGCGTCCGCGGCTAACGCCGGAGGAACTCGAAACGTTTGAAGCCACGCTCGACCCTCACGAGCCACGGCCTGATCGGGCGCAGTGTTCCATCGAGGAAATTCGACTGTATCTGGGCGCGGATACCCTGGGCTACCTCTCGCTTCCTAGTCTGCGGCGCGCGGTGGACGATACGCGCGGATCATTTTGCACGTCGTGCTACACGGGCGTGTATCCAGTTGACGGTGCGCAGGGTGAGCTCGAGGCGCGCGTATTTGAGGCGGAGGAAGCTCCCGTCGTGGAAATTCAGGTGGTGCCGAATGAACGCTGAAGAGACACTTCCGGTTGCCGTCCAAGAAAAACCGGATATCAACAAGCTCATCGTCCGGGAGGCGTTGTCCTGGCTATGGGTCATCCTGGCCTTCCTCTTCATCACGGGGACGATCGTGCAGGCCCGCGTGATTCCATCAGGCTCGATGGAGAAGACGCTGCTCGTCGGGGATCATTTGCTGATGAGCCGCTTCGGCTACGAAGCCGAATTGCCCTTGACGCCGCTGCACGTGCGCCTCTGGCGCAACCCGCACCGCCAGCAGATCATCGTGTTCCGCGCGCCGCTTCCGGGAACGCCGGATTACATCAAGCGGCTGATCGGGCTTCCGGGCGACGAACTGGAAATTCGCGAAGGCGTCGTGTCCATCAACGGGAAGCCGCTGAAGGAGCCATATCGCGCCGACCCGCCGAACCCGACCGATAATTACGGACCGGTAACCGTTCCTGCGGGTGAATATTTCATGATGGGCGATAATCGCGACGACTCCTACGACAGCCGCTATTGGGGCTTCGTGCCGCGCGACAACATCATCGGCACTCCCGTCATGATTTACATGTCCATTGACGCGCCCGAGGAGACCTGGAACCCCGGGCACATTCGCGACCGGATGGAAACCTACGCAAGCATTTTTATTCATCCGGGCATCGTACGCTGGCGCCGCATCTTCAAATTCTTTTGATCTCACGGGACCCCGCCGCCCGGCTCCTCTCGCCACGGCAGAAAGAGTTCGTCGTTCATGGACTACGCCGAAGCAGGCGTGGATATTTCGCTGGCGGACCAGGCCAAGCAGCGCATCCGGCGCCTTGCTTCGCGCACCTTTACGCGCGGTGTGATCGGCGGGATCGGCTCGTTCGGCGGGCTGTTCGCGCTGGATAAAAAATGGCGCGAGCCGGTGCTGGTCTCCAGCGCCGACGGCGTGGGCACGAAATTAAAAATCGCCGTCGCGGCAAACATCCACTCGACGGTCGGCGGCGACCTGGTCAATCACTGCGTCAACGACATCCTCACGCTCGGCGCCGAGCCGCTCTTCTTTCTGGATTATCTCGCCATGTCGAAAATGGATCCCAACATCGTCGAACAACTGGTCGAGGGTATGTCACGCGCCTGCCACGCCGCCGGTTGCGCGCTGATCGGCGGCGAAACGGCCGAAATGCCCGGTTTCTATGCGCCCGGGGAATACGATCTCGCGGGCTTCATCGTCGGCGTGTTGGAGCGCGCGAAATTGAAAAAGACGAATGCGGTGAAGCCGGGCGATCTGGTTTTCGCTCTTCCTTCGACGGGGCTGCACACGAACGGCTATTCGCTGGCGCGCAAACTGGTATTCGATCTGGCGGGCCTGCACCCGGAATCCTACGTTGCGGAAGTCAGCAACAAAATCGGCGCGGAGCTGCTGCGTCCGCACCGCTGCTACTGGCCGATGTTGAAGACGACCATCGAGCGCGGCTGGCTCTCCGCGATGGCCCACATCACCGGCGGCGGCATCACCGGAAATTTGCCGCGAGTGCTGCCGCGCGGCGTGCAGGCGGAGATCGAGCTCGGCTCCTGGCCCGTGCTGCCTATTTTTTCCTACCTCGCCGGCCTCGGCAAACTCGAGCGCGACGAATTGCTGCGCACGTTCAACATGGGCGTGGGCATGATTCTGGTCGTGCCGCTGGAAAATCATCGCGCCCTCGAGGCCGAGTTGAAGCGCCGCCGCGAAAAGTATTTCCGCATCGGACAAATTCGCCGCTGCGACCCGCGCAAGCCGCAAGTCGTGTTTACCGGCACCTTGCCGCTGTAACGGCCAATCGCGCGAACCTCTGAAACGCCGCCTTCAAATGCCCGTTCGCGAACCGGATTTAATTTCAAATTTGAAATTTCAAATCGTCTGCTCCCTCCCGACGATCTTCGCGATCGCACGGCTTCGTTGCGGCGAAGTCTGCCGCGTGCTAGCATCCGCACTTTCGGGGGTAGCCCATGAAAATCCATGAGAAATCCTGGTGGCGATTTATTTGCCTCGCCGGTTTTACTTTCACGTTTGCGTTTGCGTCGCGTCCGGCGAACGCGCAGACCGCCGACCATTTCCCGAAGGACGCGCCGCGCTACCAGTACGACTCCACGTGGCCCAAGCCGCTGCCCAACAAGTGGACCTACGAATCCATCACCGGCCTGTTCGTCGATAAGGACGACCACATCTGGGCTTACCAGGCCGCGACCAGTTTTTCCAAAGACACGACCATGAATTTCGCCTCGCTCAACCCGCCGGCCGGGGCCTGCTGCGTGCAGCCGCTGTCGGTGCTCGAGTTCGACGTCGAGGGCAACTTGATCCAGGGATGGGGAGGTCCCGGATACGCGCCGGGCTGGGCGGAACCGGAGCACACCATTGTCGTCGATCGCGAGGGAAACGTTTGGCTGGGCGGCAGCGCGCCGGGCGACACCCTGCTCAAGTTCACGCACGACGGAAAATTTCTGGCCGATTTCGGGCATCGCGGCCCGAAGATGCCTGATTCGACGCCGTTTTCCGCGCAAAAACTCGACAACCAGCAAACGGATTTGCTGCTGCGCGGCGTGGCCTCGGCGGACCTCGATGAAGACGCGCACGAGCTGTACATCGGCGACGGCTATTTGAACAAGCGCGTCATCGTCTACAACTCGGACACCGGCGCGTTCAAGCGCGGCTGGGGCGCCTTCGGCATCCCGCTCTCTGAAATCGACAACGATCAGCCGCCGCCGCACAATCCCGCCGGTCCGCCCGCCAAGCAATTTCACGAAGTCCATTGCGTGCACATTTCGCGCGACGGCCTGGTCTACGTCTGCGACCGCCATGAGGACCGCGTGCAGGTCTTCACCAAGCAGGGCAAATTCCTGAAAAACTTTCCGGTCGCGAACGAAGCTTTGGGTAACGGCTCCGCAGGCTCGCTCTCGTTTTCTTCCGACGCGCAGCAGAAATATTTGTACGTCACGGACATGATGGACGGCGTGGTGTGGATCTTGAATCGCGGCGACGGCGCGGTTGTTGGGAAATTCGGCTTTCCGGGCTACCAGGGCGGCGCGCTGCACATGGTGCACGTGATTGCCACCGATTCGCACGGAAACGTGTACACCGGTGAAGTAGGCAGCGCCCCGCGAATCCAGAAATTCGTCCCGGTCAAGTAGGACGGGCTTCAGCCTGTCGCTTTTGTTTTTTCTCTCACCACACACAAAACCGGCAGGCTGAAGCCTGCCCCACTCAATTCACCGCAGCCCGGCCTGCTTCACGAGCGGCAAAGTATTTTCCTGAAACCAGCGCATGTCCTCGATGTATCGCGGCCAGGAAATCAGCGCGCCGTCAAATCCCATCCGGGAAACCGTTTCGAGGCCTGCGACAACTTGTTCGCTCGTGCCGATCAGAGGATAGCCGCCCCAGCCCGCCATGAAGTGAATTTTCATCTCGCGCAGAGTCTCCGCGGGTAACGTCTGGGAGTTGAGGCCCATGGTTTCGACCAAATTGGTCGCCGCCACCCAGTCGCCCTTCTGGTGCACGTAATAATCGAAATAGTCCTTGGCCTCCTTTTCGGTTTCGCCCTGGACGGCGTAAGTCGCGGTCCACACCTGCAGTTCGCGTCCGTATTCTTCACGCGCAAGTTTGCGATAGCTCTCGACCTGCCTCTTCGCGCCCTCGAAATCGCTCGGGTCGAAAACCAGGAAAACCACGTCGCAATACTTGGCCGCGAAGTGCTGCCCTTTTTTCGATCCCCCGGCATTCATGATCACCGGATGAGGCTTCTGGATGGGCTTCGGTTGAAGATAACCCTCCTTGATTTGGTAGAATTTCCCGTCGTAGTCGAACTCCTCGTCCTCGGTCCAAAGCCGCTTGATAATTTCGATCCATTCCGCCGCCATGTCGTAGCGCTTATCGTGTTCGAGCAGCGGAATGCCGAACATTTCGATCTCGGGCCTGTGCCATCCAGTGACGATGTTCAGCGTGAATCGCCCGCCGGTGATGTGGTCGATCGTCGTGCACTGCTTCGCGGCCATGATGGGATGGATGGTGGGCACGTGCGAAGTGGCGAACACGCTGGAATATTTCGTGGACGCGCCAATCCCCGCGGCCCAGGAAAACGCTTCAAATCCCGGCCCGTTGAAATTGGTGACGCCGCCGAACCCTCTCCATCGCCCCACGGGCACGAGGGCCTCAAATTCCATCTCATCGGCCATCCGGGCGAGAGCAAGCGTGCTCGGCCAATCGGCCTTCAGCGTGCCTTCGATGGACGTGATCGCGCACCCGCCCCCGAGATTCGTGCTGAACGTGCCAAGCTTGAGTTTTCTATCGTTGTAAAGCGGATTCGTCTTCCGCCGCGTTTCTGCGACCACATTTTTCATTTCGATTCGATCCCCCCCGCCCCAAAATCGAAGTCTACCGTGCGATATGCACATTCATGAATGGCGTGAAGGATAGCAGTTCGCCTTCGGATTCCGAACGAAAATTGATGGCCAGGTTCAGGCCGCGAAGCTTTGAATGCCCGGCCCATCGGTCTTAGTAGCGCCGGCGTCTCGCCGGCTCACTGCTCCATTTCAAAACGCAGAGACTGCCGGCAAGGTGCCGGCGCTGCTGAAGTTCGTTGGCTTCTCTGAAATGGAACCGAGTCGCAGGCCACGCACCGCCGCGCGTGATTTTCCGCAGGCAGTGGAATATCATCGAAATAACGGGAAGGAAAAAACCATGTCCGACGCAGTCGTCGACGCACTGGTCCTCGATCTCCTCAATTGGCTGGCAACCGGCGAAAAAATCTACCAGGAAGTGATCGATATTTGGCGCACCTCATGCCCCAGACTTCCGGTGTGGGAAGATGCAAACGATCGCGGACTCGTCGCAAGGGAACATCGGAATGGGCGCGAGATTGTCAGCATTACGCCCGCAGGCTCCGCATATCTTCGGCAACAAAAACCCCATGGGCCCGCCGCCTCCCGGCCGCCTGATTTCATCGGTTGACCTGATTGCCCACCGCGCGGCGTCGTGCTAGCATCCGCGAAATGGGGAACGTGTCCGGGCGACCGGAACACGAGCCTTCAACCTTCCAAACATTACGCCGCCATGGGAATCACGATGCGGCCGCCCGCTGCGGCGGGCGCGCCCATCGCGAACGGCGCTCAGGGGGTAGAACGATGAAAGCCTACGCAACGCAGTCCATCCGCAATGTGGGTATTGCCGGTCACGGCGACACGGGAAAAACCCAGCTGGTGTCGTCGTTGCTATTCACCGCGGGGATGACCACCCGGCTGGGAAAGGTCGCCGATGGAACGACAGTCACGGACTGGGACGAAGAGGAGATCGCCAGGAAAATCACGATTCAAGCGAGCCTGGCCTACGCCGAATGGGCGCCCTCTGCGCAACTCGCAACAGGGTGCCAGGCGGAAAAAATAAAAATCAATTTTCTGGACACGGCGGGCTACAGCACGTTTTTAAATGATACGCGCGCGTCGCTCGTGGCGGCCGACGCCGTGCTGATCGTGGCGGACGCGGTGGCGGGCGCGCAGGTGGTCACGGAAAAAGTGTGGGACTACGCCATCGAATACGACGTGCCGCGCGCCTTCGCCATCAACTGGATGGACCGCGAGTTGGCCAGTTACGACCGCGCCATGGAGTCGGTCACGCGCGTGTTCGGCCGCAACGTCGTGCCGCTGCAATTGCCGATCGGAGCGGAGAAAACGTTTCGCGGCGTCATCGACCTGATCACCATGAAGGCGCACGTCTACACGCCGGACGGCGACGGCAAGCCAAAGATCGAAGAGATTCCCGCGGATCTGTCCGACGCGGCCAAGGTCGGGCACGAAACGCTGGTGGAAATGGTGGCCGAGGGCGACGACGCGCTGATGGAGGAATTTTTCGAGAAGGGCACGCTGCCGATCGAGGATCTAAGAAACGGCTTGCGCGAGGCCTTCCAGGCCAAGCGCATTTTTCCCGTCGTGCTGACTTCCGCGCTGCACAATATCGGCAGCGCCACGCTGCTCGATTTGCTCGCCGAAATGTTTCCGGACCCATCGAAGCGCGGCACGGCCATCGGCCACACGGAGACCGCCAGCAAAGGAAACGAAGTGCAGCGGAAAATCGGCGATGCCGAGCCGCTCTCCATTTTTGTGTTCAAGACGCTGGCCGATCCCTTCTCCGGACGGATCAGCTATTTCAAGGTGATGTCCGGCGTCCTGAAGAACGACGCCATGCCGCAAAATTTTACCCGGGGAACGAGTGAACGCCTCCAGCACATCCAGGTGATGCAAGGCAAGACGGCGGCTGCCGTGCCGGAACTTCACGCCGGCGACCTGGGCGCCGTGGCGAAACTCAAGGACACGTTCACCGGCGACACGCTCGGCGAGAAAGCGGCGCCCATTCACTATCCCCTGCCGCACGTTCCCGAGCCTTCCATCACCTTCGCGGTCGACCCCAAGACGCGGGCGGATGAAGACCGCATCGGCCCCGCGATTCACAAGATTCTCGAAGAGGATCCGTCGCTGCGTTTTTCGCGCGACCCGCAGACCAAGGAATTTCTCCTGGCAGGCTCGGGCCAGCAGCACATCGAAGTGGTGGTCGCGAAGCTGCACAAGCGCTACCACGTGGACCTGACGCTGCACCCTCCCAAGGTGCCGTATCGCGAAACCATACGCGGCAAGGCCGACGCTGAGGGAAAACACAAGAAACAGACGGGCGGGCACGGGCAGTTCGGCGTCTGCCGCGTGCGCCTCGAGCCCGCGGCGCGAGGCACGGGCATCGAATTCGTAGACGACATTTTCGGCGGCGCGATTCCCAAGAACTGGATTCCGTCGGTCGAGAAAGGCATTCGCGCTTCGGCCGAGCGCGGCTATCTCGCCGGTTTTCCCGTCGTGGATTTCCGCGCGATTCTGTATGACGGAAAATATCACGACGTGGACAGCTCGGACATGGCGTTCAAGATCGCCGGTTCGCTGGCGTTCAAGGAAGGCATGAAGCAGGCCCGGCCTGCGCTGCTGGAGCCCGTGATGCACGTCGAGGTCTACGCACCGGACCAGTATTCGGGCGATATCATGGGGGATCTAAGTTCGCGGCGCGGGCGAATCAGCGGCAGCGAAGCGAGCGGATCGAGCGTCATCGTCAAGGCGCAGGTTCCCTTCGCCGAAATGCTGAATTACGCGACCACGCTCACGTCCATGACGCAGGGCCGCGCCACCTACACCATGGAGTATTCGCACTACGACTATGTGCCCGGCGAAATCGCAGAAAAAGTGATTGCCGCGGCCAAGGCGGCCAGGGGAGTCGCGGTCGAGGAAGAAGAGCAAGTCTGAGTTCTGGAGGTTCGAGGTTGGAGATTTGAGATTAGAAGGAAAGAGATATCGCCGAATCCATTCCGGTTTTGCTCGACAGGTTGCCGA
>Ga0302326_10000911_pt1 | contig 77669 bp, 71 predicted proteins | sample Palsa_T0_3_FD_202264 | JGI IMG/M metagenome (GOLD analysis project Ga0302326, IMG submission 202264) | Peat permafrost microbial communities from Stordalen Mire near Abisko, Sweden - Palsa_T0_3 | ecosystem: Environmental > Terrestrial > Soil > Palsa > Peat permafrost | place: Sweden: Abisko...
TTTTTGCGCTCGCCCTTGTTGTGGGGGGGGGTGGGCCCCCCCGCGTCTGTTTTTTTTTTGTGTTGGGGGGGGGGCACGCCCGCCCCTCTCCCCTCGGACTTGGTTTTGGTTGTAGTATCCAGACGCACCCGCGCAGGCCTGAAAACCCCAAATTATCTTGACCGTCGGGCGATTCTTGTGCTGTACTCCGCCCCGTTGGCGAGGCGAAGAGGCTGGTGTCACGTTCGCATGCGCTCCTCTGTTTCCCTCCAGAATCGCAGGATATACTGACGTTCAGGTCATCACGCAGGTCGCACTGCACAGCGGTTCAGAAACACGCATCGCTACCCCTGTGCCCATTCATCTACGGTATTCCGTTCCGCCACCCTGTTGTCCTGCAACCCGTAGGAGATAATCCATGACGAGAATGTTCCCAGAGCGGTCAGCGAGCGTCGGGAGCGTAAGTCATACGGGAAATGTAGTTATCTGCTGAAATGGAATCACTGCAAACATAATAAGGGAATTATGAATACTCGTTCAGTCCATTCGTTTCTCATAACCGTGCTGCTGGCCAGTCTCGGCTTGATGTCGCCTGGCCGCGCGCCGGCCCAGACATTCACCGTTCTGCATTCATTTCCGTACCTTGCTGCGGGTGATACCAACATTGACGGAATTGAACCGATAGGCGGGTTGTTATTGTCTGGCAGCACGCTGTATGGGACGACGTTAGCTAGCGGCATCGCTGAGGGCGGTGAGGGCGATGGCACGGTATTCAAGCTCAACACCGCCGGCATGAATTATGAGATCGTATATAGGTTTGGCACTGGCGCGAACGACGGGGGGGGCTGTATAGCGGCTTGATTTTATCGGGCAGCACCTTGTATGGGACCACGTCTGTAGGGGGGAGTTTGCTTGGCGGTGATGGCACGGTGTTTGCCGTAAATACCGATGGCTCGGGTTATACAAATCTGCATACTTTCACGCTACAAACAGAGGACAAAGACACCAATAGCGTACTGTATGAAGCTTTTACCAACAGCGACGGAGCCAGCCCGCGTGCCGGTTTGCTTCTATCCGGAGATACACTGTATGGAACGGCGGAGGAAGGCGGTATTTATGGCGCTGGCACGGTGTTCGCTGTCAACACCAATGGCACGGGTTTTACGGTTCTCCATAGTTTTAGCAGTAGCGTCAGTGATGGAGCGTCTCCGAACGGCAGTTTGGTTTTATCGGGCAACACACTGTATGGGACAGCCATCAACACGGTGTTCGCTGTCAACACCGATGGCACGGGTTTTACGAATCTCCATAATTTTAGCGGCAGCGACGGACTCCAGCCGGAGTGCGGGTTGATTTTATCGGGCAATACCTTGTATGGGACAACGGAGGTGCTTGGTGGTGGGAACGGCACGGTGTTCGCCGTCAACACCGATGGCTCTGGTTTTGCAACCCTTCATGTGTTTAATGACTTTAGCGACGGAGGTCATCCGTATGCCGGTTTGACTTTGTCCGGCGATACACTGTATGGAACGGCGCTAGGAGGCGGCATTTACGGCAGTGGCACGGTGTTCGCCATCAACACCAATGGCTCGAACTTTGCCGTTCTACATAGTTTCGATGCAATCAGCGCTAATGCTGCCGGTGTCGGTACCAACAGCGACGGAAGTTCCTTGTATGGCGGTTTGGTTTTATCCGGCAATACACTGTATGGGACGGCAGAGCAAGGCGGGATTTATGGCGATGGCACGGTGTTCGCCATCACCCTGCCGGGCGGTGGCGGCACCAACTGCCTGTATTCGATCAACCCAACCAATGCCGTGTTCGGCGCGTCGGGCGGCTCCGACAGCGTGAGCGTCACCGCTTCCAACGGATGCGCTTGGACGGCCATCAGCAACAGCGGCTTCATTACAATCACCTCCAGCACCAACGGCTCCGGCGATGGCGTCGTCAATTACACCGTGGCCGCCAACTCCAACACCATCAGCCAGACCGGTTCGATGACGATTGCCGGGGAGACATTCACAGTCACACAGTCAGGCGCATCCGCCGGGGTCTGCACTTATACGTTAGGCGTGACCAACGCCGGGTTCGCCGCCACGGGTGGCCCCGGTACCGTGAGCGTCACTGCGTCCAATGGGTGCGCCTGGACAGCAGCGAGCAACGACCCGTCATCCATCACGATCACCTCCGGCAGCAACGGTTCCGGCAACGGCACGGTCCAGTACAGCGTCGCTGCCAACACGAACAGCAGCGAGCAGGTTGGCACGATGACCATCGCCGGCCAGACGTTCACGGTCACACAGTCAGGCGCATCCGCCGAGACCTGCACCTACACGTTGAGCGCGACGAGCGTCAGCTTGCCGGCGAAGGGCGGCACGAAGACCGTGAAGGTGAAAGCCAAGGGCACCGACTGCGCATGGACAGCGGTCAGCAACGATGACTTCATCACGATCATTGCCGGGGCGAGCAGTTCGGGCGACGGCACGGTGGACTACAGCGTGTCGGGCAATACCAACACCTCGGTGCGCAGCGGCACGATCACCATTGCGGGCGAGACATTCACCGTCAATCAGGCGCTGGGCGGCTGCAAACTAACACTCAGCCCGAAGGACGGCAAATTCAAGGCGGCGGGTGGTTCGGCCACCGTGAAGGTGAAGGCCAACCTCAGCGATTGCGCGTGGACGGCGGCGAGCAACGACGATTTCATCACAATCACGACGGGCGCCAGCGGCATGGGCGACGGCACGGTCAGTTACACCGTGGCTGCGAACACGAACACCACGGCCGTCACCGGCTCGATCGCCATCGGCGGCGAGACGTTCACGATAACACAGGCGGGAGCAAAGTAACCGGGCCCGCGGCCCCCAGTGAGCGTTTTTCCAACGGGCGGCGAGGCAAGCGAGCGGATGTCGCAGGCCTGAAAACCTCAAATTGTCTTGACCGTCGGGCGATTCTTATGCTCTACTCCGCCGCCGTTGGCGAGGCGAAGAGGCTGGTGTCACGTTCGCATTTGCTCCTCTGTTTCCCTCCAGAATCGCAGGATACACTGACGCTCAACGCATCACGCGGGTCGCATGATAAGGCGCTCGGTCACGACGCAACTTTATCCGTTTGGCCGCTCAACCATCCCAGACTCTTGCCACCATCAAAGGAGAATCGACCATGAAGACCAGAGTTTTCATCGCCATCGCACTTGGCATCGCCATAAGACTCACCGCGCACGCGCAAGTGGTGGTGTACTCCGACGATTTCGAGGAGTTCAGCACCGGCACGGCGCTGTCTCAAACGAATTACGTCCCGAGCGTCGGCGCTTACGTCAACATTACGAACGAGAATACCCACGTGAATTCGACGACAGTCGTCGCCACTAATTTTCTCGGCAGCGCCCAGGCGTTATTTGAGCCGGGCACCCTCCCGTATCAGGCGAACTACGAAGGCTATCTCGCCGAAGCGCAGGTCGATCAGGTCCTGACCTTGAGCTTCACGTTGTGGATTCCGACAACAGTCGGGAGCGCCAATCACTTCGGCGGGTTCGGCCTGGATTTGATGACGACCGCCGTCAATGACGTCAGTAACACGCCTCCGTTGCTACTCTTCAACGACGACGGCCAAGTGCTGGTGTCCACCAATAACGCGACGATCTTCGGTTCCTTGGATCTGCCCGACGTGCCAATTGGCAATTGGAGCGCCCTGGCAGGCACCATCACGACCAATGTGTTGGTGTTAAATTATCCTGCGGGCACGTTTTCGTTCTCCATCAATGGCGCGGCGTTGACCAACATGGCGATCCCCGGCTTCTTCACCAACGTCTTCGACGCCGTACGCTTGACAGCCTTCGAGGCAATCACCAATGCCGGCATCGCCTCGCTGGGCAACAGCTTCGCGCTGGGCGACGTACAGGTCAGCGTGCCAACCACGAGCGGCGTCACCAGCGGTGTGGACCTCGCTGTCAGCGAGTCCGTCAGCGCCAACTCCGTGACCGTTGGCGACACGTTCAGTTGCACGATCATCCTTACCAACCGCGGCAGCGACACCGCTACCGGCATCATCGGCACCGGGAGCGTCTCCAGCAACCTGACGGTCATTTCGGTGACCGGCTGTGGCCAGGGCAGCTCGCAGGACCAGTGTGCCCTCGGTACGCTGGCCAGCGGCGCCAGCACTACCATCGTCCTCACCGTCACCGCCGCCGCCGTGGGCCAAGGCTGCATCACCACCAGCGCGTCTGCCAACGAGACTGATGTCAATCCCGCCAACAACAGCTCCACGATCTGCCTCACCGTCGCATCCGCCGAGACCTGCACCTTCACGTTGAGCGCGTCGAGCGTCACGTTGCCGGCCAAGGGCAGCACGAAAACCGTGAAGGTGAAAGCGAAGGGCGCCAGTTGTTCGTGGACAGCGGTCAGCGACGATGACTTCATCACGATCATTGCCGGGGCGACCGGTTCGGACGACGGCACGGTGGACTACAGCGTGTCGGGCAACACCAACACCTCGGTGCGTAGCGGGACGATCACGATTGCGGGCGAGACGTTCACCGTCAAGCAGGCGATTGGCGGATGCACGTTCTCGCTCAGCCCGAAGGATGCGAAATTCAAGGCGGCAGGCGGTTCGGCGACCGTGAAGGTGAAGGCGAACCTCAGCGATTGCGCGTGGACGGCGACCACGACGAACAACTTCATCACCATCACAGCGGGCGCCAGCGGCGTGGGCAACGATACGGTCAGTTACACGGTCGCGGCCAACACCAACACCACGGCCGTGACCGGCTCGATCACCATCGGCGGCGAGACGTTCACGATAACACAGGCGGGAGCAAAGTGACTCATCCGGCTGACAGACCATGTATGTTGAGATTGGGTCTCGAGCGGACCGTGTGAGCGAGGATGGCCGTGCTGGGCCCGCGCGGTATAACCGCGTCCGCCTCGTCCCGTAGCTCGTTGGACAGGCAAGACGCCTGTTCAACCCCACAACTGCCCGAGCACAGGTCTGCCGTGCTCCGTTCCGTTCGTGATCAATATCCCGCGCTCACTCCCGAGACGATTTCTCCCGCAGCTTCCTTCATAATATTCACGCTGCTCGATGTGCCGACGCGGGTCGCGCCGGCCGCGACCATCTTCAGCACGTCGGCGAGCGTGCGCACGTTGCCGGCGGCTTTCACGCCGAGTCCCTTGTCGCGAACAATCCGGCTCATGAGCGACACGTCTTCCACGGTCGCGCCGCCCGAACTGAAGCCGGTGGAGGTCTTGACGAAATCAGCATGGGCTTTCATGGACAATTCGCACGCCCGCGCCTTCTCTTCGTTCGTAAGGAACGACGTCTCCAAAATCACTTTGCTCTTCGCGCTGCCGTCATGGCAGGCCTCGACCACGGCGCGAATGTCCCGCAACACCAGTTCGTCATTGCCGCTCTTGAGCTCGCCAATGTTGATGACCATGTCAATTTCCTTCGCGCCCTGACGGATGGAGGCGCGCGCTTCCATCGCTTTGGTCTCGGGCGGTTGCGCGCCGAGCGGGAAGCCGACAACACCGCAGACTTTCACGTCGGAGCCGGCGAGAAGCTCGCGCGATAACGACACCGATGACGGGTTCACGCACACGGAGTAGAACTTGTATTGGCGCGCCTCGCGGCAGAGTTGCTCAATGTCGGCGTATGTGGCGTTTGGACGCAGCCCGCTGTGATCGATGAGTTGCGCGATCTGCGCGGGAGAAAGATTCAGCTTCGGGGCTGTGGCGGCGCCGGGCGGATTGCCGGCGGCGGCAAGGAGTTCCTGCACGCGTTTGGCGATCCGTTCCAGATCGGTGTTCGTCGTCATACTGAATGCGCGCTCCGCATTGCGGGATCCTAGACTCTCTAATCCGGCAGGTCAATTCCCCGTCGCCGGACGGGTGTGATTAAAAGGTCGTAGTCGCTGGATCGAATTCCTCCTCACCCGTCCCCGCAAACGACGGCGGGGCCGGCCTCTCGCCCGGCGGGGCGAGGCGCGCGTTGCTACCATTTCCTCTCCCCTTGGGGGAGAGGATTAAGGTGAGGGGTCCCGTTGGCTTCTGATTACCACTGTTAATCATACCGTCGCCGCACATGCGCGGAGCGCTGTCGCGCGGGCGTCCAAACGATACTATTTTGCATTTTGACCGCACTTTCCAGGTCAAAAGTCTCCATTTCAGGCCATTTTTCACGATTTTCTCCCTCCAAAACAAAACCTTCCAAACCTTCCAAACCTTCCAAACCTCATTCACGGCTTTTTTTTATTTGGCCTACTCTCGCCACCGTTGATGAAAACGGTCGCTGAAAAACGGAAGGAGCGAAGATGAACTGGCTGACGAAAGTCGCGATATTTTTCGGACGGAAAAAATTCGAAGAGTTTGCCCAGGCCAACCCGCAGCTTCCCGACGACGCCCTGGCGGTCGCCAACACGCTCGACACCTATCCTGTTCGTGGTGCGGTCACGCTCATTGCCGGCTCGCTCGCCCACGCCATCGACAATGTCCTGCGCGGCTCCGAAACAGTCGAACAACTCGCCACGCACGCGCTCCTCATTCTCGCGGGCGTGTGCCTCATCTGGATTCGCCACGCCATCAGCAAGCACGACGTGACCGTGAACGCCGCCCTGCAACAAGCGCGGGCCGTCTCCGGCCTCACCGCGCAGATAAGCTCGCTGGCCGTCGCCTTTGTGATCTTCGGGTTCTTCGTCGTTAATTCTCCGCTGGCCAACGCGCAGACGAACGCGCCACCAGCGGCAACGAATCTCACCTCCGTTGCCGACCTGTTCACCCAATTTGTCTCCGATGTCGGCCACTCCACCCGCTTCAGCAGCGGCGTGGGGATCAACCTGCACGCCAAGATCGCCCCGCTCCTTTCCCAGGAACTCAGTCTCTTCGGCGAGACGGGTACCAACTCCTCCTGGTCCACCGGCCCATCCCACGCGACGTTTTTCCTCTCCAAAGAGAACGAGGAACAACTCGGGTGGTCGGTCAGTGGCAGTTGGACTTCCCCGCCACGCATCCTGCGGCTCGCGCTGTTCAACGCCAGCGACATCGACTGGACCGTCAACTGGGGCCTGCCCGTCGAGGATTACTACACCCTCTTCCGCCACGCCGATTGGCGTGAAAACCGCCTCGGCGTCTCGGTCACACGGAAATTTTAGCGGAATAATTTCATGATCATTCAACGCATCTACCACACCGACACGATAACAGCCGCGGCCAAGATGGCCACCCTGCAAGACCACCCATTAGTCAATTGTCGGGCGGCCATTCTGCCCGCCGACTCATCAATAACAATGCCGAATGATCCAACAGCGGTGGCGGCCAACATGGCCGCCCTACAAACAGAGAAGACGATAGGTAACAGAAAGCGTACCTCGTCATGAACGATCACGGAATCAACTGGACCGCCGTCCTCGCGGCCATCGCGCTGCTGGAATTCCTCCGCAGCCTGGCCATCTACATCTTCATCAGCCCGTTGCGCGGCGCGGGCAAGAAGATCGACCTCCTCGAACATCAGATCAGCAGCCTCAACGTGTCCCACCTGCAGCGGAACGTCGAGGACCATGAAAATCGCGTCCGCGACCTGGAGCGCGATGCGATGCCCGTCGGGGATTTCCACCGCTACACGGACATCGCCGAGCGGGACCGCCGCCTGATGAACAAGAAACTCGACATCCTCCTGCAACGCACCGCGCACCTGCGCAAACCCGAAGACGAAAGGGAACTGTCCGATGAGAACTGAAATAGTGGGGCGGGCGTCTCGCCCGCCGGTGAATCAATTGAAGATCGCGGGCGGGACGCCCACGCCACTAGCAGAAGGGAACTGAATCATGAAACCTGAAGACCTTCGCGACCTGCGCGTCGCCATCCTGCGCGAACTCTACCGCATCCAACCGCTCGGCCGCCGCGTGGTCATGCTCCACCGCCTCGTGCAACAAGAGGTCGCGTGCCGTGAAACCGACGTCGCCGCTCAGCTCGCATTCCTCTTGGGCAAATCCTTCGTACGCGAAATCAAGGCCGACGACATCGCCCCCGGCCTCGACCCGTTCTGGTTCATCACCACCGCCGGCATGGCCCATTGCGAGGAGAAGCACCTTGTCTAAGGCGCACGATCTTAACGTCGGACGTTCAACATTGAGCGTTCAACGTTCCATGCGTTTCCCGGCGGCAGTCTCGCTCACGCCCCGCGCAACCAGCATCGCCCCGCCCTTACCCATGGCCGCCCCGGCACGGACACCCCGGCCAATCCCCACGATGCCGGCTCTCCCCGCCGCGTTGCGCACACTCATAACCCGCCTGCTGCGCCTCCTTGTTCTCCCGGCGGGACTCCCCGCGAGCTGCCGCCGGTTTTTTCATTTTGGATTTTCGATTTCGGATTGGGGATTGCCAGGAACGGAGGCGGCGTATGGGTAAGAAGAAGCAGTGGCATCGGCGCATCTGCAAGATGGCGCGGCTCCCCTTTGATCTCCGGAGCGAAATCAACGTCAAGCTGCGGGACGGCTGGCGGCTCACAACGATCGTGGACTGGTTGTTCGGGCAGCGGGTCGACCGGGATGTGCCAGACCTCAACCTGAAGGCGGGAGAACCTTGCTCGCTGGCATGGACACGCACATCAACGGACGAAGCGACAGCGCGGACGACCTGTCGCTTTGCGCTGTCCCGGTGGCTCAGCAGCGGCTATGTCGATTGGCTTCGAGAAGAAGCCGAGACGGACAAGCGGGTCCGCCTCGTCGAACACGTGGAGAAGCTCAGTCAGGCGGCCAGTCAAAAGGGCGAGCCCGATTCGAGCGTGGGCGGCACCCTGATCATCCGTTCGCTGTTGATGGAGGCCATTCAAGAGGTTTGCACCGGCGACAACGATCCCGCTGAAATCGCCCGGCTGGCCAACGCGTGGGCGCGAATGAACCAAACTGGCACCGAGGTTGAAAAGCTCAAGCTGCGCTCTCAAGAGGTCATCGAAGTTGGACTCCAGGCGCTGTACGACGAAATGAAAGACAATCCGGACGCGATCGCACAGTTTCAGAAGCTTCGCGAAATCATGAAGCGCCCGGCGAAACGAACCTCATGAATTCCCACACGGAAAACGTCGGCCAGAAAATCGATCATGCTGCCGAGCCGAAAGTCGTGACGCCGTCCGTCCGCTCTTTCCGCGAGTTTCTGGAGAAACATGCGCGCGTGAAGACGCCGGATGGGAGCTACCTGCCTTACACGTTTGTTGGGAGAGAGGCGTTGGAGTTTGTGGTGGGGATCGTTGATAAAGTCCTCTGCTCCGAAGTTAGTGGGGCGGGCGTCTCGCCCGCCGATAATGTGATTCGCGGGCGGGACGCCCGCGCCACTATTCAACCTATCTCCGACGCCCGCCTCACTGCCACCGGATCCGCCCAATGGGGCAAAACCATTTTGGAACTCAACCTCCTTGCCTATGCCGCCGGACTCCAATTTCGTTCCGTCGGCCTGTTCCTGCCCGATGAAGACCTCGTCGAAGGCATCGTGGACAGCAAGCTGCGCCCCGACGTTCTCGACCAGCAGCCCTGGCTCAATTCCCTCATTACTCTCGGCAAAGCCGAAAACGCGTCCGGCAAAACCGTCAACCGCAAAGGCCTGTTCACCTGCACTGATGGCAGGAAAAAGTCGCATGGCATGATCCACGGGATGCAAAAAATCCCGACCTCCTTCAGTTTCGACATCGTGATCGAAGACGAGAAGGACGACATCCCGCCCACCATGTCGCGCTATCTCACCGCGCGCATGACCGCCAGCGACCTGCGGTTCCGGTTAAGCATCGGCACCCAGCGCTACGCCGGGGCCGGCCAAAACAAAGAATTCAAAGCCGGCACCATGCACATCGGCCACTTCACGTGTCCGGCGTGCGGTCATCAGCAGAACCCGGAAGAGAATTGGCCGGGGATCTGTCGGTTGGCGGTCGATGGTATGTCACGACTCACGGACCCACAGCTTCAACTCGAAGGAAACTTCCGCGCTGTTAGTAGCGCGGGCGTCTCGCCTGCGGTCGTTGCCGTCGGATGCCAATCCACAACGGCCGCAACCGGGACGGTCGCGCTACCGGGGATTTTTGATTTTGAGCCGGACGGTCACTTCTACCTCGCCTGCGTTCGCTGCGGCGCGGAACTCGACCGCCACGCCCCCGTGTTCATCGCGCAACATCCCGAACGCGAAAAACTTCATCATTGGTCGGTCCGTATTTCGCAACTTCTCGTCGCCGCCATCGCGCTGAAACAGATCGTCGCCGACTGGTGCAACAACGCGGTGAAAGACCCCGACGCGATGAAGACGTTTTACGTCGATCGCCTCGGCCTCCCGCGTTCCAGCAGCCAGCAGCTTGATCAAAAGACCCTCAATCGTGCCCGCAGCCTCGAAGCTTTCGACCTTGCACTGACTTCCCGTCCCAACACCACGCGCTTTGCCGGATTAGATACCGGCGATAGATGCTGGTTAACAGTGCGGGAGGTCGAAATGGATCGGACCGACAACGACCGCAAGCGGGACGCTCGCGCTACCGGATTTCGGGTGAAGCGCATCACGTGGCTGGAACAACTCAGCGCCGAACGCGTCCGCGAGCGCGTGCCCCAGGTCTTCGCGCTTATGGGCGTGAGCGCCTTGTTTGTGGACGCCGGCCCCTTGCGCGACCTCGCTCGCGATCTCTGTTTCCTGCTCAACGGCCTGATGAATTTTCGGCCATCGCCCATTCCCGACCCTGAACGCGCCGTCATCCGTTTCCCGGGCGGCCTCACATGGGACGGCGCGAACCAGCGGTGGAACGGACTCCGTTGCGCTGCGGTCGAGTTCACACTCAAGGAAGGCAAAGGCGTTGTTCACAAACTCGGCATCACGCAGGACGGACTCTTCTATCCCGTCATCGCCTGCAATCGCGACGAGACCATCGAGCGCGTCGTCAATGAGCTGTTAACGGCCACTGAAAACGTCATTGAGGTGATTCCCGACGACCGCAACCGGGACGGTCGCGCTACCAGGCTGAGGACTGAACCTTCATTGCGGTTGCCGCAGCGGACGGTCGGCGCGCCGAAAATCATTGAAACCTTCGACGCACACATCATTTCCGGCAGCCGCCGCGACCGCGACGAGCATGGCAATGCCGAACATTTCGTCGACGGTTGCGAAAACCATTTTCTGCTCAGCAACGCCTACAGCGCGCTCGCCGAGTCGGTCTGCGAACGCGCCGCCGCGCCCGCCACCGGCGCCATGAATCCCGACGCCGCCCTCACCCGCGGCCCCGGCGGTCGCTGGGGCGCACCCACGCTGGCAAGGAGGACATGGTGATGGGCACGACTTCAACGTTCAACGTCCAACGTCCGACGTTCAACGTTCAACCCCGATGCGGAATCGGGGTCAATCAACGGACGAAAACCATCGGAGGAAATAAACATGAAGAAGCTCACACTGTTAATGGTCGCCGCTGCCGCCACCCTGACTGCAAACTACCAGGTACTAACTACTGACGTCTCCGCCCAGGGCTATCCCTTCGGCTCCGACGTCGCCTCGACGATCACGACCAGCAAATTCAACATCGTCGGCACAGCCTCAACCCTCGTCGCCACCGACAATGCCAATCGCGTCTTTTGCAAAATTGTCCAGCGCGGCACCAACGCCCTTGATGTCGGTTACAGCCTCACCGTGACCAACGCGCAGCAGGATTACATCGCCGGCAGTGTCGGCAGTACCTGGACCACGCAACGCCCCGCACTCTACAAAGGCTCCGTCTCACTGATCCTCGACAGCCCGACCGCCAGCCTCACCTCCACCGTCACCGTCATCGAAGGCTCTCGGCAAGAATTCTAACCAAAAATTGTAGGGCGGGCATTTTGCCCGCCGAAGGCTGGGAATAGCGGCCAAGATGGCCACCCTACAAAAACACAGCAACCGAACGAGAAATTCAATGGCCAATCGCCTCCGCAAAACATGGCGCACGCTGAAAGGAGCAGGAGTCGGGTTGTTCCGCCCGGATGCCACCGGCCTGTTCCAATTTGGCGAGAGCAACCTCGTCGACACACCCCGGCCTGGTAGCGCGACCGTCCCGGTTGCGGCCGTTCAACCGGGCACCATCATCAAAGCCCAGGTTGCCGAACGGTGGATCAATCAAGTAACGCGCGGCCTGACACCTGAGGCGGTCGACGATTATCTCACTACGGCGATCAGCGGCGACACGCTCAACCAATTCGCGTTGTTTGAGGAGATGGAAGAAAAATGGCCTGAGCTGCGCCTTGCGCTCTACAAACACAAACTGAAAGCCGCGCGTCGCAATCCGCGCATCGTCCCGCCCGACCATCCGCAGGACGCAGCGCTGGCCAGGGAGAAAGCCGACTTCGCCAATTACGTCTTCGCCGCCATGCGCGACTGGCACCGCACCGCATTCAACCTCCTCGACGCCGTCGGCAAAGGCATCAGCGCCGTGGAGATTGTCTGGGACATCGGCGAAGTGGTTACGCTTGACCGCGGTAGCTCAAGGAGCGAAGGCGGTCGCCGTTCGGCCGTCGTCATCACTGACATGCCCTGGGTCAACTATCGCCACCTGTCCTGGTGGTGGGACAAGCCCGAGTTGCAGTTGTTCCCCGACCTGCGCAACCGCGGCCTGCACATCGACGTGCCCGACCGCAAGTTCGTGATCTTCCACCACCTCTCGAAGAGCGGCCACCCGTCGCGCGCCGCGATGCTGCGCCCACTCGCCTGGTATTTCCTGATCTACCTCTATGCGATCAAGGACTGGAGCACGCTCGCCGAAACGTTTGGCGTCGATGTCGCCCACGCGTTCTGCAACAAGGACGCCACGCAGGAACAACGCAACACCATCCTCCTGCATCTCTCGCGTCTCGCCGCGCGGGCCGGCGTGTTCGACGAGGGGACGGTCATCAATCTCCAGCGCGCCAGTGGCGGCACCGCGTTCCCGCAGGAAGCCATTGTCAAGTATTGCTCCGAGAAAGCTCTCGAATGTCTCCTCGGTTCGACGCTCGCGACGCAGGCCGGCACCCACGGCGCGCGCTCTCTCGGTATCGTCCAACAAGACGAGACAGAGGAGCTGGTCGATTGGACGTCGCTACTGTTTGCCAGCACGATGACCGGCACCGCGCTGCGCTGGCTGATGGATTTCAATTTCGCCGAGCAATCCGACAACCCCGTGATGGAATTGCCCAGCGCCAATCGCCGCGACATCACCGCGCTGGCCAACGTCGTCAACATCCTCGTCAACCTCGGTGTCCGTGTCCCCGAATCCTGGGCCCACGCCCAGTTCGACATCCCGCTCCCGCAGCCATTGGAATTGGAGGACAAAAATCCCGCCGAGACATCTCTCGAACGCGTCCTCACTCCGGCCCCCATCAGCCCCACAAATCAAATCCAGACTGACCCCTACGACAACCCGCTGGAAGGTAGGGCGCGACCGCTGACCGCCCCGCAAGCCCAACGCGCCCTCGATGTCCTCCGCCTCCGCGCCATGGCCGAAAACCGTGACCTGCACGCCTTCGATCAGCTCGCCGCACCAATCCAGGCGCTCATCGCTCAGAATACGGCTCCCGTCGATGCGGTCCGCGACCTCAAAGCCGCTGCCGCATCTCTACGCCCCTCTCAACTCGACGGTATTGCCCCGCAACTCCTCATTCTCGGCGACCTGCTCGCCCGCCGCACACCTACCTTACCCAACTCCGGAGATCATCATGTCTGAAAAGAAAAACTGCGATCACATGAATGCCGATGGAACGTTCAAAGAGGTCGATGGTTCGCGCTTCAACGGCTGCGTCCTCCACATGATGGAATGCGAGGGCCACGACAAGGAATCCGCCACCAAGATCTGCGGCAAAATCGCCCAAACAAAACTGGCCGCGGCCGACAAACAGCCAATGCCATTGACCGGACTTTCGACGGCGTTAACGGGCGAGGCCGCGCAGCAGCGCGGCCCTACCGGCGCGGATTTGTGGATCGTGTACATCCCAAAGGGCGATCGCGCCGTCGATCAAATCGCCGAGGACGGCTCCCCGACAAAACTCCGGGTGAACCCATCGCCGCTCTCCGCCAAATGCATGGAAGCCGCCCGCCGGCTCGCCGCTGCCAAACAGAATTCGAACAAGCCCTACGTGGATTATAATCACGATGACAAAGAAGCCAGCGGGCGGCCATTGAAATTCGCCTGGCACGACGACCTCGGCGTGATCGGTCTCACGCGTCGCACGCTCCAGGCCGTCGAACGCACCACTGGCGATCCGCCGGAGTTCCAGGCGTTCTCGCCGCACGTGCCCATCGACCCCGAAACCGGCGAAGCGGTCGGTATCTACATGAATTGCGGCGGGTTCGTGAACCGCACTCTCTTCGGCGACGCCACCGCTCTCTCCGCCGCCGCACATCTGCCGCAGGAACTCGTCGCCGCTGATCCGAGTGAAGTCGCGTTGATCGGTACGGAGACAAGCGATGTAGCAGCCGACGACGCCGTTCCTGCCGTTGTCCTCGGCTCTCCAACCCTGCACGTCGATCAACCGAAAGTCTCTCATCCATTCCAAGAATTGATCGCCACACTCTGTGCGCGCTACCTGCTCGATCCCGTCAAAGTCACGGAGCCCGAACTCCTCGCCGCGTTCGAACGCGAGCAGTCCGCCGTCGCCGCCCTCACTGCGCGCGCCACCCTCGCCGACGATGCCATTGTCGCGCTGGGTTTCGAGAAATCTGCCACGCCCTTACCCGACGAGCTGACCGCGAAAGCCGCCATGCTGCGCCAACCGTCCGACGACGACATCGGAAAAGAGCTGGTTGGCTTCGCGGTCGGCATCGGGTTTCTCGCCCCCGCCGAGCGCACCGAATGGGAACGCCGCCTCGCGAAAGACCGTCGTGGTTGGACAAAGGAGTTGCTCGTGAAAGCGCCGAGCGTGCTCCTCGGTCGTATCGTCAAGGACCAGGCCGTCACCAGCGCCGCCGGGAGCGTCCGCCAAAAAGCGAAATGGGAGCACCGCGTGGACGAACTCTGCGCCCGAGATCCACTCATCGCCCCCATCGCGGCAAAAGATCCGGCCCGCGCCAAATCCATCGCCCTCGAACGCATCGCGAAAGAAGAACCCGCGCTGCTCAAACAATTGTAGGGCGGCCATCCTGGCCGCCGATTATCAACGAACCAACCGCAAAAAAGGAGACACACCAATGTGGAGCAGAACAGTCGAAACGCTGGTCAAACTAGGCCAGGCCGTCAACCGCGGCAGCGTGGACGGCAACGTCATCCCCGCCGTGGACGGCACCAAGCCGACCTTCCCGGTCTTCAGTGAACGCCCCGACGTGGGCACCACCATCGCCGTGGGCTACACCGTCGCCATCGTCACCGATTCCGACGATCGCGAAATCTACCTGCCGCTCGGCAACACCGTCACGGAGTTCGACTTCCTGATGTCGGACGCCAACGGCAATTGGATCACAGCCACCACGGGCAATTTCGTCGGCGCACAGGCTCTCCAAAGCGGCGTCACCGGCGACGTGATCAAAGCACGCCCCGCCCAAGTGAAATTGCCCTAACCCACAATTGTAGAGCCCCGACATCCGACGTCGGGGCCGAAAGGAACATCGACCATGGCATCCGAACCCCAACTCCTCAGTCTCAACGCCCAACTGACGACGTTCGTCGCGGGCGTGCAACCACCCGATCTGCTCGGGCGCATCATTGCGCCGCCCTCTCCCGCGCAATTGATCAGCGACGTGCAGTTCAATTGGTGGAAGTTCGACCCCGCCGAGTATCTGCGCAAGCAGGACACGAAGGTCAATCGCCGCGGCAACATTCCGGTGACGGATTTCAGCTTCGCCACCGACACCGACGTGCTCGCCGATCAAGGCCAACAGATCATCAACCCGAATGACATCAGCATGATCAGCGAAGACCGGCCGCCGCAGATTCTGCAAGTGCCGGTCAACATCCGCATGGCCAAACTCAAGGCGCTCACCGAGACGTTCTGGTTTTCGCATGAGTTCGAAGTGCGCGACCTCGTGTTCACCGCATCGAACTACCAGGCCGCCAACACCCGCACCGCTGCGTCCACCGATATGCTCGACGACCCGGACAACGAGCCTATCAAAATCATCCAGAGCATCCTCGACACGCCGCTCATTCCGCCCAATGCACTCGTCATGGGTCTCGCCGTCTGGCGTCCGTTGCAGCGCCACCCGCAAATGATCAGCGCCATCAAAGCCGTCCTCGGCAGTCGCGCCGCCGTCAGCGGCCAGGTCAACCAAGACGAAGTCGCTGCGCTCTTCGGCCTGAAACAGGTGCTCGTCGGTCGCCAGCGCACCAACAACGCCAACCCCGGCCAGACCGCCAGTTACTCGCGCATCTGGGGTAAGAACCTCGCCGCCATCCGCATCGAGGACGCCCCTGTCTCCACGGTCTCGCCCTACCCCGGCTCCGCCCTGACCGCCTATGGCAACATCATGAACGCCGGCCCGGTCTTCGTCGCCTCGCGCACCATCCAGCCGGGCGAGGAAAACGGCGGGCTTTACGGCGCCATCGCCGACATCATCGGCCACACACGAAAGGTCTTAATGGTCAACCCCGATTCGTGCTACCTGCTCGCGAACTGCGTCACCAACGACGTGTAAGCAACGGAACTCCATGCTCTGGTCCCCTCTCCCCTCAGGGGAGAGGGTCAGGGTGAGGGGAACGTGAAACTATGAGCACCACCATCACCGCCTTCCTGACCGCCGATGACGTGACCGACGGCTTCAACCCGTCGCAACTCATCGAACTGCTCGACGATCCTGTCAATCCCACCGGCACACTCAACACCACCTTGCGCGACAACCTCATTGCCCGCGTCAACGGCGAAGCCAGCAGCCTCGCCGCCAGCAAACTCCTCTTCCCCATCGAAGTCGACGACGCCGATGCCACCAATATCCAGGCCACCCTCGCGGGTTTCGCGCTCGACATGTTTGAGTACTACGCGATGAAAGACAAACCGCACATCCTCGAAGCCTTCACCGGTGTGCAAGATGGTTACAACCGCGCCGTCGCCTGGCTCGAAGACGTCCGTGACGGCAAAGCCACCATCGGCACCAGCAAAACACTCCCCGGCGCTGAAGCCCGTTCCGCCGCTGTCGAGACGCAAGGCCACAAGGGCACCTTCGAACGCAAACGGATGAGGGGATGGTAATGATCCACTCCAAGCAATTCGAACGTCTTCTCTCCCCTCGGGGGGAGAGGATTAAGGTGAGGGGGATTTAATCGTGCCTTTCTCCGCCACAACCACTGGATTCGACGACCAAGCTCAGCGCCTCAGTCGCCTCGCTGATGGACTTGACCACCTCGATCCGCTCCTCACCCAACTCGCCGATGATCTCGCCCAACTCTGGCAGGACAATATCGACGCCGGCCAAAACGAGCGCTGGGAAGCTGGCCCATCGTATCGTGTCCAGTCGCTCGGTGGCGTCACCTTGGTTGATAGCGGCCAGATGAAAGCCTCCATTCTCGGTCGCCAAACCGGCCCGGCCGAAATCACCGTCGGCAGTGACCTGACTGTCGCCGGTGGTTGGAATCTCCTCGCCATCCACGAATTCGGCGCGAATGTCCGCGCCACCAGCGCCGCATGGCTCACGTTCCGCTACCCGCTCGGCTCAGGGCAATCGTCCAATCGCAGCACCACTGATTCCGGCTGGGCCAAGAAAAAGGAGGTCCGCATCCCGCGTCGCCCTACCGCCCCATTCGATTGGGACCGCAGTGAGTTGCCCCCCGAAGCCGACACCTTCGTCCGCTCCCGCATCAACGATTACCTCGCGGAGGCCATGCAATGAACTTCAGAAATGTAGGGCGGCCATCCTGGCCGCCGAATCGGAACAATGTCTAGCTATCTCATCGACATCGAGGATGCGGTGATCGCGAAGATCCAGGCGGCGACACGCGTCAATCCGTCGAACGCGACCGTGCCGTTTTTCAATCGGGTGGACATATTTCGCGGGGAGAAAGCAGAGATCTTCATGGCGGTGGCCAGGGAGACGGCGCCGAGTTGCTGGTTGCGATTGGACCGGGCGCTCAATGCCGTGGAAGAATTCAAGCAGGCGATGGGGATCGGGCAGGTGCAGACGGTCGGCACGGCCCGCAACAATGCCGCGTTCGTCTGGAGCTTTTTTCTCTGCGCCCGATCGCTGCGCGCCACGCGAGAGCTTTCCCAGGGCGGTATCAACGTGGTCGGAGCGTACGACATGGTCAATGTCTTGGTGGGACCTCCGGGCTCGCCATCGACCACACCGGGACAAATCCGCGGCTTCAAACCGACTACCGTTGCCGAACCATTCGTGCTGGTTGGCTTCGAGCTGCTCGGCCAGACCACAACGGAAGCCGTTTACGAACTTCAGTTCCGGACCCGAGTGCAACTCACATGAACCATCAATTTGTAGGGCGGCGATCTTCGCCGCCGAGACAAACCAGCGGCAGACATCATGGCCGCACAACAATCGGAGGAAATAACCAATGAGCATCCAATCCATCCGCAATCTGCCCATGCTACAGGATATCTGGCAGGGCGGCGCCGCGCTGCTCCTCGACAAGGAGATCAGCAACGGCGTCAAACAGGGTTTTCTGAATCATCTCGGCAATATCACCAAGGCCTCATTCCAGACCAAGGTGAAATCCGCCGACTTCTTGACCGCGATGTCGACAGGCGTGGCGATCACGGAAGGCAAACCCATCTCACAACTCGACGTCCCCTTCAACGTGACGATCAACGCTCCCTCCATGCGCGCGCTCGATCTCGCCATGTTCGGTAGCGGCGTCAGCACCTGGACCCAGACCGCCGTCACCAGCGCGACGACGAAGGAGTTCGACGGCACGGTCGCCAACGTCTGGTATAAGCTGCCAAACGTAACCATCAACACGTTCATCTTGACCTCGACCGGCGGCAGCCCGACCACCTACACCGCTTCCGCCGACGGCGGCATCACCGGCGATTACATGGTCGATGAAGAACTCGGTGCGTTTCTCATTCTTCCCGGCGGTACAATCTCCTCTGGCGGCAACGTCATCGCTTCCTGGAAAGCCAGCGCCGTTACCGCCTTCCCGGAACTCTCCCCCCGCATGAGCACGCGCTACGCCTATGGCGGCGCGTATATCTACCTCGTCCTCGCTGCCAACGAAGCGCGCCCCAATCCCGAGGTCTGGCTCCGCTACGTGCCGCGCGCCCGTCTCGAACCCAGCGGCAACCTCGATTTCACCGTCGATAAACCGGGTGAAATCACCTTCGACCTCACGCCGGTTCCCAGCAACGAGATCGCCAACCAATCCTTCGGCTATCTCCACCAAATCGCCGGCACTGGCCGCGTCGTGAACTAGAGGATGACGTCATGATCGACGAGTCGAACCAGACCGGTAGGGACAGCTCGCTTCATCCCGATTTCAAGATCGGGGCAGGCCGTCCGAAACTCCGCGAGATGTTGGAGGTCATCCACGAGGATAACCTCCGCGAAACGATCCTCATCAAGCGACTCTCCAATTGCGACATGATCAAGTGGATCGACCTCGGCTTCGACAAACAGTTCCTCGTGTTTAGGTCCGTCGAGCTTGGTAGCGCGACCGTCCCGGTCGCGGGCGTCAATCAATCCTGGTTCGATTCCCTCACCCAGGACTCCGCCTTCGCCGTCGTCGAAAACGCCCTCGCGCTCAACCACTCGCCCGTCCAAAAAAAGTAATGGCCGCGGTCGTGGCCAACCTCCAGTCGTGGTTGTCAACGATGCCCTCGAGTTCCTCCGCGCCCGCGGCCAGCCCACCGACCACCTGACCGACTATGAAATCCAGGATGCCTTCGCCGCCGCGTTCAAAAACCACCAGCACGACCTTGTCGAGCAGGCATTCTTCATCGGCCTACCCTGGGTCGCAAACCCCGGCGACTGGAGAAAGTACTGCAACGACTTGCACGGCGCCGTCGAAGGAACCAACTCATCGAACATCGCCGAACACCTCCTCTCCGTCTTCATGCACCAGCAACTTCCCGTCGCCAACTGAGGTAGGACCGCGCCGCCGCGCGGTCACGATCTAACCATGCCCAACAACGTCGCCGAAATCATTCTCAAGGTCACCACCGAAGGCTCGGAAAACGCCCGGGCGTTGGCCGTTCAATTGACACAACTCGACCAAACCGGGAAACAGGTCGCCACGTCCATGACCTCCGCCACCGTCGCGCAACGGGCATGCTCGACGGAAATTGCGCGCACCCACTCGCAACTCGCCAGCCTGCTCCAGCAATGGGCCAGTCTCGACGGGCAGGTCGACCATTTCGCGGCCCGCACCCTGCAGGGCTTTTCGTCCGCGTCGGCCCGCGTGTTCACCCAGATGATCGAGGGCTCCAAGAATGCCGGCGAAGCCTTCCGTCAATTCGCCCAAAGCGTCATCCAACAGATCCTCCAGATGTCCATCCAATGGCTCATCGCCCAAACCATAATGGCACCGCTTGGATTTCTATCGAGCGGTGGGTCCGTCGCCTCCTCGTCCTTCGCCGGAGTCGGTTCCATCGCCGGCTTTCCCACTGGCGGTCCCGTGTTTGGGCGCGGCACTGAAACCAGCGATTCCATCCCCGCGTGGCTCTCCCACAACGAATACGTCCAACCCGCCGCCGCGCATCGGCACTACGGCACCGACTTCATGGAATCTGTCCGCACCCGACAGTTTCCTCTCGATGCCATTCGTTCGACAATGGCCAACCGCACATTCAGCGCTGGCGGCCCGGTCCTCCCCACACACGCCTTCGCCGCGGGCGGCGTGGCCGTGCGATTGGCCGGCGGCGGACCCGCATTCAATCCGCACATGAGTTTCAGTTCGCCAAGCGTCAACATCGGCGACGAGGCGATAGCCGCGGCGCTGGCGTCAGCGGCCGGGCAGCGGGAGTTCGACAAACATTTCAACCGCAACATGGGCAAGCTATCGCGCGGCGTGAAGCGGGCCGGAGGGCATCGGCAGGAATGAAAAGTCAACAGGAAATCGATCAAGAGGCACTGGACATCGCCTTCGGCACGTTACATCGCACCGCGTCGTCGCTGCCGATGTCGACCACGTTCAGCATAATTGCTAACCGGAAACTCCAGGAGCAAATCCTTCACCCGCGAACAATGAAGGCGCAAACGACCGGCGGTCGTAGACCGCCGCTACAAGCATGATCAGCGGACTCAACATCTTGCCTTGTCGGGCGAACTGGGCGGCGAAGGTCACGGTCGGGTCGATGTTCCTCACGAATCAGAAACGGGAGTCGGTGACCGGGCTGTTCTCGCGGGATTCGGGGCGCGACTTTGGGCAGCGGAAGATTTCTTTTTCGCTGTTGCCAGACCGAGCGGTGCGGCGGACGTGGGATGCGTTTCGCGAAGTGAATCCGCCGGGGACGGTCATCGGGATTCCCATGTGGTGTGATGAAGGCGCGACGTTGTCGGCAGCGGCGGCAAGCGGTTCGACTTCATTGACGGTGGCCGGCGATACGTTCATCGATTGGCGGTCGGAAGGCGTGTTGTGGTATCAGCCGGATCCGTCATCGCTGCCACTGGTCGAGGGCGTGCAATTCACCGGCATCAGCGGCTCGACGTTCACACTGGCATCCGCCACGGTGAATGCATTCCCGGCCGGGACGGAATTGCTGCCGCTGATGCAAGGGCATCAGATCGATGAATACAGCGAGGATGCGCTGTCGCCCGAGACTTCGCAACTCACACTGGCGTTCGATGAGGAACTTGCACAACTCACCGGCTTCTCGGTCGGTGGTCTGCCCTCGGCGTTGACGTACCTGGGCGTGCCGGTGTTGCCATTGATCGTGGAATGGAGCACGCCGCCCAAGCTCAGCACCGGCAAGGGCACGCACTACGTGGCGACGGGCTTGAACGCGGAAGCAATCAAGACATTGCGCACCTATCCGCGTCAGACGATCTCGCACACGGTCGGGCTGGATGGACTGGAAGATCGGGCCGTGCTGTGGGCATTCTTCCACGCGCGGCGCGGACGCTGGGACCGTTTCTGGTTGCCGGCGCTGAAAGACGAGTTGAGCCTGGCGGCGAATGTGGGCGCGAGCGACACGACGTTGACGCTGGCCAACTACAGCGATTTCGTCTTGCGCTACCAACTCGGCGGTGATCTGCGCCAGTTCATTTTCCTGACGGACGGCTTCAACTTCTGGATTCGCCAGGTTATCAATCTCAGCGGCGGCACGAATGCCGTCACAATCGACAGTCCACTCGGAACTTCGCTCACTATGGGCGCTGCGCAGATCGGGCTATTAACGCTGGTTCAATTCGCGCACGACGACATCGAGATCGATTGCCAGGCACCCGTGGTGGCCACGTGTGCGTTGTCGTTTACCGAACTCGAACAGGAATACGTCGAGGTCGTTACCAGCGGCACGACAAATGGCACGCGTGTCGGACAAGAGTTGCAACCGGCATGAGAACCGTCTCGTCAGCCTGGTCGGCGCTGGAAACTGCGGGGGAACGCTCGCCGGCTTATCTCATCCACATCTACGCGTTGCGCAACGGGCGGGTGACGCTGCCCTCCGGGTGGGGCTCGTGGACGTACTCGGTCGGGTTCCAGGGGAACGTCACGTTCACGGACCTGTACAACTATGCGGGCGACTGGGCCACGCCGTCCTCATCGTCGGCCATTACGCGAACGTATGCGCCGGCGGCCATCGAGTTCGATGCGAGCCAGGTGTTTCGCCAGGAGAGCACGTCGCTCGATCCGCACAGCATCAATCTCACGTTCGATCCGTCGCTGGAACCGTTCGCCGATTACGTCAACCGCCAGTGGCCGCTCACATTCGGCATCGTGATCTACAAGGTGCACCGCAATGGCAACGCGGTGGCCACCGCGGACGATGGGTCGGGCCATAATCAGATTCCCGTGGTGGACGTCATCTTCATCGGCTACCTCGATGCCGACGACGTGTACGATGCCAACAGCGCCGGACTGGAGATCACCATCGAAGGCCAGCCGGCGAAGTACAAGCTCACGACGAAATGGGACCACATCACGAAGGCATTCGACCGTCTGGTCCCACGGCCGGTGTACAGCATCGATTGCCCGAAGATTCTTTTCTCGACCGGCCCGGCCGCGACGAGCTGCAACGCCGATCCGACTTACGTGCAATGCAGCGATGTGATCGTGGCCACCAACGGCGTCGTCGTCAGTAGCGCGGCGTGGGGGGCCTTCTCATTGGGCTGGTTCGCGCAAGGCTGGCTGCAATATACCGCGACGGACCCGGTCAGCAATCTGCCGTTCACGTTCAATCTCCTGATCATCGCGCACACGCTGCGAACGGTGGGTAGTATTACCTATGGCGATCTGGCGCTGGAGATGTTCCCGCCGCTCGTCGGGGGCGTCGTCGGCGCTCTGGCCACGGCGTTTGCGGGGTGCAACCGGCAGCGCAACACATGTGTCAGCAAACATATTCCCGCCGGTTCGGCTCCGCCACCGCCGGGCGCGTTCAACGAAGGCACGCTGGAGATTGCCCTGGGCATCACCAACACCACGACGAACGCGCACCCGGCCGTCATCACCATCACCAGCACCGGGTTGAACATCACCTATTTCGGGACCGACACCAACCAGATCGGTTCGATTGACATCAACTCGACCTCGTGGGACCCGACGTGGGCGAATCTGACGGCGTCTACGATCATCACCCAGCCTGGCTACAACCTGACCGGCAACCAGAGCTTCGCCAATTCGCCGGGGTTCAAGATCACGTTGACCAACAACGGCGGCGCGAGCGGCGCATCGATCCTGCAACAACCCAACGCCGGCAACGGCTACACCGCAAAGATCAAGGTGCCCGGCATCGGCGCGTACGATTTCATCATCGCCTGGATCGCCAACGCCGGCCAGCCGGTGTTCAGCGGCAACCTGCAGAATTTTGGCGGGACGGATATACCGATTACCCATCCGAGCTTGGAGGCGACGCAGTGAACGAGCGCCTTCCATACTTCCGTTCTTCCGATCGGATAAACGCGTTCCACGCGCAGCTGGTGGAATGGCGCGGCACACGCTGGGCGCACGCGGGGGTTCGGCCCAACGAAATGCGGTGCGGCGTTACCGGCGATTGCCTGTTTTGGGTGCATGTCTTCAAAGCGATTGGCGCGCTGCCGGCAACGGTCGAGGTGCCGGAGTACATTCGCGGCCACGCATTGCGGGATGCGATGGCGATGCTGCGGGAGAGGATCGAGGGGACGGGACGGGCAGTGCAAGTCGATTACCTGCTTGGAAACCCTGGCATTTGGTATGCCGTCAAAACTGGCGACGTGCTCCTTTTCAAAAACGGCACGAGCGGTGTGCATTGCGGCTTGGTGATTGGCGAACATCCTGTCCATTTCACTCATCTCAGTCAGGACGGCTTAATCACAGAGCCTCTCAATCAGAAGCAGTGGCTCGGCAATTTGGCGGTTGTGTACCGGCTGATGGAGGCGGATCCGGAAACGACCGGCGGTCATAGACCGCCGCTACAGGCGGTGACGGCGTGAGCTTCCTCGCGCAACCGCAAAATCCCTCCACGGCGAATCGGCGCACGCTGCGCCAGGCGCCGGTCTCTTCCAATGTGCTCGGCACGCCGTGGCCGACGTTATGGGGAGAGCGCGATCTCGCGGGGACCGTGATCGCATGGACCAATCCGTCCAATACCGCGGGCAGCGTGACGGGCAAAGGGAGCGCGCTGGCTTCGCCGACGCAGGGCACGAAATACTATCGCACGTTCGCGCTGGGGTTGTGTCTCGGGGCGGTCGATGTGATTACGCAGGTCAGCTTCAACAACGTGGTCGTGTGGGAAGGTAACATCACGCTCGCCGACATCAACACCGATCCGACGAACAAGACGGTCGGCCTCGGCGGCGTGGTGATCTCCGGCACCGGCCACGGCACGATCTGTTTCTATCTCGGCACGGAGACGCAGGGACAAGACCAGGTGCTGAACAACTTCGTTCCCAACGCGCCGTACTATCGCGGCAAATGCTACGCCGTGTTCCACGGCGCGCGCGTTTCCAATGGCACCAACACCGTGGGCGGCGGCGGCTGGCTGCTCGGCAATGCGGACCAGCTTCCGCAGATCGCCATCCGCGTCCAACGCATCCCGCCCGCGCCGCCGGGTCTGACGTGGGCCGCGGGACAATCGCCGGATGCCGGCAACACCAGCGAGGAACTCCAGCACATCACGTTGACGCTCGATGCTTCCGCCTGGACCGGCGGCAGCAACATCATGTACCACTTGCGGCTGGTCCCCACATCGAACGTCGCCGTGCTCCGCGGCGAGATCAGCATTCTGTCCGGCTACGATACGCAGCCGAACTCATTCAATGTCAGCAGCGGAGTGCCGTTCGCGGTCGGGAGTTATGGCCTGATGGCCACCGCGACGTGGGGGAACACATCCGCCGCCGTCTTCAATAGTCCCGATGGCGGCGATGGCTGGGAGATTCAAGTGACGAGCGCCACGACGGGCGCGGCCGGCGCGAACATCGCGGGGATCGTCTACGAGCTGCTCACGAGCAACGTCCACGGCATCGGCCTCGACCCGACCATCATGGACCTCGCGGCGTTCAACGCCGCGGCCACACAGTCGGCCAGCGTCGGCGTCTCGTATGCCGGCGGCGAGGGCAGCAGCGAACGGCAGGATTGCCGGACGCTGCTCACCGACCTCTTCCAAAACTGGCAGGCCGCGTTGTGCATTCGCAACGGCCTCATCGGCCCGGTCCTGCTCATCGGCAGTCCCGATGGTACGCCCGACTGGACGCTGCAGGCGACCGACCTGGTCGGCGTCAAGCAACGGCCGGGCGCGTGGTACGAATTACCGCAACATGTCACGGTGAAATTCCGCGACGTGAACCGTCTCTTTCGCGACACGACGCTCTCGCTGCCTGGCGCGGGCGATTACGGCGATGACGCCGCGAATCTGGAGATCGATCTGCCGATGATCACGGACATCGGCGTGGCCACGCTGGTCGGCACCCGGCTGCGCACGCTGCAGGCGCTGCCGCAAACGCCAGACGTGCTGACGTTCGGACGCGGCGCGTTCATCCTGCAATTCGGCGACACCATCGCAGTCAACGCGCCGGAATACGGACTCGATTCGAGCTTCAACTGGGTGGTCGTCGGCGTGCGCGAATACGGTCTCGGCGACGAACGCATCGAGCTGGACCTGGTGCCGGACATCTTCGGATCGTTGCCGAGCGATTCCGGCGGATTCGGCGGTGGGGGTGGCAGCACTCCGTCACCCACGCAACCGCTGCAGCCGATCATCACGCAGGACGCGTTCGAGTTGCCGTGGGATTTCGCGACGGACGGTTCGCGGCGGTTCACCGTCTTCGCCGCGAGGCCGCAACCCAACGCGGCCGGGTTCTCGCTCTACGCCTCGACCGAGACGCCGTCGCCGACTGATTTCAACGAGGTCGATGGCAGCGCGGTATTCTCGCCGGGCGGGACCATTCAGGATGCGTTCCTGCGCGGGTTCACGATGGACCGTTCCGCGTACTTCGATTTCGTCGCCGCCAGTGCCGACATCGATTCGCTCACGTCGGTCAACGATGGCGACTGGTGGGGTTATCAGATGCTGATCCTGGTCGGCAACGGCAATACCTCGCAACTCTACGCCGCATCGCAACTGATCTTCCTCGGGGCGACGTCCACGTCCTCGATCTTCCGCGTCAAGGGACTGCTCGGCCCGCTCTCCGACACGCTCACCTATTTGCCGCCGGGCGAATATCTCGGCGGCGACATCTGGTTCTTCGCGCTGCAGCCGCCCTACAACGTGCTCGGTCAACCGTCGTGGACCAACGGCACGGTCGTCACGTTCAAGGGCATCCCGTTCGGATCGCAATTGTCATCGACGCTGGCCGACGCCATTGGCGCGGTGGCCACCGTCGAGTCGCGCGCGATACGGCCGTTCCCCGCCGACAACCTGGTGGCGAACGGCCGGGGTTCGATCATGGGACCAACGTATGCGACGGACATCAATCTATCGTGGGTGCTGCGCAATCGCGGCTTCGGCTTCGGATACGAGACAAACCCGAGCGAGTTCGATCCCGCGATCCCGACCGAGATCATCAACTGCGACGTGGAAGTGTGGGTCGGCGGCACGCTGGTCCGCACTGCCGCGGCGATAGCCGTCCGCGCCGGCACGGTCTCGACGTCCATCGCATCGGGAAGCTGGACGCCGACTTCTTTTAGCGTGGCCAGCGTCGCCGGGCTGCAGCCAGGTGATCGCATCGGCGTCGTGCAAAGCGGAACCGACAGCAACGGTAATCCCTGGGTGGATACATTCGTTCGCATCGCGAGCATCAGCGGCCTGACCATCAACCTCGTCTCGGCGCTGCCGTTCACCCCGGCCGCAGGCGAGACGGTGAACCGCCATGAATCCATTGGCTACGTCTACGATCTCGCGACGAACCAGGCGGACAACGGCGGCACTGCTGCCGCGAGCGTCCTCTTCAAAGTATATCCAAACCTCAACGGCCTCCGCTCTGTCAGCGATGCCGAAATCACGGTGGTGAAACAATGAATCCGAACGGTAGCGCGACCGTCCCGGTTGCGAATCAATCATTATCAACGGCGGCAAGCGGGACGCTCGCCCTGCCAGGAGTTTGCCCACAATGAGCGTTCTGCAAAACGGCACCGAAGACTTGCCGCAGGGCCTCACGCCCGCCGCGGCTTATGGTCTCGTCAACGAAGCCATCCAGAAGCTTGCGCAGATGAACTTCCACGAGCAGATGGTTCCGTTCTTCGGACTGGTCCGCGATCTCACATACCGCGGCACTTCCGCAATCACCATCGAACGCCTCTGCACCGCTGTTGAGATTCGCATCGAAGGCGATCCGCCCAGCAGCAGCCCGCTCATCGCGCAGATCAATATCCAAGGTACGCTTCAGGCGCAGCAATTTACCGTCGCGGCAGGGGGCAATTACAGTTTGACGAGCGTGAATAGCGGCGGCCTCGTCATCCCCGCGAACAGTTTCGCCGCCGTCCAGATCGTCAGCGCCAACCAGGCGAGCGACGTGGTCGTTACGTTGAAATCCCAGCTACGAATTCTATGAACCCCTCACCTCTATTCGGAGCAACAAGCCGTTGCCGCAGACTGTCGAGGCAATCTCAATTGAGGATATTATGAAAATCGATTCTATAAGGCCCCGATCTGCGTCCCCAATCATGGTCGCGCTACAATTCGTGGTCATCCTGTCTGCTGTCTTCAGTCTCCTGTCTCCTGCCGCTCATGCCGGCAATATCTACCCCGTCCGCGTCTCCGACGACCACGGCAACACTGGCGATGTGGACACAGTGCGTTTTTCGGGCGGCACTCTCAGCATCGCCACTATCTCCGGTGGCGGTCGCATGGGTACGTTAACCATTTCCGCGAGCGGCGGCGGAAGCGGCGGAGGTGGAGGGACGAATTTCCAAACGAGCCTCGGCATCGTCTTCACCGGCAACGCCGGCAGCTTGTCCATCGGCATCAATCCTTCGCTCGTTCTCACCGCCGGCGCACCCGTCTCCGCCATCGCCGGCGCCTTGAGCGCCTCCAGCACCAACAATCTCGCCGACAAATCGCTGGTGAATTCCACCAGCAACACCATCATGCAGGCTTTCGACGCCGCCAGTTCCAACGCCGTCTCGCTCACACTGATCCCTAGCAACGGCGTCCTCTTCATCGACCTCGGCGGCGGTTCCAACGCTCTCGCCATCGATCCCGCCGTCGTCGTCACTTCCGGTGCTCCCTTCTCTCTTCTCTCCGGCGCTCTTCCGTTCAATGCTCTCCCCTCTTCCGTCGGCACCAACTTCACCGCTTCCAGCGGCACCTGGTCCAACGATGCGGCCAACTATACATGGATCTACACGCCCCCCGCCGCCGGCGGTGGTGTCACCAATATGTGGGCATTTAATGGCGCTGTTGTCGCAACCAACGATACATTCGGATTCTCCAACACCTCCGGCGTCGTCTCGATGAATTTCAGCAACATCAACGGCGTTCCGACGATCTACATTGCGCCCAGCGCGCAGATCGCGCTGCTCAACGCCAACCAGGACTGGACCGGCCCGCAGACGTTCGACAACACCGGCACCGCGCACTTCAACGCCGGGACATGGCAGCTTGGCAAACTCGTCGTCAGCAACGATGTCCTGGTCACCGGCAACGGCACGATCAACGGCAACCTGACTGTGAATGGTAGTTTGAATGTTGCCGTAAGCAGCCTCACCGGCCAGATCACAATGACTCAACTCCCCACCAACGGCATCTCCACGTCCACCAGCCTCGGCGCGGTATTCAGTAATGGCGTTCTCGTCACGGCCAGCACTGTCGTCCCGTTGACGAATGCCACCAGCACCGCGCCCGGCCTGATCGCGGTCTCGACCTCCGGCGGAACGCTCGCCGTTGCTCCGAACATGCAGATACTCACAAACTCCGGCACCCAGCCACTCGTCTGGAATGGGACGGCAACGATCAGCAACAATGCCACCGTCACCGGCACATTCACCGTGAACGGCGCATTGAACGCCAGCAACATCGTCGGCGCCGTCACCAGTGCCGTCGCCACCGTCAACGGCCTCGTCAGCAATATCACCCTCACCGCCACTGGCAACGCCACCATCTCCACCACTTCCTCCAGCAGCGGCGGGACGATCACGATCAACGACCCGAGAACCTTCGTGGCCACGAACCCTCCGTCCTCTGGAGTAAGCGCATCACTGATCTGGGACACCAAATACGGCGCGATGCGCGTGAGCAACAACTTCGGCTTCACCTTTATCGACACTCCTCAGCTCAGCGGCATGAGCAACGTCGTGGACAGCATGTCGAGTTGGTTTGCCAACACAGCCACAGATGCTTGGACGCAGGTGAACATGACCAACAGTTGGTCTATCGTGAACACCAACGATCACCTCCTGCTGCAATCCGGCGGTGCAGCGGTCGGAGCGGGGCAGTACCTAGTCAACCAGATCACCTCCAGCAATACCTCATGGTCCTACAGCATCCTAGTCGATGGCATCGAGGACGGTGGTACAATCATATTCAACGCCGGCATAGGCATCGTCAGCATGGAGGGCACGAACAGCAATTGTCACAACTTCGCTATCGTGCGCGGCTCAGGCAGCTCGCCGGAACTGCGCGGTTTCCTCTCCAGTTCGCCAGCTAGCAGCTTTCAGGTTGCCGACACCGGCGGGGCCGACCCCGGCTCTTCTATTGGTGCGATCTACGGTGCCGCGACGATGTTCCATACTGATCTGCCCTCACCGATCTGGCTCCGCGTCGCTTACGACGGGTCGACCAACCTCACCTATCAATATGCTTTCGTCCGCCAGGGCCAGCCCGCGGTCTTCCACACGATTTCCACGCGGACAAACCAAACCGCCCTCATCAGCTACGTCGGGCTCGGCTTCTTCGACCAGGAACAGACCAAACCCTCGTATCTGATCAAGGCTTGCGTCTTTGAGTCGCCTTGGACTAATGGTCAGCCATGAAAATGAATCAAAATATGAAATACTTTGGAGCACACCGACTCGCCTGTGCGGCTGTAGCTGCCTCGACGCGGCGAAGACTCGTCGGCACTTTGTCGTTCCTGTCTTCCGTCTTCTGTCTTCTGTCTTCCGTCCTCTCCGGTTGCGCCGCCACCAACTCCACCCTCGTCATCGACGGCGGCACGGCCACGCCCTCCATCTGTCCGCGCGCGTGGATCGGCGAACAATCTCTCGACCCGCGCGACACCGCCGCCACCCATACCCTGCAACGCACCTTGAAACCTGTTTACGTCCGCCTGTCAATTGACTGGAGTGATGCCGCCACCAACTGGGCCGGCACCGATGCGAAGTTCGCGGCCAATGCCGGAATCTCCAACATCATTGTGCTGTTCTACGGGACGAACGCCTTGGCCGAGTCCAATGCGCTGGTGCATTGCATCGCCCGCTATCAGGCGGGTACCGGCGGTTCGGGATTCACGAACCGGATTTGGGGGGTGGATGCGTACAACGAACCGAATGCGCTGCCGAGTTTCACGAACGCTAATAGTGCGACGCAGGCGGATTCTTACAATCCATACGTGCTGGCGTGCCGGTGGGTGATCAACCAAGCGGGGTACAAGGGCGTTATCCGGTTGCTGGGACCGTCGCTGTCGTATGACTATATCGACGGGTACGCTTCGGTGATGTACGCGGACGGGACGTGGAGCAATCTGGACGTGATCGCGGCGCACGACTATTTTGCATGTCCCGGCAATGGCGTGGCGGGCATCGTGACCGGCGCGTACGTGCACGTGACGGATTCGCCGGGCGTCGGCTACCCGAACCTGGCGGGGCGAATCCAGAATATGCAGACGTGGGCGGCGACGAACGGGGCATCGAGCACGGTGTTCCTTGAAGAGTATGGGCTGTTCAGCGGCGATGCGGGCGATGCGCGGCTGACGGCGCAGATCGTGAGTTCGAACAAAGCGGTGATGATCTTGAGTAATCCGAACGGCCCGGTCGGTCAGGACGCTTGGAACAATGCACTGGGAGGCGGCGTGACGCAGGCGTATTGGGACGCGGTGATGTACGCGTTGATGAATACAGCGTGCACGGTGCCATGAAGAGAGAAGACAGGAGACAGAAGACAAAAGAAGGGCGCGGGAAACGGGCAGGATGCCTGTTCTACGTGCGAACAATCTTTGTTTTTATTGTGGCCGCGTTCGCGGCCAGCGCAAGCAGGGACTCTCGCGCCACCGGAGCCGGATGGCAAATTCTGTTCGCGACGAATGCGAGCGGGCCGTATGTGAGCGTCACGAATGTCAGCAGCGCGACGGGGTTTGTGAAATTGCAGGGACCCAGCGGTCAATCCATCGCAGTCAGCCAGGTGCTGACGATCAGCAACACGACGTCCATCGCAACCATGAGCAACGGGACGATTGTGGTAACGGCGCCGGCGGCGACGACGAACGATTACAACGCGATCGGCGGCATGGCAGCGCCGACAAACCCGGTCATCCTCAACATTCAAAGGCCACAATGAATTATCATTCCGGTAGCGCGACCGTCTCGGTTGCGGTCATTTCGGCAATCATTTTATTCGCAAGCGGGACGCTCGCGCTACCACAAACCAATCTGAATTCCATCCAACTGCGCGGCTACGTGATCTCGTCCAACTCCGCGCCGCCAGCGTTTGTGGATTACGCGGTGATCCCGACGAATCGGCTGACGAATTGGACGCTGGCGGGGGTGCCCGGCGGCGTGCCGGAGGTCGGCAGCGCGAACTATCGCACGACGATCTGGTCGAACATCGCGGCCGGCGCGTCGGCAGCGACGATCAACGGGGCGCTCGCATCGTGTCCAAGCAATGAAGTCGTAAAACTCGGATCCGGCACATTCACAGTTTCGGCGGAAATCCAGATTCAGACCAGTTACGTGACGCTGCGGGGATCGACCAACACCTACATCGTCTACAACGGCGTAAACAACAATTACGACGCCATCGTGGAGTTGAGCACAAACGGCAGCGGGTCGTACTACACCGCCAGCGATAATTGCGACCCTTACACAGGCGCGTCGTGCGGCACGCCTGGCTACACCGTCAATAACTCAGTCAACATCCTTGCCGGCGCGAAGCAGGGATCGACCTCATTGACGATCACGAACACGGCCGGCCTAAAGGTTGGCCAGGTGCTAGGCGTTGACCAGCTCGCGGACGATTCAAGCAACGTGTGGTCCTACGGCTGCCGGCTCCCATACGATGGGACGAATTCGGTGTGGGCCAATCGCGGCGCCGGCGCGCGCGTGTTGCAGCAATACGTGCTGGTGACGGCGATCAACAACGCCACCAACATCACGATCAGCCCGGCATTGTATTCGCCATTCTGGAGCCAGGCGCTGACGCCGCAGGTGTTCTGGCAGGTGAACCAGGACGTGCAGTACAGCAGCATTGAGGATTTGGATGTCAACGCGGCGAGCTTGAACGGTTCTTGCGTGGACACGGTCGGGGCGTATGCGTGCTGGGTGCGCAACGTGACGATGCACAACCCGAGCACGATCCACATGCAGACGCTGTTCACGAAGAACTGCGAGTTTCGCCATTGCACATTTACGGATTTCCCCGCGGGCAACAGCGGCGCGTATGGTTTCCAGCCGGTCAGTTCGAGCGATCTGCGGTTCGAGGACAACCTGTTCACCAATTACTTCAACGCGGTGAACTTCGTGGCATTGAGCGGCTCGGTGTTCGCGTACAATTATTTCACGAACGATCTGGCGAACGTGAGCAACGTGGGCAATCCGACGTTCAACTTCTTCCCGCACGTCGGCCACAGCCATTTCAATCTGGTGGAGGGCAACTACGCGCGGTCGCAGACGTTCGATTGCCTCTATGGCAACAGCAGCTACAACGCGACGTTTCGGAATCGGCTGACGGGACCCGAGGGGACGAACAACGGCTGGGCGGAGCGCATCATGGTGCGGACGTATGACTTCAGCGCGGTGGGCAATATCCTGGGGTCGACCAATTGGGGGATGGACTACGAGGGATTGAGCGGCAACGACATTTGGTGCTATGCCTCCAATACCAATCCCGCCAGTCCCGGCCAATGGTACGACACGCGGGACATCGATCCGTTGGTGACGAACACGATGTTCCGCGCCGGCAACTGGGATGCGACGAACAACGCGGTGATCTGGTTGAACGCGAGTTCGCAGACAATCAGCAACAGCCTGGCATACGCCAGCAAACCGACTTGGTGGGGAAGCTCGCGTCCCTGGCCCCCATTCGATCCCAACAGATCCTCATCCGCATTCCCGACGAACCTCCCCGCCGGCTACCGTTTCGTCAACGGTGGAACCGACCCGCCATGAAATCGAACAACATTATCGACGCCCTTGTGGTGCAACCTCAATATCTGGTGCCGAGGCCCCTTCGCAATTCCACAAGTATTTTGTTCAATCGGATCGCGCCTCTTGCGGCGGGCGCCGCCAGTACTTGTGGACACGGCGTAGTTCTTCGATGAAAAACTCTGTGTCGTCCGCTCCTGGATTCGCACCCAACTCCCTCGCCAGTCGGAAGAAATCCGGGCGCATCTTCTCTCCCTGTCCATGCAAAACGACGGCGGTGAGCAATGGCCGGCCTTCCTGGCGCTCGTGGATGGAAATCTCCGAAAGAATCTCCCCGAATTTTTCGAGGTCGCGGCCCAACCGCAGATCGAGATGAGCCACCTGCGCGACTTCAGCACAGGTCGTGCATTCGCGCCGCTTCGCCACATCCCGAAGAAACCGATAAACCTGCTCGTGCATCTCGCTTTTGTATCGCGTCGATACCGAGTTTGCGTTCGCAACTCGGTGGAGTTTCGTGGTGCGCCGGCGGTCGTGGCCGCGCTACTACAGACCGCCCAGACAGTCAGGATCTGGGATGTGCCAGGACGATTACGTCCTTCTATGCGCCAAAATATATGACTCCGAAGCCCCATTACAAGATAAAAATGGCAGGCTTCGCGGCCACGACGAACACGCAGTAGCCAATGCATCTCAGTGGATGAATGGGAAGGTACGGCGAACCACCCCGCACGCGAAACCGCTCACGAACTCCTGTCGTCGAATGGTCACTACCGGGCGGCTTGTTTCTGCTGTCGGCGGATCGCTCGGAGATGGCCGTAGCCGACGAGTTTCCGGCATTGTTCATCCCAGAGACGGAAGGTGAATGACTTGAAGCTGGAGAACAGCGTGACCGGCGGTACGGTCTGAAACAGCGGCTCGGCCTTGTGGCATCGCTCGAGATTGTAGTTAGGAATCCGCGGGCTCAGATGATGGATGTGATGAAACCCAATGTTGCCGGAGAACCATTGCAATACTTTGGGCAATTTGTAGAACGAACTCCCCTGGAGCGCCGCCAACGTGTAATCCCACTCCTCGCGCCGTTCCCAGTACACGCCCTCAAACTGATGCTGCACGTAGAACAGCCACACGCCCGCCGATCCGGCCATCGCAATCACCGACACCTGAATGATCACATACGCTTTCCAGCCGAACATCATACTCATGCCAACGCCAATGATCGCAATCGCCAGATTCGTCCAATGCACTGACCGACGTTCCCGCTTGCTTTCGCTGAACATGGGAAACCGATGTCGGACCACAAACAAAAATAGCGGCGCCAGGACAAACAGAATGATCGGGTTGCGCGCCAGCCGATACGCAAACCGCTTCCACCGCGAGGACTCCAAATACTCCTGTACCGTCAACGTCCACACATCGCCCTTGCCGCGCCGATCCAAATCCCCCGAACTCGCGTGATGCACCGCGTGTTCCCAGCGCCACAAATAATACGGCGTGAACGTCAGCACCCCCGTGATAACACCCCACGCGTCATTGGCTTTGCGGGACTTGAAAAACGAACCGTGACCGCAATCGTGAAAAATGATGAAGATGCGCACCAGAAATCCGCTCGCGAGGATCGCCAACACCGCAGTGAGCCAGTACGATACCGAGAGGCTCAGGTACATCAAATACCAGAGCGCCGCGTAGGGGACGATCGAATTGACGATCTGCCAGATACTGCGCCCCAGGGCCGGTACCTGATATTTCGCCACCACGTCTTTCCAGGGCATGGCTTGGGATTGACGTTCGCTATCCGAAAAAACTGGTTGCTCGATCATCATCCTCCTTGTGCGGGAATCACCATCGGATGCCACAGACGCCGTATCCCGAAGTGCCGCAACGGAGAATATACATGCCCTTCCCCGTTGCGGCAACCTCGAAAACACAAAAAACGCCGCCTCAGTTCGAGCGGCTGGTTACTTCGGACTCGCGAAACACAGAAGATTCCCGTCGGGATCTTTGACGATGAAATCTTCGGCACTCCACGGCTGGCGCTTCAGTGTTTGGTGAAACACGACTCCCTTCTCCTTGAATTCGAGGAACAAAGCTTTGACTCCCTCCACGACGATCACGGCGCTCAACAAATCCTCCCGTTCTCGGAGTCCCTGGTCCATGGGCTGAGAATCCACCTGTCGCAGATTCAATCCGGCGTTCGCCCGCTTCACGAACCCGTAAAACGGCGGCTTGCCGTACACGTATTCGACCTCGAAGCCCAATTCTTCCTTGTACCACTGGGTGGCTTTGGTGACATCACGTACGAACAATTGCGGGAAAGCGCACATGACCCGCGGACGTTCCAGTTTCTTTTCGACGGCGTGTGCTGCTGTTGGCATTGCGTTACCTTTCTTCATGAGCGCAGCCCAATTCGCGAACCCATGTTCCCGGGCGATCACTTCCTGGGCGTCATGCAAGGCAAACAGCGAATCCAGGATTTGTTTGTCACTGACGCCGGCATAGCGCGGAAGCGCAGCTCGGAGGCGGGGGCAAACAGGATAGTATTGCCCTCGATGTTGTCTCAAGATGAGTTTGGCCTGCTTCTTGAGGTTCTCAGGATTCAGCTTGGGCGCATTCATTCTCTTCCATCAGCCTTCATCCGCGATCCGGCTGATGCACACCATGAGTTTGATTTTCGGTAGGCGGGCATTGCCCTTCCCGCGCGGATTCGGATGCGCCCTACCAAGAGCTGGAAACCATTATGACCGGTACGCCAGCAACGTCAAGCGCTTTTGGGTGACTGATCTCACCACGAATATGCGCCTGCATCGTCCAGCGCGAGCAGGTATTCGCCGACCATTCGTCCCTGGTCGTCGAGCGTGTGCGGCGTGGCGATGGCCGCGAGGGTGCATCGCGATCGTTCCCGCCAGGAATCGTCGCCCGTCAGCTTCGCGAGTCCCGCAAAGAATCGCGCACACGTTACGTTGTGAACGAATGGCTGCTGGCGCTGCGTGAATACACCCGCCGCATTTGGGTCCGGTGTATGCTCGAAACAACCGCCCGTCTTTTCGTCCACGAAATTCTTCACGGTTGCCCGCCCGATGCGGACAACTGCATTACGATACTTCGCATCGCCGGTCATCTCCGCCAACCGCGTTAGCCCCCAACCGAATGCCGCCGCGTCCGCCAGATAGAACGGCCCCGTCTTCCGGTCCGCATCGTGCCACACGCTGCCCTCGTCGGTGACATGCGACGCGAGGATGGCATCAGCCGCACGCCGCGCGCGTTTCAAGACGGCGTCGTCATGCGAAACATCATATAGCGTGCAAAGCGCCGCGATGGCCAACCCGTTTTCGCGCGCGTAAACATGCGTATCGATGCGCGGGATGCCGAGCTTGCGCCGGCGAGCATCGTCGAGAGCATAGTATGTGTGGCCGTCCACAAATGCTTTGTCCTTCTCGTGCGCATTCAGGTCAGCATCCTGTGTCGCAAAGAATCCGCCGTTCGTTGCTGTCAGGAATTCCTCGATGTACCGGTCAATCTTTCGCGCGTCCGCGAGGAACGTCTCGTTGCTCGTCACCTGATAGACCCGGGCACAGGCTTCGAGGTTCGCCGCTTGAAATGCCATGAGCTTCTCGAAGTGCGGCTCGTTCCAGGTGCTCGCCGCGGAATACTGGCAGATGCCGCCCCACACCGGGTCGATCAACGCGCGCTGCTTTTCCAGACTGAACACGGCCCGCGATAGCGCACCGTTGTCGCCATGCGCGTTGCGGCGAAGTTCAAATTCAACATTCGCGCCCAAGGGCGCCTTTTGCTGATGCCCCCAGCCGCCCTCGCCAGGGTCGTACCAATCATCCATGTCCCGAGTGACGCGCGCGCCGATCCACGCCAGCGCGTCTTCGGGCGCAGATGGATCGGCCACCACCCGTTTCGCGTCCTTCGGATTCGCCCGCTCGATATCAGCCAGCGCGGATTTCAATTCATCCGGCGAGAGATATCCACGAAACTTTCCGAGTTCTTCGGCCTCGGGCGAGAAAATCACAGTGGCCGGCCAGCCCCACGCGCTGTAGCGCTCGGCCAGATCGGGCCGCGCATCGATATCGACGCGGATCGCCACGAAGTGATTACTCAGGATGCGCCCGATGTCCGCGTCCGCGTACGTCGTCTCATCCATAACATGGCACCAGTGGCACCATTCCGCGGCGCAATCGAGCAGGATGAATCGGTGCTCACGTTTCGCGAGCGCAAACGATTCGTCCGACCACGCGACCCATTGGAATTGCTGCTTCCTCCCGCGTTCCCGGGCTTTGGCGATGTTGACGCTATCCGGGACGTCCGCCGCGAGCACGCCTGTGAGGGAAGCGAACAGGAAGATGGCGACAAGGCCGCGTAAGGGATTCTTCACCGTTGGCAAAACCATCCGAAAGACGTCCATTCTTGGAACCACTGCTGCACTTGCGCCGCCGAATCTTTCGCGGCGCTTCCGCCGCGCTTCACGAGCACCGCGCAGGCTTTCTCCAGCGTTGCGCCGCGTTGCAGCGCGCGCAGGACCTCGAATTGTTCCCGCGTCAGTGACTTGTAATAGACGGTGCAATTCATCCGATGCACCGCAATGTATAGCGGCTGCGGTTTGAGGTGGCGGAAGCGAACGCGGCTGACACGCTTGTGGTGCAACTCGACGGCGTTGCTGGCCTCGCCGCGCAGCCGGTCATCCCCATGTTTGGCGGCAATGAGCAGATCATCGACAGGATAACGCACTTCCAACAAGGTGATATACGGCTGCAACGCGAGACGAATCTTCGCCGGGTCTCGGCCCAGCAGGTCATCCACGTGAATGGCCGGTTTCGTGGCCTCGTCAAACGCCACGATGTGCGCCCACTCCAGCCGCACCATGTCCATGGCCAACTCCTGATGCGGTGCGGCCCATTTCGGTTCCGCCCGCAAGAATTTGCCCAAGCGACGGCCAAGATTGCGCAGTGTAAATGACTCCGATGGATACCGCGCGAGATACGCGTGGACCAGACGGTCGAACTTTCGCTCCCCGATGACAGCCCGCAGCCCGGGATAATCGTCATAAATGCAGCCGAGGATGCGGTACCAGTACTGACGATTATAAATTTCCAGCCGCTCGAATGACGTCAGCCGGTCGTTCCGCTTGATGATGGCGTTCGCGACTGGCGCCGACGTCTTCTCCATCCCGCCGCGCGGAGTCAGCGGGCGCATGATCGCGCCGGCCATCAACGCTTGCAGGTCGCCGAGTTGTTTGGCGGAGGCGACCTTACGCGGGCGCGACCTGATGCTGGATCTGGTCGATGAACTGGTTGGCTTTGAGCGCCTCATGATGAACCTCGTCAAATGACGGGATGCTGTCATCCCATTCCAGCAGCGTCGCGGTTTTGCCGACCAGGTTGATGGCGCGGGCATACAACTGCCACACCGGGTCCAGCACCGGATGATCGTGCGTATCGAGAATGTACTTCTTGAATTTGGAATGGCCCGCGATGTGGACTTGCGCGACGCGATGGTGCGGCACGTTGTTCACGTAATCGTAGGGATTGAAGCTGTGGTTCTTCGACGACACGTAAATGTTATTCACATCGAGCAGAATCCCACAATCAGCCAGCTCGACGACTTCGCTGAGAAATTCCCACTCCGTCATTTCCGACGCGTGAAATTCCGCGTAGCTGCTGACGTTCTCGACGGCGATCGGCACCTCGACAAAATCGCGCACCGCGCGCACCTTCTGCGCCGTGACCTTCGCCGCCGCGAACGTGTACGGCATCGGCAGCAGATCGTGCGTGTAGCGGCCATCGACGCTGCCCCAGCACAAATGGTCGGACAGCCAGGGCGTCTTGGTGCGCTTGACCAGCGCCTTGAGCTTTTTCAGATGCTCGCGGTTCAGCTTCTCCGCCGAACCGAAATACATCGACACGCCATGCTGCACCACGCGGTACTGTTCGAGAATCTGGTCGAGCACCTGCAGCGGTCGTCCGCCATCCACCATGAAATTTTCCGAGATGATTTCAAACCAGTCAACGACCGGCTTGCGCGTGAGGATGTGCTGGTAATGCGGCACCCGCAAACCAATGCCGATACCGTAGTCGGTGAATGAATTGAAGCGGTTCGCGGGCATGACGTGAATGGGGGCGGCTCACGCCGCCCCCACCCGAATTATACACAACGTCGGCTGACTAGCTCGGCTTGTTGGTGTTGCAGCCGCCCTTGCCTTTGCAAGAGTTCTTGCCCTTGCAGCCGTTGTCACCGGCGTTGCAACCGCCGCCGCCCTTACAGCTGTTCTTGCCCTTGCAGTCGTGCTTGCCGTTGTCGCCGCTGTCGTCCATCTGACCCCAGCTCGTCAGGCTCGTGCCCTTCGGGCTCGTCGTGGTCTGGCTGGCATACGCGCGCGCCACTGCGCCGGTCATCAAACCGGCCAAGGCCGCTCCTGCGACCAATGCTTTTGTCGTTCTCTTCATCGCTTCTCCTCTGGTTGTGTGGTTGGTTTGTTTTTGACTGTCCGCGCCTGTCACGCCAACCAGGAACGGACCTCGCTGCGCACTTGTGAAAACGCCCTGTGGAATGAACTGGCGGGAAAGATTGATGAAAGATGCCAGACGGGCCGCTCGTCCAACAGGACTTGTGGTAACACCGACTCCTCGCATCTCCATACGATGCGTGTCAGGCTGATTGGTTCCACACATTTTCGCCAAGCTCCACTGTACCCAAGAATACGATTCGCCAGCAGGTTTGGATTTATTGGGGGAACGGTGCCGCCACGAAGCCTCTACCACCGTTTTCCCTCGCCATGGTGCAAGATTACCCCGGCACCCCGACAAAAGCAAATCGAAACGGAACGCCGAAAAGGATTCGGGGTAAACACCGGCTTTATGCGCTCTTTTTCCCGCGCAATTTGGCAATCACCGCATCCAGGGAGAACACGCCCGGACCAAAAATCAGCACGATGATGGCGGTCAACATGAATTGAAACGGGGCCGCCGACACAAAATTATCAGGCTTGGAAAAGATGCTCTTCACAGCGTCGGAATCCGCGGTGAGATACGCGATGATCATGGTAAAGATTAACGGCACGGTAATGATCCGCGAGCCGAAGCCAAGCAGGAGAAGCAGGCCACCGAAACATTCCGTGGAGCCGGCCAGCAGCGCGTTTAGCCTCGGCATCGGGATATGCAGCGTCTCGAAGAAGCCGGTGGTCTTGTCGAGATGCGTGAGCTTGCCCCATCCCGTCTGAGCGAACTGCCATCCCCAATACAACCGGATGATCAAGAGGAATGGCGATTGTAGTTTCGAGACCAGCGCGACCCACAACCGGTAGAGTTTTTCCATAGCAGGAGGAAAATGTAGCAAAGCACCTGCTCACAAGCAAGTTGCGATTGACCAGCTGAGATCATTGGCAAGTGATTGCACAAGCGATTGTTGGGCAAGTACCACCTCCAGACAAGTTCGCGACGACTCTCCCAATGAATTGGCGCCGCAAATCCAACAATGGCACGCTGGCCGCGATTGATTACCGCAACGTGAGAGCAAACGGATCTATTCTCATCATCATGCTGGCCGCATTGTCCGCGCTCGCGCCATCTCACGCTCAAGCCTCCGTCGGCATCGAGTTGGAACTCGCGGTGTTGCACGATAATTTGGGCAATCCTTTGCCCGACGGCAGCACCATCCTTCTTGTTGCCGATACCGGCAATGGCGGCTTCAGCGACCCGACGGATACCGCCTTCGTCTCCAGCAATGATGTCATCGTCGGACGTTACGCCATGGACAGCGGCACCACGGACATAGCGGGCGGTGACGACCATGTTGTGGATTTCGACCTCGACAATGGTGTCGCGACCGGCGACAAACTTCGGGTTCTTTGGTTTCCCAATCTTACTACGAACGCGACCGCGCCGGGACCGTGTCAGGCATTCGGCAGCTTCACGACCAATGCTGTGCTCGATGGTTCGGACCAGGGATGGACCGTCCCCGGCGACGGTAGAGATCCAGTCGTTGCCGCCGGCGACCTGCCCGGACCCCGTCGGCATGCTCGTGACGCCCGCGAAATTTCCCATTACGCTCGCGCCGAAGAGAACACTCACCCTGAAATTTTTGGTCACCTACGATTGCGCCAACGACCCGGCCGCGACCACCAAAACGGCGGCCCACAACGATTATGCCACCATCGCGACGGTGCATCACGAAGCCATCGACGGTATCGCCGATGCCGATCCGGCCGATGACGTGTGTCCTCACGATCCGCTGGGTGCCATTCCCGGCACAAACGGCAAGATCGTGGACACAGGCTGTGGCGGCCGGAACCCCGACCACACGCTCGGCGCCGATGTGCTGACGGACGTAGTGGTAACGGTAAAGCGCTGAGGCCTAAGACGTGGCGGAGGTGATGTGAGAGCGCCAGGAGTCAGAGGATTCCTGGGAGGGTTCCGTTTGGATCGATGGGGGTAACGCGACTTTGGAATTCTTGGCGGAGGGTCTTGAGGCGGTTGGGGGTGAATTGTTGGCGGACTTTGACGACTTCGGTTCGGGCGAGGAGATCGCAGCGTTCGTTGAACGCATGACCGGCGTGGCCCTTGAGCCATTTCCACGTGATGCGATGTCGGGCGGATTCGGCGTCGAGTTCTTTCCAGAGATCCTGATTCTTCACGGGCTGTTTCGCTTTGGTTTTCCAGCCAAGAGCTTTCCAGTTCTTGAGCCATTCCGTGATCCCGTTGCGGACGTACAGCGAATCCGTGAAGAACTCGACTTCGCAAGCGTCGGACAACGCGCGGAGTCCTTCGACGGCCGCCTGGAGTTCCATGCGGTTGTTGGTGGTGGCCGGCGTTCCGCCGCTGAGTTCCTGCTGATGATTTTCCCATGCGAGTACAACCGCCCAGCCGCCCGGCCCCGGGTTACCCTCGCATGCGCCGTCGGAATATAGCGTCACCTTTTTCATGGAGTTGCCAGACAGCATACACAAAGCATCCACGGCAGACACGAATTACATCCGGACGAAGGGGATTCCACTACGAACGGCGGCAAGCGGGCCACTTGCCCTACAAATCGGAGGCCGAACGTCGCGCATAGCGGTCGCTCCCTGCCGTTCGCTCCTTGCACTCTGTGGCTCTGCGGTTGAATTCCCCGCCCGTTTACCTCCACGGGCCATTCCGACGCACTTCGGTATTGACGCTACGCCACTCTGGCTGTAAAAGTGGCGCGACTTGAATGACTTCGGGGCCTGACTGCGGTCGGGCACAGATGTGCCGAGGGCCATTTTCATGCAGTGGAGAGCGTTGGGAGGACGCAGGGGGGAGATAAACGATTTGGATGTTTGGGAAATTTCTAAATTATTTCTCGACCGATATCGGTATCGATTTGGGAACCGCGAACACGCTGGTGTATGTGCGTGACCGCGGTATTGTTTTGCGAGAGCCCAGCGTGGTGGCGATCCAGACAGGAACCAGCCACGTCTTGGCGGTAGGAGAAGAGGCGAAACGGATGTTGGGTCGCACGCCAGGTAACATCCAGGCCATTCGCCCCATGAAGGACGGCGTCATCGCTGATTTTGAAGTGACCGAGGCGATGTTACGCTATTTCATCCGCAAGGTGCACAACCGCCGTTTCGGCATCAAACCCCGCGTCATCGTCGCGGTCCCGAGCGGCATCACCGAAGTGGAAAAGCGCGCCGTCAAAGACAGCGCCACCCATGCGGGGGCGCGGGACGTTTATCTAATTGAAGAACCGATGGCGGCCGCCATCGGCGTTGGGCTGCCGGTGCAAGAGCCGGCAGGCAACATGATTGTGGATATTGGCGGTGGCACGACCGAGGTGGCCCTCATCAGCCTGGCGGGTATCGTGCTCAGCCGCAGTGTGCGTGTAGCAGGGGATGAACTGGATGAAGCCATCATTCAGTACATGAAACGCGCTTACAACTTGATGATTGGCGAACGCATGGCGGAGGATATCAAGGTCAAAATCGGCTCGGCCTACCCACTTGAACAGGAGCTCACCATGGAAGTCAAAGGACGCGACCTGGTGGCCGGCTTGCCGAAGACATTGACCGTCACCTCTGAGGAAGTGCGCGAGGCGCTGCAGGAACCGATCTCGACCATTGTCGAGAACGTCCGTGTCACACTCGAGCGCTGCCCTCCCGAATTGGCAGCCGACCTCGTCGACCGCGGCATCATGCTGGCGGGCGGTGGGGCGCTCATTCGGGGCATCGACAAGCTTCTCGCCGAGGAAACCGGCCTTCCCGTGCACATCTCCGACGATCCGCTCAGCGCCGTCGCGATGGGTACCGGCGTCGTGCTTCAGGAACTCGGCTACCTTGAGAAGCTGGCCAAGAATTCATCGTAAGCCCACCCTGAGACACCCACCGAGGATGTGCTCGTAAGAGCGATTTCTAATCGCGACCGGTCGCGAATGCAATTCGCTCCTACGGGGAATCGGTACCGAAGGGTTTTTTGAACCGTAGAAATTTGGTCATTATCGGATTGCTGGTGGTTAGCTGGGTGATTTTCCTGGGCCAACCGACCGCTTTCTCGGGTAAGCTGCGCATGGTTTTTGTACAACTTGGCACGCCGTTCGTGAAATTGGGCGATTATTTCCCCTTCGTCCAGTCGCGGCGCTCGCTCGCAAAGCGGAATCAGGAACTCACACACGAGAATGATATCCTGCGCCAGCAAATTCAGACTCTCGGCGAGACTGGTCGCGAAAATCTCCGCCTCCAGCAACTTCTTGGTCTTAAGGAACACACGAGCTTTCACACCGTTGCCGCGCGCGTCATCGGCCGCGATGCGTCCAACTGGTGGAAGAGCATCCAGATCGACCGCGGCAGCGAGGATGGCGTCCGCACCAACATGGCCGTGCTCAACACCGACGGCCTCATCGGCAAAACCCTCGCCGTCACCAGGGGTGAAGCCCGCGTCCTCCTGCTCACCGACCCGAATTGCAAAGTCAGCGCCTTGCTGCAAGACACGCGTGAGCCGGGCGTCGCGTCCGGAGTCGAGGCCGCCTTTTCGTTCTCGCCACGCTGCCTGATGACCTACGTGAACCGCGACGCGAAGGTCAAGGCCGGCGAAGGCGTAATCACCTCGGGCCTCGGCGTCTTTCCAAAAGGCATTTTCATTGGCGTCGTCAGCCGCGCCCAACTCAACAAGCAAACCGGCATGTATCAGGACATTGAGATCAAGCCCGCGGTGGATTTTCGCCGCGTAGAAGAAGTGCTGGTGGTTGTGGAATGACCACGCTCATCGCCATCGCCGGAATTCTGATCGCCGCGGCGCTGCAAGAGCGGATGCCCACGCTGTGGTGGCTGGGCAGTGTGCGGCTGGAATTCTTGCCGGCGCTCATCGTCTACGTGTCACTGACCATGCATCGCGGACGCGCTCTGGCCCTCGCGCTCGTGGCTGGTATGGCGCAGGACGCCTTGTCCGCCGCGCCGTTCGGTATCTCGGCCCTGGCATATGGCATCGCGGCGGTATTGATAACGGGCCTGCGAGAAGTGTTGGACCGCGATTTGCCATGGGTGCAACTGGGATCGGGTGCGCTTACCTCTGTCGGAGCCGCACTCATGGCTTTCTTCGTCGTCGGCATATCGTTCGGCGCCCTGTTCAAGATGTGCGTCGTCGGTTTCCTCACCGGAACGCTCACCGTGATGTTGTTCTTCGCGCTCGATTACTCGCGAATGGTCTGGGGGAACGCATGATCATCAGCGCGCCATTCCGCGAACATAATCCCCGCCTGCGAGCGGTCGGAACAATCATCGCACTGGGTCTGGCGCTCCTTCTTGTCGCCCTGTGGCGCGTCCAGGTGACCCACGGCGAACATTACGACAACAAACAGGAAGCCCAGTCGTTACGCCGCATCCGGATTCCAGCCGCGCGCGGCGAGATTGTCGACCGCAACGGCGTCGTGCTCGCGAACAACCGCCCCAGTTACGATATCGCTATTTATCTCGACCGTTTCTCCAAGAAAGTGGATGTCGTCCGCGCCGTACAGACAAGGTTGAGCGCGCTGGGCGCAGAACTCGGCATGGATCCCATGCTGAAAGATGACGTCGTGCGGGCCCACTACGAAGAGCGCCGCCCGCTTCCCCTGCCCGTCTGGCGTGACCTTCGCCCCGAATCGGTCGCTGCCTTTGCCGAGCGCGCCAGCACCCTTCCCGGCGCGGACTTGATCGTGATGCCCGTGCGCCAGTATCCCCAAGGCTCACTGGCAGCCCATTTGCTCGGCTACGTGAATAAAACGCAGGATGGTGACAACGAGGATATCGACAACTTTTATTATTACCAGCCCGACAGCGTCGGGCAACAAGGTGTCGAAAAAGCCTGTGACGAGTATCTGCGTGGCTCGCCGGGCGGGCGCACGATCCGTGTGACGCCGGCCGGCACGGTCGCGAACGATCTCGGTGAAAAACAGGCGGAGCACGGCGGCCGCGTGACCCTGACGATCGACGTGCGCCTGCAACGAATCGTGGAAGACGCTCTGGCCGCAACGAAACTTCCCGCGGGCAAAGAGCTGCGGGGTGCAGCCGTGGTGCTCGACGTGCGGACGGGTGAGGTGCTCGCCCTGGCGTCGGTGCCAAGTTTCGATCCCAACATCTTCAATCCCGCTACTCCCGCTCCCACAATTGAGGCCGTGATGAACAATCCTTCCAGCCCCATGCTCAACCGCGCGATCGGGGGACGCTATCCGCCCGGTTCCACGTTCAAGCCGATTACACTTCTGGCCGGACTCGAGTCAGGGGCGATCTCGCCGCAGGACACGGTCGTATGCACAGGCTCCATCCAAATTGGCAACTGGCCGCGCCCATTTCGTTGTTCCAATCATTCGGGACATGGGCCTATCGACGCCTACAACGCCATCGCGGAATCGTGCGATGTGTGGTTTTACAAAGAAGGCTTGAAGACCGGCCCCGAGGCAATCACCCGAATGGCCGGCGAATTCGGCCTCGGGCAGCCGACCGGGTTCGACGTGGGACACGAGCAGTGGGGGTTCGTACCGACGCCCGCGTGGAAATGGGCCCGGCATCGTGAAAAATGGTTGGATGGCAATACGGCGCAGTTATCCATCGGGCAAAGTTTCTTACTCGTCACGCCCATGCAGATGGCGTGCGTGGCGGCAACGTTTGCCAACCGCGGCACGTGTTTACATCCGTATGTCGTAAAGCAGATCCAAGCGTCCAACGGCCAGGTCGTGCATGAAGGTCAGCCGGATGTCCGGGGTCATCTGAGCGCGAACCCGGAGCAACTGGAAGTCGTGCGACGGGCGATGTTGGGCGCCGTACACGATCCCCGTGGTACGGCCGGTCGCGCCGCCGTGAAGGGCCTGAGTATCGCCGGCAAGACCGGCACAGCGGAATACGACACGAAACGGGGGCGGTTGAACTGCGGGTGGTTCATCGGGTTCGCGCCGTACGACCAGCCCCAGGTTGCCGTGGCCATATTGATTGAAGACGCCGTCAGCGGCGGCCAAACGGCAGCGCCGGTGGCCGGGAAGATTTTTGCGCAGATGTTCGGACGAAGTGCCGAGGACAAAGGCGTGGCGGAGCTCGAGGTGTATGCAGATTAAGCGTTCCATGGAGATGATCAAACAGATGGACTGGCTGCTGTTCGGCGCGATGGCCGCACTGGCGGTCGTTAGCGTGTTTTTCGTCTATAGCGCGTCCTATCGGCCGCCGCCACAACCAATGCCCGGTTTTTACAAGATGCAGATGATGTGGTTCACCGTCGGGTTGTCGCTGTACCTGGTGGTGGCCTTGGTGGACTATCGCCTCATCTGCCAATGGGCGACCATCTGGTATGCCATTGCCCTGGGACTCCTCCTGCTGGTGCTTATCGACGGTATCAAGGTGTACGGCGCGCGCCGGTGGTTGGGATGGCACGGCTTTGGCATCCAGCCCGCGGAGACCGCGAAGCTGGCCACACTAATAGCGCTCTCATACTATTTGTTTCATCGCACGCGGGAGTCGCGGCGGGAGTTCAGCATTGTGTGGGTCGCCCTGGCCATGATGGGTGCGCCGTTCGTCCTCATCATGTTGGAGCCAGACCTCGGCTCGGCGGTCGTGTTGATTCCGATCTGTTTCGGCCTGATGTTTGTCGCGGGCGTGCGGATGAAACACTTGCTCATGGCCGCCGCGGCCGGCGTCGTTCTGGCGGCCATTGGTCTGCCGATCATGTGGAAGTTGAAGGAACACAGGGCCGGCCAACGAAATTATCAACAGGATCGAATTACGGTCTTCTTGCATCCTGACTTTGACCCACGCGGGGCCGGTTGGAATCGCAACCAGTCCGTCATCGCGGTCGGCTCCGGCGGGCTGACAGGAAAAGGGTATCTGCAAGGCACGCAGAGCCTGCTGGGCTACCTCCCTCGCTCTGTAACACCGAATGATTTTCTCTTCAGCGTCATTGCCGAAGAACAGGGATTTGTTGGTAGTCTGGTTGTAATTGGGTTGTATGCGGTGCTGTTATTTTCCGGGCTACGGATCGCCGCAAACGCGCGCGACCGGTTGGGAATGCTCCTGGCCACGGGTGTCGTGGTCATGCTGTTTTTCCATATCTTCATCAATGTGGGCATGACGATCGGCCTGATGCCGGTCACGGGCGTGCCCCTACCATTACTCAGCTACGGTGGATCGTTTGTGCTGGCCAGCATGACCGCCCTCGGGCTGTTACAAAACGTGTGGATTCATAGGAGGATCTACTAACCATGGACGCAATCAAACAAATACTCAAAAAGGGCGAGGAACTCTTAACGGGTCGTCGCAAGCGACGCATCCTCAAGGAAATTATCGTCAACGCGGAGGCGCTGGAAAATCGCGTCGCCGTGCTGGAAGAGGGCCAACTCGAAGAGTTCACCATCGAACGCACGACCGAGAAACGTATCGTCGCCAGCGTCTTCAAGGGTAAAATCAAGAACCTCGAGCCCGGACTGAAAGCAGCGTTCGTCGATATCGGGTTCGAGAAGAACGCCTTCCTGCACTATTGGGACATCATCCCCGAACAGCTCGATCAGCGCGTTGATCTGCTCGAAACCCCGGAAGCCGATCGTTCCAAGCAAAAGCCCAAGATTTCCCAAAAAGACATCCCGCAGCTTTATCCGCCGGGATCAGAAGTCATCGTGCAGGTCGTCAAAGGTCCCATCGGCACGAAGGGTCCGCGCATCACCACCAACATCAGCATCCCCGGCCGTTACCTCGTGCTGATGCCGTTCAACCCGCAACGCGGTATCTCGCGCAAGATTGAGGACGACAGGGAACGTCAACGCCTCAAGAAAGTCCTGCAGCGCCTGCGCATCCCCGAGGGCATGGGCGTTATCATCCGCACCGTCGGTGAAAACCAGAAGAAACGGTACTTCATCCGCGACCTTGAGCTGCTGTTGCAGACATGGAAGCAGGTGGAAGAGAAGATCAAGACCCAGACCGCGCCGTACTGCGTGTTCCAGGAACCCGATCTCGTTGAGCGTACCGTCCGCGATTTCCTCACGGAAGAAGTGGACCGCATCGTGGTGGACAACGAACAAGCCTATGAATCCATCCGCAACATGATTGGCCAGATCAGCCGTCGCTCGCGCGGCAAAGTCCGGCTCTACAATGAGACGGCACCCATCTTCGGCCGGTTCAACGTCGAGAAACAAATCGAGAACGCCTTCCGTCGGCAGGTCTGGCTGAAGTCCGGCGGCTATATCTGCATCGACGAGACGGAAGCGCTCGTCGCCATCGACGTCAACACGGGCCGACATAAATCGCAGAAAGACCTCGACACCACGATCCTGCAAACGAATCTCGAAGCCGCCGAAGAAATCTGTCGCCAGCTTCGCCTGCGCAACATTGGCGGCCTGATCGTGATCGACTTCATCGACATGCGCCATCGCAACGACCAGCAGAAGGTTACCCAAAAGGTGCGCGAGGGCGTCAGGCGCGACAAAGCCAAGACCCGCATCCTCAACATCTCGCAGCTCGGTCTGATGGAAATGACGCGCCAGCGCCACAGCGAAAGCATGGCCAGCGCCGTGTACGAGGACTGCCCGTACTGCAAGGGCAAGGGCATGGTCAAGAGTGCGCTGTCCATGTCGGTCGAAATCCAACGCAAGGTTGCCGAACTCCTCCGCAAACTGCGCGAGCAGGGCCGGCACGAGCAGCCGCAGCTTCGCATTTACGTCCACCCCGAAGTGCTCAACCGTCTGCGCACCGAAGATGAAGCGGTACTCATCGACCTGGAGAAGAAACTCAGCGGCAAACTCAGTTTCCGCGCCGACCCGGCGTTCCACTTCGAGCAATTCAAGATTGCTGATGCCATCAGCGGTCAAGAACTGGCGTAATAAAGCGACTCGGAAGTCAAACGCCACCGATGTCTTCACACGTCATACGTGTGATAGACAACGGTAGTGGTGTAGCTGTATGCAGCGAACGCGACAACAGTAACTAGCGGGGCGATGACGACCAGGCGCAAATCATCTGTCTGGGGCGTTGCCCTCATCGTGTTGCTCACCGTCGTGGTATATCTGCCCGCCTTGCGCGGCGGGTTTATCTGGGATGATGACGATCACCTGACCGCCAATCCCGCCATGACCGCGCCGCATGGATTGCGGATGATTTGGTCGTCCCTGTCCGTCTCGCGATACTATCCATTAACACTCACGAACTTCTGGGTCCAGCGTCGGTTATGGGGACTGAACTCCAGGCCCTATCACCTCGTCAACATCGTGCTTCATGCGGCCAACGCTGTTTTGGTTTTCTTTCTACTCCGCCGACTGCGGGTACCACTGGCTTGGTGGGCTGCCGCGCTGTGGGCGCTGCACCCGGTGAATGTGGAATCGGTGGCCTGGATTACCGAACTAAAGAATACGCAGTCAGGTGTTTTCTTTTTTTGTTCCCTGCTGTGCTTTCTCCGGTTCGAAGCCGAGGAACGGCGTGCCTGGTATGCATGGGCATTGGTTTGCGGGGCGTGCGCTTTCCTGAGCAAGCCATCGACGGTCGTCTTGCCACTGGTGTTGTTGCTCTGTGCCTGGTGGCAGAGAGGGCGCTGGCAGCGCAACGATATTGTCCGGACTCTGTCGTTCTTTGGGATGGCTCTGGCCATGTCGATCCTGACGATTGCGGAACAGACCGGACACATTACCCGCCAGGGAACCGGAGAATGGTCGCTCACTCTTGGGCAGCGGCTTGTGATCGCCAGCAAGGCAATCTGGTTTTACGCTGGAAAAGTTCTTTGGCCCTTGAACCTTGCGTTCGTATATCCCCGATGGGAAGTGAAGGCAAACTCCGTGGGGTCGTGGTTGCCGCTGGCCGGTCTGGTGGCCAGCGGCGTCATCCTCTGGCTGCGGCGCCAGCAGCCGTGGGCGCGAGCGTGTCTCTTCGGATTCGGGTATTTCGTGATTGCGCTGCTGCCGGTGCTCGGGCTGGTCGACATATTTTACTTTCGGTACTCATTCGTCGCGGACCATTTCCAATATCTGGCGAGCGTTGGTGTCATCGCCTGTGCCGTCAGTGGGATCGCGGGTGTTTCGGACCGCAGCAGTGTGCGGTCAATATCCGTGGCAAACGTCGTTTGTGCGGCACTGCTGGCAGGTCTGGGCGCGCTGACCTGGAAGCAAGCGCACGCTTACCACGATTCCGAAACACTTTGGCGCAATACCGTCACCAAGAATCCTGACGCGTGGATTGCCCATAATAATCTTGGGATTGCGCTGGGGAATCACGGCCGACGCTCGGAAGCGATCGAGCATTACCGAGAGGCGTTGCGCCTGAAACCTGATTATGCCGAGGCGCATAACAACCTGGGGTTCGCTTTGTCACAGATGGGCAAGACCGACGAGGCCATCCGACAATTCGAGGAAGCATTGCGGATCGACCCAGAGGACAATGAAGCGCACAACAATCTTGGAAATGCGTTGTTGCAGACCGGGAACTTGGCCGAGGCTGTCAAGCAATACGAGGAAGCGCTCCGAACCAAACCCGATTATGCCGACGCGCGCAATAACCTGGGGACCGCGTGGCTGCGACTGGGCCGGGTGCCGGAGGCCATCGAGCAGTGGGAACAGGTGTTGCGAATCAGGCCTGATTACGCTGAAGCACACAATAACCTGGGGGTGGCCCTGGCGCGACTCGGCAAGTTGCCTGCCGCGACAATGCATTGGGAACAGGCGCTGCGAATCAACCCGGAGTACGCTGACGCGCACTACAATCTGGGCATGGCACTGGAGAACACGGGCAACGTGCGGGAGGCGATGATCCATTACGAGCAAGCGCTACGAATCAAGCCTGATCACGTTGACGCCCAAAACGGGCTGGCGCGACTCCGGGCTATTCAGTAAGTGATTGCCTTGGTATCGTGGAAGCGAATGCTACGAAAACCATTCAACTCAGGGCGTGATGGATTGAGTCAGATTGAGCCGCACCGCACGTGTCGTTATTTGCTTCCGTCCATCATTATCCTCTGCTGGCTCGCTGTCGCGTGCCATGCCGCCGATGAGCCGCGCATCCTGACGCCGTCCCCGTCCTCGTTCCAAACATTGTCGCGCTTCACCGAATTGTTGGATGCATTGCAAAAGGGTTATGTTGCTCCGGGGAAGCTCAATACCGATGAGCAAACCACCGCCGCACTCCGCGGATTCGTTCGCGCCGTCGATCCCGAGGCCGACCTGCTCACGCCCGAGGAAGTCGCCGCGACCAATGAGTCCGCCTACACCGACGGCGATATCGGCCTCAGCTTCGCCATCCGCGACGATTTCCCCGTCGTCATCTCACCGCACGACGGCAGTCCTGCGGAAAGCGCCGGCCTGCTTGCCGGGGAACAAATCGTCGCCATCGGCAACGTCCCCACGCCCCATGCGCGACGCATTGACGTGGACCGTCTTCTCCGTGGTCCGCCGAATTTTCCCGTGAACCTGCGCGTGTTCGATCCCAACACTGGCGCCGTTCGCGACCTGCGCCTGCACCGAACCACCGAGTCGTTGTCTCCCAGTCCCGGCTTGAGATTCCTCGATCGAGGCGTCGCGTATTATCGCGTCCCCGAGTTCACACTCGCGGCGGTCGAAAATTTTCGCGCGGCGATGGTCCTCGCCAAGAGCGACCGTGCTCCGGCCATCATTCTCGATCTGCGCAATAATCCCGGTGGAGCATTCGAGGCTGCCCAGGTCGCCGCATCGTTCTTCCTGCCCATGGGCACCGAGGTCGTCTCGCTGGAGTACGCCAATCCGGCCCTCCGCACCACGTTCGTCAGCGATGAAAGCATTCGGGTCACCGCGCCGCTGGTATTGCTGGTCAACGGAGGCACCGCCGGCGACGCGGAGGTCTTCGCCGCAGCGCTGCAGGACAACAAGCGCGCGCGGATCGTCGGTAGCCGGAGCTTTGGCCGGGGAATTCTGACAACGTCAGTCCGCTTGTCGGACGGCTCAGTGTTGGTCATGCCCACCGCTTACTTTGCGCGACCATCTAAACAGGTCCTGCAGGGCAAAGGTGTGGCTCCGGATGTGATCGTGGAAATGCCGCGCGAGACGGAGCGCTCACTTGCCCGCGCCGGTTTCGGGACCTTCGATTGGCGAAACGACAAAGCCGACGTGCTCGGCACCGATTTGCCGCTGGCCAGGGCGCTCGCACTGCTGGCCAAGTGAACACTGTTGCGATGTGTTCGCTCCGCTGTTAGCATACCCTCATGTCCGCCATGAATCGGAGAATCCGGCTCGCCGCGATCTCGCTGCTGCTTCTCGCCGTGTTTCCCGCGCACGCCCAGGAAGCCACCCTGCAAAAACTCAACGTGCAAGCCGCTGATCTGTATCGACAGGCCAAATACACGGAGGCAGTCAGCGCCGGGCAGGACGCGCTGAAGATCGCCGAAACGATGTTCGGCCCTTCGCATCGCGAAGTCGCCACGGCCTTGAGCAACCTCGCGGAATACCAGCGCGCCGAAGGCAACTACACGGAGGCGGAGAACCTGCTCAAACGGGCGTTGGCCATCGATCAAAAGGTGTTGGGTGACGAACATCCGGACGTGGCCATCGATCTCAACAATCTCGGCCTGCTCTACGACAGCCTCGGTCGCCACGCTGATGCCGAGCCGCTTTACAACCAGGCAATCCAAATTGACCAGAAGACGCTCGGTCCCGATCACCCCACTGTCGCCACCGATCTGAACAACCTCGCGGAAGCCTACCGCGCTCAAGGCAAACTCTCTCAAGCGGAGGCATTCTACCGGCGCGCACTCCGGATTTGTGAAGCCCAGCCTGTCCCAGACAACCGCGCCACGGCCACGGTACTCCACAACCTCGGCGCCTTGACCATTGCCCAAGGCAAGACCGCGGACGCCGAACCGTTGTTGTCGCGCGCGTTGGAACTATGGCGCAAGGTCGTGCGTGCCGATCACCCGGACATCGCGGCGACGTTGCGCTTGCTCGGCTCCGTCCAAATGTCGTTGCGCGAGTATCCGAAGGCGGAAACCACCCTCGCCGAGGTCGTCGCCATTGACGACAAGAACCATGGCAAGAATGCCAGGCAACTTTCCAAAGACCTGGGCAATCTCGCTCTCGCGCTGGTTGCGCAACGGAAATATGTAACCGCAGAGACGCATCTCAAACGCGCCCTCGCTCTCGACGAGCAAACGTACGGCAAGGAACACCTGGTCGTCGCATCGAGCCTCACCAGCCTTGCCGAGGTCTATCGCGACGAAGGGAAGTACACGTCGGCGGAACCCCTGTACAAGCGCGCCCTGATGATTGACGAAAAGGTTCTTGGTCCCGAGCACCCGGACGTGGCGAACGATCTGAACAACCTCGGTGCCCTCTATTTCTCGGAAGGTCGGTCCACCGACGCCGAGCCGATGTTAAAACGGGCGCTGGCCATCAAGACGGATGCCCTCGGTCCCGACAGTCCGGAGTTGCTGCAGGTTCTCGACAACTATGCCGTCGTCCTCCGCGCGCTGAAGCGCGTCGACGAAAGCAAATCGATCGAGGCCCGCGCCAGTGCGATTCGTAAAACGTTGCCCCCGTCATGAACGAAGCCAGGCTCCGACAACTACTCCTCGATGTGCGCGCTGGTCACGTGCCGGCGGAACGCGCGCTCAAGCAACTCAAGTCTCTGGCCATTCACGACCTCGATTTTGCGCGGGTGGACGGGCATCGCTCGCTGCGCAAAGGTTTTCCCGAAGTGATCTATTGCGAAGGCAAAACGCCAATGCAGGTCGTGAAGATCGCGCGCACGATCCTGCGGCATAATGACAATTTACTGGCAACCCGCTCATCGAAGGAAACATTCCGCGCCCTGAAACGCGCGTTCCCGAAAGCGAAGTACCACGAAGCTGCGCGCGCCATAACGGTCGAGCGCAAGCCGTTGCCGAAACGCGGTGGCACAATCGCCGTGCTCTGCGCTGGCACCACAGACATCCCCGTCGCCGAAGAAGCTGTCGTCACCGCCGATATCATGGGCAATCGCGTGAAGCGTTACTACGATGTCGGTGTGGCCGGCATCCATCGGTTGCTCGCGCTGAACGAGGAATTGCTCGAAGCGAGCGTCCTGATCGTCGTCGCCGGGATGGAAGGCGCCCTGCCCAGCGTCGTCGGCGGCCTCGTCGACAAACCCGTCATCGCCGTCCCCACCTCCGTTGGTTACGGCGCAAGCTTCGGCGGCGTCGCCGCTCTGCTGGCCATGCTAAATTCCTGCTCCAGCGGCATCACCGTCGTCAACATCAACAACGGCTTCGGCGCCGGCTATGCCGCGAGTTTGATCAACAGTCTCGCGAATCCCTGAGTTGGCTCTCGACATGAAGACCGTCATTTCCATTCCCGACAAGATATTTAATTCAGCCGACCGGCTGGCGAAAAATATGAAGATGTCGCGCAGCGAACTGTATGCGCGGGCAGTGGACGAGTTCGTCACCGAACATGCGCGGCTAAACATTCGGGAGAAGCTCGATCAGGTATATGCCGCCAACCCCTCCACGATGGGTCCGACTCTCGCCTGTGCCCAAGCTGCTGCCATCGCCCGCGAGGACTGGTGATGCGGCGCGATGAGAAAGGGCAGAGACGGAGTTGCTTTGGGCATAGGAATGCTACCTCATTTCCAAGCGTACAGGCGCTTGTACTCGCCGCCAATCTGGGGGTCGCCAAGGTGCACAAGTCGCCTGCTGCTTTTGTCATCGCCGCGTCAGTTCTTTAACTTTGCCGAAAGAATTGCATCGGGATGCCAGACAGGGTATACTTTTGGGGCCATGAGCATTACGGAAATCCACCAGCTTCCGCTGAGCGAAAAACTTCAAATCATGGAGGCGATTTGGGAAGACTTGCGTGCCCAGGCGAAGGACGTTCCGGTGCCACGGTGGCATGAGGAATTGCTGGACGCCCGGCGGGAAGCGGTGGCACAAGGTCGGGAACAAGTTCTCGATTGGGATGATGCGAAGCACGCGTTGCGCACGCCGCACCAATGAAGCTGCGGATTCTGGCCTCGGCCAAGAAGGACTTGGAGGAAGGCTACCGGTTTTATGAAGCGCAGAACGCCGGCCTTGTCGAGTACTTTATCACTTCGGTCGAAGCGGACATCGAAAGCTTGCTCCTGTACGCCGGCATCCACCCCGTGATGTACAAAGAATTCCATCGGTTGCTCTGTCGCGTCTTCCCGTTCGCAATCTACTACCTGAAATCCGCGGACGTCGCCACTATCTACGCAGTCGTCGATTGCCGACGCGACCCGGCATGGATCCGCCAACATTTACAGAAGAGCGGCGAGCGGGCATCAACTGCACCGCCCGCTTGATCAACCAACTCACACGACAATGATACTCCTCTACCTCGATTGTTTCGCAGGCATCAGCGGCGATATGTTTCTGGGCGCGCTGCTGGACCTGGGCGTGTCGGAAAGTGCGTTACGCGCTGAATTGGCGAAGCTCGCTCTGAAGAGTTATCAGATTTCATCCCGCCGGGTGATCAAGCAGAACATCTCGGCCACAAAATTTGATGTGGTGGTGATGGAAGATTCGGCGCTTCATCCGCCTTCGCCGAGGCTTCGGCGGACAGGTGAACACCGCGGTTACACCGAAATTGCCGCGATGATTACTGACAGCGCGTTATCGGATACGGTGAAGCGTAGAGCGTTGAGCGTGTTCAAACGAATTGGTGAGGCTGAGGCGAAGATTCATGGAATCCCGTTAGAGAAAGTTCACTTTCACGAGATCGGGGCCGTGGATTCAATTGTGGACATCGTGGGCGCGTGCATTGCGGTCGCGGCGCTTGGAGTAGACGAGATTCAGGCATCGCCACCGCGGCTGGGGTCGGGATTCGTCGAAACGGCGCACGGTAAATTCCCGGTACCGGCACCGGCCACGCTGGAATTGCTCAAGGGCATCCCGGTTCAGTCATCGAACGAACCCGTCGAACTGGTTACGCCAACGGGCGCAGCGTTGCTCGCGGAGTTCTGCACGAAGTTTTCCCAGGCGATGCCCGCAATGAGCATCGAGAAGATTGGTTACGGCGCGGGCTCGCGCGATTTGGAAAAGGCGCCCAATGTGCTCCGGGCCGTGCTCGGAGAACCGGCGAGCGCCGCGGAGTCCGAGGGCGACACCGTCGCTGTCATCGAAACGAACATCGACGACATGAACCCGCAATTATTCGGCGACGTGATGGAACGATTGCTGGCGGCTGGCGCGCTGGACGTGTTCTTGACGCCCGTGCAGATGAAAAAGAACCGGCCAGGCACGTTGCTGACCGTCCTGTGCGAACGCAACGACGCGGACGCGCTGGCGGAATTGCTTCTCACCCACACGACCAGTTTCGGCGTGCGGGTACACGAAGCCCAACGCCGCAAGCTGGCGCGGGAAATCGTCACGGTGAAAACCAAATTCGGCGAGATTGAGGTGAAAGTTGGACGGCTTGGTGATAGGATTGTGACACGGTCGCCGGAATTTGAATCCTGCAAACAGGCGGCGGCGAAATTCAATGTCGGCGTGAAGGACGTGTACAACGAGGCCACACGCGTGGCGGGGGAAACGTTATGATCGACAAAGAACTGCTGGAGATCATGGCCTGTCCGAAATGCAAGGCCGAGGTCAAAGTCGAGGGTGAGAAAATCATCTGCACCAACCCACAGTGCGGGTTGCGGTACCCGATTCGCGATGACATTCCGGTCATGTTGATTGATGAAGCGGAGAAACCCTCTCCGAAATCGTAGGAACGATTTGTAATCGCGACCGGTCGCGAATGGAATTCGCTCCTACGGAGATTATGAATCACGAACCAACCCTCTCCGTAATCGTTCCCGCATGGAACGAGGAGAAATATGTCGGTCGAGCCATCGACTCGCTGCGGCACGCCGCACAGGTCTATGAGCGCGAACGCGGGTGCGTGGCGGAGATTATTGTCGTCGACAACAACAGCCAGGATCGCACGGGCGACGTGGCGGGCGAGCACGGCGCGCAGGTGGTGCTCGAGCCTGTCAACAATATCGGCAAGGCGCGCAATACTGGTGTGAAGGCGGCCCGCGGAAAGTATATCGCGTTCTGCGACGCCGACAATCAAGTCACCGAAAACCTGTTGGTCTTGATCCACGACCATCTCGAGGATCCGAAGATTGTCGGCGGGGGAACCTGGATCGAGCCGGAGCGGCGCAACTTCAAGATCAGCTTTTTCTATTTGCTCTGGGGGATTTACGTTCGTGGTAGCGGCGTGGGCGTGGGCATGATGCATTGCCGCAAGCCGGACTTTGAGTCGTTCGGCGGATTCGACGAGACGATTTACGCCGCGGAGGACGTGCAACTCGCCTACGATTTGAAAAAGATCGGCACGCCGCGTGGCCAGAAATTCAAGTTGATCAACAAGGGCTGGATCATCACCTCGACGCGCAAAATCGACCAAACGCCGCTGGTCACGATGATCGCGAAGATCATCGGCTTCGGTTTCGGCCTGCAGAAGAAGATCCGCAACAAGGAATACTGCGAGCACTGGTACGAAAAAGCCGCGCGCTAGCGCTTTTCCGTGGGCGTGGCTTTCTTGCGCCGTCGCATCTTGTCCATGACTTTGTCCGCGTAGGTCTTCAAATGCGTTTTCAGCCGGCGCGCCCACACGAAATCCACGGCCAGAATGCTCAGACCGAGAATCACCAGCAGAAATCCCGGGCCTGGCACCGCCGGAATCATCAGGAACAGCCCGACGATCAACAACACAATGCCCGACGTGATCCGCAAGATACGCTTCGCATGATGGACCAGCCACTTCATGCCGACGGCTTCAAATAGATGGCCCCGTCCTCGACGACCAAGGGCAACCGCTCCAGAGACTTGCCCTGCCCCGGACCGCCGACGCACTTGCCCGCGTGCGGTTCATACACCGATCCATGCGTCTTGCAGACAAACAGGCTACCATCACAGGTAAAAAAGTCGTTGTCGTCCAGGTCCAACGAGATCGGCAGGTGCACGCAGCGATTCACAAACGCGACGAACTCGCCCTGAACGTTCGCGAGAAACGCGCCCATTGTCTCCCCGTTGGCTTCAAAGGTGAACTTCTTCGTCGTCCCCGGCGGGAGCTCTTCCACGCGTGCGAGCAAAATCCTGGGGCCATTCACAATGTCAGCTTAGGCCGCACGGTCAGCTTTGACAAAGACTTTATGGTAGGGAGGCGGACAAAACGGGTGACCCCGTTGACAGCCGCATGCTTCCTTCCGCCACCGGGCGATCAAAATCGAAGGTTGAACCAGTCAGGGTCTTCATAATAGACTTGGTGTCAGGAGATATGAAACTTCCCCTTCTCGCGACGATGACCTGTCTCATGCTCCCGATTGTGGTTTTCGCCGCCGGTCCCCAATCCACGGAGAAAAGTGATTATACACTTTTCAATCCGGTGCCGAGTGACCAGTTGCGGCCATTGTCTTCGGAGGCGTACGATGGCGTGACGGATGCCCGCACCCTGGATGCCGGCCACTATCAGGTGGAAGGCGAACTCGTGGATTACTTCTACAATTCCGGGACGCCTGTCGGCTATGACACCGGCGAATTCCTTTGGGCGCCGCGCGTGACGGTGGGGTTGTTGAACAATGTCGATCTTTATGTACGCCCGTCCTACGAGATCAGCCGGGTTGATAACAGGGTCAGATTCAGTGGGTTTGGACGCATCACCACAGGTGTCAAAATCAATCTCCTGGGCAATGATGACGGGATGATCGCCCTGGCACTCAAGCCCTACGTCTCAATTCCGACGAGCTACGGCGATGAATTAGGCGGAGGCGATGTGTTGGGAGGGGGCGACGTGGCACTGCTGGTGCGATTGCCATATGGATTGTATGTCAAGGTCGACTCAGAGTTTTATGCGACCGAAAATGATAGTCGCACGGTGTTTGCCGGATTTTACAATGCGCTGAGTATCAACAAAGCGCTATGTTCCAAAGCCGCGGCGTACTGCTATTTCGATTCCACCGTAACATCCGACTCAACCGAAACGTGGGATGGCTACGCCGGCCTTGGCTTGGAATACAATTTCACCCGCGACCTGCAACTGTTCGCCGGATTCGGATTCGGCGTGACTCCGGGTTGGGTATTGGGACAAACCCGGGCCTTTGATTACAACCCGCGCGCCGGTTTTGTGTGGCGCTTTTAAGGATAACGCGGTTGGGGACGATGGCGGGCGACGCCTTGCGGTCGCGGTTTGACAGTGTCGTCCGACCGCGCTAGGATGGTTGTAGTTGGCGAGAAAGTCGTTCTCGGGGGATTGAACTCAAACTTACGAAAGGAGTCGCACCATGGCGCATGAACTGCCGAAACTGCCTTATCCGTACGACGCGCTGGAGCCGCACATCGACGCGCGCACGATGGAGATTCATTACACGAAGCATCATCAGGCCTACGTTACGAACCTGAATGGCGCGCTGGATAAGCACGCCGAGTTGCATCAGAAGAGTCTTGAAGACCTGCTTCGTGGCATCAGCAGCGTGCCCGAGGACATCCGCGCGGCGGTGCGCAACAATGGTGGCGGGCACCACAATCACAGCCTCTTCTGGACGATCATGAAGAAGGGCGGCGGCGGCGAGCCCAAGGGCGCTGTGGCCGAAGCGATCAAGTCAGCGTTTGGCGATTTCGCGAAATTCAAGGAGACAATCACCACCAACGGCATGACACGTTTTGGCAGCGGCTGGTCATGGTTGGTCGTCACGAAGGACAAGAAGGTCAAGGCCTACTCGACCGCGAACCAAGACAGCCCGCTGATGGAAGGCGATGTCCCGGTCCTCGGCGTGGACGTGTGGGAACACGCGTACTACCTGAAGTACCAGAACGTCCGCAAGAATTACCTCGATGCGTGGTGGAACGTCGTCAATTGGGACGAAGTCGCCGCGCGATTCGACAAAGCGAAATAGGCATCAGTCGGCACAGACGAAAATGCAAGGGCGGCCCGCCGGGTCGCCCTTGTTGTTTCAGGCGCTGCTGACTTTCTCCCACGCGTACTTGGTTTTGATGTGTTGGAGGAAGAACTTCCCCGGCGACGGCGTGCGTGCAAATTCATCGTGGACGTTCTTGGGGACGGAGAAGTATCGATACACGCCCGTGGCCTTGAACTCGATTTCGAGTGTTTCACTCGCACCATCGTAGCCGATGGAGGCGATGTCGCTGGAATTGACGGGTTGGCGTTGGATTTCACTCACGAGAGCAATCTTCCAAGAAATCCACCGCTACTGTCAACTCCGCTGTGGGAAGTCCCGGCTGACATGATCCAGCGCCAGCACTTCGATCTCACCACGGCAATATACCTTTGACAGGTCACGAATCTGGACAATGTGTTCCGCCACGTTCGCGAGACTCTAGCACAAGGACATTGGATTTGTAGCGTCACGTTTTGGCAGGTGAAAGCAGGACGAAGCTGCCTCTCGTAAAAAGCCTGCTCGTAGATGTAGGAAAAGTGGTCGGTTCGTTTTCCGTAGCGAGGCGAGCTTACGGCTCAGCTTTTAATCACAGTCGGTCGCGGTTACAAACCGCTCCTACGAGGGAAAGAACCGCCATCGGAATTTGGTTGCGTCAGGTATCGATTTTTGATACATGAGGTTTCGTTAGGGCTGTTCTTTGACAACATGGTTGTCGTCGAGACGATGTGGCGGGGCCGAACACTGCCGCAGGCGGGACGTTTACCCGCCTCTGGCGGCGTCGAAGGCGGTCGGGACGACCAGCGCTCACGCTACCACAACCGCAAGCGGGACGCTCGCGCTACCGGGGATCTGGTTCCTGTCATAGGTGTTTTTGCGAAACGAACCCATTCTTTCGGTTTGTGTGGTGCCTTGCGCATTGCTGATGGAGAAGATGTTACAACTGAGATTGTTCAGGGAAGTGAATCGCGAACAAAGCCAAAATCAGGACATGAGACTTCGACGGCGAGGATCGCCGCCCTACAAGATGAGTGGGCCTTCCGAATCACGGCTTGCCGGGCCTTCGCCTCGCCGAAGTGGCTTCGGCCACGCAGGCGGGAGGCACGCCCTCCAATGAACCGTGGCGGAGTGCAACTCTTCAATGAACCAAAGTCAGCGCGATCACTCCTGCCACTGCGATGACACCGCCGACCACCGACTGCCAGCCCGGACGATCGTCTTCGAAGCAATAGGAGAAGGGCATTACAGCCAGCGGCAACGTCGCGACGATCGGCAGCACGATGCCGCTCGGCGTCGTCGACAACGCCCATTGGTAACAACTCACTCCGAGCACCGGTCCACCGAGCGTATTGGCAATCACCCACAACGATGACTTTCGCCATTCCAAACGACCGACACCACTAGAATGACGACCGCGCGCCCACAGTACCGCAAAGTATAGGGCGGCCACGCCGATGCCGCCGATGATGCGCTGATACGCTGCCGTGCCACCATCGATGCTCAGACCCGCTTGTGCCGTGACAAAAAACGCCTTGCGACTGAGCACCGCGCCCCCACCCTGCCCAATCGCCGCGAGCACCCCGAAGATCGTGCCACTGAAGAGATGTCGGCGGTCGAGGTGCAGATGATTTCTCGGTGCCAGCGCCACGGCGACACCGGCCAGGATCACGACACCGGCGATCAACTGCTTCGGACTTAATGTAGTGCCAAGCCACAGCCACTCCGCCAACGCCGCGATTGGTGCGGCAAGACATTGCGCCAGCAGCAGCGTGAGTCGAGAGCCTAATCGAGGCAACGCCTCATACAGCGCCACATCCCCCAACCCGAAGCCGACGAACCCGCTCACAAGGAAATACCACAATCCCGCGCCGCTGAGGCCTTTTCCAAACGTGTGCGCCCACAACGCCAACAGTGCGGTTGCCAGGGACAGCCGCGCGAGATTGGCAACTGCGCTACCCAAATAACGCGTCGAACGAGTCGCGCAAACCACGGAGGCCGACCACAGGAGAGTCGTAAGCAATGCCGGAAACATGGTGCAGAGGAAATAACAAAGGAATGCGGCCTAAACAAGCATTGCCGCCCCGTGATCGAGCCGGGTGCTATTCCTTCGAGATACCAACGTATGGAGGCTGTCCCGGCACGTGCTCGACAGTCATGTTCAACTCGTATTTCTCCGCGAGCAACCATAACGCCTGCCGTCGTGTGACCTGGTTCACGTGCAACGAGACCTTTAACGGTTCGACCGCTTCGTCCGCGCGCGCGATCGCGAGTTTCATCCCGACAAACGCGTCGGTCAGTGGCAGATGAACGATGCGCACCTCGGCCATATCCACATCCACAACCGTATCCAGCCACTGGTTCCACGAGCTGTCCGTTGAACCGAGGAAGGCTTGAGGAGGTCGGACCGTTGTCGCGCACGAAACCGCCAGCGAGGCCAGAACCGCCGGAAGTATGAGCCACCAGAGGCGCGTCGTCATCGGGCGATTGGACGTCTTTGTCATGGTTCCATTGCTGAATGACATCAGACTGTATGCCATTACTGCGGTGGCGAGCTGAGTTGTTTCTTCAGTTCTTGTTCGCCGCTCGGCGTGAAAGCGCGAATCTGACGATCCGTGATGGGCGCCTTCTGGGTCGTTTCGGGCACCTGTTTCTGGGACAGGTCACTTTGTTTGTCAACCACAGCACGCTTGGCTGTGAAGTTCGCTTTCGACAGGGCGGGCGTGGAAACCGTGGTCATATCCAGCATTTTGAGATCCACCATGTGGTCCTTTCCGTCGGCGTCTTGCAGTTTCAGATCGTCCTTCGAAAGCGCCGACTTGCCGGATAGATCGTGCGTCGGCTGGGAAATCGAATCGAAATGCAGAACACTGAAATCCACGCTTTTGCCGCCCACATCCGCCTGCTTGTTGATGTCGATGGGCTTGAGAACCTGGGCGCCCGCCAAAAGTGACACGCCCCCCGCCAATACAATTGCCAGAAGTGTCAGGTGCAGCCTCATATTCGCTTCGTGAATTTTGGTGCGGACGAGAGGAGTTGAACCTCCATGACCTTGCGGTCACAGCCTTCTGAGGGCTGCGCGTCTGCCAGTTTCGCCACGTCCGCGCACTGGTTTCAGCGCCAATATAGCGACCGTCCGTCAGGCTGGCAACGGTAAATAGTTTCCCAATTCTGTGGGCAAAGCAAGCTCACCACGTGGGCCAAGCGGATTGCAAGCCAGTATCACCGACAGCCGCGTCATTCTGAACGGCGCGCACGACGAACCTTCGGCCAGGTTATGATCGGAAACAGCCAAAACAGGCTTGACCTGTAGTTCCCAAAGGGCTAGCGGTGAACGAGTTTCAGTTGGGCTGGACAGCGACGCACGGATTGTATCAGGAATACCGTATAATATGAAACGATCGACACGGACGGGAATCAGCATCGCCTTGTTGTTGGGTCTCCTGCTTACCAGTTGCAGCACGGGGAAATCGCACGAGTCACCTGGCTCAACCAGCCACTCCGATCAGTCGGATGCCGTGATCCGCGACGTGATTACCCGCGTGGCGCACCATCAGATCCACCCCTTGGCCGATGGTGATTACACTCCGGTGGATTCGGTTGCCGCGGCCCAAGCGGCGCGACAAGCAGAGGGAATCGCCTGGGATTATCCGTGGGGCGTGACTCTTTATGGAATGCTGCATGTATGCGATGCGACCGGCGACAAGGAAGTTGAGGACTTCGTACTCCGGCACAATAAGATTGTTGCTCGCGAGTACGTCTGGCTGGACGATCTCCGCAAGGAGTTTGGCAATACCGACCAATTGCAAAAGTATTTCTCGGGTCTGAGCCTCAAGCGCCTGATGTCGCTCGGCTCGCTGGACAATTGCGGGGCCATGGGCGCGCAGTTTCTTGAGGGGCTCCTCAACCATGGGAACAACGTCACGCCCGAGCAGAAACAGTTGATCAATACCATCGCCGACTACATCGGCACCAAGCAGGCACGATTGCCCGATGGCACGCTCTGGCGTCCCACTGTGATGGGCGGCACGGTCTGGATCGACGATCAATACATGAGCTGTCCGTTTCTCGTCCGCTGGTACAAGTATACCGGTGATCACAAGTATCTCGACGATGCGGCCCGCCAGATCCTCAACATGGCGCGGCGGTTGCAGGACACCGATGGCGTTTGGTGGCACGGTTACTATGAGAGCGATCACCGACATTCCCCCATCAAATGGGGACGCGGCAACGGCTGGGCCATGGTGGCAACCGTGGAAGTGCTGTCCGCCATGCCAGAAAACCATCCCGACCGTGCCAAGCTCCTGGACATCCTACAGAGACATGTCGAAGGCATCAAACGGTTGCAGGCGCCCGATGGCATGTGGCGTCAGGTGCTCGACCACCCCGAGTTGTGGGAGGAAACATCATGCACCGCCATGTTCACGTATAGCATCGCCCGCGCTGTCAACCGTGGTTGGATCGATTCTTCCAACATGGCCACGGCGCGAAAAGGCTTTGCGGGCATCTGCCAGCATGTGACTCCCGAGGGCGTCGTCAAGGATACCTGTGAAGGCACTGGCATCGGTAAAGATTTGCAGTACTACATCGACCGCGCGCGTCCCGATGACGACATGCGCGGCCGCGGTCCCGTCATGCTGGCGGGGGCTGAAATCTTGTTGGCCAACCAGAAATAACTGCCACGGTTACAGCCGCGGTGGATACTGGCACGCCTAGGCGCCCTCGTTGTCGTCGAAAAGAGCCTTGTCATGCTTCACTTGGAATTGGCATCGCGCAACATGAGCTTGTCGAACGCGGCTCGTTGCTCAGGTGTGATAACATACGGCTCCAATTGGGAGGTATCGTTTGGCCCTTGACCACTGTGCGCGGCTCGATACGCGTCCCACACCGGGGTCATGGCTTCGCTGATCTCGTGATAGAGGAAATCTGCGTTCCCATAGCCCTGGGGACCGATCCCGAAACGCGAATCGAAAACATCATCGACAGGTGCTTTCTGCGTAATGATCACATCTCCTCCCATCACCAGACTGGGAACCGTCTTGGCCGGAGCGATTTCCCACCGCTGCAGAATGGCTTCATCGACCGGCGTGTCAAAATACGGCTGCAGTTGACCGAGGTCCGTCGGAACTTGCTCATTGTTGCCTTGCATATACCCGGTGAGCGCATTGTGTAACATGATGGCAACTTTGCTTTCACTGGCGGCACGTATCGCACTCAATGCGCGGCGATAATCCGTTTCTGTATTGAGTTCTCCCTTGGCGGCGTTCAGCCAATCCTGTTCGGTCACCAACTTCAGTTCGGGAATTTTGGCGTTCGGAGTTTGTTCCATCCGCTGCTTGAGTCGGGTCACACGATCCAACCAGGCTTGGGCTGTCAATTGCGTCGCCCCGCCGTTCGTGGACGCAGCGCTGTCGGCCTTCCGTTGCGCCAATTCCTCGCGTAATTTGACCAGCTCAGCGGAATCAGTTTTCAATGCCGCATTCTCGTCGGCTGCAACCGCTAGTCGATTCGAAGCCCTATCCAACTCGCGTTGCAACTGTTGGATGTGCACGGTCAAAGATGCTTGTTGTTCCTGGAGTGTTCGGACCTGATTTTGCTGGATCGAAGCTTGCCGGGCTTCATACATTCCGGCGCCGACGGCAGTAACAATGGTTGCGGTGACGAGAAGTTTTTGCAGTGTGGTCATGGCGATAGCCTTGGTGATGGTTGCGGTGATGGTGGTGGCGACTGTGGTTATACCAGTCACGGCGGCCGCAGTGGAAATGGCGACAGCCAACCCAGCAGGTGCGGCTTGGACGGCATTGGCGGAGATGACAACGGCCAGTCCGCCCGTGCCGGCGACAACGCCACGCTTGGAAAGCGATTCGCGCAGCCGCTCCACCGCCCGGCTCACGCGCTTTTGCGCGGCTTCCTCGGTGGTGTCGAGAATCTGCGCCATCTCGCGTGCCGACTTGCTTTGAAAATAGCGCAGCAACAATGCATCGCGGTCCAATTCGCTCAAGTCGCCCAGGGCGGCGTCGAGATGCGGCGCGATCTGTTCCCAGACCGCGTCAGGTTCGGCGGAAATCAGTTCGTTCATGGCGGCGGCCTTCTGTTCGCGGTCGCGGCGGCGGACATCCGACCGGACGGTGTTGGCCGCGAGGTTCTGCGCCGTGCGATGGAGCCAGCCAGCCAACACAGGATGATTGGTGAGCTGCTGAGCGTTGCGCGCCAGCGCCACAAACACACCCTGCGTGACGTCCTCGGCCAGATACCCGTCGTAAACCATCCGCAGCGCAGCGGAGTACACCATGTCAACGTGCCGGCGTACGAGTTCGGCGAATGCCGCCTCGGATCGACGTTCGGCGTACTCACGCAAAAGCTGCGGGTCGGTCAGACTGTTCACTCATAATATAGTAACCGCCGCCCCACAAATCGGACAGGGAACAAACAATTCCTAACCGGAGGAAATCCAGCCAACGATTATGAAAACGATCGACGGTCGAGGGACGGCAATTCAATGTTTCTGGGTCAGCGCCGCGCCCTGGAGTTTTTGCGCGGTCATGCTATTGCTCTGCAACGTAGCCAGGGTAGTCAGTTGTTGCGGGGTCAAAAAGCTGGCGGCTTGATCCAGAATACGCTGGTTACTCTCCGCCACCTGCTGAAAATGTTTGTCAACATCCTCCGGCGAACCGAAGAAAGCCGTGTCCAACTCGCCGGCGATACCGTGCGTTGAGGTGTAGGGTTCCGCTTTGACAATCTGGAGCAGGCGCGCGCTTTGATCATCGGTCAGCGGGCTGTCTCCCAATTGATTGTTCAGCAGCTTGACGGTGGTCTGGGCGGGCACCTCCTGGCTGAATTCCTTGTAGCGCGCGTATCCCGCCTGGCCCAGCAGGGATTGCAACTGATCCTCATTTTCTCCAAAGGCGCTCGTCACGGCCTGACGTGCTCCCGCCGGATCCGCATTTCCTTGCGTAAGCGACGAACCCATGTCGGAGCCCTTCAGCCATTCATCGCCAACCAATTGAGTGAATTTCTCCGTCTCCTCGGGCGTGAGATTCAACTCCCTGAACAACGGGCCGTATCGGTCCTTGATCAGTCCCAACTGCATCTGGTGAATATACTCCTTCATCTTCGGATCATTCATCATTTTGTTCAGGCCTGTGGCCGACGACCCGGTCTGGCTCTCGCTCGACGTCGATTGCTGTGGAAGCATTCCTGCCTCGCCCGGCAACCCGGAAAGCCCCGGCAACTTTTGCCCGGCCTTCAATTGCTCGTTTTCCCCTTGCACAGCAGCCAATCGCGTCGCTGCATCATCCCGTTCCTGCCGGAACTGTTTGATTTGCTCGTTCAACGGCGCTTGCTGTTGTTGCAATGCTTGAATCTGCTCTTGGAAAGTTTGGACCTGCTCGCGCAAGGTTGAAGCCTGATGGGCTTCGTAAAATCCCGCGCCAACGGTGACGGCGATGGTGGCAGTAATCAGGGTCTTTTGCAGCGTAGTCATGGCGATGGCCTTGGTAATGGTTGCGGTTGTGGTGGTGGTAGTGGCAACAGTTGTTCCGGCAAGCACGGCAACGGATGAGATCGCGACGGCCAGACCGGCCGGTGCCGCCTGGACGGCGTTGGCGGAGATCACGACGATGAGTCCGCCCGCGCCGAGGGTGACGCCGTGTTTGGCAAAGAATTCACGCAAGTGTTCGACAGCCCGGCTCACGCGCTTCTGCGCGGCATCGTCGGTCGTGCCCAGCGTCGCGCCGACTTCGCGCAGGGATTTGTTCTCGAAATAACGAAGGACAATGGCGCTACGGTCTGTTTTATCCAAGGCCTCCATCCCCTCGTCCAACAGCGGCTCAATGAGTGACCAGTCGGAAGACACTGAGTTCATGGCAGCTGCCTCCATCGCTTCCTGTTCCCGAAATTGACGGCGCGATTCGCGACGGACGACATCGATTGCCGTCCGGTACGCCACGCGGTGCAGCCAGGCGCTCAGAACGATGTCGGGCGTCAACTTGTCGGCGTTTCGTGCCAAATCAGTGAACACCGATTGCGACACCTCTTCGGCCAAATGCGGCGACCGCACCTGACGCAGCGCTACGGAATACACCAGATTCACATGACGCCTCACCAGCACGGCAAACGCCTCTTCCGAGCGCCGCTCGGCATACTGCCGCAACAAATTCCAGTCGTCCGTTTGCATCTTCATTGAGTATATCGCCGCCGACCCAACAAATCCGACAGGATTTCCGCAATTGGCTGTCAACTGTCCGACATTTCGACGTTGACATAGCTGCCCAAGCTCCTGATTCTCCGGCCTGGGTCCACACTATGGATACAGTCCTCCACCTGAGCCGTCGCCGGAGTGGAATTACCGTGGCCGCGCCGTCTGCCCTCGCGGTGGCAATTCTCGGTTTCGGGCTGCTGGTCGGCAGTACGCATCTGGAAGCTACCGACAGCCAACCGCAGCGGCCGTGGTCTCTCGATCAGTCAACTGTTTCCCACCAGTTGAAAGAATTTATCGCCGCCAAGGAAGCCCAGGCGCAGGCCCTGGCAAAGTTGGAAGGCAAGGAGTTGCCGCCGGAGTTTCCCGCGTTCTTTGCCGCGGCTGCCAAGGGCGACGCGGGGAGCGTAACCAACCTGCTCGACACCATGCGAAAGCATTATCCCTCGTACGGCGGCAATGACCAGAGCCTGAGTGAAACAGCCTGGGAGCCGATGTTGGAAGTCGGCGGCGCACTGGAGGTATTTGCAATTGCCGGCGATAAGTATGCGAGAGCTACGGGTGAGGACATCATCAAGTCCATCCCGCCCCGGAGCATCTATTTTGGTGGGACGGATTGGGGGCGATTTCTGATCACAGCCCTCTCCACGTCCCACATCAACGCCAATCCATTCTTCACGATCACCCCGAAATTTTTTACGCAGACACAGACCGGCCTGATTACCAGGAACGACAATCTCGGCTACCTGCGTTCGATGTACGGAAAATGGATGAAGATCCCCACCGATCAGGACGTGCAGCGTTGCGTTCAGGACTATGCCAGCGAACTCCGTGACCGCCAAATACGTGGGGCGAGGTTAAGCCCGGACGAGCAGGTCACAACAGAGGGTGGCGCCGTGCAGGTGCGCGGCGTACAAGCCGCGATGAACCTTGATGCCCAAATTGCCAAACTCATTTTCGACGCGAATCCGGATCGCGAGTTCTACTACGAGGAAAGTTTCGTAATCCCCTGGATGTACCACTACGTTGAGCCGCATGGACTGATTTTGAAATTGAATCGAAACCCGCTGACGCACATCGATTCCGCAACCATTGAAAAGGACCGTGAGTTTTGGGATGGGCTGACAAAGCAACTGCTGGCCGACCCGGAATATCTCAACAACAAATGGACGCGCGCGCACCACGCCAAGCTGCGGTCGGCCATTGCCGGGGTTTACGCGTACCGGAGGATGATGGGCGAGGCCGAGTATGCTTTCAAACAGGCGGTGGCGCTCGATCCCAGCAGTCCAGAAGCCAACTTCCGCCTCGCGCAACTGTGTACGGAACAGAACCGCTTTGATGACACAATCAAAGTTCTAACGGCTTTGCAGCAACGCGATCCGACAAATCCGAAGCTCCAGGCTGTGATCAGCCAGGTGGAGCACTTGCAGCAGTCAAAGCAGCCGGAAACGCCGCACTGAACCGTGACTTATGGCGGCGGACGCCCGCTTTCGACCATCTCGGTGAGGCGGCGCATGGCGGTTTCCTCTCCCATCGAGAGCACGTTGTTGAAGTACTGCACCATCTCCGCTTCCGTGGCAATGTCCACCACATTGCGCTCGACCGCAGACAACATCAAACGGATCTCGTCCCGGCGTTGATCCAGTTCCATCGCCCGCGAAGACGCTTCCGCGCTCGACTGCTCATCCTGACCCGCCCCGGATGCCGCGCGCTCCAACGTCTGCCCGACCAATTCCGTCACCAGATACACCGGCCGATCCTGCATCGCGCGCGCCAGCGTCAATAACATCCTGGCGGCCGGCTTTGGAATCGGCTTCTCGGCGGACTCGCGGGCCATGGCCAGCACCGTCATGTCCGGCATGAACCCGAGTCGCCGCGCCGCGTAGGGCGAATAGCCGGCGGCTTCGAGCGTGTGGATGCGCGCCCGGGCCGCGTCGGGGGCAAAATCCCGGTAGCGCATCGCCCAAGACGGCGGCGTTCTCAAGTCCGCCAACCCCTTGTTCTGCGCCTGCAGCAGCTTCATCTCGACAAACCACGGCACGATGTTGGCCGAATCAGCCTCCTCGACGGCGCGCAGCAGCGGCCCCGCGGTCCTGTAGTCGCGATGTTCGGTGGCGGCACAAGCATATCGCAATGCAACCTGCGCATTCGTCTTGCTGGAAGTCAACGCCGTCTCGAAGAGAGCCCGCTTCGTGGGCCAATCTGTGATCAATTCGGCAGCGCCCCAGACCATCTGATAATCGTTTGTCGCCCGCTGTGCCACTCGCTCAATCAATCCGCGGTCGATCTGTGTGACCTTCAACAGTTCCGCGGTTTCCAGTTGGCCGGTCATGCGCCGCAAGCGGTCGACGCGTCGAAAATCCTCATAGGTCGGGAGTTGCTGGGCGGAAGCGTCGGCCGCGAAAACCTGAACGGCGAAGGTCAGGGTGCCAAACAGTGCAAGAAGATATTTTCCCATTCTGGATACTGACTCCTGACTACTGTATTCTTCTTCACCGATGGCTGTCAAAATTCATTTGGCCAAAAAGAAGATCTCGTTGGGGGTCGGCGACCTCGTCGCGGAACCCCGACTCGGAGTCGGGGGCCGCGTGGCGGGGTTGGGTATGTCGACACGCCTGGCAATCGGGCGCGAGGCGCATGTAAACCATCAGCGAACCCAGGCCGGACTGTACGAGGGCTACGCGCGGGAGATCGTTGTGCGGTATCAGACTGCCGTCGATGAGTTTGACGTGACAATCCAAGGCCGCATCGACGGCGTTCATCCACCACTGAACGGCGGCCCGCATGTGATCGAAGAGATCAAGTCCGTCGTTGCCCCATCGCTTGTCTTTGCCGCACTGGACGAAAAGTCCTATCCGCACTACGTCGAGCAACTGCGGTTGTACTGCTTTTTCGTTGAACAGGAGCGAAAGAGTGTGCTCGGCCGTCTCGTGTTCGTGAACGCGGCGGACGGGGCGACGAGGGAAATCGAAATTCGCGGACCGTATGACGATTGCGAGGAGTTGATTGCAACGCGCGTTCGGGCGTTGATAGCACACGCGCAGGAGGAACAACGCCGGCAGGAGCAGCGGCGAATGCAATCGTCGGCCCTGCGGTTCCCGCACGACAAACCGCGGCCGCATCAAGACGCGATGATCACGTCGGTCGAGCATGCCTTGAACGAGGGACGACACTTGCTCGTCTCGGCTCCGGCGGGCGTGGGCAAGACAACCGCCGCGCTCTATCCGGTGCTGCGGTACGCGCTCGCGCATGACATGCGCGTGTTCTTCGTCACCGCCAAGAATACCCAGCAACAGATTGTCCTTGAAACACTCCGGCGCATGGTCCTGGCTGGGGCCGCGCACCCAAACGCGGTTTTCTTCCGATCCCGCGAAAGCATGTGCATCAACGATATTTATGCCTGCCGCGAGGAGTTTTGTCCGCACTTGCGCGACTTTCATGCGAAGCTGCACGCGACCGGGGCTGTGGACCGGCTGTTGGCGCAACAACTCATCACGCCGGATGCCACGGTCGAGGCGGGACGCGGAGCCAGTTTGTGCCCGTTTGAACTGGCATTGATCGAAGCCGAACTGACCGATGCGATCGTCTGCGATTACAATTACATTTTCGATCCACAGGTCTATTTCCGACGCTTCTTTCTCGATGCCGATTACTCGAATGCCATTCTGATCATTGACGAAGCGCACAATCTCGTGCAGCGCGCGACGGATTATTACTCACCGAGCCTGTCGCGCCAGCAGATCCACGATTTGAAAAGCGACCTGCGCCATGTCGCACCGTCCCTGGCCAAAGATCTGCGGAAGTTTCTGGGAGAAATCGAAGACTTCTTCCGCCGTCAGGTTCGTCCTCAAGGCGACGAGTATACCCAGCTCGACGAGAGTGAAGTCAGCCAGGATAAATATCTGATCCCCTCGCCCCGTGAGTTTTTTGAAGGACTCAAACCGTCGTTCAACAAGCTGACCATGCGCTACCTGCTGGACAAAACGACGAGCGGATGGGCCATCCCCGACGATCCGGTCGATGAGTTCTTTTCGGCCTTCGGCCAATTTTGCGCCGTGCTGGCGATGGAAGGCGAGGAGTTCTCATATGTCTATGACACGACAGGCGGCGAGTCACTGAAGATTGTGTGCAAAGACCCGTCGCGGCAACTGGCGCAGCGGCTGGACGGGTTCCACAGTGTCATTGCGATGTCCGCAACGCTGGAGCCGATGGAATTCTACCGTCAAATGCTGGGGTTTGACCCCGAGCGCACCGACCGGGCAAGTTTTCCGTCTCCCTTCCCCAAGGAGAACCGGCGGATCATCGTTGTCCCGACGGTTTCGACCACGTTTCGCGCCCGAGCGGCCCACTATGGGAAAATCGCCAACGTCATTGCCACCACCGCCGCCTCGCGGCTGGGCAATTACATGGCGCTGTTTCCGAGTTACGACTTCCTGCGCGGGGTGGCGGGCCTCGTACCGGAAGGGCCTTGGGAGGTTCTCGTCCAGGAACCAAAGATGACCGAGCAACAGCGGTTGTCACTATTGGAAGCGTTGCAGGAATCGCAGCCTCCGAAGCTCATCTTCGCCGTCCAGGGCGGCCTGTTTGCCGAGGGCGTGGATTACCCTGGTGAAACCCTTTCGGGTGTCATTATCATTAGCCCCGCCCTGCCCCAAATGAGCTTCGAACGCGAGCTGATGCGCCAATACTACCAAGAGCGCTATGGGAAGGGGTTCGAATTTGCCTACCTATACCCCGGCATGAACCGCGTCATCCAATCCGTTGGACGCCTCATTCGCAGCGAGACGGATCGAGGCGTGGCAGTTCTTGTATGCCAGAGGTTTGCGCAGACGCAGTATTCAACGCTTTTCCCGTCGGACTGGTCAGAAAGTATGGCAGGTGCACGTGCTGGGTATGATCTGGCAAGCGAATTGTCAGCTTTTTGGGGCGCCTGACCGACGGTTTCGGGCTTGGTGAATCCGCTTTACAAACCAAGTTCGGTTGCTATAGTTCTTAGTGCTAGGATTTTAGGGAGGAAAAGGCCGAGGAGCATGATTCAAGCAAGAGAGAATTCGTATCTACAATCGACTGAGCGCCTTGAGGGTGCCATCACCGTCGCGCAGGATTGGCTGTTGGGGCAACAGGCGTCGGACGGCCATTGGTGCGCCGAATTGGAGGGCGATACCATACTCGAGTCCGAGTACCTGATTTACCTGCATTTCATTGACAGGCTCGACCCTGTAATCATTCGCAAGGCTGCGAACTACATCCGATCCAAAATCCTCCCAGGCGGTGGTTGGTCCATTTATCCCGATGGCCCTGTGGATCTAAACGCATCCGTCAAAGCCTACCTTGCGCTGAAAATGGCGGGCGACCCGGTCGATGCGCCGCAGATGACCAAAACCCGTGAAGCGATCCTGGCCGCTGGTGGTCTTACCCGCTGCAATACCTTCACGAAAATATCGCTGGCCATGGTTGGCCTGTACCCGTGGGACGGCTGTCCCGCGATTCCGCCCGAGTTGATTCTTCTCCCGAAGTGGTTCAGCTTCAGCATTTACAACATGTCCTCGTGGTCGCGCGCCATGCTTGTGCCGCTCTCGATCATCCGCTCGCGAGAGCCTGTCAAACCCCTTCCCCGCGAGTGGCAGATTGATGAATTGTGGGTCGGAGGGCGTGAGCACGCCGACATCCGCCTGCCGCGAGACCAGCGGACGTTTACATGGCATAACTTTTTCCTCGTAGTCGACCACCTCCTCAAGTTCGTTCACTGTCATCATCCGGCCCCGCTGCTTCGTCGGTGCGCAATGCGCAAGGCGGAACGCTGGGTGATCGAACACGGGCGCGCTCGCGGCGGGCTCGGAGCGATCTTCCCCGCCATGGCGAATTATGTCATGTCGTTGCGTGTTCTCGGGTACAGCAACGAGAGCTACCTCGTCGCGCATGGCATCCGCGAGATGGAGAAACTGGAAATCGAGGAAGGTGACACGCTCCGATTGCAACCCTGCTTCTCTCCGGTGTGGGACACCGCCATCACCATCAATGCTCTTCACGAATCCGGCCTCCCCTCCGATCATCAGGCATTGCAGGCCGCGACGCGCTGGCTCCTGGACAAGGAAGTTCGCCGCCCCGGCGACTGGCGGGTGAAACACTCCGAAAGCCATCGCTACACCGAACCGAACAAGCCCGTTGGCGCCTGGTTCTTCGAGTACGACAATGAGTTTTACCCTGACGTTGACGACACGGTCATGGTGCTAATGGCGCTGAACCGCGTCAGCACGGAGTTTGACCGCGAGAAATCCGCCGCCGTTCGGCGCGGCATCCGCTGGGTCCTCGGCATGCAGGGCAAGGACGGCGGCTGGGCGAGCTTCGACAAAGACAACGATAAGTGGCTCTTCACGCAGGTGCCGTTTGCCGATCATAACGCGATGATTGATTCGAGCACCTCGGACATCACCGCCCGCGTGTTGGAGTCTCTGGGTCACTTCGGATTTACCATGGAAGACGAGTGCGTCCAGAAAGCTGTTGGCTTCCTCAAACGCGATCAGTCGGCGGATGGCTCATGGTTCGGACGCTGGGGTACCAACTATGTGTACGGGACCTGGCAGGTTTTGCGCGGCCTGCGCATCATCGGCGAGGACATGCGGCTGCCCTACGTCCGTCGGGCCGTGGCCTGGCTGAAATCGTCTCAAAATGCCGACGGAGGCTGGGGCGAATCGCTGCGCAGCTACGATGATCCCCAATTCAAAGGCATTGGCCGTAGCGCCATGTCGCAGACGGCGTGGGCGATCATGGGGCTGATCTCGGCAGGCGAAGCAAGCTCGACGGAAGTGGCCCGCGGCATCCAGCACCTGCTCAACCGGCAGGAACTGGATGGTTCGTGGGATGAAGAACAGTTCACTGGCACAGGCTTCCCGCGCGTGTTTTATCTGCGCTACCATTACTACCGGCACTATTTCCCGTTGATGGCGTTGGGCATGTATGCGCGCCACGTGCTGCAAGGCTATGCACCCGTGCCGCGCGAACTGGAGAAATCGCGGGTCATCCAGTTGTTCTTCAAGCAGCCGCGTCTTCTCCGGAAAGTGGCCCGTCTCCGGGCTTTGGCGCATCTGACCGAGGTGTAAGTTTCGAACACAAACGAGGTACAAAATGAGATTCCCATTTACATTGTCGGCCAAGATTGCCCGGCACATCATCACCAACAAGCTCAAGAAGACGGGGAAGTTTGCGCTGGTGCTTCAGTTGGAGCCGCTGCACACCTGCAACCTCACCTGCACGGGTTGCGGACGCATCCGCGAGTATTCGACCAATCTGAAGGATATGATGAGCTTGGAAGACTGTCTCGGCGCGGCGACCGAGTGCAACGCACCGATGGTCTCCATCTGCGGCGGCGAACCGCTCATTTACCCGAAGAGCGAAGAACTTGTTGACGGCCTGCTGGGTCAGGGCCGGATCGTATACATCTGCACCAACGGCATGTTCATGCGCAAAAAGATGCGCGAATTTCTGGCACGCACCTACAGCGCCGCCGTGGAACCAAAGATCGATGCCTTGCTCGCCCAACAACTCATCACCGAGAAGGAAGCAGCCGAGATTCGCAAGGGCAAGAACGACGGTCGCCCGAGCATCAAACCTTCCAAGTGGATGTACTGGAACGTGCACGTCGATGGGCTCGAATACATTCACGATCTCATCGTCGAGCGTGAAGGCGTGTTCAAGGAGTGCATCGAAGCTATCAAGATGGCCAAACTCCTCGGCTATCAGGTCGCCACCAATTGCACGGTCTATAAAGAAACCGACATGGACGAGATCGAGAAGATGTTCGATTTCCTTTCCAATCTCGGCGTGGACGGACACACGATCACGCCCGGCTACGAGTACGATGCCGCCAAAAAGGATATGATCAAACGGCTGGACAAAAAGCCCGAAGATTTCTTCCTCACGCGCAAGCTCACACGCGATAAATTCAAGAAGGTCGTTGAGTGGGGCCAGAAGTACACGTTTTTCGGCTCGCCCATTTATCTCGAGTTCCTCGCCGGCAAACGTGACCTCCACTGCACCGCGTGGGCCATCCCGACCCGCAACGTCCGCGGCTGGAAGGCGCCCTGCTACCTCATGACCGACGGTCACTACGCAGGCTACCAGGAGATGCTCGAAAAGGTTGATTGGGACAAGTACGGCGTTTTCGACGGTGTCGCCCGCGACCCCCGTTGCGAGAACTGCATGACACACTGCGGCTACGAACCAACCCCGTCGCTCGGCATCGACACCCAGCGCGGCGATACATGGAAACTCATCCGCTATAACTTTGGCGCCAAGCCCAAGCCGGTTGTCGATGCGTCTGGTGTGGATGCCTACAACGGCGTCACCACCGGCCGCGGCCATCTCACCGGTAAGCGCGATTCCGTGCAAGCGAACATTCAGCAAACGTTGGCCGACCGCGAAGTTTCGGCGGCCGTAGCCGCGGCCGCAAATGGCAGT
>Ga0302326_10000912_pt1 | contig 77590 bp, 66 predicted proteins | sample Palsa_T0_3_FD_202264 | JGI IMG/M metagenome (GOLD analysis project Ga0302326, IMG submission 202264) | Peat permafrost microbial communities from Stordalen Mire near Abisko, Sweden - Palsa_T0_3 | ecosystem: Environmental > Terrestrial > Soil > Palsa > Peat permafrost | place: Sweden: Abisko...
GCCTTTCGCGGCGATTGGCAGGTTTATCCCGGAGCGGGTTACGTGGTTGCGTTTGCGAATCCTCACGGTTCCACCGGATACGGCCAGGAATTTACGGCCGAAATCTCCGGCGATTGGGGAGGGGAACCGTTCGAAGACTTGATGAAGGTCACTGACGAACTGGCAAAGCTTCCTTACGTTGACGCAAACCGCATGGGCGCCATGGGCTGGTCTTATGGCGGCTACATGATGGATTGGTTCGAAGGCCACACGGATCGCTTCAAGGCCATCGCCTCGATGATGGGCGTGTTCGATTTGCGCTCGATGGCGGGAGCAACCGAGGAGCTATGGTTTCCCGAGTGGGATTTGAAGGGAGATCCGTGGAATTCGCAGCAGTACGTGAAATTCTCGCCGTCCTATTTCGTTCAGAATTTCAAGACGCCTTGCCTGGTGATCTCCGGCGAGCAGGATTTTCGCGTCCCCTATACGCAGTCGCTACAAATGTTCACGTCGCTGCAAAAAATGAATGTGCCCTCGCGGCTAATTATCTATTCAAACGCTGGACACTGGCCGAGTTGGTATGAGATGGCGCTGTACTACACCGCGCACCTCGAATGGTTCCACAAGTATCTCGGCGGCGACCCTCCGCCCTGGACCAGCGAGCAATTCCTGCGCAACGCCGTCTTCGATCCCGCGACCGGCCAGCGCACAAAGTAGCTAAGCACGTCTACCGACTGACGTCACGAGTGCCGCGAACGCGACCTCGCCGGCAATCGGCAATCATACAATCGTAGCGCCGGCATCTTGTTTACCCTGAGCCTCGAAGGGCCGGCGGGTTTCCGCCCGATGGCATGAAAGGACGCAAGGAACGCCTGACGTGTTCGCATCTTGTCCGCGAACACCCCGGACCCCACGGCGGTTTCCCTATTTTGCCAATCTGCTATAATGGGTCTTGACGAGTTCAGGTACTCGACCTGGCTCCGATCATTGGAGGATACCAAGCATGGTTCAACTAACGCCGGTAGCAGTCGAGAAAGTGAAGCAAATCCTGGTGCAGCAGAATCCGGTTCCGACCGGTCTGCGCGTGGCTGTGGTCGGCGGCGGCTGTTCGGGTTTCAGCTATCACATGGCCTTCGAGAATCAGGTCAACGAGAACAACGACAACGTGTACGAATTCGACGGCCTAAAGGTACTTGTCGATCAGATGTCCGAGATGTACCTCGACGGTATTTCGATCGATTACATTGAATCCATCGAAGGCTCGGGCTTCAAGTTCAACAATCCGAACGTGAAGAGCACCTGCGGCTGCGGCAGCTCCTTCAGCGTCTAATTTGGAGCGCTCCCGCGCCAGATTGCCGGGCTCCTGGCGGTCATTTACCCAGGAGCCCGTTCTGCGTTTAGCTGCATTGCACGGCCGCGGGACGCCGATAGGGCTGGCCGACAGGCGGCCGAATTTTCAAACGGCGCAAGATGCTGCTTGGCGAAGCCGAACTCCCGAAGCTATGTTGCAGTTTGGCAGACTGCTCCGATTTGATATAGGCGCAGTTGCACCGTATTCTATTTACGTCCGATGAAAATTGCCCTCGCCCAGTTCAATCCGACCGTCGGCGATTTCGACGGCAATTCTGCGCGTATCCTGGAAATCGCACGCGAGGCCAAGTCCCGCGGCGCAGATCTTGCCGTGTTCTCCGAGCTATGCGTCTGCGGCTACCCGCCGCAGGATCTTCTCGAACGCCCGGCTTTCATAGAGCGAAATCACACCCAACTCGCCAAGCTCGCGAAATGCATCCCGATGCCGAGCATTGTCGGATATGTTGGCAAGGCCCAAGACAACACCGGCAAGCCCGTAGCCAACACAGCAGCTCTCATCGCCGACGGCGGCATCATTTTCGAGCAGCGCAAGATGCTCTTGCCCACCTATGACGTCTTCGACGAGTCACGCTACTTTCAGCCGGCCCACTCACAGTCGATCATTCCTCTCGGCGCGGAGCAGCTCGGCATAACGATCTGCGAGGATAGTTGGAACGATAAAAATTTCTGGGCGCAGCGGCTCTATGAACGCGATCCCGTGGCCGAGCTTGTGGGGCAGGGAAGCAGCATCCTGCTGAATATATCGGCTTCCCCTTACACGATCGACAAGCGCGGTTTTCGCCTCGACATGCTTCGCGCTCTCGCACGCCAGCATCACGTGCCAGTTGTTTACGTCAATCAGGTCGGTGGCAACGATAGCCTCGTCTTCGACGGTTCGAGTGTCGCAATCGCGCCAGACGGCACAATCGCTGCCCGCGCGCATTCTTTCCAAGAAGATCTCGTCTTATTCGACACGGAGACGCTCATCGGCGATATCCGCCACGAAACCTCGGATGAGCTCGAAGCCGCATACAAGGCTTTGGTTTGCGGCACTCGTGATTACGTCCGTAAATGTGGATTCTCGAAAGTGGTCGTGGGGCTTAGCGGCGGCGTGGATTCCGCTCTTGTTGTCACAGTCGCCGTGGATGCCGTAGGCGCCGAGAACGTGCTCGGCGTCGGAATGCCCGGGCCGTATTCGTCGGAAGGCAGCCTGCGCGACGCGCGAAAGATTGCCGAGAACCTCGGAGTCGAGTTCATCGTGCTGCCGATTACCGGCGTGTTCGACGAATATCTGCAGGTCGTCGAACCTGTGTTTACTGGCCGCCCCGTGGACGCAACCGAAGAAAATATTCAGGCGCGAATTCGCGGCAATCTGCTCATGGCCTTGTCGAATAAATTCGGCTCACTCGTTCTGAGCACCGGCAACAAATCCGAGATAGCCGTCGGATATTGCACGCTGTACGGCGACATGGCCGGCGGCCTTGCGGTCATTTCCGATGTTCCAAAAACGATGGTTTATGAGCTCGCTAAATTGCGAAATCGCGAAAGGGAAGTCATCCCCGTCGAAACATTGACAAAACCCCCATCGGCCGAGCTTCGTCCCAATCAGCGAGATTCCGACACACTGCCACCCTACGACATCCTGGACAGGATCTTGAAGGCATATGTCGAGGACATAAAGGATCCAGAAGAAATCGCGAGCCATTTCGGATACTCAATTGAGCTTGTGCGTAGCATCACGCGGCGTGTAGACCAGAACGAATACAAGCGCAATCAAGCGGCGCCGGGACTGAAGATTACGTCCAAGGCGTTCAGCGTGGGGCGGCGATTCCCGCTCGCCAATCGTTTCGTGTCGTGAGATTTTTTATCGCGTCGATTTAGGAGGAATGTTTCGATGAAACTCCCTGTTGTGTTGGTGCTCGCGGCAATTCTGAGTCTTTCGGCCACCACGCGTGCCCAAACTCAGCCAGCGGCGCCGGGTTCCTCCGACCAGGCGCATCTCTCGGCGACCATCGAATCCTTTCTGCGCAATCTTTTCAGTTGGGGCCCCGATTTCCAGGTTAAACTTGGGCCCTACAAGGATGCGACAATTCCTGGTTACTACGAGGTTGGGATCGAAGTGAAGTATAAGGATCAAAATCAGACCGGCGTCGTTTACGCGAGCAAAGACGGCAATTACCTTATCCGGGGTGAGCTTTACAAGACGAGCGAAGATCCGTTCGCCGCCGCTCGCAAGGATTTGTCGACGAAAGGTTCTCCGTCGAAAGGTCCCGCGGACTCAAAGATCACCATGGTCGAGTTCAGCGACTTCGAATGCCCTCACTGCCGCCAACTGCACGAATATCTGAAGACTCTCGAGCAGAAATATCCTCAAGCTCACATTGTTTTCAAAAATTATCCGATTGAGGCTATCCATCCTTGGGCGATGACGGCCGCTATAGCGGGTCATTGCGCCTACGAAACGTCGTCGGACGCATTCTGGAAGATCGAATCCGCGATCTTCGACGAGCAAGACCTCATTTCAGCCGAGAATGCCTACGACAAGCTGACCGATGCTGCCATTGCCGCGGGCCTTCAGCGCGATGCCTTTCGCGCCTGCCTCGCTGATCCCGCCGCGAAAGACGCTGTCGAAGCCGATCTTGCCCTCGGTCAAAAACTAGCAGTAAACAGCACGCCTACGGTATTCATAAACGGCCGCGAAGCCGTCGGAGGCGATCCCTCCGCCGTCGAGCAATTAATCGAATACGAACTCCATTCCAAGCACTAGCATTTCCCGCACCTCCGCATACACATTTCGCCCTAGAAGTTGCTCAGTCGCGGACGCACGTACTGGGACCCCAGTGCTCGAGAATGGCACGCCGATCACACGCCCCACGTCAGTCCCTCCAACCATCCAGTTTCGCTCTGCAACGGACGTAACATAATATAAATTACCAGATGTCAACAGAAAACATTTGCGACGGTTTTGACGTTACGCGTGTGCTTTTCGAGTAGAAATCTAGGGCCGACGGTAAAGAAGGCGTGGCCGAAAGGGTCGGGTGCGGCGCGTGGGAGACCACTAGTTTCTGAGGCGGCGGGCGTATGCTGTAACGATTTTACGAAATCGAGGATGCGAGTCAACTGAAACGTCATTACGGCGACAGTACTATCTGATTTCTATGAATGTCTACTTTGCGAATGTGGGCGATCGGATTCGCGCCTTATTTTCTGAAGAATGGACCAAGGCGGTCGGTACGGGAGCGCAGCCGACGTCGATCAGAGATCAGAGTTGGCTAGCCGCTGTTGCGATGGCACGCATCTTCCCGAACAGAATCCCGCTCTGGTCGGACTACTGCTCGACGACTGAGACTCAGAGCGCGTCAGTTCAGAACGTCTTGAATTCCCTGTCGCTGGACGTAGCGAGCGCGGTGGAATCTGTGGAGGTAATTTGCCGATTTGACTTCGGCGGGACGGACCACTTGGCGATCGGGGCGGGGACCGCGATGGCTCGTATAACGAAAGGATGTGCGCCACCAACATTGAGAAGTCTTGTAGAATTCTAAACTTTGGATTTGGCATGATCATACCATTCCCTCCGACGCTCCGGAATGGCTGTAGCGTAGCCGGAAATTCATATCGATTTCGCTCGTTTCATGTTCAAATCCCGCGTTCGCAGCGGCTTATGGCAGATTCCGATTCCAACATCGGGACAGCACTGATTCCGGAACATGCCACCTGTGAGCCGTGCTGGCTCTAACGCATCGTGCGTTAGTGGCTAACGTGCGCGGGCGAGGACAACGCCCACAGCGGCTCCGATCGCCAACCACTTTGTGTTGCGTTTAAGCTGCCGCCAGAAACCACTGTTCTTCGCGGCGGTTACGGCGACGTTGCGTTCGCGCGCGAGCGCGGCGGAGCGGGCTTGTTCGTCGGTCAGATTGGCATTGGCGGCGGCGAGTTGTGCCTGACAGGCGCGGCAATCCTGAACAAAGTCGTACAGGGGCTTGAGATCTGCCTCAGGTATTTCGGCGTTGCCGGAGGACGTGCCTGGCTGATCCGGAGATCGCGCGCCTCGCGAAGGTGCCGCGTTCGGCACTGGAGAAGTCAGAGAGCGAGAGGATTTGAAATTTGAGATTTCAGATTTGAGAGCAGAAAGAAGATCGGTCGCGGACCGGTGAGGCGCGGGGCTATCGGACAGGGATGTTGCTGGGTCGGAGGGCGCACTCGGTGCGACGGTTCCCTTCTCAGCGGCGATGCCCTGTTTTGAGCTGGGCGAGGATCCGATCGACTGGGATGATTGCGAAGTTGAAACCCGCGGCTCGGGGTCTAGCGTGATGGGCTCGGGCAAGGGCAAGAACCACGGCAATGATCTGATGATTTGCGCTGGCGTTTGGACTTGACGCTTGAGCACGGCTATTTGATCGAGCGAGGTTTTTAGCTCGGCGGCGTTCTCGTGTTCGCGTGACTCGGCTGCGTCAATCATTTGCTGCTGAGCGGCGAGTGTAGCTTGCAACTGCGCGCGGTCGGAGCGCGATTCGAGCCAGGAACATGCGATCAGCGGCACGGCGATGATTGCGGCGATGGCGGCAAGTATGTGACGAAGAGACATTTTGGTAAAAGCAGTAAAGTGCCGGACCGCAGCGCACTGATCCTGCGAGTGCCTTTTGGATTCGCCGAGTTTCGTTTTGTTCTCCGCAGGTATATGCGAAGAGCAGCGTGTCTTAAAACGTGGCCTACAATCGCTGTTGGGTGGCCTCGGCGATGCCCGCCTCGGTACTACGCGGGTGAACCGAGCGCGCTGTAGTTCCTGACGCGCGCCAGAACTTGCGCGGGATACTCGGGATTTGTGCCGCCGTTCCAAAGCGCTAGGGCGCGTCCGAGGTTGCCTTCAGCGAGAGCGAACTTATGCGCAAAAAGTTCGCAGCCGGCGTCGAGGCCTGTCGAGGGATCGCATAGTTCGCTTAGAAACTTACCGGTGAAGCCCCGCTCGCGCGCCGTTTGCCCCATTACCTGCATCAAGCCCCATGAGAATGCGCGTGAATAAGCCTCGGTATTTGTTGCGGGCTCGACCTTGCAGATTGCGAAAAGCGGCGCCACATATTTGGCGAAAAACGCCGGCTCAAAGCGAATAGCCCACGTCTGCCAGGCGGATTCCTGCTCCACAATGGCGCAAACAATAACCGGGTCCAGTTTGTGCCGGCCAGCGGCCGCGATCGCTAATTGTACGTAGGTGGAATGCACGGACCTGTCTCCGTAAATGTTCGGATTGACGCGAGATGCGGATCCACCTAATCTCTGCGCCTCCCATGGATGCGACTGTGCATGCCGCGATCGCCTCAAGAAGGGCCCAATACCTGGGGGTAGGCGAAATGTTGATAACCACCGCGGCGTGCACTATTTTCTGGGGTTGGCCTGAGATCGTCATTCCCGCGCAGGCCAGGGCCGGGCTCACGTTCGGGATCGAGATGGGAGTGCCATCGGGAGTGGGCCTGTGGGCGATGTATCGTCTTTTCGACGCGATTCTCGTTCGCGCAAACAGAGCGCGAACTCGCCGGGAGAGATCGCACCAAGAAACAAGGCACAATGCGGAGGAGAAAAAGCACCGCGTCTTAGCTGGATTTCAGGTCTGAACTCAGCTGAGGCGCCCAAAGCTATGACCCGTACGAACGCAGCGCCGGCATTCTGCCGACATTCCTGACCCCTGCCGCTGCACGGCAACCTGCCGGCGGGACGCCGGCGCTGCTAATATATGGTTGGCAGCCTGTAAGGCTGGCCGAAAGCGCGGACTACGTGATGTTTGGGAAATTCGCCGAACTGTAGAGCGATGCCCTAAGGAGCCAGCCCAACTGCCAATTGACTCTACATATGCCAGCCGCGCGAAGTCGATGCGGGGGGGCGACAAGATTCCATATCTCCATTTGAAATTTAATTCAGATTTTGAATACTTGAAATCTAAGAACGGCCTAAGCCATTCAGGTTGATCCAGCGAATTGGGGGCGGCGCATTGCGGTCAATCCCCTGCTGCTCGCATAGTTTTTCCAATAAAACATAGATTTGCGGAAGATGGTTCGTGGCCATATCCTCGACGAAGATGCGCGTGAGTTCATCGTTGCGAATCCGACGGTAGAGCCAGCGCAGGAACAGCGAGAATTGCACCAGCGCGGCGAACGCGGCGGCCAGGTGATAAAAGTCGAGGAAGCGGGCCATGGGGAGCCTCGATACGTGCGATTCGAATTCGAGATTTGAAATTCGAGATTGAGAGAATCCTCGCGCGGGTTCTCGTCTTACCCAGGCAAACAGCGGCGCGTCTTATGACGCGCCCTACATGTGCTGGCCCAGCGACCATGGCATTTGTATGACTGGACGATCCGATGTTGTGGGATCGTAAAACTTGCGAGACATGATCCGGCTGTTTTGGGATTTTAGTGCGTTTGAAAAAGAAAATCTTGATGGGCCGGTCCGTCTTCCGATGGACCCTACGATTACCGGCCGCTTGAGCTCGCCGCGTTTGCGATCGCTGACTATCCGAAAAGAGAGCCCAATCCGAGGCCGAGACTGCCGAAGAGGCCGCCGAGAGAGCTGTAATCCGGATTTCCGGATGCGCTCGAGCGAACGCCCAGCAGTTGGCCGGGGATGCCCATCGACTTCCCGAGGAGATTGGTGTCGATGCCATAGGTTTGGCCTAACGCGCTCAAACCGGCGAGCTGCTGGCTTTGCGCGTCGTTGGCGAACGTGATCTGATTTTGCCGGGCCTGCTGCGCGAGATTCTGCGCCTCGGAGCGGCCGAGTTGCGCGGTGAGATCGTTGAAGCCGGCGGAATTGTTCGTGCGCGTCACCTGATTCTGCGCTGATTGCGCCAGCGAATCGTAAGCGGTGCGCGCAGAGCCCATGCCCTCTTGCGTGATTGCGTTCTGCTGCGCGGCCGAGTAGCCGGGATTGGTGAGTAGCGAGCTGATTGTAGGCATCAGGAGAGTGCGGTCCTGCTGCGTTTGCTGATTCTCCTGGCCGAGCATTTGGTTTTGAAGAGCGAGCTGCTGATCGGTGAGTTGACGAGTCTGTTGCTGAGCGCCACGTCCCATGTTGATCTCCTTGGAAGAAAACTTAAGATTCAGATTTGAGATTACGAGGCAGAACGCGGACAAGATGCCCGCGCCACGAGCTACATACTGAAGCGGCGACAATAGGGGGTCCAGGAGTCATCGCAGAGCCAGCCAAGTTGCGCAATGCGGCGCCCGAATCTTGCGGCGATGCGCGGCGGCAGCCAGGCGTGCGCGTCCTCGAGGCCACGAGTTCGCAGATCCGCTTCGCCCGCACGCTGAAGTGCGGCGATGCGGGCGAATCGATCGCGTGGAGTTCCTGCCGCTGGATCCATGAGCAGATAAATCTCGCACGTCAGACGCGCGAGCGAAGCCATCACGGCGCGGCCAGCGTCATCCTCAACGACCAGCTTTGAGAGAAAAAGCGGATTGCAAAGATCGGGGAACGCGTAGTCGAAGCCCTGCGTTTCATGCAAGCGGCGGAGCGCGGAGAGATCGGCCTCAGTGTATGGGCGAATTAGCACGAGTGGAAGTGACGGGTGACGAGCAAAAAGTAACGAGCAAGGCGCGCTGATCCCCTAATAAGGCGCGCGCTTAGAAAACACGGTAGCGCAGGATCGGGTGGACGCGGGAGATCTCTTCCGCGACGTCGAATGTGTTGGCGCCCGTCGCGACGCCGTGCGCGGCGAGTGCGGCGGCTACGCGCGCGGAGACGGGCTTGTTTGAGAGCGGATGCGGCAATGATTCCCACTCGGGGTCCGCGGCGAGTGAGTTGTGAACGCCCTCATCAGCTTCGACGAAGGCGACGATCATGATTGTGCCCGGAGGCGCGGATGAGCTCGCCCCTGGATCCGTGTGCGCAAAGTGCGATGAGGCGAAGCGTGGGGCGCTGCGTTGCCAGGCACGGAGAGTAGTCAGATAGTATGTGCGGCCGTGCATAATGGCCTCGAAAGAGTTCAGAATTTTAGATTTGAATATTTGAGATTTGAAATGAAATGCAAAAACCGGCCGGCGATGCGGCTCGATACCTTAGGAATTGAACGTGTAATTGTGCGTGAGAACTGTCGCCGCGTGGCGGCCTGCGTAGAATTCGTGGATCGGGGCGCAGCTCACGGTCACTTTCTTCCCTTCCTCGATGATCGCTTCAATTTGGCGCAGGGTGAGACGGCCGAAGCGTCCCACCAAAATATCCGCGAGGCATAGGCGCTCGGCGCGCATCGGGGAGCCGTCGGCAAGCGTGAAAATGTGATGAGGCGTGACGTCGAGCGTCTCTTCATTTGAAAGATACAAGCGGATGAATGTGTCAGCCGGCAACACCTCAAGACGCACGATGCGCGTCCACGCGTCTTTTCCGCCGGGGCCGACGCCGCCATTTCCGGGCCCGAGAAGATGATCTCCAACGCAACATGTATCGAGCGGCACGGTGCCACGATCGCGGCAAAGAACCATTGTGCCCGCGCGCAAGCAACTTCCGCTGCCCCCGCCTGAACCGCCGCCACTGCCGGATGAGGGCGTGGCTGCGACCATCGCGCCCTGGCTGAGCGGAATCCGTCCTTGCAGCGACTGTTGCTGCGCCGCGGCGTTTGTTTTTGCGGATTGCGCGTTGGGAGGTGACCCTGCGCCACCTTCGACCCACGCGAGCGCCTGCGCCGTTTCATCCCAGTAGGGATAAAAATAATAAGTGGTGCCTGCGGCGAGGGCGCTGACGGCGAGCGAGCCGCTCCCGACGGAAGTGCTCGTGCCATCGGCGCGAAAAATTGTGAGGCCGGTCCAAGACCACGTGATGCTCGAGGGCGTGGACGCGTAGGTGAACCCGGTGCTCCAGACGGGCGGAACGGAGCCGCGCATGAGGACGCCGGGCTTTGTGGGGTCAATTGCGTTATTCGACAGCGCGTCAGCGGCGACGCGGGCGAAGTCCGTGCCGTCGGTGATGGCCGTGTCGAGGCTGAGCTTGTTCGTCGTGCCGATGGCGTTGACGCCGGTGACCACGCGTTTCAGCGCCTCGTAGAGATGCGGATTCGCGGCGCGGAGCGCTTCGATTTGGGGAATGGTCAACATGGGTTAGTTCGGAGAATGGAAAAGAGATATGGGAAAATTGCAAAACCTAGCGTTGGCATCTTGTCGGCGAGTTTCGTTTTGGGTACCAGACCGAAAAGACTGCCGGCCTCCGGGCCGGCCCTATTAAAACTAGCGCGGGATTAAGTGATCGCGCTGTAGTGAGGAATCAGTGCCCTGGCGATAATGGATCGGCCACGGGAATGCGAAATGAATTGGCGAGGGCCGTGTTGCTCGAACGGCCGGATTTGTCGAGGAACCAGCCCTTCGCTGGTAATGCCACATAGATCACGAGGGGTCCGATATTGCTGTCCTTCATTGCGAGCGTGCCGCGGCCGCTCGTGGCATCGAACGTGAGAAGTCTGCCTTGAAGTATGCCGATGGTTTCCATCATACCGGGTGAAGGTGACCCCAGCGTCTGACCGCTGGCGTTTCCCGAAGCGAGCGACGGGCCGAAGGTGGTTTCCTTTGCCGCCGATGCGAGATTGGCAGAGGGATCCATTTCCGCAAGCACGAACTCACTGGCCGAGGCTGCGTAATAAACGAATGCCCGGCTCCCCCGCCCGGCGAAATTGAGGTTTATGGTACCGCGGCCGTTGGCATCGGGAGGCGTCGCCGTGCCTGTCAGCGATTCGGCGGTAGCGAGCGCGCCAACACCGCGTGCGCTCGCGTCAATCAACCCTTTGGTGATCGTACCTTTCGCGCCATCAAATGAGAGCGTGAAGCGTCCAATGCTGGCGGTCTCAGTCGCAGTAGCCTGATCGCGCAAGTAAAATGCGAAATCGCCGCCGAATTCGGGGAGCGTGGCTACTTCCTGCGAATAAATATCGAGCGAAAAGTTTCTTTTATCGCTCCCCCCGTAAACCATTTGCGTTTCCGGATAATGTAGATACCAATTTGGCATTTCACCAAACGACGGAAAGGCGCTATCGAACGCGATTCTCCCCTCAGTGTGGGTCTTATCGATCGCTACGGTTCTGCACATGCCGGTAATTTCGATATCGGGCCTGACTTCGAGATCGTCATTTACATCGACGGAATTGACCATGACTTTGCCGGTCTCGAGGGTCATGTTGCCGACCATGACGATCGGCTTTCCGAAGCTATCCGTACCTGAAAGGCGGAAGACGTAGGAACCGTTGGTGTCGCACGCGCTTTTTGCAGCTGACGAGCTGTCGATCGTGAATGTGAATGAAGCCGATTTTGTCGGATCGGCCACCGACGTCGCCGTGATCGTCGGCGTGTTATAGGGCGGCTGCGGCGCTGCGTTTGGCGGTGTGTACAGGACGCTCAGCGGTTCGTTGGCGCTCAGCGAACCAGTATTCGATGAGGGCGAGATCGACCACGTGACGCCCTGGCCCTGCTGGTCATTCGTCACCTGCGCGTTAACCGTGACGCCGGGCGAACCTGCTGCGACCGTCGCGAATGGATTCGTGATCTGCACGCTGACCGGAAGCGGCGGCGTTTGAATCACGAACGAATCGAATGCAGTCGACGTGCTGCTCGCCACGGATGTGGCCGTAATCGTCGGCGAGTTATTTGGCGCCGTTGGCAGAATCGTCGGCGGCGTATAGACCGCGCTGAAGCTGGGCGCGGCCGCTGGCGAGAGAGTTCCGCATGCCGGGCTGCACGGCGAACCGCCGGCGGCCAGCGTCCAATTGACGCCCGCATTCGCGGAATCATATTGCACGGTGGCGTTGAGCGTCACGGGCGCGGCTCCCGGCGCAATCGTCGTGAACGTGTTCGCAAGGCGCACAACGATGGCGGGCGTGCCGACTTCGAAAATGACGTCTGCCGTAACGGCCGCATTCGAAGGCGCCGCCGCAGTGAGAACGATCGAGTTCGGCGTGGGTGGTGTCAAAGGAGCCGTGTATGTAATTGACGTGACGGTGTTGTAGTAAGTCGTGCTGCCGGAGGTCGTTTGCGACGTGACGGTCGTACCCGCATTAACCCAAGTGCCGCACGGCGAGGAGCACGGTGTGGTTGTATCGGTGGTGCTGCTCGGCGTGTTCAGAGCTAGCGACCAGATGACGCCAGCTTGCGATGTTGAATTCGTCGTCGTGGCGGAAAACGTGTAGGTACCGCCGCCGGAGATCGTGCCGGGGCTCGTGGAAATCGCGAGGGCCAGCGGGAAAGATGAGCCGCCGCAGCCGGTCAGCGCTAGAAACAAACCGACCAGCGCCAGACTACCGATCACCCGTTGCATCCATCCCCCAGAGACACCAACCGCGAAAAACGCGACCGCCGTTGGACAGACCGGCACGCCGCAGGAATGCGCAAAACAGTTTATAGAACCGCGCCGCACCCCGCAAGTTGGAGTCGCCACAAGGATTTTCGGTTGCCCCGAGCTGATGGCGAAATAGTTGGAAGAGCAATTTCCCTGCCCCGCTCGCGCGAGACCTAATTGTTGGCCGCGGACGATGGACCAGGGGTCGGGCTTCGCCCAGGGCACTAATTTCGTCAGCGAGAACCATGCGCCGGCGGCGCCGGTGCTCACCTGATAGGCGACGCGCTCGGCTAGAATGCTGGTGAAAATTTCCATGTCTTGCGTGGCGGGCGAGGCGAGCGGCCAGGAGCCGAGCCCGTTCGTCACGTTGCCAGGAAGTATCGCTGCGAGCGCAAGCGTGCCCGAGCCCTGCACGTTGCCCGTCGCGTAGCCGAAGAGATTGCGGCCGCCGAGGCCGGTGCGCGAAAGGAATGCCGTGGTGTAATACGAATTGATTGCCGCGCCGTCGTCTGAATATGCGCCGGGCGTCAGGCTGTAAATTTTTCCGTTAGCAGCGTTATTCCCGAAAAAAAGTTGCGCGACGCCGCTCGCACGCTCGATTAGCCCAGAGGAATTCGCCGCGATGAACCACTGCGTCCACTGACGGCCGTAGCCTGGCTGGCTGAGCATCGTCTGAAGCGGATCGAGAAAGCCTTCGGTGTAGTCGAGAACGAGAATTTGCGAAGGCGCGGTGGCCGCGCCCATGGGCACTCCGACTAGAATGCGCTTCTGTTGAATGTCCACCTCGACCCAAATTTGCGAGCCGTATTCCCAGTTGATGGCATCCCACGTCGGTTGAATTTCCTGCGAGAGCTTGACGGGGTTGCCACCATCGAAATAGTAGAGCCCGGCGCGGCCTGCCATAACTACCCATTCTTCGCCGATGCCCACACCATGTGCCGACGGAGTGCCCACCTGATTCGAAACCTCTTCGATGTCCCAAAGCGCGGGCTCGTTCACGCCATCATCCTGTGTGACAAAGAGGCTGCGCTCCTTCACGATGTACAGATAATCGCGCAGCGTGAATGCGGCGCGAATTCCCTGCCCGTTATTTTCGGCAACTTCGAGCAAGCCTGTTACTCCGTCGTAGCTTTCGGCATTCAGTGCACGTGAGGAGCGAACGATCGAGGCGTTCTGCGGCGCGAGCGTCGGGAAGATCTCGAGCTGATCCACGAGGAACGATTCGCCGCTTGGGCCCGGTACGCCATCGGCATATGCGCGCAGGACCATATCGCTCGGAATCGTGGATTGCGGCGGAATCAATTGCGCCGTGTATTCGATGTAAAAGGTTGTGGCCGTAAGCGCCGTGATGGCGAGCCCTACGCCGATGGCGCCCGCCGTCGGGCTGAAGCAATTGATTCGCAGCGTTCCTTGCGCGAGATTGGCGCTGCGCTTGACGCGTGCGCGAACCGAGTAGTCCGTGTTTTTCACGAGCAGCGGATTGCCTGAGGGGTCGGTCACGGCCGACTGCGAAATCATGCCGCGCGCGACGCTCGACGCATTGCCCGTGATGCGATACGCGTCCCCCCAAACGACGTCGCTCGATTCCCCGCTGCCGCCCACGCCCGAAGTGGGATCGCTCGCCCAGCCGAGAGGCACATCGGAACCGCCCGTGCCGCCCGCGAGATTCCAGCCGCCGTCGAACGTGATGTTGTTCCAGTTCGACATCTTCGCGCGCTCGCCCCACCAGAAAAGGCGATCGGAGTAATCGATCACGCCGAGCTGATTCGGCAGCTCGATCTGGCCGAACTGATTGTCCATGGCCGTGCCGCTGAGCAGGATCGTGTCGTCGAAATCGAGGGTAAGCGAAGTTGTGGTGTTGTCGTTGATCGTCATCGTCGCGGGCACTTGGTAGAAATCCGCGCCGCCTGCGCCGGTGAAGGCGAGGAATCGCGCAACGACGTTCGAGGGGCCGATGGGAATATTTGTGAGCGTGACTTGCTTGCCACCCGCCGCGGTCCAGGAAATTGCAGGCGAAGGGGCAGTCCAGAATCCCTGGCGCGTTACGAAGATCACGACAACCTGGTGCACGCCGGCGGAAATATTGCCTGCGGCGGTGGCGTCGGCGGCCGCGGGCCCAGCGCCTGGGCCGCACTGACTCACGCGATCGAAATACGTGTCGTCAAATTGGCGCGGAAGATCCTGTCCGACGAGGCTGTCGCTGAAGGCCATGTACTCGCGGCCGAAGAGCGTGGTCGAGTCGAGAAAAAGATTCGGCGTGCCGGGCGATGCGACCAGGCCGAGAACGCCGGGCGAAGTTTCCTTGTAGAGATTGCCGGACGAATCGAACGCCAGCAGGCGCTGCACAAGATTGGCGGTAATGTAGGTTTTGAGGCCGTTCACGCCGACGCCGCCGGCAAGCGGAGTAAATTGCGAGACGAGCCCGGCGCGCGTCCGGACGCCGCCTGCGAAGAATTCCACATCGCCTAGATTCAGCGACATTCCCGGCGGGACGTCCGAAGGATCGAGTAGCGTGATGAGGCCGCCGAAAGTGCCAAGCGGCGCCGGCGCGAAGGATTCAACGGACATGGGAACCCCGGTAACACAAGTAACGAGTGGCTGGTGACCAGTGACGAGCGGGGAAATGCCGTCCTAAACCGCTTGACGGGAAAGAGGCGCGGCGTGTGCTATCATCAAGAATTCCGAGGGTACGAAAATCGCTGCAGGATGCGGGCGATCGACGCAACCCGTGTGCGCGTAAGTGAATCGTAAGGCACGGGATGTTTCGATTTCCGTGCTTTGAAAATGGCTCTAAATTGGCTGGTCTTATGACCAGCCCAACAACAGCTAGAGCCGTTTTACTTGTAGCCTGCGCCGATCCGAACGGTGCACACATCAATCGCGCCGGATGTGTCGGCAATGAAACGATGAAAGCTGAATGACGGGCCAAGGAGCGAAATTGCGGCGAATTCTCTTGGGATGCGGGGTGCTGCTGTTTTGCGCGCTGGTTTTTTCTTCTGTGCGCGCGGGCGCCCAAAATAATTCAGTTTCTGTAACTACGACCACAGGGGCGCCGGTCGTCCGCACGGACGTGCGCGGAGTAGCGAGCTCCGGCTTGGCGACGGATCCGCAGGGCCTCCTGCTTTACGCTGCTTCCGACCGCATCGCGCGAATCATCCCAACATCCTCCAGCAAGGCTGTGCCCCTGAACGCCGCGGGAAATGGCGAGCGCGGATCGCTTGGCGATGGTGGAGCGGCCACCGGCGCGCAACTCAATCTCGCCGATGCTACCTCGAAGAGTCCGGCAGGCGGAAGCGGTGTTGCGATTGATACTGCCGGGAACCTTTTTATCGCGGATACGCTGAACGATACGGTCCGGCGCGTGGACGCCGACACGGGCGTGATCACAAGCGTCGCGGGCAAATGGGCGAGTATCGTCACGCCCGAAGGATTTGCGAATCCGCTTGGCGCTGCAGCGGACGCGGACGCCAATCTTTACATTACGGCCAAAAATATTGTGTATCGGCTCGACGCGCAGAGCGGCGCGGTGAGCCAAATCGCGGCCGTCTCTGGCGCGACGGCCATCGCGGTGACGCGCGATGGCGCGGAAATTTACGTTGTCGCACCGGCAGACCGCCGGATCTTTCGAATAACGCCGAGTGCCTCCAGCGGCGCGGCTGATTTGCGGGCGTATCCGTGCGCCGGCCACGGTGCGGCGAAAATTCCATCGCCATGCTGGGCTTTCGACGCAGCGCCAACTGGAATCGCGCTCGACGCCGCGGGAAATGTGTTCGTTTCCGAGGCGAGTGCGAACATCATCGTGCGCGTGGACGCGAAGACGCTCCGGGTGACGCAGGTAGCCGGCACGCGAACCGCGGGATATTCGGGCGATGGAGGCGCGCCGCTGAAGGCACAATTCAACGCGCCGGGCGCCTTGGCGTTCGATCGCTCAGGGAATTTGTTCGTGGCCGACACGGGCAATTCCGCGATTCGCGAAATCACCAACATGAGTCCCGCGCAAGCGGGGGACGTCACCCTCTCGCCGAACACGTTCAACTTTGGCGATCAGCTCACCGGCGGCCAATCCACGGCCCAAGCCTTCACGCTGACGAACAACACGGCAGGGGCCGTGAGCGGAATCGCAGTGAGCTTTGCCGGTGGCGCGACGCCGGCCGATTTTACACAGACAAATTCGTGCAACGGAATGCTCGCTGCCGGCGCATCATGCGCGATCGACGCGGTGTTCTCACCGCAGGCGTTTGGCCAGCGCAATGCAACGCTGTACGTTACCGATTCCGATCCAACGAGTCCGCAGACCGCGTCGCTTAGCGGCACAGGCGATGACTTCGAGTTGGCGATTCCGGCGACCGGGACAAATCAGCTCACTGTAATTGACGGTGAAACCGGAACGTTTCTTCTGCAAGCCGCGCCCGACAATGTCTTCACCGGCACGGTCACGCTGAATTGCCCATACAATTTACCGCTTCAGACGACGTGCACGATCGCAACTGCGGCAGCGACAACGCCTCCGTCCTTGACGCTGACGGCCGGAAGTGCGCCGCAAACTTTCAACGTAGCGTTCAAAACGACGTTTCGCACGTCAACAACAGGACCTTCGCAGACAGTTATCGGACCGTGGAACGGATCGAAGCCTCAACTCCCTACGCCGCCTCGAACGGGAATTGCGATTGTATTGATGTCGCTGCTCGCGTCGGCGCTGGGGGCAACGATTTCGATTCCATTCCGACGCTCGAACGCTGTACCGCTTCGCGTGAATGCGATCGCTGCCGGGATCGCGACGATTCTCATCGTCGTAATGTTGGGCATGGCGTCGGCGTGTGGCAGCAACACCACCGGCTCGAGCACGCAAACGATCTTCCAGGGCACGCCCGCCGGCACGTACAACATGACGATCACCGCGACCTCGCAGGGCGCCACGCGCGGCGTAAACATCACGCTCGTTGTGCAATAAATCCAATCTGCCCATGCTCGCGGTTTTACGCAGGATATACGATCCCGCGAGTAATCCCTTGCGAGGCAATCGGTAATTCGTAGCACGGGCATCTTGCCGGCGTTGCGAATTTAATCGCTGCGTTCCGCGCAATTCCCCGCGCTACAAATAGACTACATGCCGGTGGTACCCATAAGGCTTGCGGCGGCGTCCCTTGAATTGTTCCGGGCGCATATACCGTTCGATCAAATCATTCGTAGCCTGATATGCGGCTGCTTGCATGTCTGCTGCGAGGGCGCGAGCTCCGCGTGCTCGCGCGGAAAGAGCGGCGGTAGCGAAAGCGAGAGCGTCATTCGATGCCCGAATCATCACCGGGTCCGTCCCAAGGATGAGCTGAGGAAGCACTTTTTCATAGCGCAGCCGAACCGTAATCTGCGAAGTCGCTCCGATGAGATTGATCATGTCCTCGCGCCATTCCCACATCCGCAGGTATGTCGTGGGCTGAAGATTCGGCAAGCCTCCCGTGATTTTCTCCATTGGAACGAAGAGATCGCACGAGCTGGTTTGTTGCTCCCAAAGCTGGTGGGGCGCAACAAGATCGGTGGGAAGTTGGGGATCCGAGACATCGGAAAGCGCCATAGGTGTGACGCCGTCCGTCAGAGGCAAATCGAGATCAATCTGAGAGACGAGGACCGAGACGCCAGCCTCCGCGAGCTGCCGCTGCAATCCGCGATATGCGGAATTGAGCAGCGGCATCAGCGTCGTGTCATTGAACACCGTGCCCGCGGAGTCGTTGACGAGGGCACGCGTGAGATTCAGCGCATCTTCGGCTTGGCCGTATGCGGTGCTTGAAAGGACCGGCATCGTGGCATCTCCTGCGGATGGCGAAGTGATATCCGAATGAAAACCGGTTGGTCTGACAACCCGCCCTAGAGCTGCCGAGCGGGCATTCGTAGCGCCGACGTCCCGCCGGCGGTTTTGGTTGACGCCGCCGCGCGGAAAATCACCGGCAAGATGCCGGCGCTACGATTGCCTCGTTGCCGGTAACGGTTTCCTGGAAAGCATCGCGCGATCAATTTCAAGTTGTCGGCAACGGCGACTGCCGAAGATACAGAGCGACGCCGAGGACCGCGCTGATCCCGGCACTAATTCCGCCAATCGAAAGTGTATGGTTCAATCCGGTTGCAAGATTGAAATGGCTCGGATCGATGCCAATTGCAGCGAAGCCTGTTACGATGCCGTTCGCGCCGCCCGAAATAGCCGCGGCAACGAGGCCTTTTATCCAGAGCTCGAGCTTTAGAATGCGCCGCATGGTTGGTCGTGAATCCGGTCGAACAGGTTGGCGTAAATGGTCTTGATCGGCGAAATTCCGCAAAGGGCAATCGTAGGGCTCGTCATGAGACGCCCCAGGTTTCGAAGAATCAATGCGAAACGCCTAGATCGCGAGAAAAACCGGCTGGTGGTACGACCAGCCCGGCATGGCGCACGCTGCGCAGGCATCTTGTCCGAGGCGTCGGTGGATCGCCGCCGACCGAGAGACGCGGACTGGAAGCCGGCGTCACGATTGGTCAATTTCTCCGGCATTGCGCTAGTGCATGACGATGAACGGACTTGCGAATGTTGTCGTGGTGGCGCCGCAAGCTGGGCACACGGCCGGCACTGCGATACTTGAGGGGAGCGCACCACCGCTTGAACTGGTGCCAGACGTCGCGCTACCCAGAATTTCAAAGCCGGTATTGTAGGCATTCCCAGGATAAATTTTTGCGGTCGTCGCGTTGCCGGTGAACGCAAAGATGTAGTTGCCCGGTGCGAGCGTGACTGTTCCCTGCGCGCAAGAGCCATCAGTTGGCCCGCTGGCCGTAAACGCCGTCGCGCCCCAGTTACACTGCAGCGCACCGCTGAGCGAATAAATTCCGACGTCGTAAAGATCGCCACCCGTGGAATCCGTGGTGCCAATATCAATCGTGAGCTTCGAAAATTGAAGCTGCATTGGAACAAGGAAAGGGATCACGTTGATTGCGTTAGTTGTGCTTGGAGCAAACTGCACGCTGCCTGCGATGTTGGGCGGTGGAGCATAAAACGTGACCGAGCTTCCGCCTCCTCCACTGCCGCAGGCTGAGCCGGCATCCTGCAGGAGTCCGCCGCTTCCCCACTTCACGCAATTGCCAGTTGTTGGCGTTGTACCTTTCCAGTACGGAACGAAGAGCGTCGCCGGGGCGCTGCCCGATGGCGGAGAGAATCGGAACGCCGTTTTGACAGTGGCGTTATAGAGCTTGTTCTGCCCGGACCCAGCCGTGGCATTGGTGTCGGTATATGTCGTTGTGCTGGTGCAATTTGAAATCGGGTATGTCGAGCTGGTCCCGAACGTGCCGCCCGAGGTCGTGCTGCGAAAAATCGTGCAGCTCGAAGGATCTGTCCCCGCCGGTGCGGTCCACGAGAGTGACACGGCGTTATTCGATCCGCTGATCACGACACTGACCTCATTCGACCCGGCCGAGAGCGAGCCGTCCGACGCGCAAGTGGATTGAAGAGAGTAGTAGTAGGTGCCAGCCGCGAGCGTCCCGCCCGTCGTGGCTGTCGCCGTCAATCCGAGCGGCGGAAGCGCGCACGAAAACGAAAGATCGAGTGCATTCGGCGAATTCCGGATCAGGCTCGATTCGTATCCGTAATGAGTGCCATCGCCGAATTCGTGCCCGTAGTAAGGGCTGATTCCGAGATTAGCCTGAGTGTTCCCTGACTGCACAAGAGCCAGCGGCGGCAGGCGCGTACCCCCACATCCGCCGCCGTTGGTCACGATCGTTTCCTGCTCAACGTTCTGGTTGCAGACATTGTAATTGCTGCTCAAGAGTCCGAGCCCGTAAGCGGACTTAAAGATCGCGTTTCCGCTAGGCACGCCGCTGGTGTTTGTCGGCGGCCCCGTGTCCATATTTGCGTAGCTGACGCTGCCTGACGTCACCGTCAAAACTGCCCCACCGGGACATGCCGACACATTCTCCATGTGGACTGGCCCATTCGATCCCGCGTTGATTCCCAGCGAACCACCGCCGTTGTAATTCATAAAAGCCCAACCGGTGCAATCAAACAGCGCGGCGTTATGAAAGATGGCTGGAACGCCGCCGACGAGGCTACCCGCCGTGTTGTTGATCGTGTAGAACGGCATCGTCGCGTTTTCGATGTATACGTTGTCGAAGAAAACGTCGCCTCCGCCGCTCGGGCAATTGTTGTCCCCCGAGGTTCCCCTGCAGTCCCAAATGAAACCGCCGCCCGAGCCGACTACATCGCGAAATTGGAAAATCCCCAAGTTCGGCGGCGCCTGCGCGAGGAACGCGAAGACCGCGATCGGCGTCGACGAACTCCCGGAACCCATCACCAAACAACCGCCGCGAAATGTCACCGTGAACGTGTTATAGACGGCAAGAGGAGTGTTGTCAGTGTTGTCATTCGCGCCAGTTCGGATGCCATTTCCGGAATTCGTGGCACTCAGGCAGACGTTGTCGAACGTAATGAACGTCGTCGAGTTGAGCTGTACGGCTTGATTGTATCCATTAATCGAGAGGTCGCGCAGCGTCGTTGGCTGATTGCCGGATCCGCTGCCCGCAGTAAACATGATCACCGGCATCATGTTCGGGCTCGCTCCCGCGCTCACCTGAATAGCTGTCAGCGGCGGCCGCGAAAACTGCACGGATGTACCGCTATAGGACGAACCACCCTCGAGCGTGAGCCCTTTGCAAGAGCTCGGCACCGTGAGTACTGGCGCCGTCGTCGAAACGCTCGTCTGCGGCTGAAGAACTTTGTAAGAACCTGGGGGAAAATGGACCGCCCCGCCGCCCGTCGAACCGCTTGAGCATGCCGCGTTAATGGCTGCCTGAATTGATGATGTGCTGTCGGTCGCACCGGTTGGATCGGCACCGTACGAGACTACGTCCACCCATGGCCGCGGACCTTTCGTGCTTGCGTTGCCGGTTACCTGAAGCGTTCCGGTGCTGATGCTTGACGGGGCAAATGTTCCTGCGTTCAATGTTCCAGTGACCGTGGCGTTGCCGCCGACACCGAGATTTCCACCGAGCGTGATGGACGTCGCTGTGACTGAATTGAAAGACGGCGTTGTCGGATCGTTGGGCAAGATCGTGTCGGCCATCGTGTATGTATTGATGCCGGGGCCGGAGATCTGCACGACGTAGCGGCCAGGCGTCGCATAGAAATGATAATTGCCCAAACCGTCGGCCTGAATCGGATTCGCGGACGGGACCGAGAGAGTAGCGTCGGTGTAAAGCGTAGCGAGCGGAGTGCACGGAATGCCCGTCGCGCTTGCGGAGCAGACCGTCACCGTCGCGCCTGCGATTGGCCGGCCGGTTGCGCCGAATGCAATGTCGTCTTTGCGCGAGCCCTGCGCGCGCGCTAGAGGCGCTGCTACAATGAGCGCGCATGAGAGCAAGAGGTACGCGAACGCTCGCCGCGCGATATTCTCGAAATGTTTTTCTACAAGAATTTCGAACGAAGTCATGTGTTGACCCTCGATAAGTTATTTCCTCGATTCAGGGGGCGACCTATTGTGCACCGATTGCAGCGAAGATTTGTAGCTGGCACGCGGAAGAAAAGCGGGCGGGCCGCGGACCAGCTCTAGATGATGAGCTAATCGTTTGCTCTCGCTTTTCGGCCGCCGATATTATGCTTTGCGGCCTTTTCCTCGTCCAGAACGGCGCGGCAATGCTTGCAGACTGCGACATTCGGCTTCACCTTCTCGCCGCACGCCGGACAATCTACTAGCTGCTGCGGAACAAACGCCCAGTCGCGATCTATGCCGAGCGAAAGCGCGGCGCGCCGATGCATGTCGGAAATCTCGCGATAGGAATGACCGCGCGCCCACATCGCATCGGCTTCCGCGACGAGATCCTGATACCAAGCTTGCCTCCGCGCAGCGGCCGCAGCGACTTCCGATTCGCTGGGCCGTGCTCCCGCGCAAACGAAGACACCGTGCACGACTAGGTCCTGGATCAAGTCTTCCGCGATCTCTCGCGCGCTGATTGTGAATGGAAACCGGCGATTGTCGCCGAGATCGAGCGCGTCACCACGTGCCGTGATGAGCAGGAGCGAATACGGCTCTCCTATCGCCGTGGCGGGAATATGGAAGATGCCGTAAGTGCGCGAGATGTAGAAGTCCTGGTCGCCGATGTTCGCGACCGTCACGGTGGCGGGATCGCGTTGCGGCGCGGAGGATTCGTGACGCGGCTCGGGAAGTTGGGCGATGGTGCCGGTCGAATTCGATGCGGATGGTTTCAAGATGCCTCCAAAAGCAAAGTAATTGGAAGAGTGCTGGCAACTGTAAGCGCGTCACAAGACGCACCGGGGTTCGCGTGTTGGCGCAACCTGTCGGAGACTGGCGGAAGGCCTAAGGGCGGCTGGTCTTACTACGACCGGCCCTACGATTGCTCAATTATCGCGATTCACCCGCCTGCGATGGTGACGAATGGCTGCGCGTGAAACGCGGGCGCGTCGTCGAGAACTTCGTCAATACGGGCATCCGATTCACGCTCGCGTTGCGACTCGCGCCTATCAAGCGCAAGCCGCGACTTGGCGCGTGGTCGCCGGCGCGCCCATTCGATGGCGCGCGTAATTTCGCCGCAGGCGGCAGTATCGAGCGAAACGAACTCCCCTCGTTTGCCGGCCAGCGTGAAGCAGTGCTCGTATTCCCCGCGCGAAGGATACGGCCCCAGAACCGAAACGAGAATTCCGTCTTCGCGTTCAAGCGTCGCCGCGTGCCACGCGTTCGGAGAGCCGTAGATTTCCGGCGGAACCCAGCGTTCGATATGCCAGCGATCTAAAGGCAAATATTTCGGCACTCGTCGCAGTTCAACCGTCGAACGAATGATGTTTCCGTGCGCATCGCGATCCGTCCAACGCCCGCCGATCCAGCTCAGCCGGGACCAGCCCCATACGACGCGAAAATTTGGCTCGCCGAATCGGTTACGACCGCCCGCGCGCGCGAGAACTTCGGCGGCCGTGGATGGCGTGTCGTGCGTTTCGCGGATTACACGAATCATAGAGTTGAATTGACGAGCAATGGGCGAGACGCCTTGAAATCACGCAGAGTTGTCGTGCTTCTCAGGCGTGCAAGGTGCACATTGCGAGTTTCGAGGGCCGTGGAAACGCCGCCCTTTTTGTTTAATGGCATAGCTACTGCAACTTCGGGAATTGGGCGAGGAAAACAACGATATCGCCTGTTATGGCCGTCGGATATGCGCCGGCACTCACTTCCGTGCCGCCTGCCGCGAAACACTTCACCTTCCAATTGTTCAACGCGTTTCCTTGCACCGGAACGTAATTATCCGCGTTGCCATCTTGACTGGCGACGAGGACGAGTTGCGGCGGTGTGACGGATGGAATTGTTTTTCCGGACGGAGCGATCTGTTCGGTAGCCGTGGTCCAGTCGAGCGTATCTCCCCCAGTCGTGTAGTTGCCGGAAAAAGCGAGCGTGCCTGTGACGAGGACGGTCGAGCCAGGTGCATCAACGTTTTGTACGGTAATGGCGATGGCCATGATGGCCTCCTAAAGAAGACGAAGTGAGGACTGCTGATTGTCAAGTGGCGAGCAGATACCATTCGCACGGCGTGTCATGAGATAAGTGACGAGCAAAGAGCAACTGTAGGGCGCGTCATAAGACGCGCCGGGTTTGTGCGACTGCGGTACGATCAATAAAATCCGGCTGGTCTTTCGACCAGCCCTACGATTGCCTTGCAGAACTTTCAAGCGGTTGTGTTTAGTAGCCTGAAGGTATGGCGAGAGAATCGATGTACGCCCCGGAACGCGGCGAATCGTTCCACACCTGGAATCCCGTGACGAAGTAAAAGATGTACGCCGCAGCGAGGCCGCCGCTGGCGCCGTAGATCGGGAACACGGTTTGTCCGCCGACATCGTAGAAATCGATGTCCTGCATGACCGCGCGGCCCCAGTGCGAGAGATCGAGAAAATCCACGCGCGACGTGTTGGCGTTGATGGAGGATTTGATCGGCACGCCTGCCATCGTTTTTTCGCCGGTAAAAAGCAGATCGAGATCGCTCGCGCGACCACCTGCTCCTTCCTTAATAATTTGCGAGATCGTGACGCCCAACTGCTCCCACGCGTGCTCCTGTTCGAGCGACGTGTAAGCGATCAGCTTGCCAACTTGATTGGTGCCGAGGGATTTCCGGACCTTGTTGATGGCGAGGCGAACGACGCCCGGCGTGAGCGCGGAATTATTGCCGCTGACATGCGGCGTTGCGAGCTCGACCGGGTAGGTTGCGCGATTAAGGTTGAGCCACGTACCGGTGGTGGCGTTCGTCTGATGGTAGAGGATCCCAAAGAGTGAAACGGGCTGCGCACCCGAGAGCCCATCGTGGACGATAAGATCGTTGGGAGAAGTGCCGGTCGGAACGTTGTCTACCGTGATTGTGCCGCCGAAGGGATCGACTGCCGTGACGTTGGTCGTCACGCCCGCGGCGACGTTGCGGTTGGTTGTGAGTGTCGGATCGTAAATCTGAATCGTCTGGTTGTAGTAGACGAGTACGGAGCCGGGCGGCTTCGCCATCGTGAATGTACTGCCACTTATCGAAGCAATCGTCCCGAGCACGCCGTTGCCGTTCGTCTGCATCACTTTGTCGAGGAACGAACGGAATTGCTGCATGTTGTTTTTTACTTCGCGCTTCGCGGCGTTCTCGATGGCCTTTTCGGGTGAGTTCGAGGCGTACTCGACCAACTTCGAAATTTCCACCGCGTGGCGGAAGAACACCGGCGTCACTTGCGCGACGTCGTAGGTTGTTCCCGAACCGCGGCCGAGATCTCCGCCGTCGAGATTGGCGAGGCCGGCCTTGCCTCCCGGACGAATCTGAAGTGGAAGCCGCATGTTGCGCGAGCTGACGCGTTCGACGTCGCCTCGCTGTTGAATCATGGTGAGAAGAATGTCGTCGCGTTCGTAGAGGAGCGGAAGCTTGTCCCGCACCTTTTCGAGTTGCAGCGCGACTGTCTGCGCATTTTGCATTTGTGGCATGGTCCCTAGGTCCCCCTGTGGAATTTTTCAATTGATGCGTGATTGGTGCGGGATGTCCTCTGCGGACGGTGAAGGAGTGCAAATCGAGGAAGGCTTCAATACTCAAACGGCCGATCGACTGGCGTTGAACATGGGCGTTGCTTTAATGCAGGGTTGGTCATAAGACCGGCCGATTTTGCATTTTCGCGATGTTAGCAAAACTCGGCGCGCCTTACGACGCGCCCAACAAATTCTGCGTGTTAATTCGTGGCGCGGGCATCCTGTTCGCGAATGCAATGTTTGGCTCGGCGCATAGGACGCGAGCAAGATGCCTACACCACGAATGGTTGCCCGATGATCGATGATCTACAAATTCAAAATATCCCCATCCGACAATCGCCGGTAATCAATATCTCGCGGGCTTAACGCGCGTCGCCCGTCGCCTCCCGGCGCCCCTCCTGCGATATCCACGCGACGTTCGGCCGTTCGCTGGCGTTCCACGCGTGCGTTCGATTGTGCGACGATGCCTGTCGTCCATTCGTTGATCACTTTTTTCGCGATGCCGGGCACCGCTTGGCGCGCCCGAGCCACAACCATTCCCGCAATCGCTTGACGATTTTCAGCCGACCAATTCCCTGCGCGAAATGCCTGGCGCAATTGCTGGCCGAACGCGTGATTCGATCGCATCGCCGCGTCGACTTCGCGATAGATCTCGCCCACCATGCGCTGCCGCGCGCCATCGGTCGTCCCGTCGGGCAGAAGACGATCCACTTGCGAATGGATTGCGTCGAGCACGCCGTTAACGGCTACTGCATTGGTATCGTGAAAGAACGCCGCCTGCGCGGCTGCGGTTGAATCCACTCTGGGGTTCGAGGCCGGATACATAGCCGGTAAAGCGTCAGTTCTCGGCCCTCGCCGCCCGTCTGCGGTGCTGTCATTATCCGCCGATGCGACGCGCCTCACTGGCTCGTCTGAGTTCGCGGAATCGCTAGAGATCGCTTGCATCATTCGTGCGAGGTTGCGGAACGCCGATGGATTCAGGCGATAGACGGCAGCCGCAAGTTCCGCGTGAGATTCGGGCTGGTTGGAAAAGAAAAGCGTGTCGAGCTTGGCAAGGTCGGCGAGCTGCGCGCCAGCGGCGCGAGCGTCGTCGGCAGTCGGAAATAGTTTCTGAATCTCGCGCGCGCTTTGAGCATCCGGGAAAATTTCGCGGAATGTCTGTGCGTCCCTCCACGCGTCTCGAAGCGAAGGATTCGCCTCGAAGATCGCACGGAATTGATCTGGCTCGGCAGCAGCACCGTCCGCTCCCGACGCGCCCGAAGCTTGATCCGCAGCGGGCGAGCTTTGATGTGCGGAATTAGTACCCGCAGGATCGGAGACGATTCCCAGAATTTCATCGTCAGTTAGGCGCGAGTTTCTCGCCGGGGAATTCGCTGGCGTCGCAGGTTGCGCTTTGGCTGCGGATGCCATCGGGTTCAGCGCAGAAGTCGAAGTTGCCATTAGCTGCTCCTCGGGAAAATCTAACGCTTACGAGCCGCGCTGCCAATTTGCGGATGAAATCAATCGGGTGACTTTCGCGCGACGCGGCGCTGGCGGCGGGGCTTCATCATTTCGACCGAACGGTTTCCGGCAATATCGCGAGCACGCCCCGATTGAACGAAAAATATGTGCCGATATGAAACGCACACTCTGACTGGCGCACGGTTAATCCAATTGCGCCGATGTGCCGATATAGAAGCCTAGGAGGAATTCCATGACCACGGAGGCCCCACTCCCTTCCGCAGCTCCGGAAGATATAGTCTTGCCTGAACAGAAAACGTCGCCAACGGGCCGCGAACGCCGCAAGCGCCATCGCGCGATGGTGGCCATGCGCGTCCTGGTTCAAGGCGGAATTGGTTCCCTCGAACCGTTCGAAGATGTCGGCAGCACCATAGACGCATCGCGCGATGGTTTGCTCGTGAAAACTTACCGCGGCGCCTACTGGCAAGGGCAAATGATCGAAGTCACTGTCCCCTACAACGGTGTGCCGGATCCCATGAATCCTCCGCAGCGGGCGCGCGTCGTGCGCAACGTGCTCTTGGAGAACCATCTGTACTACGGGCTGGCATTGCAGTTCCAGACGGCGATGGGGATCACCGCCGATGGCGTTCTATTGCCGGGCAGCGCCCCGCTGCGCGTGCGCGTTCTTGTAGTTGAGCCGGATGAGCGCACGGCTGGCGCGATTCGCGACCTACTTGAAGCAGACGGCTACCAGGTGATGAACGTCTCGAGTTCGAAGGAGGCTCTCGAAATCCTGAGTACCGACACCCCTGATGTGCTGCTCGCTGTAGCAGAAGGCGGCGAGATTTCCGGCCACGATTTGTGCGCCATCGTGAAGAAAAATGCCCGGCTACAGCACATTCCCGTAATTCTTCTGATGCACTCCGCACAGCCCGCTGATTATCTTTCGTGCCATGAGGTCGGGGCAGTTGTATGCATGGCTCTGCCGTGCCCCCTAGACAAATTGCAGCGTGCAGTGCGCCTCGTGGCCCCGCCGCCATCGTTGCGTTCGACGTACAACGGAAAGGTCAACGTCAGCTCGGTCGTGCGCACCTCGTAAGCTCCGGCGCAAGGAATATATTTCAGTTGTGGGGTTTGTGATGAGACCAGCCAATTTTCTGTCAGGCGACGCGCTGAATTGGCGGGGTTTCTCGGCCAATCGCCCAATTTCTACGATAGGACCAAAGTACTATAGGGTTTCTGGGACCGTCTTACTATAACTGTTAATGCGGAACGGTTCGCGGGCCGCTCGTACAGGCCCCTACGTTCGCACTCGACCGCCAGGAGTTTTGCCATGAGCCCGTCGAATCCGGCGCCGCCGGAGGCTATATCGTCCGCAACGACAGAAAAGTCGCCCACCGCTGCTGCCGCAGCGGATCGGCGGAAGCGCAAGCGCGTCAAATTGTCCGCGCAAGTTCACGTGCGCGGCGGAATTGGCTCGGTCGAAGAATTCCAGGAAGTCTGCAGTAGCGTGGACGTGTCGCGCGACGGTTTGCTGTTCGTCGCCGGCCGTTCGGGCTATTGGGTCGGACAGCCGCTCGACGTCACGTTCCCCTACACTCCATCTGCAGGCATCAATACTTCCCAGAAAGCGAAAGTCGCGCGCGTCTTCTTGCGCCCCGACAGGAAATACGGCGTCGCCGTGCAATTCCAAGCCGCGGCAGCGCACGTCGCGAAGCAGCAGACTGGATCGTCCTACGGCTCCAACGCGATGTACGCGTCCTACGCCGCACAGGCGATTCGCCAGATGGTGCTGCTGGTCGAATCCGATATGCAGGTCGTGGCCACGCTGAGCGCGTTGCTTCAACAGGACGGCTACCACTTCGCGCACGTGCCGACTGCCAAGGCTGCGCTTGAAGTCCTAAAAACTGCCATACCCGTCGCGGTAATCGCCGAAGTCGAAGGCGCGGACATGAACGGCCGCGATCTCTGCGTCATCATTAAAAAGAACGATCGCTTAAAAAAGATTCCCGTAATTTTGCTTACCAGTTCAGCGTCGCCGGCAGACTACTCAGAGAGTCATCAAATCGGCGCCGTCGTGTGCATGGCGAAACCGTTCAATCCTGAACGGCTGCAGCACGTCGTGCGGATGGTCGCGCCGCCGCCATCGCAGCGCACCGCCTACGGCGGGCGCATCGACTCGAATGCGGTGAACAGGACGCTGTAAAAACAGAATCTCCCTGGCAAAAACACAGTTTTAATCACACGCTGCAAGTCGAAGGAGAAAGCAGAGAACAGCGCGACGAAGCGGCCCTAGGCCGCCCTGTTTTATTTTTGTGGGCGCGCTGCCGGCGGCGGTGATAACGCCTGTTGCTGCCGCAGCAAGAATTGCTGATGCAATAACGCGTGGGCACGCACGTTCGCGTATCCCGCTGGCGAATCCACTTTCGCCGCCTGTCCCGCATCCGCGGAAAACCACCGCTTGCACGTTTCAAGTTCGACCGCGTGATTATCAGCAAACGGATCCGGCATGATGCTCGGCAAAATTGTTTCCGCGCCGGTTTGCGGATCACGCTCAATCAACGGCTGCTCGATGACGAGCTGCGCGATTTCGCGATACTGTTTCGTCCGCGACTCTTCGTCGGGAATCACGATTTCTTCCAGGCCGATGAGCCTCTTAATAAGTGCCAAGTTGTCCGGATGCGCAAGGATTTGCTGGATTTGCGGGTCGTTACTGCCGATCAATTGCATCAAGACAGCCCGCTGCTGCGACCACATCGTCGGATATTGCTCGTCAGTTTCAGGATACGAGAACAAATTCCCTTTCAGGTCGGCGATGCGAATCCACTTCGATTCGAACGCCGAGCCCGCGCCCAGGAGGGTCATTTCGACGTCACCGGGACGATTCTTTCGGAAGCAATCCACGGCGAGAAGCATCACGTCCGCGTGGAAGAATTTCATCGCGCGCCAAACAAGACCTATCCGCCCCATCGCCTGATCGCGAGCCATCGCGTATCCTGCGGCGGTGTCGTTGTTCGTCATCACGCCGCCGAAAAGGGCCGGAAACGCGCCCGTAAGAAATTGCGCAACAGGCCCCATAAGACTCGCAGCGTGCTCGGCGAGGTCCGGAGGAATTTGCGCGGGTTCGGGCTGGAAGAATCCTGCGGCAAGCGGCTGCCCTGGCTTTGCGCGCGCGGGATAGTGCGCGCCGGGCTCGGCAGTTTGCGATTGCAGCGCGTCAAAATCGAGGACTTCGCTGTCCGCGTAAATCGGCGGAATACCATACTCGTACGTTTCGATTTGCAAATTCGAGAGTGTGTTGAACCGTTCCTGCACGGAAATCAGCGCATCGCCAAGCGCTGGCCGGCCACTCGATCCGTCACCGGGCAATGCGTGAAGTACGCGCCAGTGATCGTCCATGTTTTCGTTGCGCGATTCGCAGTAAGCGTCACCCGCGAAAGCCACGTAGCAGCCGTCGGGATAGAGCGCGAGCAATTCATCGCGAAGTTTCTGATCGTCGAGTTGGTAGAACGACCACGGGCGCAGCCACGTTCGCTGGAACGTGATCAAATTCATGTTGTAGTCGCCGCCCTCGGTGAGCGGACCGCCTTGCGACTGCGCTAGGCGCGCGAGGCGTTCGTACTGCGCGGATTCCCCCGGCGCGACAGGCGGCCCAATCTTGCTGGCCGCATGCGGGTAAGCTGCCTTCAACCGCGCCTGGTGCACTTCCATGTTCCATTGCAGAAACGGATACTCGTGCATCTCATTCGCCCAAGGCGGAGTCTTCAGCTCGAGGCCGCCGACGATCGTGACCACTTCCTGCCCATTCGGTACCCGCAAGCGCGTTTGCGCCGCGGGCACCGTCACCACGTCGCCGGGCACGTAATCGCCAAGCTCAAAGAGCGCTCCGCATTCGCAGAGCGGCAAGGCTGCCGCTGACGCGTTTCCATAGGGCTCGGGGGAAGGCCGGCCGTTTCTCATCGGCGTGCTAGCTCCCGAGGGCGGCGGCGCAGCAAGCGCCGCACTAACATTCGGCGCCACGGCATTTCCATTCGCCGGCGTTTCCGCTCCACACTGCTTGCAACGCCAAACATCCGGCGCGATCTTCACCTGCCGCGCTGCAATCTGCGTTTCGGGATGAAATCCGAATCGCTGGCCGTCCACGACGTAGCGCACATACGCGCCAACTTTGCCGCTCGTCCAAAGCTGAAACGCTTCCTCAACGATCACGTTGCCAATGCGATTGTTTTGCTCGACGAGCTGCGATACTTCCGTGGCAGCTTTCGCGGCGGAGACATCCTCTTCCGCCTGCGCCGATTGAGGAAAGAATCGCACGCGCGGAATATCCTGTGAAAGGACGGCGATGATGGAAAGGCCGAAAGCCTGGTAGATGTTCGTGACGAATTCGTACCGCGGCATATCCTCGAGCGAAGTCTGATCGCTAAATTTTTGCTCGAACGGAAGATGCCAGTTCTGATCCTGCTCGCTCCACCAGAGATATTGCAGGCCGCGCCAGAATTGGTGCGCCTGCTTGATGCGGCGGACTTCCGCGCGGCGTGATGTCTCGGATTCCGTGGTGAAATCGAAAACGATGCGGCGCAACGCAGCCTGAAGGCGATCGGGCAGATGTTCGTTGTTCGCGCCATACGCCACGGCTTCGAGAACTGAAATCGGATCATCAGGCCGCGCAGGCCCAGTCGCGGGACTCTCCACCGGCACGACAGCCGGATTCGCCGGCGCCGGTTCGCCCGGAAAGGTAATATTGAAATCGTTCGCCATGTGTCCTCGATGAATCGGATGGAGTGGCCGGCTGGGGTTTAGGGTTAATCTTCGGTGAGCGTGTCGCGGAGAAAATTCACCAGATCCCCCGGCGTCGTGAACACGTGCGTCTCAGGCGCCAGCGCGAAAACGCCGCGAGGCACAAATCCCGGCGCCGCCTGCGTTCCAAAATGCGCCGCAATCCCCGGCGCTTCCGATGGAACTCCAAACGCGCCGCGCACGCTATTCGCTCCCGTCGGCGCCGCGTCAATCGTTTCGCGATGTATATGCGCCACGTACCCACGTGAATTTCGCCCACCGTAACGCCCGCCACCCCGCGTCGCTGAGATTTCAATTTCAACGCGATGTATCGCGGTCGCGGGTAAGTCGCCGGCTTCCTGCCTGGACGATTCGCTTGCATCCTCGTCAGTGAATGGATCGCTCGGGCCGTCGCCCAATTGCGAAGCGTTGCCAAGCGCGCGAGTGTTCTCGATCGCTGCGCCCATCGTGGGGTTCATGTAATATCGTCCTCGAATGATCGGCATGTTTGCTCCTCGCTACAGCATCGAATCGGAATTGTCGCGATTGTTCATGCGGCGGACGTTTTCGATCTCAAGCATTCGTCCGATTTGCTGCCACGAACGCCGCCGCAACGGATTCGCAGAAACGATCAGGCCCTTCGCGCGAACGCTGCGGCGGATCTCGTCGGCGCTGCCATCGCTGTACCTTACGTCACCTTCAGCAGTCTCGCGTTGCGGTCCGGCTTTATGTTTATCGTCAACGCGCGGATGGAAATTGTGGGACGCGTCATAAGAGGTGCCGCCTTTCCCGCTGCGAGACCCAGCCCGCACATCGCCCCCCCGCTGTCGCTCGATTTCAGCATCCATGCGTAACGGCGGAATGCCCGCAATCCCAAGTATCGAATTCAGAAGCGCACGATTCTCCGCGCGCATCCGGGCATTTTCGTCTTCCAGGGCGCGCGTATAGCGTGACGCCGTGATGCGCACCCAGATTTTGCGAAGCGATGAGAACATGCGTATTCCATCCTAAAAGCGGCTGGTCTTACGACCAGCTCTACAGTTGCCGAGCGTGAATTCGTGGCTCTGGCACCTCGCCCGCAAATGTTCGCTGATCGCCGCGGCGGGAATTCGCGGGCTGGAAGCCCTCGCAGGTTCAGCGCAACGGCGCACCGGGGCGCGGATGGTGCCGCGCGAATGAAATAGGTCCGCTGCGCCGCTGCTCGTCGAGTTCGGCCTTGCGCGCCTGAATCGCGCGAATGGTCGGGTCGTTCGATGTAACGCGCGCGGCGATGCGCTGGTCGAATGGCGCATTCGCTCCGGTCTGCGATCGCATCCGCGATTTCAATCCGTAACGCGCCGCGTCGGCGGCGTCATCGCCGTCCATTTTTTCGATGTCCTCGACGCGCGCTGAATCGCGCACCAGCGACGGCAATGTGCGAATCAACTCCGCGCAATTCTCCGTAATCGTCCATTCGCCGGCGTCAAGCATTTGGTACATCAATAGCCATCCACCAACGCGATCGTTGTCTGCCGGAACAGGCCGCGGCAATCCGTTCGCCCCAAGTACGTCGCCGATCTGCTCGGCGATCGAAGACTCATCCGTGCGGCGCGCAAAGGCATCGGGCGACAAATACACATTCGAAATTCTCTCGCTGCGCGAACGTTCGACAATTTCATGCGCCAAATTGCGAGGGCTCATGTGCTGCCGGACGAATTCGCGATACGTCACCGTCCGTGTTTTATCCTGCGAGTGCCAGTAGACGGCGGCGGGATGCTCGAAACCCCAGTCCATCGAAATCCACCGCGGCCACCAATCCGCGAATCCGATGCGCTCGGCGCGTTCGACGTGTCGCGCGGGATCAAAATTACTGAAGTATTGCCCCGCAAAAACGTCCCAATCGCCGTCTAGAAACGCGCGGCGCAAATGTTCGGGCAACGCATGAAGGGTTTTTAGATAGTTGGCGTCGGTCGCGTAAATTGGATTGTCCCAGACGCGCGCCGGAATGAACGCGTAGTCCTCGGGATCGTATTCACCAGGGCGCTCCATTCCTGGCGCAGCCTGCTTATCGATCCAAAGCGATTTCACCCAGGCGTGGCCTATGTTGCCGGGATTCGATGCAGCCGCCATGTTCGCAAACGCGCCGGGCACCGGGCAGCGATTGCGCGACGTCAGAAATTGCCACTGCTTCAGGGTGAAAAGCGTGAGTTCGTCAACGCCAATGAAAAGATATTCAGCGCCTTGATATTGGTAGATGTCGTTCTCGCTGCGGCTGTAGCCAAAGCGCGTCGTCGAGCCATTCCACCAGGAGACCACGTGTTTCGTGTCGTTGAACGCGCGGTAAAGTTCGCGCGGAACATCGCGGCGAAAATAGAGCAGAAGCGACGCCTCAAGCTCTGGAAAGGTGCGGCGCATGAGCAGCGAATTCGCACCCGCATGCTCGTGCGCCTGAAGAATTGCCTCCATGAGAAGCGCCTTCGATTTACCCGGCCCTGCTGCGCCGCCAAAGAGACGATACTTCGCCGGCGACCGATGAAATTCCCGCTGCCGCGGAAATGGCGTATAGGGCAGCACGAGTCGCGAGGACGAATCGTCGGCGGGCGCGAACGCGCTTGGGTCGAGATGCGCATCGGCGATGGTGATCCCATCGGCGGCGTCCTCGACGATGCAATCAGCAGCGGGAACGCCATCATTGAACCAGCGCTCCAGCCCGGATTGGATGGTTGCGGACATGGGCGATACAATGCGTGCGTGGCGCGAATATTCGTGGCGCGGGCAGGATGCCCGCGCCACGAGACAGGTGGTTGTTCGATAGCCGAGCTGACTAGCCCAGTGCGCGAATCTTCTTGCCGATGTAAAGCGCAGCAGCGCCACCAAATATCGCCGCAGCAATTCCAACATGATGTACACCCAGAACTGCGCCGACGACCAGCCCTCCCGCGCCTCCGAGCTGAACCGCATATCCAAGCGTTTTTTTGCTAACGGACATGATTCCTCCTCAAGAAAAGCGACGAGTGACGAACGGACGGAAGGTCTATGGATGAATCGCGCCGGACAGAGCGTTGTCTGGCGAGTCGGATTGAGTGGGCGCCACTTCTGTTTCGCGCTCCGGGCGTGGAACCATCGTGACGAGCTGGACCGGCACGTTTGGTGCGGCGCCAGCGCTGGCGGTCGAGGAGCGCGCGACCGGATACGCTTCGAGCAGCTTGCCGCATTCTCGCAGCACTTCGAGCAAAAGCTTCTCACTGGCGCGAGGCCTGTTATTTTCTTCCAGGCGATCGAGAAGTCGATCGAATTTACCCGCCAGCTTCGATTCGTCGAGACCGAGCACACGCATCGCCTCGCCGATCTTCACGCGTGTCAGGGAGCGTTTCGGCGCCTTATCCTGCGTCGCCTCAACTTTCGCGGATTTCACGGAAGTCCTTGAGGCCGCTCTTGCCGCCGGCTTCGCGCGCGAAACCCGCTTCGCCGCTTTTGCGTGCGATGCCGGCGCAGCGCCCTTCGTGCGCGCCGATGTCGATTTGCATTTTTTGGTTGGCATATTAGGGTACAGTTCCGGCTTTCGAATGATTCTACGAGCGGCAATCAGTCATTCGCAGCGCCGGCGCTACGATTGCATTCTTGCCGTTCGTAGGGCTGGCCAACAGGCCGGCCGCATTGCCACGCCAATCGTCACGCGAGAATTTGCACCGTGACGCCGCTGCCACCGGTAATCGACGTCACTTTGGCGCGAATGAACTTGGCATTCACGCCCGAAACGCTCCGCGATTCACCCGCAGTAGCCGTGGACGAATCAACCGTCTGATACTGCGCGTCAACATCCTGAAGCGCCACCTGCAGCGCAATGTTAACGGCGCTCGGCGCTGTGCCGTAGAGCGTCTGCCAGCGAACGGTGCGGCCCTGTTCGCCCCGTCCGGAATAATCCGGCAGCGAAAATTGCTGGCTCGCCTGCGCTGCCGCCGGCGCCTCGGCGTTGAATGCGAGCGTGACATCGCCGGGGAAAATGGCATACGGCGGATTCTGCGTATTGTAGTTCGGCATGATGTCTCCTGAAGAATCAGTGACGAGCAATGGATGACCCATTCAGCCGCTGTCGCGGCTCTAGGGCAAACAGACGAGTGAACGGCGACGCCGGTGGATAGTGACCAGGCAATCGTAGCGGCGGCATCATGCTGGCGTTCTTGGCCGAAGTTGGCGCGAAGAAAATCGTCGGCGCGATGCCGGCGCTAGAATTGCCCGATAGCCTTGATTGGGATTTACTGCTCGGAAAAAATCAGGGGAGGCGCTTGCTACACAAATCGAGCTTACAGTTAAGATTTGTACACGAGTGTTGTGCGTTTGTCAAATGACTAAATCGTAAGGATTTTTAGTTCACGGCTGCGTGTAAGGCTCCGTCTCCGCCAAAACCCACAATTCGAGAGCGCAAATCTCCGCCGGTTTTCGCCAATACTGAGTCATTCAATTCGATCCGCACAACGGCAGCCGGGAATGCAGCCGTAGCGTCGGCATCTTGTCTACCCTGATCCTAGAAGGCCCGGCGGTTTTGTCCGGGGCTACGCCGCGGGAAATCGCCGACAAGATGCCGGCGCTGCGATAGCGTTTATACGCTCACGATGTTGAGGAGTAAACGGGAGTGGTCGCCGAAGAATAGATTGACGCGGCGCAACACAATTCTTTAAGGACATCAAAAGCGAAAACTCAGTACCAGCTAATTAATCTTTGCAATTGCGATTCGCGCTTTTACGGCTTTTCAGAGCCCGGCTGCGCGGGACGCAACGTGAAGTCAATTCCATTCTTCGCATTCTCATCCACAGTACGCTGCAGGTCCACGCGATCCGCAGCCACTGAATTCTCGCCGCCGTACGAAGTCACGTAGTGAAGTTGCCCGCCATCCATCCAGTAATCGCGAACGCCGTAGCTCGAGCCGTCCTTGAAATAAATTACGGTGAGCGGTCCGGGCGCAGTCGCCGCTTCTACTTGAGCAGCCTCGTCACTTCCCTCGTAGACGTAATCACCCATCCAGGGATTTGGCGCCGTCACATCCTGCGCGTTGAAGTCTGCCGGATTGATGCCATAACCACCGCCCCAGTAGCCGTATCCCGCTCCGTAGCCATACCCATACCCGCAACCGAGACCAAATCCATAACCGAATCCGCCGCAGGGTCCGAACGCGAAATTAAAACAGCCGAAGCCGCCTCTGCCGCGGAAACCTCTTCGTGCGCCGAATCCAAAATTGTTGACCCCAAACCGGCTGCCGCCGGTGCCGAACACGGGGATCGGGATGAGAGCGGAGTTCACGCTAACACCTCTCGGAGCCGTGCTCGCCGCACCGGTTCCGCGAAGCCGAATGGCAGGTTGCGTCGGGGCGGCGATCATGTGATTGGCAGCTGTGAACGAATTCGAAGGTAGCGTTACGTTCGTTGGCGGGCGCGAAGCAGGTTCTTGCCAAATGTGGCTTGACGCCGTGTAGTGTTGGGCCGGTGCGGATTCATTCTCGCGAACGAAATAGCCATAGCCTCCATAAACGACGTGCGGAGCTGGTTCAGGAGTAGCGTCCGCCCCTCCGCGTTCCGCGTCCTCGCCCTCGCCTAGATCACCGCGTTGCCCGGTCTCAGAGCGGCTTCCTGATTCTCCGCGCTCCCCGGCTCTTGCAGCCGACGCCGATGGCACAGATGTCCGCGTGCTCACGACGCTGCTCGAAGCAGATGGATGCGCGGCCGACGCAGCGCCCCCGGGATGACTCGCGGGAGCCCCACCGCCAGGATGACCTCCGCCCGACGCATGCCCACCGCCGCCATGCTGCGCAAACGCAGGGCGCGGCGCTGCCCACAGCCAGACAAACGCAAGAAGCGCCGCCGCAAATGGCAATACTCTAGGGCGCGACATTAGCGCGCGGGAATCTTCCAGATGTTCGCCGGGGTTACCCTCGGTGGATTCGGAGCTGCGAATATCCTCCATGATCGGCTCCTTCCGGGGACTGTCTCTCATTCTAACTCATTTGACGTTCCGAGGTACGCCGGAGTTGCAGGCTTCCGCCGTCAGGGCGGTCTATTTTTGACTCGGATTCGAGCGCGAACGCAGACAAGAATTTGACGGTTCCGTTACACCAGAGCCGGCTCATTCGGTACGCTTTTTTAGAAGGCGATCGCGGCATCGCCAACTAGATATTGTTCCACGATGTAATATTGCGGCGATGCAGCGTCCGTGATAATGATTTCACGGGAGACAATCTGAATGAAACGCCGCATTCGCTTGGGACTGACGACTGGCGCGCTGATTCTCGCCGCGATCATGGCTGCAGAGTCGTACAGCAACGCAAAATTCTATCCTGGGAGCGCGACACCTGCCGGGCCCTCGGGCTATTCGCTGCTTAAGACCATTAAGCTCGGCGGCGAAGGCGGCTGGGACTACATCACGTTTGATTCGGAAACGCGCCACCTCTATATTTCCCGCGCGACGAAAGTTGTTGTCCTCGACGTGGACGACGAAAAAGTCGTCGGCGAAATTCCAAATACCCTGGGAGTGCACGGCATCGCGCTCGCGTTGGACCTTGAAAAGGGCTTCATCTCCGACGGCCGCGCGAACGACGTAACGATTTTCGATATGAAAACACTCAAGACCCTCGGCACCGTCGCGGCGGGAACAAATCCCGATGCAATCGTCTATGACGCAGGGACGAAACGCATTTTCACGATGAACGGCCGCAGCAAAGATTCCACTGCGATCGATGCGGTCGCCGGGAAAGTGCTCGGCACAATCGCGCTGCCAGGCAAACCGGAATTTGCGGTGTCCGGCGGCCGCGGAGGAATCTTCGTAAATATCGAAGACAAAGGCGAAATGGCGCGCATTGGCGCGGAAAAGCTCACTGTCACCAACACTTGGCCTCTCGCGCCGTGCGAATCGCCGTCCGGACTGGCGATCGATCGGGTGCAGCGGCGGCTATTCTCCGGTTGCAACAACAAAATGATGACAGTCTTAGACGCCGATTCGGGCAAACTGATTGCTTCACTTCCGATCGGCGAAGGCGTGGACGCGACGGCGTTTGATCCCGGCACCGGCTACGCGTTCGCTTCGAATGGGCAAAGCGCCACGCTCACCGTCGCGCACGAAAATTCGCCATCGAACTTCACGGTCATCGAGGATGTTCCCACACGCAAGGGCGCGCGGACGATGACTCTCGACCGCGAAACGCATCAAGTCTTCCTGGTCACCGCCGATTTCGGTCCGCCGCCCGCAGCTACGGCCGACAATCCCCATCCGCGCCCGGCGATCTTGCCTGGATCTTTTGTTGTGCTGGTCTATGCGAAGAAGTGAGCGAAAAGTGGCGAACTGACCGCGTGATCGCGCGATACGCATCCTAGCGCCCTCATTTCCGGTTTCGGGAGTCCGATTATTCCACCGGAGTCCTGAAATCGAACTTGCCGGCGATTTTGTTAGACATCACCGTGCGGAAAACCACCAGCAAGATGCCGGCGCTAAAAATAACAATTTCGAAGTATCATAGATTTTCGCTACACATGAATCCCCAACCATGTCAGACATACCGCTGAAAATCATCATTACTCCCAATCCCGCGCTCGTTGACGATGAAGTGCGCATACGCATCACCGGCGCGCCTCCGCGCACACTGGTAACAATCGTCGCCTGGACGATGGACGATCAGAATCGCCGCTGGGAATCGCACGCGGAATTTATGTCGCGCTTGGATGGCACGGTGATCCTCAGCCAGGACGCGCCACGCTCCGGAACGTATAGTGGCGTGGATCCCGCCGGGCTCTTCTGGTCCATGCGGCTCAATCCCGGCGACGCGGGCCAGAACGACCAATACTTGAAGAAAGAACTCGAGCCGAGCGAGATCACATTCGAAGCGACCACGCCGGACATGCTGCACACCGCGCGCGAACGGCTTGAAAAGCAATTTGTGCCGCAAGGAACAATCGTGCGTGCGGTCGAAGAAGAAGGCCTGGCGGGATTGCTATTCCTGCCTTCGGGTGAAGCTCGCGAACAGGAATATTTCGACGCGGACGGAACTCCTCGCGCCGTGACGCAGTCGCTCCTGAGCGCTTCGAAGAAATCGCCGGCAGGCGGCGCGATCGAGGACGAACGCTTGCCCGTCGTCATCACGCTAGGCGGTTCGGGCGGCGGGCTCGATTGGGAAGTAGCGGCGGCGCTTGCGGGCCACGGTTATGCTGGATTCGCGCTTCCCTACTTCGGATTCGATCCGCTGCCGCCTTCGCTCAATAGCATTCCGCTCGAATATTTCGAGCGGGCGATCGCGTGGCTTTGCCGCCAGCCGGAAATCGATCCCAATAGAATTGCGGTGTACGGAATTTCGCGCGGTGCCGAACTGGCGCTGCTACTGGCGTCGAAGATTCCGCTGCTGCGCGTAGTGATCGGAATGGTACCAGGTCACGTGACGTGGCAAGGCACCGGAAGAGCGCCGGAGGACGGTAAATCTCCAAGCGTGAGAGGAAATGGGGCGCGATCGTCGTGGACATATCGCGGAGAGCAGATTCCGTTTGTGCCATACGCGATGAGCTGGTTTCGCATCTGGACCGCGGTGCGCGTGATTACGTTTCGCAAGGCAGTGCGCTTCCTCGATCTACACCATGATTCGCTTCGGCAACGTCACTTCGTTGAGCTCGCGGGAATTCCCGTCGAGCACATTCGAGCGCCGATTTTGCTCGTGTCTGCAAGTGACGACGCAGTGTGGCCGTCCGAAGCCATGGCGGAGGCAGCGGTGAGGCGGCTCCAGGCGCGTGGCTTCGAATACGAGGCACTCCACGTCAAGAACCCTGACGCGGGACATCTTCTGCGGCTGCCGCATACGCCCGCGACGACAGTGGCGTCAAAAGTGCCGACTTTCGATTTGCGAGTCGCGTTCGGCGGCAAGCCGCAGGCGACGGCGCAAGCGCGCGTGGTAGCCTGGCGCGAAACACTCAAATTTTTGCAGCGGCATCTCTAATTTCGAGACGCGCTCGCTGCGAATGGCAATTGTCGAGCGAGAAGAATTGTCAAGTGAAGGACGGACACAATATGCTGACCAAGAAATCAAAGAAAGCCAAGCCTAAACATTCCGCGAAATCCTCAGCACGCAAGGAAGCGCCTGCGCGCGCTACAAAAGCTGGCCGAAGCGATCAATTCCGCGGCGTCTTCCAGGCGATTCACGGGATCCTCGAGACTCTCGCTCCGCAGCTCAGCGTCGTGGCCGACAAACCCGACAACTATTATCTCAACACCGCATCGCCAAGTTGGAAAGGCAAGCCGCTTTTTTTCGCGGCCCTTCAATTGAAGAAAAACTACGTCAGCTATCACCTGTTCCCGGTTTACACGAATCCAAGACTGCTCACCACCATCTCGCCCGCGTTGAAAAAGCACATGCAGGGCAAGGCATGTTTCAATTTCACCGAAGTCGACTTGATCTTGTTTACGGAGTTGGCTGTGTTGACCATTGCAGGATTCCGCGAATATGAGAAGAAGGGATTGCTGTAGCACGGCGTCTATCCACCGCGAGCCGCCCGCTTGCGATCTAGAACGAATTCGTAGCTCCGGCATCTTGCCGGCGACTTTGTTCGGCGGAACCAGGCGGAGAACCGCCGACAGGATGCCGGAGCTACCAACGCCCAATTGCCCGTCGCTTACGCCCAGCCGGTTATTCGTGTCGCAGCGCCGCCATCGGATCCACGCGCATTGTTCGGCGCGCCGGGATGTAGCATGCAACAAGCGCGCACACGAGCAGAATCGCCGAAACAGCTACCAGCGTTAGCGGATCGCCGGGCTTCACGCCGAAGAGCAGGGTCGATAGCAGCCGCGTGGCGCCGACCGCGGCTGCAATTCCGACCGTCGTTCCAATCGCCGCAACTCCCAGTCCCTGCTTGAGCACAAGCCCCATCATGTCCCCGCGCTGAGCTCCGAGCGTCATGCGAATTCCAAACTCATTCGTACGCTGAGCGACGCCGTAAGACATCACGCCAAAGATTCCCACCATCGCAAGAATCAGCGCGAGCCCCGCGAAGAGCGCGAGCAGCGCCGAATCGAGCCGTGGCTGCGCCGTAGCCTTCGCGACATACTCGTCCATCGTCTTCACGTCGAAGATCGCCACGTCCTTGTCGATCGCGCGCACCTGATCGCGGATCGCGGGAACCAGCGTGGTGGGCGGCGCCGACGTTCGCACGACGCCAAATTGCCAGTCAAATCCCGTTTGCTCCTCGGGCGTGTAGCATTCCGCATCGTCGGGCGAGTCGAGCCCGCGCACTTTTACGTCGCCAACGACGCCGATGATTTCGCGGAACGGCGGGAGGCCGCTCTCGGAAACGCCGGGCTTGATCTGCTTGCCGATCGGGTTTTCGCCTGGAAACGCTTTGTTCGCGAGCGCTTGATTGATGACGATCACATTTGGCGCGCTCGCATTGTCCGTGGCGGCAAACGCCCGTCCCTCCAGAAGCGAAATTCCCATCGTGCGGAAATAATCGACGTTGACGGCGCGAAAGTGCACGTGCGGTTCTTCGCTTGGCGGCACGGGATGCCCTTCAATTGAATACGTCGTGCCGAGCCTGGATTCGCTGAACGGCAGCGGCACGCCCGTGCTGGCCGATTCGACGCCTGGCAGCGCGCGCATTCGCTCCGTCAATTGCCGGAAAAATCCTTTGATCGCTTCCGGCTTCGAATACCGGCTGCCCGGCAAATCGATCGCGAAAGTGAGCACGCCGTGCGGATTGATTCCTGGATTCACATGGCGGAGGTTCGATAGGCTTTCAATCAGCAAGCCGGCGCAGGACAGGAGAATCACCGCCAGCGCCATCTCACCCATGATCAGAATATTTCGCAGACGGTGCTGCCGCGCGCTTTGGCTCGAGCTGCGCCCGCCTTCCTTCAGAATCTCGGAAAGCGGCTGGCTCGAGAGCTGAATCGCCGGCGCGATGCCAAAAAGAAATCCGGTCACGACGGATGGGACGAAAGTGAAAGCGAGCACGCGCCCGTCAATGGCCGTTCCAGCGACGCGCGCGAATTGTCCGGCCGCGAGCTTCACGAGATATTCCGTGCCCCACGCGGCTACGATCAACCCGCATGTCCCGCCCGCGAGTGAAATCATTCCCGCTTCGATCAGGAGCTGGCGGATGATCCGCCCGCGTCCCGCGCCCATTGCCGAACGGATCGCCATTTCGCGCTGCCGCGCCGTCGCGCGGGCAAGAAGAAGATTCGCGATGTTCGCGCAGCCAATCAGGAGCACGAACGCCACGGCGCCAAGCAGCACACGTAGCTGCGGCTTCAGGCTGCCGACGAGGCTGTCGAGCGCAGATTCAACCTCGAAACTCATGTACTTGTTAGTGTCCGGATACTGAGCTGCAAGGCGATTGCCGATGGCATCGGCTTCAGCATTGGCCTCGGCGATCGTGATTCCCGGCATCAATCGCGCCAGAGCCTCCACAAAATGCGCGTCCCGCTCTTCAACCATCGGCTTGTCATCCCCGGAGTTGAAAATCGTGTCCTCCGAAAACGTCTTCCATACGTCGGGCGCATCCGAATTGAACGGGAAAACGAACGACGCTGGCAGTACTCCGATGATCGTGAAATCGCGGCCGCCGAACGTCATCGCGCGGCCAACGACGCCCGGATCGGCGCCGAAATGGCTCTGCCAAAGTTTGTAGCTGATCATGGCCACTAAGTGGCCCGGCTCGTCCTCGTCTGAAACAAACGCACGGCCGAGAACCGGCTGGACGCCAAGCACGGTGAACATGTCCGCGCTGACTTTTTCGGCAAAGAGATGCATTGGCTCGCCCGCGCCGGTAAGTGCGGTCGTCGTATCCGAATACACTGCAACTTGCTCGAAGACGTGGTTCTGCGCCTGCAAATCCTTGAAATCGGGGTACGAGAGAGTCCGCCTGTTCTCACCCATTTTCGAATGCGTGCCCCAGACCGCCGCAATTCGATTCGGCTGGGGATACGGCAGCGGTTTGAGTAGCACGGCGTCCACGACGGAAAAAATCGCCGTGTTCGCGCCGATGCCGAGCGCGAGCGTGATAATCGCGATAACCGCGAAGCTGGGCGATTTGCGCAGCATTCGCAGCGCATATCTGATGTCCTGAACTAAGGTGTTCATTCCGCCTCCGTTTCATGCGAAATACATTGGTGGCGCGGGCATCTGTCGAGAACCCCGAGCCTCGCAGTGCCGGCGATTTTCCGCGCTGCGATCGCTCCGCCTCGGCACACTCACTCGTATCGCAAAACGACCATCGGGTCGACGCGCATAGCTCGCCGCGCGGAAATCGCGCCAAGATCCGCGCGGGCTTGCTCGATCATCATGCCAGTTTTGACGCGCCCGAGTGCGCGAAGATAGTGGCTATCGCGGCCGCGCATCGCAGTGGGCGACAAATCCATCGGGGTCCACACATCAGCGGTGCCGGGTGCGGTGTACCACGCGGGCATTACGCCGACGATGGTGTAGCTCTCACCGTTCAACTCGATTGTTTTATTGAGAGCGTCCGAACGGCCGCCGAAATGCGATTTCCAGAGTGCGTTGGTGACGATAGCGACGTGATTGCGGCCTTTGGCGTCCTCTCCGGCGACGAATGAACGGCCAATTTGCGGCGCGATGCCGAGAACCGAAAAGAAATTCGCCTGTGTCTCGACAAGTCGCACTTGCTCGGGCACACCTGCGCCGCTGATGTTGCTCGGCTCCGGCCAGGTGTACACCGCCATGTCGTCGAACGTGCGATTCTGCGCACGCCAATCCAGGAAATCCTGATCGGTGAGCGGGAAATTGCCTGGGGCGGCTTCGGTTTCCCAGAGCTCGACGAGGTGATCGGGCTGGGGAAACGGCAGAGGCTTCAGCAGGACGACATGGACGACGGAGAAGATTGCCGTGTTCGCGCCAACGCCGAGCGCGATTGTGAGCACCGCGATAATCGTGAAGCTCGGCGATTTGCGCAGCATCCGCAGCGCGTATTTGGCATCTTGAATCAGAGTGCCCATATCGCCTCCGTTTCAGGTCGCGCGACGGTTGCTAAAGCCATTATTCGTATCGCAGCGCCACCATCGGGTCCACGCGCATCGCCCGCCGCGCCGGGATGTAACATGCCGCGAGCGCCACGAACGTAAAAAGCGCCGAAACAGCGATAAACGTAATCGGATCGCCCGACTTCACCTTGTACAAAATGGCGCTCATTCCGCGAGTTGCCCCCGCAGCGAGCACGACTCCAATCACGACGCCCACGAGTGTCAGCTTCAAACCCTGAACCAGCACAATCCGCGTCACATCGCCTGGGCTCGCGCCGAGCGCCATGCGGATTCCCATTTCGCGCGTGCGCTGCTCGACCGTGTAAGCCATCACGCCGTAGATTCCTATGGCTCCCAGCAACATCGCCACCAAGCCGAAAAAGCCGGCCAATTGCGTGAGGATGCGATTGCCGGCGTTCTGCTCGTCAATGGCCACGACAAACGGCTGCACGAGAGAAATCGGCTGCTCGCTGTCAACCGACCACACGGCATTGCGAATCGCCGCAGGCAGCTCCGGCGCCGGACCCGACGTGCGCGCGACGATCGTCATGTAAGCACTCGGGAATTCCGCTGCCGGAACGTAGATCTGGCGTTGCGGACGATCGCTCATCGAGTACGTCTTGACGTCGCCCACCACACCGACGATCGTGCCGAGCGTGCGCATCTCGGTGTATTCGATCTGCTTGCCGATGGGATCTTCGTTCGCGAATTGTTGCCGCATCAGCGCTTCATTGATCAGAATGACGTTCGGAGCGCCCGCGCCATCGCCGCTCGAAAACATGCGCCCGCGAATCAGCGGAATCTGCATCGTCGACAAATAATCCGGGCTGACCGGCGAATAGAGCGCGCCGAGTTCTTCGCCCGGCTCGGCCGACGGCCGCCCGGCGATGTGAATCAGGACGGTCGTGAAAGATTCGCCGAACGGGACGGATTGGCTCATCCCCGCCGAGACCACTCCCGGAAGCGCCTGGACGCGAGCCATCACCTGATCGTAGAAACTCCGCACCTGGGCATCGTCCGCGTATTTCGTCTTGGGAAGCACGAGCGGCGCGGTCACCAGGTTTTTCGTTTCGAATCCGAGCTTGTCGTACACGAGGTGGATGAAGCTTTCGACGAGCATCGCCGTTGAGATCAGGACGACCACGGCGAGCGCCACTTCGCCGGCGACAAACGCGCGGCGCAGCTTCGCGCCTCGCCCTCCGCCGGAGACCTGGCCCATGGATTCCTTGAGCGCGGCATTGACGTTCAGCCCCGTGCTTCCGAATCCCGGCACGAGACCAAAAGCGATTCCACACACGAACGCGATGCCGAGAGTGTAGGCGAGCGTGGTGAGGTCAATATCCACGCGGCCGTAGTTCACCAGAAAGCCGCGTATTCGGCTTGGAATGGAGTCTGCGATCCAATGCACGCCCCAGAGGGCGAACAGCACTCCCATGCCGCCGCCCACTGTGAATAACACCAGCGATTCCGTGAGCAATTGCCGTGCAAGCCGCCCGCGCGAAGCGCCGAGCGCCGAGCGAACCGCAAATTCCTTAGTGCGCCGCGCCGCGCGGGCCAGCATCAGGTTCGCCACGTTCGCGCACGCGATCAATAAGATGAGGCCCACGATCCAGAATAAAATCATGACCTGCTGCGTTCCTTCTTCTTTCCCGATTTCGTACGTCATGGGACTCAGCAGCGTGGTGGCGTTGGTATTCGTCTTCGGATAGAGCTTTTCGAGGCGCGAAGCGATTCCGGTGACTTCCGCGGCGGCCTGTTGCTGCGTCACGCCCGGCTTCAAGCGGCCGAAGGCGTTGAACCACGAAGTGTCGCGGTCGGCTTGTTGCTTTTCATCGAGCGCGAGCGGCGTCCAGATATTCGCGATGCCCATCAGTGGGAACTGGTAGCTCGCAGGCATCACGCCGACCACCGTGTAGGACTCCCCTTGCAGCTTGATCGTGCGGCCGACGATCTGCGGATCTCCGGCGAAGCGGCTTTGCCACAAGCCGCGACTCAAGATGGCCACGTGGCTCGACGCGGGCTGCGATTCCTCCGGCAGAAATACGCGGCCGAGCATCGGTTTCACGCCGAGCGTCTGAAAGAAATTCCAGCTCACCAGGCCGCCGATCACGCGCTCGGGAGGGCCGTCGCTCGTCAGATTGAAGTACCAGCCCGTCCACGAAGCAATCTGCTCGAAGGCGGTATCTTGCCTTTCTAAATCGATAAAATCGGCGGTGGAGGTGACGCCGCTGTTTGTCCAGCCCTTCTTCGTGTCGTGCGCGAGCAGGACCATCAAGCGATCGGCTTGCGGATAAGGCAGAGGCTTGATCAGCCAGGCATTGACGTAGCTGAAGATGGCGGTGTTCGCGCCGATGCCGAGAGCGAGCGTGATGATGGCGATGATCGCGTAAACGGGCGATTTGCGCAGCGTGCGCAGCGCGTAAGTGATGTCCTGAATAAAATTATTCATCGCGCCCCCGATTCAACGGTTGCCGAGAACGCGGTCGCGGCAACGATCAACGAAAACCGGCTGGTCTAACGACCAGCCCTACAAAATCCGCTACCGGTTCGCCGTGATCGAGCGGCCAGCAATTGTAGGGTCGGTCGTGAGACCGACCGCCGTTTCGACCGGCGGCGCTCACTCATATCGCAACGCCACCATCGGATCCACGCGCATGGCGCGGCGCGCGGGGATGTAACACGCGAGCAACGCGACGCCGCACATCACCACGGTCACGCCGATGAACGTGAGCGGATCGTGCGCCGTGACGCCGTACAGCAATCCCGCCATCAATCGCGTCACCGCCAGCGCCGCCACGACTCCAATCAACGCGCCGAGCGCGGTCAATCGCATGCCTTCCATTAGTACGAGCGCAAGCACGCTATTGTTCGGTGCGCCGAGCGCAATTCGTACACCGATCTCATGCGTTCTTTGTGCCACCGAATACGAAAGCACGCCATATACGCCGACCGCCGCGAGGAACACCGCCAAGCCCGCAAAAATTCCCAGCAGGAACAAAATAAATCGCTGCGGCGCGACGGACTCTTGAACGTCAGCGGTCATCGTGTGAATTTTCGTGACGGCAATCGCCGGATCCAGATCCGAAATAATCTTGCGCACCGATGAAGTCGCGGCCGCCGGGTCGCCCTGCGTGCGCACCGCGAGATTCAGTTTGCGAGCCTCACTGAAGAGCGGGCTCTCGAGCCAGGAATTCTCGACTTGAAGATACGGTGTGTACGCGTGCGGATTCGCCGGATTGCTGAGCGATGTGTCCTTGACGTCGTCCACCACGCCCACCACCGTCATCCAAGGCCATTCGGGCGCGCCGACCTTGAACCGCTTTCCGAGCGGGTCGCGCCCCGGCCACCATTGCTTCGCGGCGGCGGCGCTGATGATGGCAACGTTCTGCCGGCCCTGAATATCTTCCGGCGTGAATGCCCTGCCCTCGAGAAGCGTGATTCCCATCGTGCGGAAGTAGTCGCCGAGGATCCAGCTCTGCACGCAGGAGGGAGGCTGGCCTTGCGTGGCCGTGTCGCGTCCTTCGATGATGATGGCGTCGTGCTCGATCGCATCGAGGGGAAGATCGGTGGAAGCTCCGGCGGATTGCACCCGCGGCAGAGCCGCCGAGCGGCGAATCATCTCCTCGAAAAATCCTCTGACTTCCGACGCGTGCGGGTAGGCGCGCAACGGAAGCGGCACGCCGACGGCGAGTACGTGCTCCGGCTGAAATCCCGGATCGGCTCTGAGCATCCCGACGAAACTGCGCATCACCAGCCCCGCGGCCGCGAGCAGCATTACGGAGAGCGCCATCTGCGCGACAATCAGCGCGCCTTGCAACCGCTTCTTCGCGCGCGATGCGGATGCGCCGCGCGCTCCTTCCTTGAGCGCTTCCTGCGGAAGAGTGCGCGAAGCCTCCACGCCGGGAATCAGCCCGAAAATAATCGCGGTCAGAAAAGACAGCCCGAACGTGAACGCAAGAACGCGACCGTCAATACCAATTTCCCGGACGCGAGGGAGGTCAATCGGAGACAGCGACACAAGCAAAGCCACGCCCCAGTACGCGATGAGGACGCCGACTCCGCCGGAAATTAGACCGAGCAATATGTTTTCGGAGAGCAACTGGCGAATCAATCGCCAGCGGCTCGCGCCGAGCGCCGCGCGAATCGCGATTTCCTTGTGGCGGGAAGTCGCGCGCGCCAAAAGCAGATTCGCCACGTTGGCGCAAGCGATCAGAAGCACAAGCCCGACAGCGACGAGAAGCACGAGGAGAGGCGCGCGCACCAGGCCCACGACGTCTTGCTGCAACGGATGGACGATCGCACCCACGTGCACATCGTGAAACGCCTCGAGTATGGACTGCGGGTAGAGCTTGACGATCTGCCTGATCACGCCCTCGGCCTCCGCGCCGGCGCTTTCCATGGTGACGCCTGGCCTCAGCCGGCCAAGCACCGAACAATTGTAGAATTTGCCCCACGCCTGCAATTCCACCGGCGTGAACGCGAGGGGAACGAAGAGATCGGCCGGATGATCGTTCGTCAGCGGGCCATGCATCGGGAACACGAACTCGCGCGGCATTACGCCGATGACCAGATACGGCTCGCGGTCAAGTTCAATTGTCTTGCCGGTAATTTTGGGATCGGAAGCGTAGCGGCGCTGCCACAAGCCGTAACTCAAAATCGCGACGGCATGGCCGGGAGCATCCTCTTCGGCTGCGAAGTTCCGGCCGAGCATCGGCTGGGCGCCGAGAAGCGGCAAAAGGGTCGCGCTCGAGCGCGTCACGACGATTCGCTCGCCTGCGCCGCCGTCGCCGGAGAGCTCGAAGTGAACGTTGGTGTAGCCGGCAATCGTTTCGAAGCTCCGCTGGCGCGCCATAAATTCGTGGAGGTCGGCCGGGCTGAACGGAATTTGCGGAAAGCCGAGGGCCACGGCGGATTCGCTGATGGATGCGATTTTGTCGGCGTTCGCGAATGGCAGAGGGCGCAGGAGGACGGCGTTGATGAGCGAGAAAATTGCGGCGTTGGCGCCGATGCCGAGCGCGAGCGTCAGGACGGCGACGATGGTGAAGCCGGGCGATTTCCGCATCGAGCGAATTGCGAATGTGATGTCTTGAAATATTGAGCTCATCGCCTCTCCAAGAAAACCAAACGAAAGCGAGCAGACCGTACAACCGCCCGCACAGCACCCGTAGGGTCCGTCGGCAGACGGACCGGCATTTCACGATTTTGTTTTTCGTCCCATCAATCGCCCAAAACCCGGCCGGCCTGCCGGCCAGCCCTACGCAAACCCAGAGCGCATCCGTCGCGCCGGGCATCTTGCCGGCGGTTTTGTTCGTTGCCACCGCGCGGAAAATCGCCGGCAAGATGCCGGCGCTACGACGGCCTGACCGCCGTCCCCGCGCAATCCGCAGGCTACACAACGCCGAAATGTAGATTGCACGACGCGAACCACGACGGTCGGGCCACAAGCCGTTAATTATCAACCGCTTGCAGATGTGGTTCGGCGAACGGCATCACGCCCTTGTCCGTTTCCGGGACGCTTCTGTTCGCGAGCGCAACTTGATTCCTGCCGAAACTGCCGATGCCGGCACCCGCGAGAAACGCCATCTAGCGTCGTGTATACTTTGTCGTTGATGCAGACGCGCCACGGATCCGGCCTCGACGCATGATTCCCTTCCTCCATATCGGCCCAATCACACTGCCGACGTTTGGGCTTATGGTAGCGACGGCGATGCTGTGCGCGTATTTCGTGCTGCGCGCGGACTTGCGGCGGCGCGGCATTGACGCCGAGGCGGAAACGCTTGTTGCCGTGCCTTCGATCGCGGGGATGATCGGCGCGAAGCTCTATCACGTTCTCGAGTCGCCGCGCGAATTCTTCGCCAATCCGCTGGGGGAACTTTTCTCCTCGTACGGGTTCGCGTGGTTCGGCGGGCTGATCGCGGGGATCGCGGCGTTCGTTTATCTCGGCAGGAAATTCAAGATTCCGATTTTGCGGCTGTTCGATATCGCCTCGCCCGCGTGCGCGCTGGGCTACGGAATCGGGCGAATTGGATGCCTGCTCTCAGGCGATGGAGATTACGGCATCCCGACCACGTTGCCGTGGGGCATGAGCTTTCCGAATGGACTCGTGCCGACGACCGAGCGCGTTCACCCAACGCCGATTTACGAATTTCTCGTCGCGCTGCTTATCACGTGGTTCCTCTGGCGTCTGGGCGCGGGGAGCGCGCGTCGTGAAAACGCCGCCGCGAGCGCGCGAGAAAAAGATTCGCCCCGCGCGACGGTTGGATCGGCGCGCGCGGGACACCCGGACGGTTACATTTTTGCCGCGTACATGATCACGACGGGTGTCGCGCGGTTCCTGGTTGAGTTCATACGCATCAACCCGCGATCGTTCCTCGGAATGACGAACGCGCAAACCGCAAGCGTCGCATCGGTGATATTGGGCGTGGCGCTGCTGTGGCATTTGCGCAGAGCAAACGAGCGCGCAGCGTGACCGCCCGATTGGCGAGAGTGCAATCGCTGCGCCGAATCTGCGATAAACCGGCTGGTCTGACGACCAGCCCTACAGAAGTCAAACGCCGGGCGTGCCAACCAACCTCGGGCCTTCCTAGTACCCCTAACCCCGGTAATCTGCGGTATTTATCACGAAGGGTATTGAAATCGCCGAGTTCCTATGTTAGGCTGGGGTTGCGTTTGTTGCTCTTGTGTTTGCTTTCAGAGACGTAGTTTCGAGGCTGCAAGGCAACCATGCCGTGCGGCCTTTTTTTATGACGCCTAGAGGCGAACGAGAAGCGCAAATAGCTTTAAATTAACGAGGTAATACCGAAGTGAAAGAACAAGGAACAGTAAAGTGGTTTAATGCCAGCAAGGGATACGGGTTCATTCAGCGCCAGTCCGGCGAGGATGTTTTCGTACACTTTTCGGCCATTCAGGCCGACGGCTACAAGTCCCTCAATGAGGGACAGGCTGTCGAGTTCGAGGTCAAGAAGGGCCCGAAGGGCTTGCAGGCAGAGAACGTCGTAAGCCTCTAGTTCGCTGGGGCGGGGTGGCGGCAACGCTACCCCGCTCTTTCCTAAGCCTCAGCCAGTAGAAGCCGTCAGAACCACCCGCTATTTTCCGCCGTTTATTCCAAGGAGGAAGCCGTGCAGGTCTTAGAGGAAGGTCAAGCAGTTCGCCACGACGTTTACGGGATGGGCGTGGTTACAGAATCGAATTCCGAGCGCACTTCGATTGATTTCGACGATCACGGCTTAAAGAAGTTCGTGACGAGCATCTGGATCGCCGAGCTGATTGGCGAAGCTCCCGAGAAGCCGTTGAAGAGGTCTCGCCGCAGTGGACGCCGCAAAAAGGCCGGAGCGGCAGCAGCTGCAGCAGTGGCGGCGGCAGCAGCCAAAGCGTAAGACACCGAAAATAAGTTTGGAAACATTGAAAAAAGGCCGGCACATGCCGGCCTTTTTTATTTTCCGGCGAGGTCGAAAGCGGACGCGCGCTCCGCCGGCTGCCCGATCCAACCGCTTCCAGCTACCACCAACCGGTCAGTTGTAGCGCCAGCTTCCCCTTCGGTTCTTCGCGCGGTAATCGAAAACAAAATCGCGTGCAAGATGCCTGCGCCATGAATTATATTCTCGCCTATCGTTCGGAACGATTGCCGGCCCTACAATTTCCGCGGGTCCCATCCGTTATCGGTTGGATATAGAATTTAGAATACTTATGTGGAATTTGGAATTAACGCGCGCCCTCCGACAATTTGAATCAGCCGCGCCAACATTCCGTACGATACAATGCATTACAAACAGAGAATTTAACGGTATTCCCCGGATAAATGGACTCCTGGCAAGTCGCTTGCGGAGCTGTTTTCGGGGTGCCGCAAAGCCTAATCAGAATCTTCAGGTCGTTACTCGGGGCAAGTGACGAAGTACGCCAGCGCAGACATGGCCGCATCCCAAAGTTCGAATATTAAAGAACTCCAATAATTATGAGACTTGGCGTCCTCAGGAGGCAAGACTGAGATGAAGCGATTCAGCCTAACGGCCTATGTGTTCGCATTGGCGGCGGTCCTAATCTTCGCATTCGCAATCCCATCTAGCGCGCAGGTGACGACCGGCTCGATATCAGGAACGATCATCGATCCAACCGGAGCGGCCGTCTCCGGCGCATCCATTACGGCTAAGAACGTCGAGACGGGTGCGCCCGCACTCACTCAAACAAATGAGACAGGATATTTCAAACTTGGATTCTTGCCGGTCGGCAAGTACGACATCACGATTTCGAAGTCGGGATTTCGCAACGAGAAAATTGCCGCCGCCGCCGTCCAAGTGAACGCCGACAATAACCTCGCCGGCATCACGCTGGAATTGGGCGCTGAGTCGTCGACCATTGAAGTGACAGCTGCCCCGCCGATCATTGAGTCAACAACTTCGCAGGTTACGAATACTTTCACCGACCAGCAAATCACCACTTTCGCCGGGGTGAACGAACAGGAAGGCCTGGATTTTCTTGCGCTACAGGTGCCCGGAGTCGTAACGACGAGAGACATCAACTACTCGAACACGAACGGCCCGGGCTTCAGCGTCAACGGGCTACGCGGCCAAAATAACGACCAACAAGTGGACGGTCAGAACAACAACGATAATTCAATTGGCGGGCCCGCACTTTTCATCGAGAACGCGGACTGGGTTACCGAATATCAGATCGTCACCAACAACTTCGGAGCCGAGTATGGGCGCAACGCCGGATCTGTGGTGAACGAAATCACAAAAAGCGGTACAAATACCTGGCACGGCACGGTATCAGATGTCGAAAACAATTCCGTGCTGAACACCCTGAATAACCAGCAGAAATTTTTTGACGATCTGACCAAGGTGCCTCACTCTAATTTCAATTCGCCCAGCACCACGGTAGGCGGACCGTTATGGAAGGATCACGTTTTCGTTTTTGGCGGATTTGATGCTCAGCTCAACCCCGGCGTAACGAATTACTCGACGGGAGCATTGACGCCCGATCCATTGGGAGTTTCGGAGTTGGCCGGTTGCTTCCCCGGCAGCGCATCGGTCGCCGCACTGCAACAGTTTGGCCCGTTCGCGATCGGCGGCGGAAACCCACAGATTCTTCCCGGCACTCAGATGGTTGTGGACTATCCGAATGCCATCGTGCCGAACGATGGCGGGACCGGCTGCAACACTGAACTTAGCGGCATCACCCGAACTCTGAACACCAGCGTCCACGAATTCGACTGGATCTACAAAGTGGACCTGGTTCTCGGAAAGAACGACCGTCTCTTCGGCCGTTACATTTTTCAAAAGTCAAATTTTTTGAACGCAGAGAGCGGCGATGCTGCCGAGGGATACCCAGTCAACATTCCGGCGCTTTCGCAAATAATGCTGATTGACTGGACGCACTCGTTCTCCGCCAGGGCCGTCAATCAATTTCGTGCCAGCTGGGGCCGTGAAAATGTCGAATTCGGAGGGAACACGCTGGGGACGGTTCCGAACCAGCAGAATATTGGCGATGCAATAGCACAAATTAATTTCCAGGCGCCTGGACTCGCGACATTCGGTGTTGAGTCAAACCTGCCGGACGGCCGGATCGTGAACACCTATCAGTACCAAGACAACTTCAGCATCACCGCCGGAAACCATCAGATCAAGGCCGGTGCGAACTTTACACGCCAATACTCGCCAAACGTTTTCCTGCCCAATTACAACGGCGTCTACACTTTTCCGGACTGGGGAAATTACGCAGCGAATACTCCTGCATTCGATGCAATCACTCAAGGAAATCCAACCTTGAACTTCCTGGAACACGATACATTCCTTTACGTCGCTGACGACTGGAAGGTGAAGCCGAACTTCACGATAAATCTTGGATTAACGTGGTCTTACTACGGCCAGCCGTTTAATCTCTTGCACAACCTGAGCGTGAAAGACCAGACTGGTTCTGCGCCGTTCTGGAATCCCGCGTTGCCAGAGTCCGTCACCACGCTGCCCGAGCTTCCTTCGATCAAGAATCTGTTCGGCCCAAATATCGGATTTGCTTACACGCCGCATTTCTGGCAAGGCCTCCTCGGGAAAGATAAGACCGTCATACGAGGGGGGTATCGCAGGGCTTTCGATCCTCCGTTCTACAACATCTATCTTTTGTTCCCCTACTTCGCACCGCTATCGCTCTCGCAAACGATCAACCCCGGACCCGCGCTGCCTGCGGTTCCCACGGGCGTAAACGTTCGAAGTTCTCTCGCGAGTTTTCTCCAGTTTGGAGTACAAGATCCGCGAAATGACACCCAATTCGCTCTCACGCCGAATTTCGGGCCCGACCACGTGCAGAGCTGGTCGCTCGGGATTCAACAGGAACTGGCGAAGAACGTGGCGCTCGAAGTCCGTTACGTCGGTAACCACGCGACGAACCTCTTCCAATCCATTAACGAAAATCCGTATGTCGCGGGTTTCGAAGGAACATTTCCGAATGTGGTCCCCTCGGGAGTCACTCCATGCGCGACTCCCGCGATTCCGGCCGCCGCAGGGCGAGAAAACTGCAATCTCGGCGTGATCGTTCAAATCGGAAATTTCGGGTATTCAGACTACGAAGCTGTACAAACTGAATTGCGTACTACGGATCTATGGCACCAATTGACATTCATCACCGCGTACACTTTTAGCAAGACCACCGACAATGCTTCAACGGCGTTCAATACAAACGTGGCCGGCGGAAGCAGCCTTGCCTTCGCTCAGAATCCTTTCGACTTTGAGGGCGGCGAGCACGGCATTTCTGGTCTGGACTTTCCGAATAGCTGGACAGTGAGCTTCAACGAGATGATTCCAGCGTTCCGGCACCAGCATGGCATCGTGGGCCATGTGCTGGGTGGCTGGGGCATCGCGGGTAACTATGCAATTACATCTGGACAGGGCTTTACGCCCATTCAGGAATTCCTCCAATCAACGTCCTACTTCGCGCAGGGAGTCAACCCCCCTAACGACTTCGTGTTTAATTCGAGCATCGTCGGGCTTTATGATTTCGCCCGGCCATTCTGGGGCAGCGCGTCGGCGCCTGCTAACAGCGTCGGCGTCTATGCGGGAGATGAGTGCGGCGAGCAACTCGAATTTGGAGCTTCGCCGGCGATGACTCCAGTCTGCGGCGTCGCGCCAACGACACTTATTTCGCTGAACGCTTTCAACGCATCTGGCGGCGCGACCATTACTCCCGTGTCGAAGAACCAGGTCCGCTACATTGGAAACGGATTCTATTCCGACCTGGCGTTTAACTCGCCTTTCGGTACTGTGGCGCGAAACGTCGGCCGGGACTACTGGACCAACGGCGGCAATTTCGGCCTCTACAAGAACATCAAATTCACCGAACGCAATTACGTCCAATTCCACATGACGATGTTGAACGTGTTCAACCATCCGAACTTTGCCTCGGTGGACGCGAATATCGAAGATGCCGGACTGATGAACGAGGGCGTCGGTTTCGGAACGCCTAATTTGACCGGCGGCGGAAGCCGAACGATCTATTTCGGCCTGAAGATCGTATTCTAACCGCACGCTATACCTGCTTCAAATAGGAAGGGCTGGCTCGTGAGGGTCAGCCCTTTTTGTTTGCGTGTCGAGAACACCTGCGCGTTCAATTCGGCCAGGCCTAGAACTGCGGAGTTGGCCTAGGTACTGCTCTACGCGCTCACCACGCCGTGGCGAATCGCGTAGCGGATTAGCTGGCTGAAGGCGTCGAGATTCAGTTTGCGCATGACGTTGTTGCGATGCGATTCCACCGTGCGCGTGCTGATCCCTACCGAGTACGCCACTTCCTTATTGCTCATTCCCTCGCAGAGCAACTTCACCACTTCGCGCTCTCGGGTCGTCAAGCGATCGATGGGGATTTCGCCGTCGGCGTTCGCCGGGGCGTTGGGCACGCAATCCATGTAGCCGGTGTAATAGAGATCTTTGATCTGGGGGGTGAAGAACGCGCGCTCGTCGCGAACGGCGCGCACGGCGGCGAGGACGTCGTCGTTGCTATCGGATTTCACCACGTAAGCCCGGGCCCCGGCGCGGAGGCATTCGCGTGCGACCTCTTCAGCAAAATGCATGGTGAGAATCACGATTTTTGTTTCCGGAGACTCGCGGCGCAGCAAACGCGTTACATCGAGCCCATTCTTCTCGGGCAGCGAAATATCAAGCACAACGATATCCGGCTTCAGCTTCTGCACCTGATCGATCGTTTCCGTGCCAGTCGTCGCCTCGCCCACCACCACAAGCGACGGGTCGGTCTCGACCAGTGCGCGCACACCGCGTCGAACCACCGCATGGTCGTCCGATATCAGCACTCTCGAAATAGGAGGGGTATCGGGAAACATTTTCAGATTGGCGTCGCGCGATCTTGATCTTGATGCCACACGTTGCCGAATCACGTTGCGCTCAAGCGGCCTGCGCGCCGGAGACAAATCCTGCGACGTGCGAAACCGGCTTCGTAGTGTTTGCTGTAAGTACAATCGCATGGTTTTTTCATCCTTTCGTTTTTTTGTAAACATATCTCCTGCGTTTTGTGTCCCTGGCACCGAAGTTCCAGAGGCGTTAGGCACGAAGAAAGCCGAGAATGTCGGTTGGGATTGCGCGTCAGCGTCAGCGTCAGCCTCCGCCGCCAGCAGACGCCGCCGCCCGTCGCTCCGGGATGGGCGCCGTCACGTGCGCTTCTGCTGGCAAAGTCGCGCGAATCGTGGTTCCCTTTCCCAATTCAGATGAGATTGAAAACTGTCCGCCGAGCTGCCTGACGCGCTCGGCCATTCCAGCAATCCCGATGCCAGGCGTCGACGCACCCAAATCGGCAGCGCCCGGCGTGGCGGCCATGCCCTTGCCCTGATCCTCGATCTCGAGAACGACTCCGGAGCCACTGCGAGCGAGGCGGATAAATGCCACGAGGCTGCCCGAGTGGCGATGAACATTGCCGAGGGATTCCTGAACAATGCGAAAAATCGCTGTCTCGACGTCCCGCGGGAAGCGCCCGAGATCCTCGGGAATGTCAGCGTGGGTCTGGATGCCGCTACGGCTGCTAAAGCCCTTGGCATACCAGCGCAGCGCGGGTTCAAGGCCCGCTTCGTCGAGAATCGGCGGAAACAGGAGATAGGAGAGTGTCCGAACCTCCTGCAGAGAAACCTCAGCGAGTCCGACACTTTCGGCAAGCACTTCGCGCAATTGTGGGATTACCGTGCCTGCCAACCGGAGCGCCCGTCCGAGATTCATCTTGAGCGCGACGAGATTCTGCACGGTCGTATCATGTAGGAATTGCGAGGTGTGGCGGCGTTCCTCGTCGAGCGTTTGAAGGATGCGAGCGGAAAGAATTCGCTGGTTCTCTTCGGCGCGTTTCTGTTCGGTGATATCACGGGCGAGCATCCAGAGCGTCGCGGCGGCGCCGGAACGAGGGGTCATCCGCGTGACGCGCCCAGTAGCGTGAACTCGGCCTCTTCCGGCTGCGACGCTGTACTCGATGTATTCGCCCCTGCCGGTGGACGCGACGCGCTGAAACATTTCTTCGAATGGGCAGGCGAATTCCGCGCCAAATAGCTCGGTAATCGTCTTCCCGATCATCTCCGCCCGAGGGAACGCGAGAAGAGATTCATTCATTGCCCAAATGTTGAGGATAGTTGTATCGGGAGCAAACTCGAAAAGCACTTCGTCCAGCGAGCCGATGAGCGCCAGAATCTGCGCGTCCCGTTCAAGGGCCATTTCTTCGGATTGCTGAAAATCTGGGGTAGATGGAGTGGAAGGCTCCGCCGGATCCGAAGCCGATTGAGGCAGACGATACTCGCCGATCTGATCTTCAGCGCCCCGCGACTCGCCGCCACGTTGTGCGTCCGAATTGACAGTCATCCCGCCGCTCCGGAGAACTTAACATCCGCATTCAGACTTGCTACCAGCGAACGCCGTCGGGGGTCAGATTTCACCGCCGCGCTTCGGAGGCAATAGAAGTAGCGTGGGTCGCGGCTGATATTGGTACAATTTAAACAGGCCCGTCGAGCGCGACCCCCCATCACGCTGAGGACCTGAAGCAACAGATGGCATTACTAGAACGGAAGATACTGCCTAGTTAATACGATGTCAAGAACTCAATCGAGCTGATGATGATAAAGTCTGCTTATAGTCCTAGTGCATTAAACGACTCCGGAATCTACGTAGCTGCACTACGTAGGTAAATGAACCTCCGTTTTTGCGTATTTTTGCGAATTGCCTGCGACCTCCTTTCCCGCTACCTTGTGCCTCCCAAAAGGGGCACCTACTGTATCTCGGTTCTGCCTCCGCTCCGCCGCCCAAGCTCGGAGCCCGGCAACGGTCGACCGCCCTCGCACGCACCTAGGAATTTGGGAGCCCAGCGGGCAAAAGTTCTTCCAGCCAACCCAAAGGCATGCGGGGGCGGGCGATCGAATTCGGCGCTTTCCATTTCCAATACGAATGAATAACCGGCGCGGCGCCTTTGGGGCGTCCTGCCGGCCAGCGCTACTAATGCCTCGCGGAAATCCGAAACCCCGGCACGAGCCGACGATTTTACATAGTCCGCCGCCAAACTGAATCGCGGTTGGCAGCCCGCGCTGCGATTCGCCGTTTCGCTATTTATATGAGGCGACTATCTGGCCGTCTATGATCTGGATGTCGATGACATCTTGCGGCAGCTTTGGTTTTTCGCATTTCTCGGGAGCATTGAGAAGAAGTTGTTGGGCGGCAGATTGCAAGACGCTCTGAGGCAACGGAAGCGAGCCGAGCGAACCGCTGACAGGCTCGAATTTAAGGTAGCCGCCCTCAGCGTGCAGATCGCTATTGAGCTCGAGCGAGTCCTGGCCGTGAAAGTCGTAGACGATGAACGCCTTATCAGGTCACCCTGAAAGTCCACACGAACATGTTTCACCGACGATTGGACTTCCTCGAATTTAGGCGCCGCTTCATCAGATGATTGGGGTGACAATCGGGGCACGGATTGGGGAATTGCGACAGGGTTTGCTGGGTCCGCTGCGCCAAATGTGGATGACGACGGCAGAGGCGCAATTGGCGAAATGCTTACGGGCTCCGCACACCCGTTGATCGCAAGATTCTGATTTAGATTGGAGTTCAGCTCGACGTTATCGAGCTGTAATTGGTCCGGCTGTCCGACCGATGATTCGGCTTCCGAAACCGGATTTTCTCTTCGGCGCGGGCGGCCGCATTTGAGTAAACCTTCACCGGCGGCGGCGCGCCTTTGCGAAGAATCAGCACAAAGACGAGGACGACTACGGCCAGCACAACCCATCGCGCCCGGAGATAAAAGGTGTGAAGGCCAGCGAACGCGCCGAGCTCTCGGACGGGTTCCTGTGCTTTTCTTGGCGCCGTTCCGTCAACCTACCCGCGGAGAATAGAGTGCGCCGCCGTTAATGACTTATGAGGCCGTTTCAGCGTAATAGGCAAACGTCGTATAGCATTTCGCGCATTTGTCCCGGCTATCTTTCTGGGAACCGCAATTCGGGCACACTATCACGTCTTGAATATAACAAGCGGATAAGCCCGCGGCCGGACGTTCGAGCCGTGGAGTGCCCCACGCCTATTCGTCCCCGCGGACAGACCCCGATCGCGCGACTTAGAATGACCCGGCCGGCCACGGGATACGAGAGCCACGAGCGACTTCGTTGCGCGGGAATCTTACCCGCAGATTCTCCGGCCAGCGGCAGCCAACGAAAGACCCGGACAAGATGCCCGAGCATCGAGTATTGGGCAGTTGTGCTTTGTGGCAGATGTTCGGCTAGGCCTTGCACAGTCGGACACGGGTCTCGGCGCCAACCCGTTGATCGCCCCTGAAAACGGGCGTTTCCGCGGGGGCCTGGTAAATACCCCTCCTGGTGCTGTTTTGGGTTGTAGTTACTAGTAGTACGAGGGTACCTACAGAATGTAACCATCCAGCTAGAGCGTCCTGACGGTTTAAATTGGTACCTTTCATGATGTCGGGGGGGTTGTGGCCCCTCCGGGCAGGCACGGTTTCCCGCGTTCAGGCGGAGGAACGGCCGACGACATTGAGGAGCATTGAGGATGCGCAAATTCAGACACTCTGGAAAACCGAACGAGCATGGGTCAAATTTCGATTCCGAGCCGATCAGTTTTAGCGGCGGCGTAATTGCTGACGAGATCGAAATTGATGGCACCGACGGCCCGTCTGGAGCTTACGCTCCGGATACGGCGTCGCTCGAGCATCCGTCGGAAGCGAGCGGAGTCATCATTGTGGGCGGCAGCATGCCTGAAGTTGAAGTAGAAGATAGCCACGCGCCACAAGCGCAGGAAAGTTCAGAGGCGCGCGCGGAGCATTCGAGCGGCAAGGGCGCAGTTGAGTCAGGTCACGACGCAGCGCACCACACAGGACACACGGTCCACCACCATTCAGCGAATTCAGTCACGAAATCCGAGCACAGCCACAAGTCCAATCCTTCGGGCGAAGACCGCCGGAAGCGACGCCGTGCGCTGATCTCCGCGCCGGTGCGCGTGCGCCCGGTCCACATCACTGATGACGGCCCCAGCGAAGTAACGACGACGGTTGACGTCTCCCGAAGCGGCTTGCTCTTTGCCTCGCAACTGACGACCTACAAGAACGGAATGGAAGTCGCGGTAGTGTTCCCGTATAGCGCAATTCCAGGCGAAGTTTATGCCGAGCAGATTGGCCGCGTTGTTCGCCACGTTAGCCTAGCTGATGGTCGCAAAGGCGTTGCGATCTGCTTCGACAAGGCGCCGGTCGGCCAGGAAGCCCTCATAGATGCCGGCGGCCGCAGCTTCGCCCAGGAAAAGACAGTCGTGGAGCCAACGACTCCGGGCGACATTCTTGCGCCGACCGAGCAGACGCGCGCAAAAATCCTCGTCGTCGAATCCGACGAGCGAGCGCGTACAACAATGTGCAGCTACCTGAACAACGATGGGTACAGCGCAATGGGTGTCGGCTCAGCCGCTGAGGCCCGTGAGGTCCTTGCGGATACTCTTCCCGCCGTCGTGGTTGCCGAAATCGAAGGCGATGGCATGCATGGATACGATCTCTGCGCATACATCAAGAAGGATGAGCGCCTCCGTGGCGTGCCCGTGATTCTCACGACGCGCTCTGCCTATCCGAGCGACTACGCGAACGCGCACGCCGTCGGTGCGATCATTTGCATGGCGAAACCCTTCAAGCAGGAGAAGCTCGGGCACATGGTCCGGTTGCTCGCGCCGCTCCGCAAAAAAGCGCACCTTATGCAGAAGGACGCGGAATCTGCCGAAACAGCCAAGGCGCGCAAGATACTCTATCCATCTCACCGCACCTCTACAAAGCCGAAAGTCAAGTACGATCGCGACGAATTCAGCAAGATTTGTGACGACGCGATTCGTGAAAAGAATAAGTTGGACAACGGCGAGCGCTTCGACAGCGCCGGCCAAGAGGCCGTTGCGCCAGCTGTGAAGGTTTCCAAGCAAAGCGAACCGCTGACTGGCCTGAAGGCCCTGCGTAATCGCGCGGCTTCGCTCTTCAAGCGTTAGACTGAAATCCCGACGGCGTAATTCGCGCGGTTCTTTTACCGCTCGTTTCGATGTCGTCCGCGGTGGCCGGGCTTTTTCTATCCCCCTGGCGCAATGCGGGCGCGACGATTGTCCCTACTTGACCGCCCTAGCGAAAATATCGCCCCGGTGGAAAAATTCCGGCGCGCGTGCATTCTTTTCCGACGGCCTTCTTCACTTCCTTGAACCAATAATCGAAAGTGCCTTCGGACACACCAACAAGCGCGACAGCTCGCTTGTATTCGACGCCTCGCAGAAAATATATAGCGAACAGCCTCCGCCGTCCTTTCCATTCCGGCCGCCGCAGCGCTCGTTCCGCGACATTTTCGAAATCGGCGATGTATTCCGCGGCGCGTGCGCGTTCAGGCCGCCAGACGTAGCCGCCCGACGGCCGCTTGAGATCGACCGCAGAAGTTTTGCGCCCGAGCCATTTTCGCAGGCCGCAATACCTGTCGTAGCACACCTCGAAAACCTCCAGCGGCTTAAACATCTTCGCGCCTCCTTCCGAGAGACATCGTAGAGTTCAGTTCTCCCGCTTCATTTTCGAATGCAAATCCTCTGATTGAGGACTGCACTCGAGTGCTTGCAGGCATGCGTCGAGACACTCGTGCCAGCCAACGACGTAGCCCGCGCCATATTCCTCAGCAAGCCGCTGGCGCTCGCGAAACGTGCGCTGCATTTCCAGGCTTTCGTGGCGCTCGCGCCGCACCGCGTTCCACGCTATGCCGATTCGCCACACGATTTCCCGCGCGGCTCCAGCCAGCCAATGCAGAGGCATCGGAAAGTACACAGCTACGCGCCTCTGCGGCTCGTACCACGCCAGGCGCCAGCCGCGCGGGATCGGCGCGCCAAACGTAACCTCGCGTCCGACGATGTCTCGCCGCTTCATTCGCTGAATTTTTCCCATGCGCAGTTCATACACTTTCGTTTTCTTCCTCGCCGCGCCGGCGCACTCGCGGACCTTCGCCGACTCTCAATTCACGCCGCACAGCTTCTTCCTTGAGGTTTCGCCACACCAGCGACGCTTCTCGCCCCTGCGGAAATTGCGCATTCGTCCCATAAGCTGCACCCCAATGCCGAAATTCCTCAGTACTTGCCTTGCCGAAATAGGAGCCTTTTTCGTTATCTTTTTCTTTTCTGATTAGGTATCCACTACCTATCCGTGATGGAAGTTCAGACATTTCAGTCTTTTGCGTGCTAGTGCCTCCGCAATTCTGCGTACCCGCATCCGCAATTCTGCGGGCCCCCTCCGCAAAATTGCGTACTGCAGGCTCGCGCGAGAACTTTTTCGCCTTCGTGATTTGCACAATCACGCCGCCCGGAGCCGTCCGCGTCTCGATGTAGCCTCCTGCGCGCAGGACGCGCATCCAGCGCTCGAGCGTCCTCCGCTCGAAGCCAGATTTCGCGATAGCTGATTGGCTTGCCCCCAAGCACGCAACCCGTCGTTCCGTCCTGCCTCGTCTGCCGCAAGACCAGCCAGCCATAAAGCCACACCGCCGAGCTCATGCGCTCGTAGTGCTTCGCTTCAAAAAGCGTGCCTCGCAGGGCGACGTTGAAATCGTTGCCTCGCATTCGCCTCTCGTCTCCTCAAATGTCGAGTTCACAACTTCCAGCTTCCTGTTTCGTTCTCATCCCGCGCAGGCGAGCAACCTCAACAATGTCCGCAATACGGCAACTGGACTTTCTTAAATCCGTTTTCCGTCGGCCGCAGCCGGTCAATTCGCATCACGGATTCTTGACGGCAGTACGCACAGGTACGAATTTCGCCTTCGCGCAGTTGCTGCGTCCCGCGCTCCAGCTTTCGCTGCCATTGCACACCGGCGAAGCGGCGCTTTTCTTTTGCGCGATTTTCCGGGCGTGTGCGCCAGCGCCGCATGTATTCCCGGTTTTGTCTGCGTTGATGGGCGAGATCTTTCTGCTCATCGCCGGCAATTTCCGGTTCGTGGGAGACTCGCGGGTTGGAAACGCGTTTTTTGACCCTATGAGTCGCCCGCTCTGATACGATCGCAGGCAGAATCATTCTCATGGTAGTCATCGTGCTCACCATTTGCGGCGTCTGGGCACACCCGTTCGCCTTTACGCCGCCCGTTATTTTACAGGCAGTCCCATAGCTGTGTATATCGATACAGTTAATATTATCTAGCTAACACACCGTCCTACTTTTGCCGCGGACGGCACGCCATCGGGGGCCCCTAAAATGAGCGATGCGAAGCCGCCGTTTCATTTCATCGCAACCTGCACGCAAATTTCTCTGCAATCGTACGAACTCGCGCGCCTCAATGCCGCCGCCCAGCTTCGCCGCCAGCTGCAAGAAATGACCGACCAATGGATCGAAGCCGAAGTTGAAGCACGCCTGGCCCGATGGGCTCTCGAACATAGGCGTCTCGATTCACAAACTCGCTTCGACGAATTTGTGGCGCTCGAAAGCCCCGGCGCAAATTTGAAGTCTCTTCCGTCCCCTCACCGCCGTATCCACCGGAAGCGCGCTCTGGTCGCGCGGTCTCAAAATGCCCCATCGCCCATTTCGTATGGCTCACCCGCTTTTTCGCGTCCGTTGCCGTCGCCCGTCGTACTCGCCGATCTCGCACCGGCCGTGCCAGTGCAATCGGCGCACAATCAGTCGGTCGCGCGACGATCGAGCTTGTTTCGAACGCGCCGCACTCTCCGCAGGCGCACTCCACGATTCTAGCGGCAGCTCATTCGCAACGCTTCGTTCAGTTCCCCAGTTCATGACAGACCCTCCTCGCTTCGCCACTTGTTCCGAGACGCCACCGCACGCTCGAAATGCGCTGCTCAATCGGCGCTATCGTCTTCGCCCTCCGTGTGCCAGGGCGTGCATTCCTGCACCGCGGTGGTAATTGGCGATGCGACTGTCAATTGTGCTTAGGCCATACATTATGTCGCGCTGCACGTAAACGCATCAGCACAGTAGTTCACATCGTTATCTACTTCGTAATAATCCCATCTTCTTTCCGCCGCTTTCTTTGCTGGGCCCTCATTCAATTCTCTTTTTCGCGTTCGTCGTCAGTGCCCCCGAAGCGTTGCGCGCCATGATCGTGCATGTCTCTTTTCGTGCGGCATCTCTCTTTTCCCGCTCAGCCTCGCTCCTTACCTCCTCCACCGATGAGTTCTCAATTCCCTCCCCCATCGGGCACGAGGATGCGCTTCCGCGTCTCGATCCACTAATTTTTCTGACGTGCAAGCGTTCCTCAACCCTCAGTCTGTCTCGCGGCGTCAGAACACCCCCTCGCATTTCACAACGCCCCTCAATCCCCGCATTCGTCGGACACTTTTCTTTTTCTCGTCCTCCACGCCAAACCATAATCTATAAATTACCGAAGCGGAGAAGAGTGGGAACCTGAATTTGGTCAAGGAGTTCTGCTTCCGCAAAAACATTCATCCGCGCCTGCCACACCGCACATCAATTTTCAGGTCAAAAACTTAATCTTCGGATTCTTCGTAGAAACTGCATGAGTAGTATGAGGCTAGGGCTACGAGCCCTAGTGCATGCTGAAGCCGGGAAGTCCGTCAAGGCGACAGGAAGAGACGCATTCGATTAAGGCAATTAATGAGCCGCGCCCTTTGGCGAATGAGTCGCGAATGTTTTCGAAATCGCGTGTGGGCGCGGGCCTGGATGCGCAACGTCGCGGACTGGCGAGCAAATCGAAGCAGCTTGCTCAAAATCGGGGCATGCACTCGCACAAAAAGTTTTTACGAGGACGGGTAGGAATGCGCAAAACAGGCGAGAATGAAAAATAGTCCCTAGTAATGAGAAGCCGCGGGTGCAGGAGAACGCTGGGGCTGAAGATCCTTAGGAGATCCCTTTTCAAGTAGCTGCTCTTTGCGATAGATCAATTCGTTTATGTTGCAGGGCGCGAGCTGGAAGGCGTGGCCGTGAGTGATGGCGTCGGTCGGGCAGGATTCGACGCAATAGCCGCAAAAAATGCAGCGCGAGTAGTCGATATTGTAGACGCGCGCGAAGCGCTCCCCGGCCGATATGCGATTTGCGGCGGTGTTTTCGGCGGCCTCGATGTAAATGCAATTCGCGGGACAAGCAGCGGCACAGAGAAAACAGCCGACACATTTTTCGAGGCCGTTCTCATCGCGATGCAAAACGTGAATGCCGCGATAACGCGACTGAAACTGAACCGGTCCGTCGGGATAAATCTCGGTCGTGGGTTTGCGAAACATTGTCTTCAGCGTGACGCTGAAGCCCTTCACGAGGGTCGAAAATGTTGCCCCGACTTCTCCGATGATCGATGCCATATGATTGAATTTAGCAGAGATGGGAAGGCGCAGCAACTACACGAGGGTTATGGCGGCGAGATCGTGAGGTTACAACCTGCAATATTGCGCAGCGATTCGACGGGGCTTTCGCTATGGCCTGGCCGGCGCGACTGTAATCAACCGCAGGTTCCTTCTCGGATCCTCGTCGGGTCCGCGTCGGTATGACAAGGTTGGGGAGGCATGTTGCCACGCGAAGCGGGAGAATCGGTGTTCTGAAAGCTCGAAAAAACGTTCTGAGAGGCGTCGAAACGTTTTGAAGGGCAATTTCGATGCGCTCATTCCCCAGGAGGAGAGACGGGAGCCGGGCCGAGCGGTTCGTGCTTGCCGGTGATCGCCGCAATAATTTGCTTACCGTGGAATCGGCCGTTTTCGATGAAAATCTCGCCGGTAAATCTGCCGCCGACGATTACGCCTGCGACATACATTCCGGCGACGTTTGTTTCGAGAGTCTCCGGGTTGCATGAGGGCTTGCGCGTCTCCGGATCCAGACGAATACCCAGCTTTTCAAGGAATTGAAAATCCGGATGATATCCCGTCATCGCGAAGACCTGCGCGGCGGGAATCGCCCGCTCGTCCGAACCGTTGCGAACCCAGACTCGATCGGGCTCGATGCGCACGACGTGGCTGTTGAAATGCGCCTGAATTTCGCCGGCTTTGATACGGTTTTCAATGTCGGGTCGCACCCAATATTTGAGGGATGCGCCGAGCTGGGCGCCGCGGTGGATCAGCGTAACGCGCGCGCCAGCGCGAAATAATTCGAGTGCCGTCTCCGCCGCGGAATTCTTGGCGCCAATTACAACCACATCCTCCCGCCAGTAAGGATGCGGATCATTGAAGTAGTGCGAGACGTTCGCCAAATCCTCGCCAGGAACATTGAGAAGATTTGGACGGTCGTAGTAACCGGTCGCGACGATTATCTTTCGGCAATGATAATCGTGGCGCGCACTTTCCTGATCGTGCGTGGCGACTATGAAGGCACCGTCATGCCCGCTCACTCCTTCGACCGTTTCATAAAGGCGAAGCTCGAGGCCGTAGTGTTCGGCAACGCGACGATAATATTTCAAACCTTCGGAACGAGTTGGCTTGGTACCCGCTGATGTAAGCGGCAAATCGCCGATTTCCAGGCGCTCGCCAGTCGTGAAAAACTGCATGTTCGCCGGATAGTGAAAAATCGAATTGCAGAGGCAGCCTTTGTCGATCACGAGCGGGCGCAGCCCGGCCCGCTTCACTTCAATTGCGCAGGCGAGGCCGGTCGGGCCGGCACCGATGCAAACCACGTCGACAGGATCGCTCATATCGCCCTAGTTTGCGGATGTTTGCTTGAGTTTGCAACTGGCGGGCAAAAGCGGCGCGAGGGTAAATTACGGAACTGTGACAATAGCTGACGCGAGATCGCTAGCGAATTCGGCGACGAGAGCACGACGATCAGGCGTGGCTTCGACTCTAGATTTTTTCCACACGTAGAACTGACCGCCCGCGTCGGCGATTTTCACGCTGAGATTTCCGTTGATGAGCCAGGATGGCTCGCCGAATATGCGGAATCCGCGGTCAGAGTCGGGAGCTAAAAGAGCCGAGCAATCGCCACGGCGAACACCTACGTGATTTGCGTACATCGGGAACGCGACGAGTACAAAACCGATAGAATTCAGGCGAGTGAGGATCGCGAGTTGAGCGGGAGAGAACTCGGGCATGAAGATAGGGTGAGCGGGGGCGAGGGGAGAGTCAAGATTGGAATGGGCGAGCGACAGAGGAAGGGAGGCGCGGCGAGTTCAAATTTAAAATTTCGGATTTCAAAGATGAACTGCCCTCTGCTACGAAACGCAGAAAGCCAAGAACTTCAAAGGTTGTAGTTGCTCATAAATGCAGATTCCTCACTTCGTTCGGAATGACACCGACGCGAGCTCGGCGGCGTGCAATTGAGTGAACGGCCGCGCATCCGGCCGTCACTCAGCTGACTAGGCGGCGGATGCGGATGAAGCGAGCGAGCCGGATTCGAGTTCACGGAGAATTGAGCGCAGTGCGGCGGCTAGTTCCTCGCGGCTGACTTGGCTCTTGCGGAATTGCACGCGAACCCGGAACGCGCCGTCAGTCGGCTGAAAATCGAAGAGGAACGGCTTCGGGCGCGGCTCAGGCGCATTCTCCTGCCGTCGCTCGCGGCGCGCCTCATCGCGCGAAAGCCCGCCAGCGGCGATGCGCTCGACCATCTCGCGCATTTTCTTCTCGTTCGGTTGGCGCGAGACTTGAAGTAGCAACGACTTGGTGACGATTCCCTTCTCGACGCAAACATCGCGAATCGCATCGGGAATCACGCGCAGCGAAAGCGTCTCGGTTACGGAGGAGCGCGCCTTGCCAATTTTCCTGGCGATATCGTCATGGGTGTAATCGAAATGCTCTGCGAGCCGATTCAGACCATCGGCCTCTTCGAATGCAGTCAAGTCTTTGCGCTGCAAATTTTCGATCAGCGCAAGTTCGAGCGTTTCGGCGTCGTCGGCGATTTTCTCAATGCACGGCACTTCGCGCAGGCCGGCAGCGCGGGACGCATGATAGCGGCGCTCGCCGGAGATAATGTAATAGGTGTCTTCGCGCGGAACGTAGCGGACAAGCAATGGTTCGAGTACACCTTTTTCGCGTATCGAATCAGCGAGTTCGCGGACGTCCCCGATGGTCTTGCGCGGCTGGTCGGGATTGGGGCGAACCTTGTCGAGCGGAATCATTCGCCCGATAGACGCGCCGCTGTAGCTGGCCAGCGTCTCTACATAGTGTGCGTCATGCCGCATCTTGAGTGTGACGGGCAACCCGATCTTCCTGGACACGTTGCAACACCTCCTGAGCGAGCTTCCGATATTCCTCGGCGCCGGTTGATTTCGGCGCGTATGAAAAAATTGTCTCTTTGTAGGCTGGGCTTTCTTCGAGACGCACGTTTTTGCTGATGCGCGTCTTAAAAAGTGCCTCGCCGAAGACGGCGCGAATCTGCTCGTGCGTGTCACGCGAAATATTGGTCCGCTTATCGAAGAGCGTGATCACGACGCCGAGAATCTTGAGCGCGGGATTCGGCCGCGAGCGAATTCGGCCGAACGTTTCGAGCAAATCGTCGGTGCCTTCGATCGCGAAATACGCGGCTTGAATCGGCACGAGAAGATGCGTGGCCGCGACGAGCGCATTCACCGTCAGAATTCCGAGCGCAGGCGGAGTATCAATCACGATGTACTCGTATTCGTGCTGAATCGGTGTCATCGCGTCTTTCAACTTGAAAGGCGCATCGAATTGCCCGGCGAGCTGCTGCTCGAGCTTTGCGAGCGCCAGACGCGACGGCGCGACGAACAAATTTGCGTCTTTCGTCGGACGAATGATGGCCGCCATTTCAGCTGGCCGATCGCTGAAGACGTCGTACATCGACGTCTGAATGTCCGCCGTTTCGAAAAATGCGATGGTGGCGTTCGATTGTGGGTCGAGATCGATGAGAAGCGTTTTTTTCTTGCGCAGAGCGATGGCGGCAGCGAGGTTAATAGCCGTCGTGGTTTTTCCGACGCCGCCCTTCTGGTTGGTGACGGCCACAATGCAGGTCAAAAGCTCACCCCGCTCCTTTCCCCGGCAACGGCAGGCCTATATGTGGGCATAGCCCGCCGCGCATGCACTACCGGTAGGCCAACTCTACCCACGCAGCCATTTAACTGCAAGAGGAAAATAGGCGGCTGGCATAGACCGTGGAAAGGTGGCTAGCTGGCGGCCTGACCGACGACTGCGCGGAGTCTTCGCTAGGCTGAGAAGGGGCGAAAAGCCTCACCTCTAAAGAGGTGAGCTACATCTTGTAACGGCCTAAGTCCTCGTCGCTGAGATTCTCGAGCCATTTACGCAGTTCTTCATTGGAGCTGCGTTCGGCCATGGCATTCGCCGACTTGGAATTTTTGATCACGTCTTCTTCGACAAAGATGGGGCAATCGAGGCGGAGAGCGAGCGCGAGAGCATCGCTCGGGCGCGCGTCCATGGACATCATCTGGCCGTCGCGTTCCATCCAAATGAGCGCGTAAAAAGTGTCGTCTTTTAGATCCGAGACGACGACTTTGTGGACAGCGACGTTCAAGCCTGTTAGGACATTCTTCAGGAGATCGTGGGTCATCGGGCGCGGGGTCTGAACTTTTTCGATTTCAAGCGCGATGGCGTTGGCTTCGTAAATTCCAACCCAGATCGGCAAGATGCCCGTGCCCTGCGTTTCCTTGAGGACCACCACCGGCATGTTGGTCACCGGATCCATCATCAATCCGCGAATCTTGACCTCGAGTTCCATGTGACCTCCCGGAGACTCAGAGCAAGTGCTCGCCGACGAGACTGTTCGGGCCAGAGCGCGTGACCTTGACTCGAACGTATTGTCCCAGAAGATTCTCACTGAGCGAAGTGAAATTTACGATGCGATTATGACTCGAACGGCCCGACCACTGATTTCGCGCGGAGTGATGCGAGTCCACCAGCAATTCAAACGTCTCGCCGACGAAAAATTCGTTGCGCGCGATTTGAATGGCGCGCTGCCTGTCGTTCAGGACGGCCAGGCGCCTTGCCTTCTCTTCATCGGGAATGGCGTCGGGCATCGATTGCGCGGAGGTATTGGGCCGCGGCGAATACTTGAATGAGTACAGGGCATCGAATTGAATCGCGTCGAGAAGCGAAAGCGTATCGTCAAAGTCCGAGTGCGTCTCGCCCGGGAAGCCGACGATGAAATCGGTGGTGATGGCGATCGGCCGGCGCGCGGCGCGAATCCAGGAAACTTTTTCGAGATACTCTTCACGCGTATAAGTGCGCAGCATGGCCTTGAGGATTCGCGGCGAGCCGGATTGCACCGGAAGATGAATGTGGTCGCAGAGCGCGGGCGTCGCGTCAATCGCTTCGACGATCTCGCGAGTGAAGTCGTTCGGATGCGACGTGGTGAATCGCACGCGGCGGATTCCGCACACCGCGGCGACTTCGAGAAGCAGACCAACAAAATTCAGGTGGCGCGGACCAGGGTCCCGATACGAATTCACCGTCTGGCCGAGCAATTGAATTTCCGAGTAGCCGAGATCGGCAAGTCTCCGGACATCATTGAGGACGCCATCGCTGCGGCGGCTTCGCTCAGGCCCGCGCGTGTGAGGAACGACGCAATACGCACACGCATAATCGCAGCCTTCGATAATGGTGAGATAGGCGCGAAATGGATTGTCGCGGCGAGTGAGCTCGGTGTCGAAGGTTTCCTCCGTATCGAGGTCGAGACCCAACACGCGGCGGCCGCCGGACTCAATCTCGGCCAAAAGCTGCGGTAGCTTGCGATAACTAGCTGAACCGCACACCAGACTAACCCAGGGCGCGCGCTCGAAAATTTCTTCGCCTTCCTGTTGCGCGAGACAACCAAGCACTCCGATGATCTTGTCGCGGCCCGCATCGCCGCGGAACTCGCCCAGCCGCGAGAAAACCTTCTGTGCGGCTTTTTCGCGGATGCTGCAGGTGTTGTAGAAGATGAAATCAGCATCCACGAGCGTTTCCACCTGGCGATATCCGCGGCCGAGGAGAACCCCCGCGACTTTTTCGGTGTCGTGAACGTTCATCTGACATCCGAACGTCTCGATGTAGAAATTTCGCCCATTCGCGGGAACCGAGTACGGAGTCGCGCACGAATCCACAGGCCCGGTGACGAAGGATCCGGGGGCCGCGAGCGAATCGAGGCGGACGTGAATGGTGTCACTCATGCAACAAACGGCATTCTAACACACCGAAATGCGCGAAAAACCGCTACCCTTGGCGCGTCGGGTTGCATCTAACTTGATGACGTATGGTGCTGATTCGTTTGACCATGCGTATAGCGTGTGTTACCTTGAAGTGGGGAAATAGGTCGCATTACGATATTATTTTGCTTGGGGGGTCCGATTCATAGTTTAGCTTCGCTGGTCATGATTGACCGGCTCGCGGCGCTCATCGAGCAAACGGGCTTGGTTGCAAAAATCGTTCTGGGTATTCTTCTCTTCCTGTCTCTCTTTTCGTGGGCCATCATCCTGTCGAAATCGCGGCTGTTCAGCCGGATCGATCCGCAGACGAGGAAGTTTCTGCAAGTCTTCCGCGCCGGGCGCGGTTTGGCCGATCCGCGGACGCTGCGGGCCGCAGCGGGCGCTTCCCCGCTTGCGGGTTTGTACGAGGCTGGGTTCCGCGAACTCCAGGGGCAGTTGACGGGAACGAACCCGCCGGGCACCAAGCCAAGAAATATCAATGCGATCGGCGTCGAGATGCGATTGGCCGCCGCCGAGGAAGTCCGCGCGATGGAGAAGTGGATGTCGTGGCTCGCGACGATCGGCTCGGTGTCGCCATTCATCGGACTGTTCGGAACTGTATTGGGCGTAATGGACGCGTTCGAGGGACTTGGCGACGCAGGCGCGGCGAGCTTGCGGGCCGTGGCGCCGGGAATCGCGGAGGCGCTGATTACCACCGCGGCTGGCCTCTTCGCGGCCATCCCGGCCGTCATCGCCTACAACCAGTATTTGCAAAGCATCCGCAGTCAAGCGACGCGTATGGACAATTTCACGATGGAATTCGTTTCAAAGATCGAAACGCTTTACAGCTGACGTCATGCCACAAATTTCACGAGACACGGGCACGACACTATCGGAGATCAACATCGTTCCGTTCGTTGACGTTGTTCTCGTGCTGCTGCTCATCTTTATGATTACGGCGCCGATACTTCAATCCGGCATCGAAGTGGACCTGCCGAAAACGAAGACCGTGAAAGAAATCAGCGAAGCGCGCGTCGTAGTCACAATAGACAAGTCCCAGAGAATTTATGTCGGCGATTCTCCTGTCAACATTCATGATCTTGGCACGCAGGTTCGCGGCAAACTGACCGACCCAGCCCACCAGCCCGTTTATCTCCGCACGGATGAAACCGTGCCTTTCGGAAGTGTCGCGACGGTTCTCGACACGCTGCAGCAATCCGGCATTGTAAATGTGAGCGTCGTGACTAAGCCGTTAAGCGAGCGCCCTGATTCGCAGTGATATGGACGCCTATTTCGAAACTCGGCCGGACCAAAGCCTCACAGGTCCATTCATGCTGGCGATCGTATTTCATGCGGCGCTGCTCGCCGGTGTCGCTGTGTCCACGATGTATTCGCATAGCGGCGATAACGACTCCGGCTGGGGAATGGCGGGGGGTTCGATGACGGTCGGGCTCGTTGGCAGTGTTCCGGCGATTCCGCTGCCCCAGCCGGACGTAGTGACGGAAAGCCGCGTCGTAGATGAAAGCAAGGGTCTATACAAAACTGAGCCCGTGCCGCCGCCGAAGGTCGAAGAAAAAGCTACACCGATACCAAAATTTGAAAAGAACAAGCCGCCGAAATACAACTCGAAGCCGTCGCGCCTCCTCGAGAACAAAACGCCGCCGCCCCCGAACGCCGTTCCGTACGGAGGCGGCGGTTCGCCGGCAGTTCCCTACTCCTCGCCCACGCCAACGATGAAATTGGGCGCGGCAAGCGAAGGCGGGATGGCATTCAACGGTGCAGGCGGAGGGAATTTTGGCTCGCGCTATTCGTGGTACGTAGAGGCTGTGAACCGGCGTATCTCGTCGAATTGGCTGCAGGCCACGATCGATCCGGGAATTCAGTTCGCGCCGCGACTGGACGTGACGTTTCAAGTTTTGCGCGATGGCACGGTGACGAACATTCAGGTGACGCACTCGAGCGGAAATCAATCGGTGGATATGTCAGCCATCCGAGCGATACGCGCGTCGAGCCCGCTTCAGAGTTTGCCGGGAGATTACAGCGGATCCTACGTCACCGTAGATTTTTGGTTTGATTACCACCGGCAGTGATCAGGACTTGGGGATGAAGATGAGAACTGGAACGCGATTCGCAATTCGTAGCGCACTGCTCGCAATTGCGATTGCGGCGCTCTTTTCCACGGCCGGCACAGCTTCAGCGCAAGATTGGTTCAAGACGGGTACGGGCCTCGGCGTCTCGAAAGTGCGTCTAGCCGTTCCCGATTTCGGTGCGACCGCCCCAACAGCGCAACCTCTCGAAAAAACATTTCATGATGTCCTATGGAACGACCTCGAATACAGCGGAATCGTCGAGATGGTGAGCCCGAGCTTTTATCCGACCACTTTCCCTACACAACCTTCGGAATTAAACGCGGCAGCGTGGAGCGCCGCTCCGGCGAACACCTACATGATTGCATTCGGAAATATTGACGCTCAGAACGGCCTCGCCGTCACCGGCAATTTATTTGATGTGCGTTCGTCGCCGCCTGCCGCCGCGCTCCAAAAAAATTATCGCGGAAACGCTACCGACGGCGACGCGCGGCGCCTCGCACACCAGTTCGCGGACGACATCATCGCGCGATTGAGTGGCGGCGTGCCCGGAATCGCGAGCACGCAGATCGCCTTCGTCAGCAATCGCTCCGGCAACAAAGAAATCTGGGTGATGGACTACGACGGCTCGAACCAGCACGAGATTACGCAGCTGAAGACCATCGCGCTAACCCCTCGATGGTCTCCCGACGCCACTCGGATTGCGTTCACGTGCTACGCCCCGTACCAAGGCAACAGTTCAGCCCAGATTTGCATGTACTCGACCGATTCAAACCGGCTCATCAGCTTCCCGCGCTATCGTGGAACCACTTGCTGCCCAGCGTGGTCTCCCGATGGAAAGCAGCTCGCATTCATGGCCAGCGGCGGTCAAGGGGATCCCGGAATTTACACGAGCGATGCCGATGGCGGCCATCTCCACCGCCTCTCGCTCTCGCGGGGCGTGAGTACGTCGCCAGTATGGAATCCAAAGACCGGTCAGCAGATTATTTTCCTCAGCGATCGCGCCGGAGATCCCGTGCTCTACCAGATGAACGCCGACGGCTCCAATGTCGAGAAAATTGCTATGCCGGATATGGGATATGTCGTGGATCCTTCCTGGTCGCCGAACGGCCAGCTTCTCGCCTTCGCGTGGCGGCGTCCTTCGGGAAATTTCGACATCTACATAATGGATATCGTGAGCCGGCAACTCGTTGAATTGACGCGCGACACAGGACGCAACGAGCGGCCCAGCTGGGCGCCCGACGGCCGGCATCTCGTTTTCGAAAGTACGCGAACCGGCACTCGGCAAATTTGGACGATGCTCGCCGATGGAAGCGAGCCGAAAGAAATCACGTATTCAGGACAGAACGAATCGCCAAACTGGTCGCCGAAATAGATAGACGAATATCAGCAGGCGAACGAGTTATCGCGTAGCGGATAAAATTGTTTCAACGTTTCAGGATGGCTGAGTGAGCGAATACGAATCTAAAACGTCAGCGCAGCCCAGCTATCGCGAATTAGTACAACGCCGAAGGAGGCTATTCAATGCAGCGTGATTTGGTCCGCAGGGTTTCAGTACTGTGCTATTTCGTTGCGCTCGTGTTCCTGGCCAGCGGATGCAAAAAACAAGTTGGGACGACTCCGCCGACCTCTGCCCCAGCGCCGGCACCGCCGCAACCAACCGTAACGATTAACGCGTCGCCGACCAGCGTCAACCCCGGCGATACGGTGACGCTGTCGTGGTCTTCCACAAATGCCACCGATTTGACCATCGCGCCGGATGTCGGCCGCGTCGCGGCAGAAGGCTCGACACCGGTCACGCCGACGGTCTCGACCTCCTATCAAGTCACGGCTAGCGGTCCGGGCGGCAGTGCAACGGCGAGCGTCCGCGTTACCGTGAATGCGCCTGAGGCGGCGCCCCCTCCAGCCCCAAGCGCGAGCTTGGACCAGCTTTTCAACTCGAGCGTGAGAGATGCCTTCTTCGAGTTCAATAGTTCGGACCTTCGCCCCGACGCGCGACAGGCGCTCACGAAGACCGCCGAATTCCTGCGCTCCTACCCGCAAATTCGGATTCGAATCGAAGGCTATTGCGACGAGCGCGGCTCCACGGAATACAATTTGGGTCTCGGCGAGCGCCGGGCGCAAGCCGCCAAGGAGTTTCTAGCCACGCTCGGGATTCCCTCGGATCGCATGAGCACCGTTAGCTACGGCAAGGAACGGCAGTTCTGCACCGAGCACAACGAGACCTGCTGGCAACAGAATCGCCGGGCTCATATTGCCCGGGGGCAGTAGAATCGAAATTCGTTTGAATACGCGGGCGTCCCGTGGAAAATATTCTGCGGGACGCCTCGGCGTTTCCAGGGAGGATGATTCATGCGTATACGATCGATGGCCATCGTCGTCGCGGCTGTTTTCTTCGGCGCGATGATGGGACAACTGCTTGCCCCTCAGCCCGCGTCCGGCGTGTCCCGCGAAATCGTGGAGCTTCAGCAGTCGGTGGCTCAACTGCTGCAGGGCCAGCAGGACTTGCGCAGCTCAATGGAACAAAAACTCGCTGAACTCCGCACGTTGGTCGGCCAGTCGCTCGACTCGCAAAACCGCCTGAGCACGGAAATGGCCGCGCTGCAGAAGAACATGCAGGATGCGCAGGCCAACGCCGGTGCCAAGGTGGATACGCTCGCCACGCAATCGCAGGGGCTCTCGGACAACATGCAGGATTTGCAGGCGCGCGTGGGTAAAGTTTCGCAACAGATTTCTGACGTTCAGAACCTGCTCCAGAGCATTGATGCGAAAATTCCAGCCGGAACTGCGACGGGAACTTCGACGGCAAACCCCACAGGCAGTGCTCCCGCGCCCCAGGCTGGAGCGCCCTCGGCGACCCCGGGAATTTCCTCGGACACTCTCTACCAGAACGCGCTGCGCGATTACAACAGCGGCCGATACGATCTATCCCGCCAGGAGTTCAGCGACTTCCTCAAAAATTTCCCGGATTCCGACCTCGCGGGTAACTCGCAGTTTTACCTTGGGGAAATTGACTTTTCGCAGGCGAATTATCAGGACGCTCTCGCGGCCTACGATATGGTCCTCGTGAACTATCCGAAGAGCTACAAGCTGGCCGCCGCGTCCCTAAAGAAAGGCGAAGCGATGCTGGCGCTCGGTCAAAAAGCCAGCGCGATCCGGCAGTTTCGGTCAGTGGTCAGCCGCTTTCCAGG